>Ga0123353_10002300_pt1 | contig 23715 bp, 23 predicted proteins | sample TergutLab28metaG_3_FD_92763 | JGI IMG/M metagenome (GOLD analysis project Ga0123353, IMG submission 92763) | Labiotermes labralis P3 segment gut microbial communities from Petit-Saut dam, French Guiana - Lab288 P3 | ecosystem: Host-associated > Arthropoda: Insects > Digestive system > Gut ... | reverse complement strand
TTTCGTTTTGAAATCCGCAGGAGCCGGTCTTTTTCCACAAAACAAAAAGACGGGCGCGAAAAGCATTAAAAATGCCTTCCTGCCCGTCTAGCGGTTCTGCGGATTGCTGAATTATTTAATTAATGGTGGGCTATTGTTTTGAGTTTTTAACTTCAATGCGTTTGTTTCCATAAAAGACTGTAGTTTTAAGTTTTTTATGGACTATTTGAATTTCTTTCTTTATTTCATCTACCCGGCAAACTAACTTGCCGTTTACATTTCTAACTAGCCTAATAATAACTTTCCGCCTCCTTTTATTATCAGAATTTGCTTGACATTATAAAACAATTGTTCTATAATGTCAAGTAATTGGCATCAGATTTTTAACAAGACTTGCAAGTAGCTTTCGCTCCCGTATCGTCTTAACAGGATGGATAACACCGCTAGTCCAAAATCATCAAAGGACGGCTATTTATCTCCCGTTAGGCATAAAGCCGCCGTCTGGTTTCTTTGACAATTTTGTCAGCGGTGCTGGGTGCTGGTTAAGACGATATGGCAGCCGTATGCCTGTCGCAAGAAAAACTTAAGGAGTTTAAATAAATGAAAAATGCAGTGATTTACGCAAGGTTCAGCTCACACGCACAGAACGAACAATCCGTTGAAGGGCAGTTGAAGGAGTGTTACGCTTTTGCCGAGCGTAACGGATACAAGGTTATACACGAATACATAGACCGAGCATTAACGGGAACAACTGACCGCCGTCCGGAGTTTTTGCGTATGGTTGAAGACAGCAAGCGCAAGCAGTTTGGTTTTGTGGTGGTATACCAGTTGGACAGATTTGCTCGTAACAGATACGATAGCGCAACATACAAGGCGAAACTGAAAAAGAATGGGGTTCGTGTTTTGTCAGCCAAAGAAAACATCACAGACGATGCCAGCGGTATACTGATTGAGGGCGTACTTGAAAGCATGGCGGAATACTATAGTGTGGAGCTATCTCAAAAGATTAGGCGGGGCATGTCAATCTCTGCTTCAAAATGCAAGTTTTTAGGGAATAGAGTTCCGCTGGGCTATGCGGTTGATGCCGATAAGAACTTTATCTTGCACAACGAAAACGCAGCACTGGTTAAAACAATGTTTGATATGTTCGTTGCAGGCAACAACTATATGCAAATTGCACGCTGGGCAAACGAGCGGGGCTACCTAACTTCCCGAGGAGGCAAGTTCAACAAAAACAGCTTCCCTCGTATTTTTGCTAATCGTATGTACTTGGGCAAGTATGTATATATGGGTACAGAGGTTGAAGGAGGAGTGCCTCGTATTATTGACCACAATCTTTTTTCTGAAGCACAAACTATTTTAGCAAAGTTAGCCCTTGCCCCATCACGGGGAAAAGCAAAAACAGAATATCTGTTATCTTCAAAACTTATATGCGGTCGTTGTGGGAACAACATGCCTGGCGTTAGCGCAATAGACAAAAGAAAAGTCGTTCATAACTATTATCGTTGTCATGAAAACCGCACGGGCGGAAGCTGCAAGAGAAAAGTTGTGCGCAAGCAGTTTATAGAGGACGAAGTCGTTTATGCAACGCTTAAAGTTTTAACGGACGAGTTTATTGACATGGTAGCAGCCGAAACATATCTGCTTATCCAATCCGAGATGAATGAAGCCGAGATAAACCGTCTAGGTGGCATGGTTGCCGAAAACCAAACTGCTATAAATAACCTAATGAAGGTTCTTATGCTTGGCAAAGTTACAGACACCATACTGGCACAGATTGAACAACTGGAGAACGCAAACAAAGAATTAAAAGCAACCATTGAAACGGAAAGAGCCAACCTAATAGACTACACCTATGCCGACATTAAAAAATGGATTTCACATTTTAAGTGCCTTGACTATTCACAGACAAAAAACCGCAGAGCCCTAATTGACACCTTTATTTACAAGGTTATTCTTTACGAGGGTAAAATCAAAATCATTTATCATTTAAAAAGCGGACAGCATAAGGGCGAGTTGTTGCTCAGTCTCATTTTCCCCGACTATCCCGACGGCGAAACCGAGGCAAAAGAAAAAGAAAGTGCCGAAACACTTCCAAACTCAGAGGGTTTGTATACCGCTCGTATGGTGCGCCCAAAGGGACTCGAACCCCTAATAACGGTTCCGAAGACCGTTGTGATATCCATTTCACTATAGGCGCAAGCAAAATGATGTGATGTAATTGTATTACTTGAAGCTCAATTTGTCAACCTCTTTCTATAAATCAATTGCGAAAACGCCCGGCAAGTAGTATAATATCGGCATTGGATTAAAAGGAGCGGGCGTTTGGGTAAAGCGGCACAGCAAGACGGCGAGTTTTATTATACGCACAGCGGGCAGGCAGATACGTACTGGCAGGACATATTCAGCCGCCTGCTTACCATAGGCACGCTTTTTTTGGTTGCGTGCACATTTTTCCTGCTAGCCTACAACAGCGCATATCACATACGCTGGGTTGTGGACGGCAGTATGTACCCAACGCTCAATTCATCGTTTATGGACTCGGACATAGTGTATGTAAGCAAAACCGAGAAGGGCGTGCCGGGTGATATTATTGTAATTAACGATGCTCCTCCGTATAACAAGGCCGTAATTAAACGTCTTATTGCGGTGGGCGGCGATGAGCTTAAGCTGGAGTGGAACGGCACAAAAACCATTGTATATGTAAATGACCAGCTTATTCCGGAGCCGTATTTAAACCCAAACTCAAACTCGCAGAGCGAGGAGTTGCGCTTCAACGCTTTCAAAAATCAGAGCGGCTGGGCGGTTACGCCCGAACCGGAAATAACCGGCTCAAGCGTTAAAATAAAAATCCCGGACGGCTATGTGTTTTACATGGGTGACAACCGCGGGTATTCGTATGATTGCAGGGCATATGGTCCTATTCCGGCCGGGCAAGTGCTTGGAAGGGTGGACTTTATAGTGTTTTACGGCCAAAATGTGCTTACAAAGCACCTCAACATCATGCTTGAGCCGGCAGTACAAATTACAAGCATGGTGCTGGCACCCGCATATTATTTTACGCTTAATGTATTTAATGCCGACCTCACAAACTTTTTAAACTCAATAGGCCTTGGCTTTGCGGCAAGATGGCTGCCAAACAAAAACTAGCGGAATGCTAGTTTTTGTTTCTTCTTGCGGCTTCTTCTATCAGGGTTTCAATTATTCCTTCGGAGTAATAGCTATAACAGTCTGACTCGCCAACTATAAAATGCTCCAGCAGATTTACTCTGCAGGCATCCAGCGCCATAAATATACGCTTGGTCAGCCGGTTGTCGGCTGCGCTTGGCGCTGATGCGGCCTGCGGGTGGTTATGAGCCAAAATGACATTGCTGGCAGAGTGTTTAAACGCAAGCTGAACAATCCGCTCAAGGCATACGTCTGCACTGTTTTTGCTCCCGGCACATATAAGTTCTTTGTTAATCAGGTTATATTTCTGGTCCAGATATAATGCATACAGATGCTCTTCTGTCAGATTCATAAACAGAACCTGCATATATTCTTTCATTGCGCCCGGGCTGCCCATAAACACCTTAGGCGCTTTTTCGGCCAGCATAATACGTTTGTACAATAAATGTATCTGCCGCAGCTTTTCGGCGGCAGCCTTGCCTATACCGTAAAACTCGGCCAGCTCGCCGGCCGGCGCATGAAGCACATTGTAAACGGTTTTGTATTTCTTAATCAGGGCATGAGCAAGCGGATTGTTGTTTCCGCGCACAAAAACATAACTCAGCACAAGTTCCATAATTTCGTGTTCGGCCAGGATTTCTATATCCTTGGCGGCTTTTTCCCGCATCCGGCTTCGGTGTCCGTCGTGCGGGCTTTTCTTTCGGTCTGTCATAATACAACAATTTCCTGATAGCATTGTAAAATATTTCAGCAAATTTAGCAAGTGGTTGTTTGTGTTTGACAAATATTTTGCTATTTGCAATAATACTGGCAATATTACAATATAGGAGAAATATATGAAAATAAAAGTAACTACCCAAGCCACGGCAGACCTGTCTCCCGAACTGCTTAAGGAATATAATGTATCGTTTCTTCCGTTTCCTATCAGCCTGGGAGACAAAGAATATGTTGACGGTGAAAACATAACGCCGTCGGATATTTACAAGTTTTTTGATGAAACCGGGCTGCTGCCCAAAACGGCAGCACCCAACCCAACAGTTATCCGTGAATTTTTTGAAGAAAACCTGAAAGGCTACGACGCCATAATACACATATCCATTTCCAACGAGCTGTCTATGGTTTTAGCTAATGCAAAAATGGCTGCCGAGGGCTTGCCCGTATATATAGTGGACAGCCGCAGCTTATCAACCGGTATCGGGCTTCAGGTGCTGTACGCCTGTGATTTGGCAAAACAGGGGCTAAAACCCGAAGAGATTCAACAAAAAGTTCAGGACAGGGCATTGTCGGTTCAGGCCTCGTTTATATGCGGCAACCTTAAGTTTTTATATGAAGGCGGAAGATGCTCTGCAGCCAAGGCGTTTATGGCACACGTGCTTGGAATCAGGCCGCTAATTGAGCTTAACGACGGCAGAATGGGTGCCGGCAAAAAGAAGTTCAGAGGCAAAATGAAGATAGTGCTAAAGGAATATGTAGACCATATTCTTGAAAACTTTAACAACTACGACAAAAAACGAGTATTCGTTACGTACACCCAAATGGACCAGGAGCTTGTAGACATGGTGGTTGATATGGTTAAGGGCAAGTTTGACAAGGTTTACGCTTACGAGGCGGGCTGTACAATAACCAGCCATTGCGGAAAGGGCACGCTGGGTGTTTTGTATTTCAACAGCAAGGAATAATTTATGAGCGAGAGAAACAGTATTCTCACAAAAGCCGTTTTACACGGCATAATTTTGGTTTGTGCCGTACTTGGGCTTGTGTTTCAGGCGGTATTTTTTGGCATTTACCTTACGGATATGTTTATGTTTTTTGCGCCCTTGGTTAATATAGCAATAGTTGTTGTGTACGGACTTATTTTATATAAAGACATAGTTTTGCTGCTTGGCCGGAACAGCGGTGTAAGCATTCCGTCTGTAATCTACGGCGGGGTAATGCTTAACGCAGTTCTTGTATGGGTTATTTATCTGTCTGTGTTGCTGCCTGCTTTTATTATCAACAACCCGGCCGAGCCGCAATACCGGCTGCTGCAGATTCAGGATATTCTCTTGCAGTTTCTGGTGCCTGTTCTGGTGCTGGCCGACTACATCTTTTTTGCCAAAAAGGGTAATTTTAAATGGAGCGGTCCGTTAATTTGGGCTGCGCCGTTTGTGGTTTACCTGGGCTTTGTGTTTTTATATAGCACAATGGGCGCCGCCGTTTACGGCGGAAGCGGGATGTCCCCATACTTCTTTTTAGATGCAGCCACTATTGGCTGGGGGAATGTGGTGCTGATTTCGCTTGCATTGCTGGTTATGTTTGTTGGGCTTGGATTTATGTTTTATATTTTGGACACCATCAACTGGCAGGCGCTGCGCGAAAGGCTTAAGAATTCCAAGCCGGCAAAAAGCCGGATGTTTATATCCGGGTTAGCCGAAGACACGCAGGAAAAAGAAAAACCAAAAACAAAACAGATTACTACCAAGCAGGGCACATATACAAATCCATATATAAAAAAGAAGCCCGAGCGCAAAAACAAAAACAGCGGTTAACCGCTGTTTTTTGCTGTATTAACCACAAATTTAGCCCCATGCCCCGGATAAATTGTAAATCCGGCAAATTCGGAGTCTAGTCTTTTCAGGCTTTTCTGCATATCTTTTTCGCTGGCGGTTGGCAGGTCGGTGCGTCCGATTATGCCGCGCCCAAAGGCAAAATCGCCCGCAAAAAGCTTGCCGTCATTCTCGTAGCCCAAACAGCAATCGGTATGTCCCGGAAACTCATGAACTGTTAGTGTATGCCCGCAAACATTAACAACGTCGCCCTCAGATACGGCCTTAATCAACTTGTTTGGAACGTCCACAGAAAAAGACTGCTCGTAATATTTGCCGCAATTTAATGCCGGGCTGGTTAGTTTTGGAATTGCGTTCCTGTGCAGATAAACCGGCACACCCATATCCGCAAAGCTTTGAAGCTCGGATATATGGTCGTAATGCCCGTGTGTAATCAGCACGGCCTCAACCTTGCTTTTGCCGGATTCAGTCAGCACTTGCGCGTAAGTTATTGTAGGGTCAATAACCGCACAGGCGTTTTTACCCAAAACAATATAACAATTAGCCCTGATTACGGGCACTCTTATAGTTAAAAACTCCATAGACACACTCCTAAAACAATTTCCCTGTATAAATGTGTAAACGCTGCGCAACGGGTCATGTTACGAGTTTCACAAATCACATTCCCAGTTCGAAGCGTTTACCCATCAAAATTCCCCTCTAGAGAGGGGTGCCACGGAGTGGCGGGGTGTGTTAAGAGTTGCCCAGCAGCTCAATCAACTTGTTTTTATCTATTGCCGCTAAAAACAAATACAATCGGGGGCCGGTGCTTTTGCCTATTAACAGGTTGTATACAACTTCAAAAAACCGCTTCTGTTTAGCCTTGTCCGGAACTCCGTCAATCTTAGGAATATCATATAAAAGGCTCTGCAACTCTTCGGTTGTCATATCCTTTGCCCGGAGGCTGTCGGAAAGCTTCTTAATCCAGCCTTTTTCTTCTGCACTCATGCCGGTAAAAAACTCTTTGTTTTTATCTGCCAGCAGCGCAACTATCTGCTCGGGGCAATACTTTTGCAACCAATACTTAATTTTATTAAACCGCGCTTCAATTTCGGCTCTTGTGGTTTTTTCGCCTATTTTGTTAAACAGAGCAACAAGTAAATCTAAGTCAAAGTTTACAATCGGCGCAAACGCCGCAATATTGCTTGCCGAAATTTGTTCCGCCGGCTTTTTATCTCCGGCTGCCAGGCTGATGCTTCTTTTCACCACGTCATCTGCCGTGCCGTCTGTTACTGCTTTGCACATCCTGTCAAATTCGTGATATGTGCGCAGCACCTCTTCATCTACCGCAATATCAAATGCCTTTTCGGGCAAAAAGCGCGTAAACATCCACAAGATAATTTCCGGATTATATATCTTTAGCAGCTCTTCCGGAGCAATAGCATTCCCGCTGCTGGAGCTCATTTTTGTGTTCATGCCTTTAATGTTAATAAACTCGTATCCGCGGTAATGCGGCGGTCTGCCTCCGAATATTTTGTCCACAATCACACTGGCTACCTGATAGCTGCCGCCCTCGCTGCTGTGGTCACGCCCGCCCGGTTCAAAATCCACGCCTTCGTGTACCCAGCGCATGGGCCAGTCTACTTTCCAGGGGAGCTTAACATTAAAGTCCTTGTTTAAATCTAAAGACTCTTCATGCCCGCAAGCGCAGGTGTAGGTAAGTGACTTGCAATCGTTGCTCAAAGCCTTAACCTTAGTTGTGTCCTTGCCGCATTTTCTGCAATATATGTTGATAGGGTAATAACTTTCGCGGTCTGCAGCACTGGCTTCCTGTGTTTTAAAGCTCATTAAAATATCGTATATTTCTTTTCTTGCTTTAAGCGCCTTAATAATTCCGTCTTTATATACTCCGGATTTATACATCTCGGCCTGATTAATACACTCAACCTCCATGCCGAACTCCGTCATAGCTTCTTCAAACGGATTGATAAAACTCTGTGCGTAACTAATTCCCGTGCCCGCCGGGTCGGGAATATCGTTTATAGGCATACCGATATATTTACTATAGCTCGGGTCAACATTGGCCGGCACCTTTCTCAGCCTGTCGTAAGTATCCCATGAGTAAATAAGGCGTACTTTTTTGCCTGCATCTCTTAAAGCCCTGGCTACAAAATAACTGGTAACCGCCTCCCTAAAGTTTCCGATGTGAATCGTGCCGGACGGGGTTATTCCGCTGGCACATATAAATATTTCTTTGTTCGGGTGCAGCCTGATTAACTCTGCCGCAACCTCATCTGCCCAATGCATTTATTTGTTCTCCTTAATTAAACTTTTATAGTAGTTTGCCATGGTGGTTTTGTAATACGGAATAAGCCACAACAGTCCGACTCCTGCCGTGAGCAGGCTCAAGCCAAACCAGCCGATAAATGAAAGCTGCAACAGGAACAATTCCGTTTTGTGGCCTTTCATAAGTTGGGCGGATTCTTTGAGTATTGCCATGATTTTTGCCTCAGGTTTAGTTGCTGCAATAAAACTTGTCTGGCCGTACATAAGGCTTACCATGTAGCCCGGTATAAACAGCAGCAGACTCCAGGCAAATATCAAAACACTTTTTAACAGTCCCATTAGCAGATTTCTTCCGTAATGGTCAAACCCGCTAAACACCGCACCGGTTTTGGGCTTTTTATTTTCGCTTATCTGATAAAAGTAATGAGTTAAGCCTATATTTAACGGTCCGTTTGTCCAAACAAGGGGCACAATCAAGCTAATCAGCAATATGGCTTTAGCGCCCGCTGCAGCAAAAAGCGCTATAATACTATCACCCCATTTGCCCCTTAAACTAACTCTGGCATTTTGCTTTAGTTCTTTAAACATATCTTGTCCACACCTAAATACTTTTGCAGAACCTTCGGCACATTAATGCTTCCGTCTGCATTTTGATTTTGTTCAACCAATGCCGGAAGTACGCGGCTGGTAGCAAGGCCCGAGCCGTTGAGCATATATACGTATTGGTTTTTGCCGTCTCCGCCTTTAAATTTAGTATTGTTCCGCCTTGCCTGATAATCGTTTGCGTTAGATACAGAACTAGCCTCTTTATATATGCCCATGCTTGGAATCCATACTTCAACATCGTATGTGCGTGTCATGCCGGCGGATATATCTCCCGCCGCAAGCTTAGACAGCACAAAATGCAGACCGAGCTGCTTTAATAAATCCACGGCCTTATTTACAAGCTCTTCAAACGCAGCCTTACTTTGCTCCGGTGTGCAATATTGCACCATCTCAACTTTGTTGAACTGATGAGTGCGCACCATGCCGCGCTCCTCGGCGCGGTAACTGCCAATCTCTGTCCGGAAGCATTGGGTGTATGCAAAAAACTTTTTAGGAAGCTCCGCAACCGGAATAATTTCGTTTGCGTATAAGTTTACGAGAGAAGTTTCGGCGGTCGGAGCCAGAAACCTTTCGGTATCGCTGCCGTCCGTTTTTACTTTAAACACTTCACCGCTGAATTTAGGAAACTGTCCGCTGCCATAGCCGCAATGATTCAGGAGCAGGTAGGGCGGCATAATCATTTCATAACCGTCTTTCAGGTGTTGGTCTATAAAGAGGTTTATAAGCGCCCACTCTAAGCGCGCGCCCCAGCCGCGGTACGCACAAAATCCGCTGCCGGAGAGTTTTGCTCCGCGCTCATAGTCAATCAGGCCCAGAGCAGTGCAGAGCTCAACATGGTCTTTTGCTTTAAAGTTAAATTCCGGTTTTTTGCCGAACGTTTCAATAATTTGGTTTTCTTCCTTGCCGCCCGCAGCAATGTCGTCATCCGGAATGTTTGGAACAGCTGCCATTAAATCATTTAAGCTTTTTTCCGCCTTGCTCAGCTCAGCCTCTGTTTTAGAAATATCGTCTCCAAGCTTTCTCATCCGTTCAAATACGTGTTTTGTGTCTTTGCCCTCTTTCTTTAGCACGGGGACACTGGCCGACACTTTGTTGCGCTCGGCTTTCATATCATCAGCTTTTGCTATCAGCTGGCGGCGCTTTTCGTCCAACACTAAAATCTCTTTAAAGTCCGCTTTATATCCGCGCTTGGCTAAGGCCTTAGCCACTCCCGCAGCATCGGTTTTTATTCTGTTAATATCCAGCATGTGTTTACTCCTTCTGTCATTGCGAGTCGTTCCAGCAGCACCTGCAAACGAAGCAATCCCATTGATAGAACTAATTATATCCTTTTAGCAAAAATATTTCAAGCGCTTTTATTAGACTCTAAGTATAAGTTTGTAGTATAATCTGCGGGAAGGGGATTGTGCAATGAAAGACTTAGGCAAACTGTTCAGGCCTAGCGGGGTGGCGCTGATTGGTGCAAGCGATAAGCCGGGCAGTGTAGGAAATGAACTTTGGAAGCGCATTACGGAATACGGATACAAAGATGACCTGTATCCTGTTAATCCGCGTATGGATAAACTGGACGGCAAAAAGGTTTACAAAAGCATATCCGAAACCGGCAAGGTTGACCTTGCTATTATTGCCGTGCCGGCTGCGGCTGTTGCGGGAGTATTGGAAGAATGCGGAAAAAGAAAAATAGGGGCAGCAGCAATAATATCCGCCGGATTTAAAGAAACCGGTAATGCCGGTTTAAAGCTGGAGCAGGAAATAAAAGCGATTGCAGATAAGTACAACATTGCCATGCTTGGGCCCAATTGCCTGGGAGTTATCAACACCGACCCCGACATCATGCTAAACGGTACATTTGCGCCGCTGCAGCCAAAACGCGGCGGAATCGGCTTTGCCACACAAAGCGGAGCTTTAGCCAGCGGAATAATAAACATTATGCCAACCATGGATGTGGGCCTTGCGCAAATGGTGTCACTAGGCAACCAGGCACAAATCAGTGCAACAGAACTTATTAACCATTGGGGAGACGAAAAGCAGGTAGAGCAGATTTTATTATATATAGAAAGCATTTTAGAACCGGAGACATTCAGAGAGACTGCAAGCCGTGTCAGTAAAACAAAACCCATAATTGCCATAAAGTCCGGCAGAAGTGAGTCCGGCGCTAAAGCCGCAGCAAGCCATACAGGCGCGCTTGCCGGCAGCGATAAGGCAGCAGGTGCATTGCTTGGTCAATGCGGAGTAATACGTGAAGACAACCTTGGTGATATGTTTACAACCGCATTATGTTTCAGCAAATGCTGCCTGCCGGCAGGAAGAAGGGTGGGCATTGTAACAAATGCCGGCGGGGTTGGAATACTGGCTTCCGATGAACTGGTTAAAAACGGATTTACATTAGCAGAGCTTAGCAGCAAAACAAAAAAGGCATTAAGAGATGTGCTTGCGCCGCAAGCTTCTGTAAACAACCCTGTTGATGTAATTGCATCTGCCAGCGCAGAGCAATACAAACTGGCTACATATGCGGTGCTGAAAGACGAAAATGTAGATACATTATTCTGCATTTACTTGTATATTACCGAACGTAATGATACGGCAATTTTGCAGGACTTGAACAACAAAAAACAGATGTTTCCAAACAAAACCATTGTTGCGGTGTTTATGACGGCACCGGATTTTGAAGGGTCGGCAGACGTGCCGGTGTTTAAATACGCCGAGGAAGCGGTGCATGGCCTCAGGCGTCTTGCCGAACGCGCCGAATATTTAGTGACATCTGAAACACAAACAAAAACATACAAGGTTGATAAATTTACAGCAGCCAATGTTTTAAACAAGGTTAAGAACGAGCGCAGAGCTCCAACAACATTCGAGAGCATGGAGGTGTTTAAGGCGTACGGTATAAAGCTGGCGGACTATGTTTTAACCAAAAATGTAAAAGAAGCGGTTGCCGCAGCCAATAAAATCGGATATCCGGTTGTAATTAAATTAGACAGTAAAACCATCAGCCATAAAACCGATGTTGGCGGGGTAGTTGTAAATATTAACAACAATACCGACTTAAATCATGAATGTAGCGCTATGTTGGAGCGGGTTGAAGCGGCCGACATGGCCGGAGGCTTTAACGGGATTATTGTAATGAAACAAATAAAGGGCAGCCGTGAACTGGTTGCCGGCATAAATCGTGACCCGAGCTTTGGGCCCATGCTTATGTTTGGAATAGGCGGCGTGTTTATAGAGGCTCTTGAAGAAGTTAACTTTAAACTGCTGCCGGTTACGCAGGGAGATATATGTGCGTTGCTGGCTTCAGGCAAAGCAAGCAAGCTGCTTGGCGCAATCCGCGGAAGCAAGCCGGCAAACAAAAAAGAGCTGTCGGAAATGCTGCTTAGATTAAGTCAGCTTGTAACAGACTTTCCCGAAATAGAAGAACTTGACGCCAACCCCATTATGCTTGATAAAAACGGCGAGGCGTGGTGTGTGGACGCAAGAATTGGCTTCGCCAACAAATGAATAATGAATAGTGAACAACAAAAAGGTGCCGTCTGGCACCTGTTATTTTTCATTTAATATTCTATTTTTGCTTTCCTGATATTCTTCTTCCGTAATCAGGCCTTTCCGTCTGAAATCGGCCAGCTGTTCAAGCTTTGTAAGCTTGTCGTCTCCGCTTCCCGATGTTGCATTGGATGTACCGGAACTCGGCTTTGTGCCTTTGCTTAGCATTTCATTTATGCCAATGTATACCACAACCACGCACGCTGTTATATACGGGAATCCGACAATGCCGGAATAGATGCTCCAATATAAATACTTTTCGCGGATTGCCAGTAATTCACTTTCGTTCATGCTTGCGCATTTCCAGTAAAAGTTGCCTGCCATTATAAGCGGAATACCAAATATCGCACCGATTATGGTCAGGCAGTACAGTATGCCGATAATGTAGCAAAGCACCGCAGTTACTTTATTTAACGGGTCAATCAATCCAACTTTATCCATAGTATTACTCCTTTAATAATTCCCCTTCCTATAACGTGCGGAAGTTCTGTTCTTATAAATTCCCCTCTAAGATAGAGGGGTGGCAGCCGCAGGCTGACGGGGTGTATGATAATTAACCCGCCACTACTTTTTTTGGCTGAGCAATCCAACTACCAGCTTGCTGTATTCTTCTTCGGTTACAAGGCCCTGAGCCTTAAGCTCTTTAAGCCGCTTTATTTCCTGCTCCACTTGCGCTTCCTCGCCCGAACTGCCGCCCGAACCGCTGTTCTGGTTTGAGCTGCCGCCCGAGAAAAGCGGAATAACCGCAAGCACTACCGGTATAACGCCAACCGAGAAGAACAGTACAACTGTCCAGACTATGTAGCTGGTTTGAACCTGCTTAAATTCATCGTCGTCACACTTGGCGTATTTGGTAACAAACAGAACTCCCGCCGCAATTGCAAGCAGGCATAAAATGAGACCGACCACACAGCTGCCAATAATAATACTGCGGAACTCGTCCATTATTGCTTTAAACAACACTATATCCATAGCCGGGTCATATGCGTACAGTCCGGCCATAAGGTCTATAAACCAATCCCAGAACACCACCATTAAAACACAGGAAATTATGCCGGTTATGGCCAGCACAATAGAAACAATGCCCGCAGCTAAAATAAACCCACGCCTGTTTTTGCTTCTGTTACTCACTTCATTTTCCATGTAAGGCCTCCAACTTTTTAATTCCCCTCTACAAGAGGGGTGGCCGCCGTTAGGCGGACGGGGTGTGGTGACAGAAAATCTAAATCAACTCACAAGCCCATTATACATTAGCATACGCCGGAAGTAAAGAGTTTACTTATCAATTATCAAATATAAATTATAAAATATCAATTGTTGGTCAGCACACGCTTCCGCAGGGCGCCGTAATTGATAGACGAACAAACGAAGCAATCTCCCGGATATAATTAGGCAGCAATCAATTGACACTTACTGCTCAATTAAACTATAATGTATACACATAAAATTCCCCTCTGGAGAGGGGTAAACGCCTGAAAGGCGGACGGGGTGTGTTCGGGGAGGGGCAATATGTGCGCAAAACGATTAATTAAGCTTGGCATAGGGCTCATAATAGTAGTTGTGATTGTTATAGTTGCCCTCAAGCTTTGGGGATATATTTAAGGTAAAAGGAGCGGTTATATATGGCACAAACACAAGGCGGACAGCAGCAACAAAATAAAGGTAGCGGAAGCAACGCCAATAAAGCAGCAGCCGCCGAAAAGAAAAAAACCAATAATCGGGTTCAAAATGAAAACGAACAAGCCAAGAAGAAGCAGGCTGGCACTAGTGACGGCGCGAAAGATGGAAGATGGAATGCGGGCTTGGGAGACAGATTCAGCAAGAATCAAGCCGCCAGAAAAAAAATTGGCAAAAAATACGGCGCCGGAGACGACGATGACGACGACGATGATGACAAAAAAGACAAGGACAGGAAGGGCGCTAGAGAAAAGCTGAAAAGAGGTAGTGGCGCCGGCAAAGGCGGTGAAGAGAACCAAGACAACATGGGTGGCGGCCCGCACAAACAATCATGGGATAAAGATGTTCACTCCATGCAGGACAAAGAAAAAAAACAGTCCCGCAAGGAAAAGAAGGAAGCAAAGAAAAGAGAGAAACAAGCAGCAAAGATGGCTTATCCGGCGCATGGTCTTCCGTCTAAGCATCTATTGGGGCTGGCCGGTAAAACGAATCAAGACTTGGGGTCTGCCGTGGACGAAATGGACAGTGCGGTAAAGGATGCTGCCGCAAACGCCAAAACTGCTGGGGAGGCGGTAAGCAGCCCGCAGGTTGCTCAAAAGGCGCAGGTTATAAAACACAGGATGGAAGCAATGAAAACCCCGCACGGGTTTATTTGCGGCTGCCTGGGTTGTAACAAGGTTACCGGCGGCTGCTGCGGTGGCAGCGAAGGACATAAACTGACAGGCGGCGGATGCGGAAGCCTTATTGGCGGCTTCCCCGGCTGCAGTGGGGGGGGGCGCTAAATAGCATAAAAATACTTCTTCCTATAAATTACAATTTCACATTGTCGTTTAATTTGGCATGCGAGGGGGTAATTTAATGAGTGAAATACGCCTTCAAAAAGGAAAAGCTGACGAATCTGCCGAAAACCCATACCGCGAGCTTAAACATACTAAACTAAGCAATGAGGAACGCAGACAGCGCGCAGAGAACAACAAGAAATACGGGCTACATGACAAAAACGACCCGGAGTCTATGAAAGAAGACAAATTTGATACCGGATTTGGTTCTAGTAAAAGCAGAAACCAAGAAGAAAACAGAAAGGCAGACGGGCTTGATAAAGAAAATCCGATGGGCATGCAGGGTTACGGAACAGGCTTTTGGGATAGGCGACGCGAGAAGAAGGACAAGCAAAAAAATGAGCGGGACCAAAAGGCTGCCCAGAAGAAGTCGATTAACAGTGCCTATGGAAAATTTGGTATACCAAAAACGCTTGTAGGCGTAACATCTAAGTTGGATGATGAAATGAGCGCCAGAAAAAACGATTTTGAAGCAGCGGCCAGCAAGGTGGGGGGTGACGGTTTTGGGCTCTCCAAACAAAATGCTGCAGCCGAAATTCCTGTTCAAAGGCGGGCACTGGAAATTAAAGATCAGCTAAAATCGTATAAAACCCCGCATGGCTTTATTTGCAGCTGCCTTGGCTGCAAAAAGATTACGGGTGGTTGTTGTGGCGGCAGCGAAGGGCATAAACTGACAGGCGGCGGATGCGGAAGCCTTATTGGCGGCTTCCCCGGCTGCGACGGTGGTGCAAACAAAGGATAACAGGAGAGTTGATGCCATTATTCGGACGAAAAAGAGAATATTCCGACCTGTCCACAACCGATAAAAGGGTTGTGGGTAAAAGCACGGGCTCAGGCGGAAAGCCTGCTAAAACCCGCAGCGCACGAAGCAATAAATGGATAAATATAGCCGTAATCGGCCTGATGACGCTTGGTATTTTAATATATGGTGCGGTTTCCTTTATTCAGTTTTTAAACGACCCGTTTGACGAATTCGGCTTGTCTGTAAACGAAATACGTGAAATTATGTCCGAACTTAACAAGCCCGTTAACGAAGCCGCATTGCTTGCGGGCGCAACCCCGCCAACTGCCGGGGATTTTGCTGCTTTGCGTACAAAAATTGACACGGGCTTCAACCCCAAAATGCCCGAGTTCGGATTCTGGACACCTGAAGGTGTGTTGTTTTTGGATAACCTATTGCCGCCAAACGGCAGCAAAAACGATACTCCTATTGAAGCCGGACAGCAAGACGTGGCGGCATTTTTAAATTACATCCTCAACATCGGATTTTTATCAGGCGAAGGATACACCTCGTTTCTTAATATGCTTGAAATTAAAGGCGAAGTGCTGAAGGCAAGTTTTGCCGAGCAGGACGGCAAGCTTGCTCTCGATTTTTTGGTTAAGCTGGATATGACACAGTTTAAAACCGCGCTTGCAGGCACGTTGTCGTTTTTAGGTTTCTTTGGCATAAACGTGCCCGATTTTATTTACTTGTCTTCAATGATTGAGCTTAATATAGATTCGGCGGACAACTATTCCGTAAGCAATGCCGGCCTTACTATTAATCAGCTTGGTGCGGATGCCAACAACAAAACGGTAACCGCGCTTTGCAAATTAATCTTTGCAGAAGACTTTGAAGACAGCACAGAAGCGGCCATGTCATTTGCGGGCACTGTTACCGAGGCCTTAACCAGCCTTGCAGAAGGCTGGGGAGCAAGTTTTGGCTTCAGCGGCAACGCGCTGCATATAACTAAGAAAGCGTAATAAAAATTCCCCTTTGCTAAAGGGGGAATTTTAAAACAGGCGGGACGCCTGTTTTAGTTCTCTGTTAATTTTAATTTATAGCTTACGCCTCGCTTAAACCCGCAGTTTTCGGCAACGCGCTGCGCAATTGTATGCGACACGCTTGTGGTTGCTCTTATTTCGTTTATGCCCATACCCTTGCACATGGTTACCGCTGCTTCAAATAATTTCATGCCAATGCCTTTGTTGCGGTAGTTGGGCGACACCGCAAAATACCAGAAAGTAGCGTGCTTCATTTCTGGCCTGAACGGGTCACGGTGCAGGTGTATATGTATAAATCCCACAATTTCTGAGCCAAGCTTAGCGGCCAGAAAAATATCCTGCTTATCTTTCAGCATTTCTTTAATCATGGCAATGGATTTCTGCGCATTTACCTTGCCTATTCTAAAACTCTTTTCTAAGAGCCCGGTTACCGCCGGAATATCCTGAGTATTTAATTTATCAATAATTATGTTCATGTTGTCTTGCTTATCCTTTTAAAATTCCCCTTTAAGATAAAGGGGTGTCAGCGCAGCTGACGGGGTATGTGAAAAAGCTTATTTTTAGATTCTATAATATTTTCTTTGCTTTAGCAAGTGTTTGTGCTCAAATAATCGTTACTTCTTTCCCCAATTTTGCAAAACGTGCCGCAGGCTCTCCGGCCTTGCGGATATATCCGCTGCCGCCGGATATAAGCAATTTGTGCTTCTTGCAATACTCCAGCAAAACTTTAATCTGTTCCGGACTGTGTTTTGGGTGATAAACTTCAATTCCGTCAACTCCCGCAAGGCGGCATCTGTCCAGCAGCCCGGTTACATTAACGGCTGTTGTGTATTTGTATGGGTGGGCCAGCACGGCTTTGCCGCCGTTTTTTTGTATTACACCAATTGCGGACTTAAGCCCTACCCACAAAAAGCCCATATCAAGATAAAGCACGAAATCCTTATCGGTTGTACTAAGCCTGTAAAACTCACTGCCGTCCGGCACGGGCTTGTTCCATAGCTTCAGATTGCCCGGAGTTGCCATAATATTATTAAACACATTAAAATGTGCATATTCGGTTCTGGCATCCCACGGCCAGTCTTTTTTCAACTTAAAGCCCTTTGCTTCCGCCAGTGCCAGCAGTTTATCTCTTAGTTTGGCTTGTCTTATATCCAGCGTGGCAAATGTTTTGTATGCCCAGTTCTGAACCGGCACTACGTCAAACCCGTATCCAAGAATCTCAAAGGTAAGCCCTTTGTCGCAAACATCAATTTCAATGCCGCTTACAACCGTACCTTTAAACAGATTTTTAGGATTGTAATGCTTTAAAACAAAATGTGCAAGTGCGGTGTTGTGGTCCGTTATTGAAATTGTTTGCAAGCCCTCGCTCTGTGCTTTGCGCAGAATGTCCTCAACACTGTCCTGCCCGCCCGCCGATAAGTTGGTTTTTATGTGCAAATCTTTCATATTAGCCTCCTTAGCCCCAGTATACCACTTATCCCTAAAAATGTGCAATAAAATTGATGTTTGGCATCTTATAATTTATGTTTGTTTATCACAAACTCATATGCCGCCGGCATACTAAACTCAACAACCTCGTTTCCGGCATTAAACACTCCGGTCATTTGTGCGGACAGGCTCTCGCAAATGACCCCATCCATTTTGCCGCAGGCAATAGGCGAGGGAAGCTGGCAGCCGTTGCCCTTGTTTTTGATATTAATTTCAAGCTTATACTTGCCGCGGGTTAAGGCTGCCTTCAGCTCTTGCTCCGATTGCTTATAAATATTTAATTTTGCCAGGGTGTACAAGCTTAAGTTATAAGTTTTGTTTTTATATTGCACCAGGCATATAAATCCTTTCAGCCCAAGCGTCAGCGGATACGCATATGCAAAAACTATGCTGAGCGTGCCATTCATGCCTTGTGTCCAGATATAATTTTGCGGGAAGCTGCTGCCAAAGTCCTTTTCGATATACACAAGACCCTTTCTGTAATTCCCCTTTAAGATAAAGGGGTGCCCCGAAGGGGCGGGGTATGTGAAATGCACGGCTCCTTCTACTCTCCCGCACATACTAACCACCGCATGGCTGCACGGCATTTTTATATATGAAAACGGCCCCATTGCAGTTGGGGCATAAAAACTCTTTTTAGGCGCTTTATGATGTGCAAACATTAGGTTAACCGCCAATTTTATGTTGTTATCCGTTAAATTAGCGTTAATTCCGGCAAGACCAAACGTGTTTCCCGCTATGCTTATTGTCATATTGTTTTTATCAAAACTAAACTCATTAACACCAAACTTAAACACATGACTATGCTCTGAACTTACAAACATTATAAAACTATGCGGGCCGGCTTCGTTTTTGCTTATACCCACCACAAACGATACAGGGGTTTTGCCGGAAACTCTAAAATACCAGCCCTCAAACCAGTTGCGCTTTTGTGTTCCTAAATAATTTTGAGTGTTGAAAAGTTTGTTAAACAACAACAATCTCCCAATAAAATTCCCCTTCCTCGTGAAGGGGTGGCGCCACTTACTCTAATTCTTTCTTTTCCAAATCTTCCAGTGCGGGGTTATCCAACAATTGTCCTTTGTAATCAAACCTGGAGCCGTGACATGGGCAGTCCCAGCTTTTTTCATCCTTGTTCCAGGTTAGCGCACAGCCCATATGCGGGCATATTGCTGATACACAACACGGCTTACCGTTTTTATCTTTGTAAACTCCAATCCGCTGACCTTTATGCTTAACAACCGCGCCTTGCTCCAGTCCGATTCGCTGAATGTTTTTCTGTTGTGCGTTAAGCACGAGTTCTGCAAATGCAGAAACAATATGCCCAAGGTTTTGCACGGATTTAACCGGCGCCATTACTAAGCTTGCCCGCTGCGGGCTGAATATGTTTTTTACGCCACCTTCGGTGTCGGCTACCCCGCCCTTCGGGCACCCCTTCGGAGAAGGGGAATTTTTGCTTCCTGCTTCAATTATCATATCCGCAATTATTTCGGCTGCTGCAAAAGCATTGGTAAATCCCCACTTGTTAAAGCCGGTTACAACGTACACGTTGTTCCATAGCCTGCTTGCCTTGCCAACATACGGCATTAAGTCAAATGTCATTACGTCCTGTGCCGAAAACCGTGACACAATCTGCTGCGGGGTTACGCCAAAGTTTTCCGATAAGTACCGCTCCATTTCTTCAAACCTGCTAACATGGCCGTCCGTGCCGGTCCTGGCGGCACCGCCTCCAACCAGCACCCCCGACTCAACCGGGCGGAATTCGTACCATTCGTCATCACAGCCCTCGTACATATTTTTAAGTTTTAAACCGTTTTCAAAAACCATGTTGTGGTTCCGGTGCTGATACAGCTTTATAAAAAAGAAGTTTGGAAAAATGTTCACGTATGGATAATGGCTGGCAATTATTAAGTGCTTATAGCCGATATTGCACCCGTTTACCTCCACGTATTTTTCTTCGGGCTCCTTTACAACCCGGCTGCGTTCATAAATCACTCCGCCCAAACTTTCAAATGCTGCCGCCAGCCCTGCCAGAAACTTTGCGGGGTTTAAGTGCGCCTGGTCCTCTAAAATCAGCTGCTCTGTAATGTTTAACGGAAGCTCGGAATCGTGAAACTGCGAAAAAGACACTCCAAGCTTTGTGTAGGCTTCCTTTTCCTGTTTTATTTCCTTAGCGCCTTTTTCCGTGGTTGCGTATAAAGAAAAATCGGTTTTAGTATAATCACAGTCAATGCTGTGCTCATTAATAGCCTCCTCCAATTTCTCGGCTCCCAGCTTTTGCAGGCGCAAAAACTCGGCTGCTGTTTCAAGCCCGTGCTTTTTTATCAGTCTGTAATAAATAGGGTCATGTGCAAAAGTAATCATTGCACTGCTGCGCGGGGTTTGCCCTGAGCCAACCTCTGCCGCCTCCAAAACACAGACATTATGCCCTTGTTTAATAAGGGACAGTCCGCACGCAAGGCCGGCTAGGCCAGCACCTATAATTACGCAATCAAACTCTGCGTTTGCAGATACCGACTGCCGCTCTTTAGCCTGCGGGGCTTCAAAAAAACTCTTTTCCATATTGCGGAGTATTACCAATGGGCAGAGATATAAACAAAAAAATTCCCCTCCTTGGAGGGGTGCCCCGAAAGGGGCCGGGTGTGTTTTTGTTTATTCTCTGGCTCTGCCCGATGGCTCATTTGACGTTGCGCCCTTGGGCTTAAAATCAATCTCGGCAATCTTGCCAAGCAATGCTTCTGTTTTTGTACGCTCGTTTGGAGTCAGGCCTATCTTTTCATTATTGTACTGATACCACTCTTGTATCTCCGATAAATCACCCTTAATAATTCCAAAACTCATCCAGTCGCATACCATATGTACTATACAGCCGTCGGGCATCTCTTCCTGCTTGCCCCCACGATACTTTCGCCAATGCTGTGGGTGGTGCGGGTTAAGCCGGTAATGCCGCTGCTTAGCTGCCCAAAACTCTGCACTGTCCTTTTTCCTTTTGTCAAAAAACCATTTGCAGTATGGGTCAAACTCTTCACGAGTAAACTTAGAGCTGTCATGCTCTGCAATTGCGCGTGCTGTTTCAGAATCATATTCAATAACGCCGGTATCAAGCAAAAGCTTATATGCTTCCTGCACGCTGGCTATATGCCGGTATAAATAAGTCTCATATCTGGTTTTTGGGGATTCGCGTTTCATATTACACCATTACCTGCTATAGTTCTCTTTGTTTACACTGGGGGGGGGCGCTGACGGACTCTGTAAAGCTGCTTATTAAGTCAGGCACTGTTTGCAGGAGCCGTGCTTTTTTAGACTTGGAGTAATCTCCAAGTGCTCCCTGATTTACCGCTGCGGTGCGGAAGGCAGGGGCAACAAATTGAACGATGCCGCCGGTTTGAAGCCGATATATTTCTTCGTCCAGCTTGGTTGATAGCGGTACATATGCGCTCTCGTCAAAGGTATAATCTTGGAAAATAACGGGATGTTTTGCCTTTAGGTCATAAACAGCCTTATGCAGTGCAGAGCCGGCAACATTTATTTCCTTTAGGCCGGTCAGGCTTAAAAGCTGCGGCAGAACTCCGTTCTCAATTTCTGCTTCATACAGCTTTGATTTAAGCGCTTCAAGCTCTCTCGGCTTAAGGTCAATCCTGGCCACTTTTTCCAGCAATGCTTCTGTTTTTAGCCGCTCAACATATTCTTGCTTGGTTTTGCCGTTTTTGCGTACATACCAGTCAGGCAGCTCGGACAGGTCGCCGGCTAAAATTCCGAAACTCATCCAGTCGCAAATCTTTTCTATAATATAGTTATACGGCATTTCTTCGTCTCGCTGCTTCCAGTATTGGGAGTGGTGCGGGTTAAGGCTGGCGTGCCTGTTTCTGGCGCACATAAACTCTGCTTTATTGCTGCGCTTTTTCTTTCCGAAAAACCATCTGGCGGCTGCGCCAAATTCTTCCGGGTCCCACTTAGATTTGTCGTGGTCCTGTATCTGGCGGGCAAGTTCTGGGTCAAATTTAACAATGCCGTACTCAACCAGAAGCTCATACGCCAGATTCACGGCAGCTATGTGCTGCTCCAGGTGGGCGGCATATCTCCGCTCTGCCTTGTTCATGTTTTTCAGTGGTTTTTTATACATAAACATATTCTACACCAAAACCGGCAGTTTGGCAATAGGCAAATTAAAATTAGTTTTTCCCTGATTCCTCCTTGTAAATTTCTCCCCATTCCCACATAGCGTCAAGAATAATATGAAGGGTCTTGCCAAGTTCCGTTAAAGAATATTCCACGCGCGGAGTAGTTTCAAAAAAGGCTTCCCGGATTATAAGCTTGTTTTCCTCCATAATTTTCAAATGTTCGGTAAGAACCTTTTGCGACACTCCGCTTATTGCTTTTTTGAGCTCTCCGAATCGTTTCGTGCCCTTTAAAAGATGATGAACAATTAAAAGATTATAACGGTCGATAATTGTTAATGTAACATCCACCGGACAATCCTGCATTTCATAACGTTTTAACATAATAAATTTCTCCCCTTGTTACCCGAGAGTTGCCGGGCACTCTTGGGTAAGTATGGTACCAATGCCCGGTTTGCGGTGGTAGAATATCAGAAATGGCAGAAAAAATCAAACCATTTTAAGGAGGGATATTATGTCAAAAAAAGTCAAAGTTGAAATTTTAATGGGGTTCATACTTGCCGCCGTCTTCATACTTGCCGTAGTTCTTTTTGTTCTGCAGCAGTATGAATTCAAACTGCTGAATTCCGTATCTTACAACGGATTTGAAGTAGCGTTTGGAAACGGAGACCAAGAGGGGATACTTCTTTTTTGTGTGCCTTTCTTCTTGTCAATTGCGGCCGCGGCAGCAGCTGTGCTGGCTTCGTTAAAAATCCTAAAGATTAACAGCAGCATTTTGTTTGCTGTCTGTGCCGTGTTTGCGCTTTTTTCAGCAATCGTCTATCTTTCAACTTATTTCGGCGTGCTGGACAGTTACCGCACAAACCTTATTGACCTTTCCGACAAGGTTAACTGGGCATTTGCGTTTTGGGCAGGATTCTCTGTGCAATGCGTAGCGCTTGCGGGCTCGGTTTATGCATCGGTAATGGGCATAAAAAATCGGTAAATAATAAAATATAAAAAGCATAACTTTTTGCTTGCAATGAGTTTTGAAAAGTGCTAGCATTAAACCATCAGAGTACTCTCATCAGAGTGCCCACAACCAAGGAGTATTTTTGTTTTCATACGGCAGAAAACTCCTAAAAAATATAAAAGGAGAAAAATTGTATGAAAAAGATTCTTACATTATGTGCGTCTTTTGCTTTAATGCTTGCATGTGCGGTTACGTTTGCTGCTTGCGGAGGTGGAGCAACAGACCTTGTCATGTCAACAGTAACTGTTAACACTGCAAAAGCAAGCGTATCTTGGACTGCGGTAACAAACGCAGCAAACTACACTGTAAAAGTTGGTGACGAAACTTTTACAGTAACCGGAACAAGTTTTGCGCTTCCGGGAAAGGTTGACGCAGGCTCGTATCAGGTTCAAGTCCGTGCAAATACTTCCAACGCAGAAAAATACAACACTTCCGCTTATTCGGCAGCCAAAACAGTAGATGTTAAAATAAGTGTTGTAGATGGCGTGGTAACTTGGACAGAAATTGAAGGAACGGAAGTATATAACGTTTATTTGTGTTCGTATGCATCGTCACCGTCAGAAACGGGAATAGTTGACGAGCTTCCGGCTGGTTTTACAAGTGTGAATTCTGGCGACATAAATAGCGGCAATGACCTTGAATTGGACTTTACAAGCAGCTTAACAGCAGGAACATGGTATGTAGTTGAAATTCTAAGTGAAGAAGTTGAAGGCGTA
>Ga0123353_10002299_pt1 | contig 23719 bp, 23 predicted proteins | sample TergutLab28metaG_3_FD_92763 | JGI IMG/M metagenome (GOLD analysis project Ga0123353, IMG submission 92763) | Labiotermes labralis P3 segment gut microbial communities from Petit-Saut dam, French Guiana - Lab288 P3 | ecosystem: Host-associated > Arthropoda: Insects > Digestive system > Gut ... | reverse complement strand
GGTGATGCCCGACCACCCCACACCGGTGCTTAAAAAACGGCATACCCGTGATTTGGTTCCCTTTGTGCTCAGCGGACCCGGCGTTGCCCCCAACGCAGGCATACGCATGACCGAGGCCGAGGCCGCCAGCACAGGCCTGGTGGTAGACCCGGGGCATCTGCTTATGGAAATGTTACTGTCTGAGGTGTAAGGAATCGTTCTTTTATCTCATCCTTTTTTGCGCCGTTTGGCGCTTTTTTTATTGAGCTTGGACTCATAGGCATACGAGGTTATCGTCATTATCACAAAGACAACAAACAGGGTTGCCAACAAGGTAGTGGTGCTGTTAATGAGCACCGTAGGCACTTGAACCCAGTCAAAAAGCGACCAGACAACAACCGTCACCAGGCCAAAGGTCACGGCTATGGTGCGCACGGCAATAACCCGATAGTCAGTGGTTCTGCGAACCAGCAATAAAAGGAGCATGACGCCCATGATAAGGATGCAGAGCATGATGAGCCCTGTGTTGACATAGCTGCCGCCGTTGCCGGATAGCGGGGTGGCCTGTCCGGAGTTGATGAGCGGGATGTCAAATTCGGGAATTATTGTTGAGCCTTGGTTGTTTGACTGGTTGGTTTGTGCCTCGGCGTTGTCCTGGCCGGTTAGGCTGTAGACCTCAAAACCGGGGTTATCCGGCCCTTCACCCTCGCTGGTTTCACTATAAAGAGAGATCTCTGGCGGCGAGTCTTCAGAAGCAATAGCTTGGGGTGCGGGCTCTGCGATAATCCCCAGAATCAGCAGCCCCAGAGCAATAAAAACAGTAGCGGCAATCATGCCCCCCCACTGGCTTTTCTTCTGCTCTGTTCCCCACACAGTCATGGCGACCTTCTTATGAACTACAGCCGGCTCAACCAACCTAGAAGCCTTGTGCTTCTAGGTTGCTCTCGCCGGCAACTAAAAAGTCTCTGAGATAAGGATACTGCGCTAAAGGAAGAGTGTGAGAAACTCCACAACATCTTCACAATTTAGACCGAGAGTCACTAAAACAGTGAGTTCATTCCTTGGGATTCTTGGGGCCACCATTGTGGCTCCATAGATTCGCAGAAGCTGGCCCATTGTTGTTTTTCGGTGATGCGGATGGGGTACACGCCGGTAAAGCAAGCGGTGCAATAGCCGGAATGATTGCCCTGGATGCACTCCACCAGTCCGTCATGCGAGATATAGGCCAAAGAGTCAGCACCTAGAAACTCGGCAATCTCTTCAACGCTCTTGGTAGCAGAGATGAGCTCTTCTTGGGCGTTAGTGTCTATGCCGTAGAAGCAGGGCCAGGTAACCGGCGGTGAAACTATGCGCACGTGAATTTCGCTTGCGCCCGCCTCGCGTAGCATGGCCACCAGCTGTTGGGAGGTGTTGCCTCTCACTATGGAGTCATCCACCACCACCAAGCGCTTGCCCGCAATGCTGGAGGAGAGCGGGTTGAGCTTGAGGCGGATGCCTCGCTGCCTGAGCTTTTGGGTGGGTTGGATAAAGGTGCGGCCAATGTAGCGGTTTTTGACGATGCCTTCGCTGTAGGGAATGCCGCTTTCTGCGGCGTAGCCGATGGCCGAGGGAACACCGCTGTCCGGCACACCGATGACGGTGTCTGCCTCAACGGGGGCCTCAAGGGCCAGGCGTCTTCCCATGTTTTCACGGGCCTGGTACACACCCATGCCGTCTATTATGCTATCTGGTCTAGCAAAATAGACATACTCAAAGATGCAGAGGGCGTGCTTTTGCGCGGGCACTGCCTGCTCTATCACCAGGCCGTCGTCTCCCGTGCCTTTGATGCGGATGACCTCGCCCGGTTCCACGTCGCGGTAATACTCGGCACCTACGATGTCGAGGCCGCAGGTTTCCGAAGCCACCACCCAGCCGTGCTCGTGGGGCAGGCGGCCGATAACCAGGGGGCGAATCCCAAACGGATCGCGGAATGCGTACAAGGCATCCTGCGTGATGAGCACCATAGCATACGCGCCTTCGATGAGCTCCATCGTGCGACGGATACCCTCGCGCATATGATGTGACTCCTGGGTAAAGTAGCCAATGAGCTTGGCCGCAACCTCGGAATCAGCGCTGGAACGAAAGGTCACGCCCAGCTCAACCAGGCGCCTGCGCAAGGCGAGCGAGTTGCCCAGGGTGCCGTTATGGGCAAGGGCGATAAGCTCATCAGAGATAGTGGAAAGGTGCGGTTGGGCAGCATCCCAGTTAGCATACACTTCGGAGGTTGAGTAGCGAGTGTGGCCGATGGCCACCATACCGGTGAGGGCAGAGAGGGCGTTTTCATCAAAGACCTGGGTTACCAGACCCATTTCCTTGATAGCCAAAACCGAACTGCCATCCCCCACGGCAATGCCGGCACTTTCTTGTCCCCGGTGCTGCAAGGCGTGAAGTCCAAAGTAGGTGAGCCTGCTTACGTCTTCGTCAGGGGCATAGATTCCAATGATTCCGCAAGCCTCTTCCGGTTTGTCTTGCTTGTCAAGCCTTTCCGGCTCGTCATAACTGCTAAGCACTAGGTACCACGCTCCTGACAGGTATACAACAAAGTACTACGCGCCGGCTAAAGTCAAAGGTCTCGCAGGTCACGAGCGAATACAGTGCGTCTGCCTCCACGATGGTGGCATACAGATTAGGCACTACAGAAATGGGCGAAACTATGATATCGCTGACAAACGCATTGAACTCATCTTCCCCGCTGAATTCAAATTGCCTGAGCGGGGCATTTTCCGAAATATTGATGAGGGCAATGGCGGTGAGCTCCATGTTGAGAGCCGGGGTGTAGAGATAGACCGCCGAGTGGCGGTTGAAGTAGTCTTGGTTGTTATAGAGGTATATGTCCGAGAACATCGAGCCGTCGAGCATGTTGTGGCCGTAGATGATGTTGTTTATTCCGTCGAGCGTGGGGCTGCCCTGATAGTCGGCAAAGATGGCACCCGTGCCTGAGTAGGAGTCATCAAAAAGGTGATAGAGGTAGTGCTCGTTATCGCTCCCCTGGACTATGGGGTAGTTTATATTGGTGCCGGGAACAAGTATCCACCCCACGATATCGGGGTTGATTGCCCTCAGTGCGTCCCAGTCAAAACGAAGATCCTCTAACTTGGTATTGATGTCTACGCCATCTTGCGTGTTGACGTTGAGGCCCGCTACCGACTGGATTTGGGTATATCGGTTTTGCGCATCCCAATACTGCCAGATCATATAGCCGGCAATAGCCAGCGCCATCACCAGCAGCGCTGAGCCAAATATCAGCAACAACCGTGAAAGAAGACCTCCCTTTGGGGTGGCCTCGTCAGTTTCTTCTTCAATGCTCATAGTTACTACTTTTTCTTCATTTCTTTAATGAATCCCCAGGCAACCATTGCAAGAATTGCAAAGATGATAGTGCCGATGGCTATCCAGAATGCGAAATCAGGAATCACAAAACCAAATGTGTCAAAAAGCCAAGTATTTATCCAATTAAAAGTTGAGTTGGTTGTCTCAGTTGTCTCTTCTTCCATGAACGCCTCTCAAGTTTAGACACAGGCTTTCGCCCCGGTGCTTACTAGGAGATTTTAACACAAGCCTCAATTGCATGGGAGCATGTGTCACAGGGACGTTAAAACCTTGCGGACAAAAGAGAGTGTGGAACAGGCAACCCTCCCTGTTCCACACTTTGTCCTACCCCACCTTAGATGTTGAATTCACTGAGCTATGCTACGCTCTTCTCTTCTTTGACTGCCTGCTCTTTGGCTCTCCTTATGCGTGATGCTACGATCCAGAGAATGGTCTGAACTACGAGGATGGCCAGGAAGGCAATTGTCCATTGATCGATGAGTACCATCTTGAGGGTCATATCCTCAACGAGGATGAAGAGGATGATGGCTGCTACTGCCAGCACGGCGGCGATGATGCGCAGAGCCCTGCTTGCCTTTTTGTGCACGACCCTTTTTTCCGTGCCTTCTTGTCTTTGCGTTCTGCGGGCAGTTCTTTCGTCACGCTTTTCTGCCTGGCGTCCTCTGATGCAGGCCACGAGCATGAAGACTGCAAGCAGTGCGCCTACTGCCATCATGATCAGGTTGAGCAGGGCCCAGGCGCCGTAGCCGATGGCCGCCAGCGGAATCTGGTCGTCGTTCACGGTTGCGGTTGGTACGTCTTCGCCAAAGATTTCAGCGATGATCTGCTCAAAAGTTGTGACGGGTTCGGGTTCGGGGACTACTGTCTCCGGCACTACCGTCAGAGCAACTATCGGAGCTACTCCTTCGTCCGTGCCTGCCGCAGGTGCATCCGGCTCGTCTGAGACTACCTCAGGATCAGGGTCAACAATCGGATCAGGATCTGGATCCGTTGTAGGACCTGTCCCCGGATCAGGGTCGGTTATTTGTGGGCCTGGCCCTGGTCCGGGTTCGGGATCTGGGTCTTGATCCGGGTCCTCGGGAATGACGATTTGCGGAGGAATCTCTGCGAAGTTTGCAAAGTAAGTTGCTTCAACATTGAGTCCGTTAACCCTTTCAGGCTTGAAGAGCTCGTCGGTTGAAACCACATCACCGGCTGCGTTGGTCCAGTTGACAAAGGTGAAGTCTTCGTCTGCCGTGGCGGTTGAGCCCAAGGCCACACCGGTGACAGGGGCGAGAGTCTCGCTGCTTAAGGAAACCGCGCCGCCCGTACCTGCCTCATAGCTGATGACGATGCCGTCGCTTTCAGCCCAGATGGCAAACAGGGTCATGTTTCTTGCCATGCCATAAACAAAGCTGGCTCCGTCGAGATAGAGGGCTCTGCTGGACTTAAAGTAGGTGCTCCATCCAACAAAGCTGTAGCCTGCGCGGGTAAAGCTGTTGTCTGCAAGAGTAACGAACTCACCAAAGGTGACGGTTGTGGAGCTCATGGAGCCCGTGCCACCGTTGGGAATATAGCGTATCTGATAGACTGCCGGCTCCCACTGAGCAACAAAGCTTATTGTGCAGTTGCTGAGTCCTTGCGGAACTACGCCTGTGGGATCAACACCCTCTGCGGAGACCCATCCGGTGAAGACCCACCCTGCGCGGCAGTTAACGCTTGTGTCGTTGCCGCTTGCGTTGCTGGCAAATGCGGGTATGGCATCGCCCGGTTGCAGGCCTTCGTAGGTTTCATCGGCTGCGTCCCAAGCGCCCTGGAGGCCCGGCTCGTAGACTACGGTGTACTTGTCTTTGACGGTGAGGGCTCCCGGAAGGATGTTGATCAGGTAGTTGCTGGTCACATCAACGTTCTTTTCATTGCGAATGATAACCTGCTTTTTGTCCTTTATCGAGGAGTTGCTGGTTCCCGGATCTGATTGGCTCCCGCCAAATACCACCTTGGAATCATCGAGTCTTTGTCCGGGGGCCAGGCCATTGGGGCTGCTTGAAGCCAGGATGAGCTCGCTTGCCACCAGTTCCTTGCCGTCAAAGATCTTTGTCTCATCAGCAGGCTTAACGGTGATTTCCCTCGGCACTATCTCCAGGCTTATGGTTCCTGAGGCCGTGGTGTAATTGAGGGCAGAGGCTCTCACGGGCAGCGTGTAGGTGCCCACCTCGGAGTAGCTCAGCTTGGGCGCGGCGGTGGTCCACACTCTTTCTTGCGCGTCCCAATACTCAATCTTTATGGCAACACCGCTGATGGTGTTAGTGCTTGCGGGCGTTGGAAGGGCGTGCTCTCTTCCGTCGTACACCACCACGTCATGCTTTGCCGTGAGCACCAAAACATCACGATTGGAGTTGTCGATGTTTTGTCCGTTAGGCTGGTTGCCCTTAATGGTAAGGTCGCCAGGCAGACCATTCGGTGCGTCAAAGACAAAGACTCGGTGTGCGCCGTTTGCGCTTGTCCAGCTCGCGGTCTTGTTTGCTTGCGTGGTCACCCCCGTGCCGCTGACAGTTATCAGTGTAACCGGGTGCTGGTTGCTGATTGAATACGTGAAGAGATAAATTTTGCCCTCATTGGGGTTGTACACTATAAAGGAAAGTGAGTTGTGGCCGTTGATGCTGATTAAGCTGCCGACTACGTCAGCACCATTCACGTCTATTATCCCACTTTTGATGAGGGTGTCCCACTGTGCCTGGGTCCAGCCATCGCTGTTTTGTGGCAGCCCCAGAGGCAGGTCAAATGATGCCGGCGCAATGTCGATGGGCTCAATTCCCAAAAGGGCAAGCGCGGGAACCACGGGCTCCTCTTCCTCTACAGCCTCACCCTCTAGCTGTAGTTCTTCTGATTCTTCAGTTGTAAGGTTTTGGATTTCTGGCTCTGAATATCGAGCGAAGATGTCGGTGTCTTGCGTAACTGCTTGATTGATGTCGAATGCTCCACCCAGGGCATCGCACCATTCAATGAAGTCTTGATCTTCGAGTTCCGGAGGGTCTGGAACGAGCCTTTGTTCAATGGCTAAGCCTTTTTCAACGGTAATCGTTTGATAAAGATCGCCGGCTACCCAAAAGTTCACCGTGCACACGCTGATGGCTTCGTCACCTCCGCTCAGTTTCTCATCGCCTTCATTGCCGTTCTCTTGAGCAGGTTGCTCTATCAGCATAAGGCTGGAGTCAATCTGCTCCTCTTCCCCGTTGCCCAACGCAAGCGTTGGCATAAGGCCTACCACGAGGAACACCGCCAGCAAGAGAGTTAGTACCCTCAGTGCCATGCTGCGGCGATTGGCCGTTGTGTTTGATTTCTCTTTCATGATCCTCACCCCTTACTGCTTTACTCATTAGCTTCTTTGCCTGGCGCTTTTTCTTGCGCCCCCTACTTGTTGCTTCGAGTCCACCCACTGGATCTCTTACCCGTTGTGCCTATCCCACATAGGCCGTTCTCTCTTACCCTTGTGCAGGTTTTCTCTTTTCAGCTCGCTGCACCCGAGCATTTGTCCATAGCAGCGTTATACTCCTGTGGCTTGCAGAGCGATAGTCTAATTTGCGTCCTTTTAGCAATTTAAACAGCACTTGACAATTTGCACATTGTGTGATATGCCAAGCGTCATTCTTGTGCTTTTCGGGCCAAAAGTTGTTGCTTTTGGGTGCTTTTTTAATGTGGGGAATGTGTGTTGAGGCCCGTTTTTAGAGGGGCGAATTGTGTAGATTGTGTGTGGAAACGCCGTTTTTAGTTGCTGGTTTTTTTAGCAGAGATTAGCGCCTGCTGCCTTGATTGCCTCTGCCAACTCGGCGTCTTGCGCGGCCAGTCTTATATTGGTAGAGAGCCAGTCAGCTATGGTTCCGCAGTCAAAGCCCTCGCCCTGGCCAACCTCTACTGCATACATGTCCTCGGTTTTGAGCAGCTCTACCATTGCGTCAGTCAGCTGAATCTCTCCACCGGCTCCCGGAGCGGTGTGAGCAAGTATCTGCATTATCGCCGGCGTAAGCAGGTAGCGACCAAAGATAGCCAGATTGCTGGGTGCTTCTTCTTGGGTCGGCTTTTCTACCAGGGCACGTATCTGCCAGATGGCCGTGCCCTCTTCTTGTGACCCCTCGGTGAGCTCGGCGTCGATGATGCCAAAGCGCGAGACCTCTTCCCTCGGCACACTCATAACCGCTATCACACTGGCGTTGCCTCGTGCCTTGGATACCGCGCGCATCCGCTTGAGCAGATTGCCCTCCGGCACCAACACATCACCCAGCAGTACATAAAAGCCTTCGTCGTTGGCACTCACAAAACTCGCAGCGCAGTGTACGGCATGACCAAGGCCGAGCGCCTCGGGCTGTTCTGCAAAAGAAACCGGCAGGCTTCCCGCATGGAGCACGCTCTCAGCCAGGCTGCTTTTGCCCTTTTCTTCCAGGCTGCTCACCAGTGCCGGGTCAGGAGAAAAGTGTTGGGCAATCTCTGGCTTGTCGTCATTGCAAATAATAACGACCTCGCTGGCATTGGCTGCCAATGCCTCCTCAACCACATACTGAATGGCCGGCTTGTCCAACACCGGCAACATCTCCTTAGGCACTGCCTTGCTGGCCGGCAAAAAGCGCGTTCCCTTGCCTGCTGCTGGAATGATAGCTCTCATGCGTGCCTCTTTTCTAATTTAACGAACCCGGTTAATCTGGGCGAGCAGATTGGCTTGAAAATCATGGTTCGTCCCGACAGGAGCGTATTTTAATACGTGACTGAGGGGCGGTTTCAGATTTGAAAGCCAAAATGCCGTCCAGATTAAGCGGGTTCTTCGGGTTCGTAGGTGGCTGTCTCCACCAGCCATGCATTTGCCTTGCTTCTCATGGCTGCTTCTTTCAGCATATACATGCGTCCGGATTGCTCAAACTCAAAGCGCGCACGCTCTTCATCTCCGGGAGCCATTTTTCTGAGCGCCTCGGTGATATCTTCTTCGGTGAGAACTAACTTGAGGTGCCGCGCTAGGGCGTCCAGGGAATATCCCTGGCGCAGGGCTTGGCGCACCTGCATCATAAGCATCATGTTGAATTGCTGCGTATCCACGCCCATGTCTTGCATGTACTGCTCAAGGCTTATGCCATTTTTTCTCAGCTGGTCTTTGAAGCCGGCAAGCATGTCAACCCGCGCAGAATCATAGATCTCGTCGTTTATGGTTCCTTCAAAACGCTCAGCAAGCGCAGATGCGGCGGCAAAGGTCTCCATGTTCTTTTGTTCTTGTTCCTTGTAGAGCAAGCCTTCTGCGCGCAGCATCTCGCGCAGGCCGTCTACGTCTCTTGCCTCGGGCATCTTCTCTTTAACCCAGGCATCGGTGATGGCGGGAATCACGCTTTTTTCAATTTGCAGCAGGTCTATGGTGGTAGTAACCGTGCGCGTCTCCGTAGGCTTGCCTTCTGAGCTGTAAGCCACCGGCAGCTCAAAGTCAAAGGTTCTGCTGTCTCCGGGCCTCATGCCCATGAGCGCCTCGTCAAAGCCCTCGGGCAAAAATCTCTTGCCGGTCTGATGATAGCGGCGCTCGGCTGTGAGCTTTTCAACGGGCTCGTTGTTGTCCTTGAAGTTGGTCTTAATGGCAAACACCATCTCTGTGCCGTCTTCTACCTCGGCATCCTCGTCAGGCACAATCTCGGCGTTTTGCCGGGCAACATTGAGGATCTGCTGGTCTATCTCTTCTTCGGTTATCGTGACTTCTGAAACCTTTATAGTAACGGGGTCATAGGACGAGAGCTTAAAGTGGGGCTTGGGAGTCACCACGGCCACAAAAGTGAAGTCCCTGCCAAGAACAACCTGACCCGATGAACTGAGCTCCGGCTCCATAGCAGGCTCGATATTCCTTTGCATGATGGCGTGGGGTGCGGCCGCATTCATAGAATACTGACTGGCAAAGGCATAGTACTGGGCCTCGCCTACCGTCTCAATGACAAGGGGGATCATGTCTTCCTTGTCCACCCCTTCCAGATCCATCTTGTTTTGCAAGGCCAACATGTATGCGGCGCTCTTTAATACATCGCGCATCGTTTGAGCGGGAACAGTGACGATGAGTTGGATCTTGCCGCCCTCCAGCTCCTTTTGCTCTATCTTAAAATGATACTCAGTGGGTTTATTGTTGGTCATGATGTCTTCTTTCTTTGCGGCTTGCGTCTGCGCAAACACTCTGTAGTTATGCAAAAAAGAATGATAACATAGCCCCTATGGATGAGAGCGCTTTTATAACGATAGATGCCGAGCAGGTTGCCGCCCTGGTTGAGGAACATCTTCCTTTGTTGGCTTGCACGCTTCGGCCGGATTATCGTGCTGCCTTGGAGGCCGCCCTGCTGAGCGAGACAAACGAGCGCGGACGCGCAGCACTCGAGCAGCTCATCACCAATGCGCATATTGCTGAGTCTGAGTCCCTGCCTCTTTGCCAAGACACCGGTTACGTGTGGGTCTGCCTTGAAGTGAGCGGCGCGGTGTATGTTGCCGCCGATGTTTTCAGCGGCGTAGATGCTGCTGTTGCCCGCGCCTCTGAGGCAGGCGGCCTGCGCATGAGCCTGGTGCACGATGCTCTCGTGAACCGCACCAACACAGGCACTAATTCCCCAGCTTTCTGCGAAGTGGTACAGAGGGGTGTGGTACAGAGGGACGGGGTTGGTGTACCACTTTTTGCCTCAAAAAGTGGTACACCAACCCCGTCCCTCTGTACCACACCAGCCCCGTCCCTCTGTACCAAACCAACCCCGTCCCTCTGTGCCACACACTCAGCAACCCTGCATGTCATGCTTAAGGGTGGAGGCTCGGACAACGCTTCAGCGCAGACCATGCTGCCGCCGAGTGCCGGCGTTGAGGGCGTCTTGGACTTTGTTGCTCAGGCAGTTGCCAACAAGGGCGCCAACGCCTGTCCACCTTTAGTGTTAGGTGTGGGTGTAGGGAGGAGCTTTGACTCAGTAGCCAGCCTTGCCAAGCACGCTCTGCTCAGGCCTGTTGGCTCAGTTCATCCCAACGAGGAGATTGCTGCTCTTGAGACGGAACTCCTTACTCGCATCAACGCACTGGGAATTGGTCCGGGAGGCCTGGGAGGCTCCACCACTGCGCTCGCAGTACACATAGAGAGCGCCCCTAGTCATATTGCCTCGCTACCCGTTGCCGTGAACATCGGCTGCACCGCACTGAGGTCTATATCGCTTAATCTGAGCGAATAGTTTGCCAGGATATTAATGTGTGGTACAGAGGGACGGGGTTGGTGTACCAGATTGGAACAGGGGGACGGGGTTAGTGTTCCAATTTGACCAAGGTCAAATTGGAACACTAACCCCGTCCCCCTGTTCCAATCTGGTACACCAACCCCGTCCCTCCTGTACCAAACCAACCCCGTCCCTCTGTACCACGCCGCGAGAAGTGAAGAGGTCGATGCCGCGTATGGCCTGTCTTGAGTCCTGCAACATTTGGGCTTAACCCAAATGCGCAGGACTACAGAAGTGCTACTTAAAGGTGATGTTCACATCGCCGCTGGTGGTGTCGATTTCTATGTGGCCTCCGCCGGCGCTGCCCAAGACAGAGCTGGTGCCCGGGCCGTTGAAGTTGCCGTCGATGCGCTGTCCGTCGACCCTGATGCTACCGCTGAGCTTTCTGATGTCAAAGCTGTAGTCATCTTTGTTTCCGGCAAGGACGAAGTTTGAATCGCCCGAGAGTGCGCGCAGCTGCAGCAGCCTGGTGATCTCTCCTTCAAAATCCACATCTCCAGAAGTCATGTTGAGGGTCAGAGTCTCCAGCTTAGCTCCGCTGTAGGTGAGATCGCCGCTCATCATGTTAAAGGTGGCGTGAGAGGCAACCACATTGCTGAGGCGCACATCGCCGGAGGCAACGTTGAAGGTCAGGGTGCCCAGGTCAAGGTCTGAAAGCCTGGTGTTTCCAGAGGCAGTGTTGCAGTCAAGTGTCTTGATTTTTGTCTGGTTGCCGTTGAACACCGTGTTACCGCTTGCCGTGCTGAGACTGACCGTATTAAGGGAGGCATCGCGCGGCACATAGACCTTGAGCTTGGCGCCCGCGTCAAAGATTGCCCAATCTGACCAGTTCCATCCAAAGATATTGATGCGCCAGTTTTCGTTTTTCTCAACAACAATGAGGGTGCCGTTTCGCACCTCAACCTTGGGGTCACGCGTTCCTACATAGGTGAATTCGTAACCATAGTTATCAGCCACAACAATCTCAACATCCGCCTCGTAGAGCTTGATGTCTATGTTCTCAAAGGTAGCGGTGTCTCTGTCAGCCAGCTGAATGCGCTCGCTCGTGCCAAAGTGCAGGCCCTGGCGATCGTACCAGGCGCTCCCGGTGGCACCGAGGGCAAAGGCTACCGTAGTAAGAACAACGCCTAAGACAAAAAGGAAACCGATTACAATCCACAAGATTTTTATACCGCGGCTCATTTTTGGCCTCCTTTCCGTCCCAGAATCTTGGCAAAGATCCAGGTGATGCCCTTAATGGTGAGCTGGCCTAGTTTGATGACTCCTATGCCCAACGCCAAGCCGAGCGAAAGGCTGATGAGTGAAACACCCAGTATTGCAATGGCCTCGAGCGGTGCAGCAAAGAGCCCCACTACGCCTATGCCGGCGGCGACTATTCCTGCTATCACCATTGCCAAGGCTGCCACTAACAGTGAGAAGTACACGCTAAAAATCGCTACGAGCAGAGAGAAGACTACTGAAATCAAGGCAATGGCAAGAGGCACGGCGATTGGGCTGGCCAAAACAGCGATAATCACTATCCACATGGTTTTGACGCTGCTGCTTTTCTTTGGGGTCTCTCCTTGGCCGCTCATGTCTTTCATGGCGTATTCGCTGATTATTGTTGAAGCCACCTGTGCCGGAGTGCCGAGTCTATTGATAAGCTCTGCTTCTCCGCCGGGGCCAGCCTCGCTAAAGTACTCCTCGTAATAGCTCAGAGCCTCATCGATTTCTTGTTGCGGAAGCTGCTTCAAGCGCTTGCGCAAATCATATAAGTATTCTGCGGCTGTCATGATTGTTCTCCTTCAATGTCTTGACCCGCCTTGGCGGCTGCGTCCTCCTTGGCGCTTTTTTCTGCCTCAATGCTTTGACCCTCTTCAAGATCCTCTTCAGCCGGCACAACTAAAAGCAGGTAGTCAACTGCCGCCTTGAAGTGCTGCCAATTGTTTTGCAGGTACTCCAGGTGCTCTCGCCCTTTAATGGTTATCTGGTAGTAACGACGGTTACGTCCGCTGTGGGCAACGTCATAGGTTATGAGCATCTCCTCTGACTGCAGCCGCCGCAAAACCGGATACAGCGTGGATTCAGAGACCTCAATGATGTTTCTGATTTCCTGGGTGAGTTGATACCCGTAGGTATCTCCTTTTTTGATGACTGCTAAGACGCAGGCATCCAATAGTGCTGAGCCCAGTTGAAACATGTTCACCTCCTATACTTTGTGGTCTAGTATCGTGTCTGGTGCTATATTATATGAGATATAATATTGTGTCAAGAAAAACTTTTCCTCTCTTTGCAAGTTCAGTCAACTGGTACAATCGGCAAGTGAGAATCAATGAGATTGGAGTACCTCAATGAACATTCAGGTGTATGGCAGCGCTTCTAAGGCTGGCGTGGCGGTGGCGCAGGTGTTTGCAGCACAGATCATCAGGGACCCCTTTAGTGTATTGGGCTTGGCAACCGGGTCAACTCCCCTGCCTACCTATGAGGCTATGGTTGAACTGTATAAGGCCGGCATCGTAGACTTCAGTACCGTGCGCACCTTCAATCTTGACGAATATGTGGGCATCAGCCGCGAGCACGAGCAGAGCTACTACTCCTTTATGTTTGAGCATCTCTTCTCTCAGATAAACATAGACCCTGCCCATGTGCAGGTGCCTAATCCTGTTTCTGAAAACCTGGATGAAGACTGCATTGCCTATGATGCGGCCATTGATGATGCCGGCGGCATTGATTTGCAGTTACTGGGGATTGGCCACAACGGCCACATCGCCTTTAACGAGCCGGGCGACCTGTTTACCTATGGCACGCATATTGTTGAGCTTTCCAAAAGCACCATTGAGGCAAACAAGCGCTTCTTTGCAAGCGCCGATGAGGTGCCCAAGAAGGCCATGACTATGGGCATCGGCACCATCATGAAGGCGCGCGAGATTGTGCTGGTTGCCTCGGGCAAAGACAAGGCGCAGGCGGTTGCTACTATGATTTTGGGCGAGATTGACCCTCTGTGCCCCGCCTCTGCGCTGCTGTTGCACCCTCAAGTAACCGTGTTTCTTGACGCGGATGCCGCTTCGTTGTTGCATTAGGGTACGCACTTGTATACAATTTGAGGGTTCGCTTTTCGCTTCCGTTTAGCCCCGTGAAGCAAAGAATGCAAACTAGAGCCTGGGTACTTGAAGTATCTGTCGTCCAGCAGCTGCTTTTTTATGTACAGGAAACCCTGTTTCCCGGGCGTACGATATTAACTATGGAGGAATTGTGGGAACGTATTACGCAAAACCCGGCGAGGTAGAGCGCGAGTGGTTGCTGATTGATGCCGAGGATCAAGTCCTTGGAAGACTGGCAACCCGTGCAGCGCACATCCTCAAGGGCAAACATAAGCCACAGTACACGCCGCACGTAGATGTGGGTGATTTTGTGGTGGTTATCAATGCAGACAAGATTCGCCTCACCGGAAACAAGGCCGCGCAGAAGTCGTACTTTCGACACAGCGGCTACCCTGGCGGACTCAAGGAAGAGAGCTTTGAGCGCGCTATGGAGCGTCATCCGGAGCGGGTCATTGAGCGTGCCGTCAAGGGCATGCTTCCTAAAAACACTCTGGGTCGCGCCCAGGGAAAAAAGCTTAAAGTCTATGCCGGCTCCGAGCATCCGCATGAGGCTCAAAAACCGCGCAAGATAGAATTGGAGGCTTAATTCATGGCCACTAATGATGCAATCTATACCGGCACCGGCAGGCGTAAAAACGCTATCATGCGCGTGCGCCTCGTGCCCGGATCCGGCAAGGTCACGGTCAACGGCCGCGACGGCAAGGAGTATTTTGGCCGCGACGCTCTTTTAGAGTACGCCATTACACCTTTTAAGATTACCGACACCGTAGACCACTTTGACGTGATAGCTCTTGCCACCGGCGGAGGCACCTCGGGCCAGGCGGGAGCCTTGCGCCACGGAATCTCCCGAGCTCTGCTCGAGGCTGGCGACTATCGTGAAGAGTTGAAGAAGGCGGGCTATTTAACCCGCGACCCCAGAATGGTGGAGCGCAAGAAATACGGCCTCAAGAAGGCCCGTAAGCGTCCGCAGTTCTCCAAGCGTTAATCGTTGGGCAGACAGGGGACTAACTCCCCATATCTTACAGAGGAGGAACTATGTCAGAGCAACAAGCGGGATGGTACCCAGATCCAGCAGGCGATGCCACTAAGCTGCGTTACTGGGATGGCACAAATTGGACCAATGACTTCAACAGTGTTCAGGCTCCGCCAACAACCGTGCAAGAGGTTCAGCCGGTACAGCCGGTTCAGGCAACCGTACAACCGGTTCAGCCGCCGCAGCCGGTTCAAGCAACCGTGCAGCCGGTTCAGCCCCCGGCAGTTGGTTCAGGGTCTGGCTACAACTACTCCCAAATGCCGGCCAGCCCGGGGTACGTGCAGCCCCCAGCTTCAGCAACCAATGGGTTGGCTGTTGCCTCACTTATCTGCGGTATAGCCGGGTTCTGCTCCGGAGGCCTCTTATCAATCGTTGCAATCATCCTTGGCGTACTGGCAAGGAAGAAGCCTGAGCAACAAGGACTGGCTCTCGCGGGAATAATTTTGGGTATAGCTGCTCTTGTTCTTTACATTTTGACTTACATTGGTATAGGACTTTTGGGCTGGGCTGCTTATTCCTGGTAATTGTGTGATTGCCTGCACAACACTACTAAAGCCGAGGTTCATCCCTCGGCTTTTTTATACGCAGCAAGGCAACTACTCCACGTAGATGCGCTCGAGCCTCAGGCCAAACATGCAGGCAATCTCGTAGTTGATGGTGCCTATCTGCGCTGCCATGTCATCCATTGTGATTTCTTGGCTTCCGCTTTTGCCTATCACGATTACCTCGTCGCCGTATTCCACGGGCTTGCGCTCTGCCGAAAGCTGCGCGTTGCGCACGCTGGAGATGTTTGCCTTTCTGCTGGCCTCAAACATGCACATATCCATACAGATGGTGCCCACCTGCGGATAGCGATGCCCGTCCACCAGCACGTCCATCTTGTTGGAGAGCAGGCGTGAGAGGCCGTCGCCATAACCCAGAGGGATAGTAGCAATGTTTATTCCGCCGGGCGAGCGATAGGTAAAGCCGTAGCTCACCCCTTCTCCCAGCCCTACCTGCTTGAGGGCGTTGATGCGCGCGTGAACGCTCATGGCCGGCTCCAGGCGCACGAGCTCACGGGTCAGGTTTGACGGATGCAGGCCGTAGACCGATATGCCCAGGCGCACCATGTGGTAGTGCGAGCGCTTGAACCTGATGGCGGCAGCTGAGTTTGCGGCGTGGATAATGCCGGGGTCCATGCCCATAAATCTGATGATCTCCAGCGCTTGCTCAAAGCGATCTATCTGCTGCTTAAAAGCGTAACCGTCTGCCGTGTCGGCAGTGGCAAAATGGGTGAAGGTGCCCTGCAGTTCTAGCCCCTCATGAAAGCTTACGGTGCGCAAAAAGTCACCTGCATCGGAATAGTGCACGCCCACGCGATTCATGCCGGTGTCCACTTTGAGGTGGAATGGGGCAATGACTCCTGCCGCCGCGGCTGCCTCTCCCAGAGCCAGGGCAAACTCAACCGTGTGCACGGCTGGAACCATGTCATAGTAAAGAATGGCTTCAATGGTGGTGACCGGCGGCTCCGAAAGAATGATGATGGGAGCCTTAATACCGGCCTGCCTAAGCTTGATGCCCTCGGTAACACAGGCCACGCCGATGTATTTGCTGCCGGCGCTGAGAGCCACTTTTGCCACTTCTGCCGCCCCGTGACCGTAGCCGTCTGCCTTGACCACCGTGAGGATCATCGTGTCCGGGCCAATGTGCTTGCGCAGGGTTTTGAGATTAGTGCGAATGGCTTCTCTGTTTATCTCAGTCCAAGCCCAGCGTCTCTCAAAAGGGAGCAGTGTTTCAGCAAAGTCTCTGTGCATCTGTTTATTCATCCTCTTCATCTTGCTTGTTTATTATTTCGCTCACGCCCAGGTCATCCAGCAAGGAGCGCAGTTCCTTGAACTGGCGTGCCAGCTCTTCCATAGGGCTGAGTGCCAGGTTTTTGCGCGGTGAGCTTTGGGCTTTGATTGCCACGGCCGAGGCCACGGCCATCTGATGCGTGTGTGAGAGCGATATTTGAATCTCTTTGATGTTTTGCTGCTCGGCAAGGGCGGCTGCGTTTCCGTGTAACAGCACGGTGGGCTTGCCTTTGTCATCATGGGTTACCTCAACGTCTTGGTAATTGACTCCGGCAAAGCCGCAGCCTAGTGCCTTGAGCACCGCCTCGCGCGCTGCGAAGAAGCTTGCATAGTGCACGGCAGGCCTGGCCTTGCTCCAGGCGTACTCACGCTCGCCGCTGGTAAAGACCCGCTTGGTGATGCGGGGCGTGCGCTGTATGGCGCGCTCCATCCTCTCTATCTCTACGAGGTCAACGCCCACTCCAACGAGAGAATCGTTTACCGTGGGCGTGTGTGCGCCGGTTTCTTTATCTGTTTGCGTGTTGGCAGGAGAAGATGCGGCGCTTACATCCTGCTCGCGTGCAGCTTGTCTTTGCACGGCCTTGAGCAGTTCTTCGTTTTTCTTAGAGAGTCTTGCCACTTGGTTTTTCCTTGCTGCGTCTCAGTTTCATTAACGCCTCTCATTTTACCTTTTAGGGAGGTCTTCGTCTTGCTCGGGAGCTCTCTCTTCAAGATCGCCTGGGCTCAGGCTGTGATTGAGGCTTGTGTGCCGGGGTTCCTTGAGTCGCCTTTCTCTGGGCTCGCCTGAAAAGGTCTTGGTGCGGTGAATCAATATGGCTCCCGTGGCAAAGGGCATCCAGAACACAAAGCCGCGATACGAGAGGGTCACTGCCGTTGCCACGGCCACGGGCACGCCATAGGCTGCCAGCAGAGTAACCGTGATGACCTCCATCACGCCAATGCCCTGCGGGGTTACCGAAATCATGGTAAACAGCGTTGCCACCACATAGCCGCCAATCAAGGCGCCGGGCAGCGTGAGGCCAAATGCCAGGCCCACCAGGCAAAAGCAGCCCAGTTCGCAAATTGATGCCCCAATGGAAAAGAGAAAGACCAGGGAGGCTTTGCGCGGGTTGTGAGCAATGGTGCCGGCGGCCTCTGCAAAGCTCTCCACCAGTTTTTCTGCCCACGGGTTAAGCTCTTTGCCTTTTCTGAGCCTCTTTGAGAGGTTGTTGAGGATTCTCTCCGGGTGCTGCAGCACCGACACCACCAACTCGGGGCTCCTGCGCCCAATTATCATGATGCCGGCCATGATTCCTACCAAAAAAACCACTACGAGCAGCGTGAGCAGCCAAAGGGGGTTAAGATGACCGGTGAGCTGCAATACCACAAAGCCCAAAATCATGATGACCAAAAAGCCGGACTCAATGCTCATCTGCATGAGCAGCGCCGCGCTGGTGGAGCGGCCGGTTGGAATACCTCTGCGCCGCGAGTCGTCAATGACCAGGCCCATGCCGGCCATGTTGAGCGAAGGAGCCAGAGTGTTGAGAAAATAGGCGCCAAAAACCAGCGGGAGCATCTCGCGCGCCCGGCGCTTTTCTCCCACCGTTTTGAAGGCAGCAGAGTAGGCAAACGACTGGTTGACGTATTTGCCCAGTTGGCTCACCAAGGCTAATATCAGCAAGGGCAGATAACCCTTTTGCACCGTTTCAATGAGCTGAATAAGCTGGTCGCCCCTCAGCAGCACCACCGCGAGCGCCGTGATGATAATCCCACCAATGATGAGTTTTCGCAGATTGCTTCTCTGCATGACTAATGATGCTCCTCAGAAGTATGAGCGTAAAGTCACATTCTAGCAGAGACCCATTATTTTGCGCGAAGGCGAGCTATGGCTTTGTTGTAGCGCCTTACAGGACTCCAGACGACAAAACTGCTGCAGACCATCAAAATTGCACCGAGAGGCATAAGAATACTGTTATAAGTGCGAAAATCATCCCATGCGAATGGTTTGAATCCTCCCATTAAGGCTACAAAGATAGCACTAGCAACAACAAAAATCGTGCCCACCAAAACCACTATAGCAAGCCCTAGGTTATATCCCCGGCGCTTTTTGTATTCTGCAAGGCAGGTATCGATATCAGCGACAAGATCAAAGGTTCCGTGAGCAGCGGGCTTCAAGGCAATAACTCCGTCTTGGCGCCCCCCTTGGTTTTGTTGCTCAACGATGATCACTCCGTCATTGGCGAGAAGGCCTCCAAACTCAACAGCCCTCTGTTTATTGAGAATAATCGCTATGCGGCACAGGTATTCACCCGGCTCACAGGGAACAAAGGTGAAGTCCCTACCCTTTCTCACTCGTATGGGACGCCAGCCCTGAGCAATCATCTCGTTGAGGTACTCCTCGAGCGCGAGCAGATCGTAGGTTCCATTCTTTCTTCGAGCAGTGTGCTCACTCCCTTGAATTTTTATCCACTTTGGGGGCTCCATCGTTTTCTTCCTCACGCTAGCTTGTGTTTTTAGTGTTCGGAGAGACGCTTCTCCTGACACATTTTTCAATAGTATAAGGGCACATTCTACCATACAGATTCTCTGTCCTAGTCATGTCTCCTCGCTCTCTCCTTTTCCCAGCATTGAATTGATGTGGATGCTTAACTGCGGCCCATCATGAGATAGCCGCCTTCGTCGTCGGCGTCGCCGAGGGCGGTGGGGAGCTCCACGTTGATGAGGGTGCCGCGCATGATGGCGTCGCTGCCGTAGATGCTGCGAATGGTGTCGAGGGTGTTGTCGATGGTGCGCTGCTTTTCGCCTTCGAGGTCTTCAAAGATTGAGGTTTGTTGATTGATGCCGGTGCAGAGCTCCGAGAGGCGGATGCCCAGCTGGCGCACTGGCTCGCCGTCCCACAAGGCGGCAAAGAGACGCTTTGATTCGTCGTATATTTGTTGGGTGGTTGAGATGGGCGCGTCGAGCATGCTTTGGTGCTGATTCCACGAGAGGTCGCTTGAGCGCACGGTGAGGCCAATGAGTCGCGCCGAGCGATTGAGTTTGCGGAGGCGTGAGCCCACCCGCTCTGAGAGGGCCAGCAGCACCTCGTGCACCTCTTCTTTGCTGTAGACGTCACGGGGCAGCGTGGTTGAGTTGCCCACTCCCTTTTGGAGCTCTGCGTCTTGGGGCTCTACCGGGCTCTCGTCTATTCCGTTGGCGTAGTTATGGATGAGCAGGCCGTGGGCTGGCTTGAGCACCGCTTGGATGGTGGCGAGGTCTGTTTGAGCAATCTCGCCGATGGTATTGATGCCAATGCGGCGGAGCTTTTTTGCCGTGGCTCGCCCGCAGTAGAAGAGCTCCTGCACGTCAAGCGGCCACATCTTTTGGGGCATCTCCGACGGATACATGGTGTGCACCTTGTTGGGCTTTTCCAGCTCGGAGGCCATCTTTGCCAGCAACTTGTTGATGGAGACCCCCACGTTAACCGTAAAGCCCAGCTCTTTGTAGATGCGGTCTTTGAGTTTGTGTGCCGCTTGCACCGGATCACCAAAGAGCTGGCGCGAGGCGGAGTAATCCAGGTAACATTCGTCGATTGAGTAGCGCTCAATGGCGGGGCTAAAGTCGCTCAGAATCTCGTACATGGCGCGGCTGTAGCGCACGTAGAGATTGTAGTCTGGCTTTAAAACAACGATGTCCGGGCAGCGTTTTTTGGCCTCGTGTAGGGTTATTGCCGTGCGGATGCCAAACTGCTTTTTTGCGGGAATAGAGGCGGCAAGGATAATGCCGTGGCGATTCTTTGGGTCTCCGGCCACCACAGCGGGAACCCAACGGTAGTCAATGTGATGCCCGCGCTCCAGTAAATCCAGCGACGTCCACGACAGATAGGCGCTGTTGGCATCAATATGCATGATACTTCTCATAAGGCGCACTCCTCGAGAGTATCATACCACGAACATTTGTTCTTTGGTTCGGCGGAACGTGACTCTCTGGGGACGGGGAAAGTGACTCACTCAGCAAGCTCGGCTGTTTGTTTCTGTCTTGGGGCCCCGGCTCGCTCCAGCAAGCTTTTGCAGGCTTGGAGCTTAGCCTAGTCGCTCACCCCCAAGTCAGAAGCCAAACAGCCGAGCTTGCTGAGTGAGTCACTTTCCCCGTCCCCTGTGAGTCACAAAGCGGCGAGCGCCATGAGGCCTAAGGCAACGAGAAAGGCTGCCACGGCTGTGGCGGCGCCAAAAATCAGCTCAGACACGGTATGGCTTTTTGTATGAAGCGACGACCACACCACCAGGGCGGCAACAAGAGCGCAAATAGGGAGGCCGTAAGGCCCAATGAAGTACACCAGAAACACCAGAGGGCCCATAGTGCTGCACGCATGCCCGCTGGCGTGTTTTTTGAGTACCAGATTGAAGAAGAGCAGACCAATTACCGAGAGAAAATAGGTGAGGAAGATGAGGAGCAGGGGGCTTTCCACCTGAGCTACAAGCCCGTAGACCACCGCTGCGCCATATCCTGTTAAGCTGAGCGCAAAGGCGAGGTTGCGCTGCGCTTTTCTGCCTTTTTTCCTGAGCGCCGGCACTGCGTAAGACAAGGGATAAGCGGCGAGTGGTATGGCAACCAAAAAGACCAGTGCCAGCACCAGTTGAGATACTGACACAAACACCGTGTCGTTAAGGAAAAACAGGAGCACCAAAAGCGCTGACACCAAAACAGGGGGAACGGTGATGACGCGAGCGATTTGAGCAATTATGTCTACGGGGCTTTTCTTCAGCGTTTTGGACTCTTTTGTTGCAGCAGAGTCTTTGCGCGATTTGTCTGCTTGACTGCCTTTGTGCTTCTTGTTTTTCAGCACTAGGTCTCGGTTGTTCGTCATAATCTTCTCTCCGCTACAGAGTTATTGTTACTTGCTTATCTAGTTTTGAATACTATATCATATGAACTAGAATTGTTGACATAAGGTTTTCTTCTCTGGAGGTGCCCATGATTTCCCCGTCTGCTGATACATCACTTGATGACTCTATGGCGCTGAGTGCAAGCACTGCTGAGCCCTCGCTGCATAACCTTGCGCTGCCACGGTATGACAGTCTCCCCTCTTTTGGGATTTACGTTGACCAGCTTGTTTCGTTTGTTAATGACACGGTTGGCTTTTTTGCCATGCCCGATGAAAAGCCTGTGACCGCCGCTATGGTGAACAACTATGTTAAGCAGGGCGTGATGCCGCGTCCAATAAAGAAGAAGTATGGGCGCAATCACATAGCCTATGTGATTGTTATCTGCATTCTAAAAAAGGTTTTTAGCATTCAAGAGATTAATCAACTGATTCAGCTGCAAAAATCTCTCTACGATTCCGGACCGGCCTACGATGCCTTTATTGAATCGCTTGAAAAAGACTTGGCCCAGTTGTTTGGCGGCGTGGCCGGTGCTGGGGGCAAGGATGCCGCGCCCGTTGACAGAGAGCTGCTTGTGCAAAGAGGTGTCTCCACTTTTTCTAACAAACTTTTTATCCAGATGACGCTGGGCTCCATGCCCGGCGAAGCAGACAAGGCTGAGAGCAGCGCCAAGAAGGCCAAGCGCAAAAATTAGATGCTCGTAAGCAGTTCTGCGGGCTCATGGGGGTGCAACTTTGGTAATTGCGCCGGACAACAGGGAGCGTGACTTGAAGGATTTCTTAGAGGAGGCGAGATGGTCTGTTTTTGGGAAGTCACTGTAGTGGTGCTACCAGTATAATGAGGCCTGTGTTGATAATTGTTTTGTGAGTCCTGAAGTGCAGGATTATTGTGTGTAGGAGAATCGATGGAACAGGTTTTATTAATCAGCGTTTTGGTGTTAGTGGCTTTTCTTTTAGTGGTTTCGATTGTAGCTTTGGTGCAGTTTGCCGGTCTACGCAAGAGACTTCTCGGCAAAGACGACGACGCTGCAGAGGCAGAGAAGCGTGCGCTTGAAGCGCGCAACGCCGAACAGGAGATGACTGCACGCCTCTTGCGCGAAAACCGCGAGGAGCAGGCCGGCTTGCTACGCGAGAGTCGCGAAGAGCAGGCTAACTCCTTAGGGCGCTTTGAAGAGAGTGTCAGTCGTCAGCTGGCTGAGAATCGAGAGGTGGTAGAAAAGCGCCTCACCTTGCTGCAAGAGGGTAACGAGAAAAAGCTTGAGCAGATGCGCCTGACCGTGGACGAAAAACTCACCGAGACGGTTGAGCGGCGTTTTTCTGAGTCTTTCTTGATGATTAGTGACCGCCTGGAGCAGGTGCACCGGGGTCTTGGCGAGATGCAGAAGCTTGCGGGTGGTGTTGATGACCTGCGCAAGGTGCTCTCCGGAGTTAAGACGCGCGGAAACCTGGGCGAGTATCAGCTGGGCGCCATCCTTGAACAGGTGCTTTCTCCTGAACAGTTTATCTCCAATGCACAGGTGCGCAAGCGCAGCCAGGAGCGCATAGAGTTTGCTATCAAGATTCCCTCAAAGGATGCCGACGAAGCCGATTTGCTGCTGCCTATAGACTCAAAGTTTCCCATTGAAGATTACGAGCGCTTGCTTGTTGCCTACGAAGAGGGCAACGCTGAGTCGGTGACTGCTCTCTCTGCTCGCTTGGCGCGTCAAATAAAAACCTTTGCCCGCAGTATTCGTGACAAATACATCAATCCGCCTATCACCACGGACTTTGCCATTATGTTTGTGCCCACCGAAGGCCTCTATGCCGAGGTGCTCCGGACCCCCGGGCTCTTTGAGGAGCTTCAGCGCGATCATCGCGTAACGGTGGTAGGGCCTACTAACCTCGTGGCTTTTCTTTCAAGCCTGCAAATGGGCTTTAGGACGCTTGCCATTGAAAAGCGTTCGTCAGAGGTCTGGAAACTTTTAGGTTCGGTTAAAAACGAGTTTAGTCGGTACGAAGTGCTGTTAGACAACGTCCAGAAGAAGCTTGACCTGGCCAGTAAAGAAATGGAGAAGGTGAGCACCAAAACCAGAACCATCAATCGCAAGTTGAGCAAGGTCCAAGAGCTTCCTGATGCAGAAAACCTGGCCTTGCCCGAACCCAGCGAAGTAGAGCCAGAAGCTGACGTTGATGAGCTTGCTGAAGACTAAGCTCGTTACTGTTAACACCCTGTCATTCTGAGCGAAGCGCGTAGCGCGTAGTCGAAGAACCCAGGCAGTGAGTCGCTGACTAGGCCCTTCGGCTTCGCTACGCTTCGCTCAGGGTGACAGGGTGTTAACAGTGACCTAAGATCTATATTTATCTCTAAAAGTAGT
>Ga0123353_10002298_pt1 | contig 23720 bp, 12 predicted proteins | sample TergutLab28metaG_3_FD_92763 | JGI IMG/M metagenome (GOLD analysis project Ga0123353, IMG submission 92763) | Labiotermes labralis P3 segment gut microbial communities from Petit-Saut dam, French Guiana - Lab288 P3 | ecosystem: Host-associated > Arthropoda: Insects > Digestive system > Gut ... | reverse complement strand
TTTTGTTAACTGCAGTTGGGTTGACACCTGGTGGCAGTAGTACAGTACACATTTACACACAAACAATACACAGAAAAAGACAATAAAGCAGAATACACAGAACAGAACATACATAATAATAAAAATACATAAACATAAAAATTAAATTGCATAATTTACAAAATTAAACAGAAGCATACAAAACATACAACCATATATACAATGATAAAAAAATGGAAAGAAATGAATATGAAAGAATGTGATAAATGATAAAGCCCTGTAAGCAGCAAAATTCATATGATCTATATATCTTCTAATAACGGTAGACACCCTGTTACTAAGATCTTCACTACACTTCACCACACTTCACCCAACTACACATCACTCCACTTTACTTCACTTGTTGACACTTCACTTGCTCTGATTTAAACTTCATGTTTTCCTTTAAAATATCTGATGAAATTCATTTTGATCAGAGAGACTTCACACAGAAAAATTCTCCCACACTACTATCTGTTGTAACAGTGGAATGATGAATCTCTTCTCATCACCAGTGCCCTCCTTGTTGCAGTATTAAAGTTATTAACCCTTAATCACTTTGATCCTCTAACAGCTCCACACGTTCCCCCTCTTATATTTCATCCTTCACAACTACAAGTTGTAAATTACTGTGAGGTAAGTTTTTAATATAGGGAGTTCTGAAGGTGGGGGATGCAAGCTAATATTACCTTACTTGAGTGCACTGAAGAGGGATGAGGTGAAAGGAAAATAAAAGGGATCTCTATCACGTTTTCCAAAGAGCACTCTAAGAAGCTCATTTCTTCCTCACCTCCTCCTTCTGTGAAACTTTGCAATCAATCCTTCTCTCTTTCTTGTTTCCTCCCTTGAGACCTCCACTTCCTTTCAGTCCAGTTTTTGTTTGGCTTGACAGGTACTAATGATGTTTCCCCTCTACCCTTCTACAAAACCAGAAGATGGATTGTACAGTCACTACCCATCTACAGTAGTTCCCACAGTGTTCATTTTAACATTAATGGTATATTCTATATATTAACTAAACTGATTTCATGGAAACTATGTAATTATAAATACAGGGAACCCACATCAGCCCACTGACTATTTATATCTCACTTTACAGAACAGACCATTTGACAAGCTAATAAATTATCAGCTACTCAAGAAAATACTCCAGGTTTTATGAAACCTGAAGGTTCATGACCACACAACCTTTTCTGAGCCAATGAATTTACAACATACCCTTAAACCCTGTTTTTTGATACATTTTAATATTATACTTCCATGAACATTTATATCTCCCATTGTTCTCTTCCCATCACGTTTTCAGGCTTACATTTTGCACGTATTTCTTTTCTGTTCCATGCCCCATCCCTCGCATCTTTGATGTAATCATCCTAATAACATATGCGAAAGGTCACAAATATTAAGCTTCTCCTTAAACAAACCTCTCCACTCGCCCATTATTTTATACCTTAACATTCTCTGCACTGCCACATTCTCAGACACCTACAGTCTAGGCACTTCCCTTAGTGTGAGAATAGGTAATGGAATAATTTAGTATATTTTAAGTTTTGGGATTTTTAACAGGCTGTAGGAATACAAAAAATTTGTAATTTAATGGGGGCTGCATACCTTGAATTTAGTCTGCTTGGACCTTCTTTGTACATGCAATTCTGAAGTGTTACTCTCATTCTCTAATAAGTATTTCTCTAACTACATTATAGGCATCACATATTAAAGTAAAAATCCCCCAGAAACAATATTTGTAAATGATAAAATATGAGTACAGTAAAAAGTAGTTTTTCCAATATTACAGTATTTTCAGATTACATTACACAATGCTTTTTAATTTAAATATGAAAAATTCATTTGCAAAATTTACACACAGACACACACACAAACACACGTTTTCAGCCTCAGAATAGGTCATAATGGCTCATATCTTGTCTGGAAGGGGAAAAAGAAGACGATAATCATTGCATACAACACAGTGCCACACAGTGCCTGCCTACCTGTCATATTCTTGACTCCAGAGCTAGTAACAACCACGCGCACAACCAGTGAGGTTGCTCCTTGAGGTCCCAATCGCAACTTTTCTGTCACATACAACATGCCATTGCTTAGGAAGTGAGCCCCTTCACTGAGGGCTAGCAATGCTGTCACCTGGAAGAAAGGTGGATGTTACATTACTGAAATGAAATATCTAAACAATTAAGATTACATGTGGATCTGCAGATGTTCGAGGTAAATCATAACACTACACACTACTGAAATAACTAAACAATTAAGTTAGCATGCTTAACTGTAGATGTTTAAGGTGAAACCAAATACAGTTTTATTAATTTCATATAGAAATAATAAAGCATAACTTGGAAGTCTGCATTTTATTTTCTGGTTGTTTCTTTGACCTGAGAGTGTTGTTCATTTTATAAGAACCCCAGCACTTTCATGGCATGATCACAGAAATTAAATTCCCTCCAAAAATGTTTGTAAACCATGGGACTTGGCTACAGTAATAACGAGTTGCTTCAGTATTACGTACTTTAAAATTGACACATAACATACTACATTACATAATGGTTTATTTTTAATCTGAATCTGTAACATTATTTATTTATTTATTTATTCATTCATTTATTTATTTACATCCATTTTGTCATATATAGTAAAACTGGACTTGTCCAAAATTGTACAAGCAAACTAAAATCAAACTAAAAATAGTGATTAGGTTGCAAAACACATTATGAAATAATGTAAAAAAATTAATACACTAATCTATTTCAGCAAAACAAAGGTAGAATAGGTACACAAATGCAGTTTGTTGTTATATTAACATTCCTAGTGTGAAATAACTAGATTCCCTCAAGGTGCAAAAAATTCTTCAATTGTATAAAATGAATTGTTGAAAAGAAAACTTTTCACTTCTCTCTTAAAACCATTATAATTGTCCAATTGTTTGATCTGTATTGGCAATTTCTTAAATAACTTAATGGCTATGTTTGTCACACTTCTCTGATACAAAACGGCACTACAACAGCACATGTATGTGTAGATCATATTTATTTCTCGTATTATGATCATGTATTCCGAAGTTTTGTGTTTGATTCCTTTGACCCTTTCATATAAATTTAACAGAATATAGAGAATAAAATGTTTACCAGAAAAATGTCACAGACATGATTAATGTTTCTTGTTCGCACATTACATTAGCAAACCATTCTGAAGAGACTTATTCAGGGAAGGGTACAAGGAAGTGTTCCATGTCAGTAAAGTTTAGAGTGAAACTAGGTGTTAAACTTTGCATTCATATATTCTTGGATTGCTGTACTTCAAGGATAAGGTCACTTAAACAGCCACTTTTTGTTGAAGTGTTCTGATTTTAAAACTTTAAAAATTTTCTATTATATTATTATTTAAAGTTTGGGCATAACTTCTGTACTTCCCTAACAACAAGTCACAGCTACAAGTTACTTAAACTTGGCACACAAAAGTGACTCCCTGGTCACTGTTCTTACTCCACTGTATTACTTTTTATCTTGTTTTATTCTCTCTGGAAAATATTACTTTGTCTGATTTTTTATGATTTTCATTTCAGGTAAGGTCCACTGTTTTGAAATCTGCAAGTGAAACACTGGACCATGCAGGTATATTGTGAAATGGGAAGTGGAATAAAGTGGAATTTCAAACTAAGATTCAGTGTGGGTGTACTATAAGGGAAATGAATTCACACTGCACATTCACATGTCGAAGATATCATGTTAAAAAGAAATTAAAGTGCAATAATGTGAAGGGAGAGGTTTATCATGGTCCATGTTTGGATAGTCACTTACAAAAAAATGGTCACAATCCTACGAAAGGAACCAGATTTTACTGCAGTTCTATCAACACAATGTTTGTTGACCACACATTTCAAACTACATGAGGAAGTCAGTATTGCTGCTGCCAATGTTTATATTACATTCATATCAGTGCCAATATGAATTTGTCTATCATGTAAATTATAAGAGTTAAGATAGACTTAATTGTGATGAATGTACATGATAAGAAAATTAATATCGGCACATGTATGAGGTAACGAGGTGGTATATAGAGTGATGATGAACTCATGTAGTACAAAATGTGTGCTCAAGAAAACTTGCTTTGAGAGCAGCGCAATAAAAGTTGCCTGACTTATGGCATTGTATTTCTAGAAGCTGCACTAACCCACTCTCCTGGGAAGAGTCCTTCTTGAGAAGCTAACATTGCCTCAGTTAGTCAAGAAATCCCTTGCATACTACTGAACCTCAAGGTTTATGGCTGTGTTCAGAACTGCCCACCACTGCCAAATTAAGTCAGTCCAAGTATGATATACCATAAAAAAGAAGAACTGTAAGAAAACTTACATCCATGCAAGAGTTGATGTTGTTGCCAATTTTGACATCCACTTCCACAACTTCTCCAACTCGAAGGCTTGGTGGCAGTTTGAAGTCAACTTGCAGGGGACGGAATACCATGACAGACTGTGGAGTTGAGAATCTCAGCCCCACACTGGGTGAAAGGGTAAGGGCCCATAAAGACCATTTCCCTGGTTCCTGAGGTGCTGATATTGTCAGACTATGCTGTTCCATATCCCCACTGCAACAATCACCTAAATAAGTAAACGGTTTGATTGGCATGCTTTAAAACAATTTTGTTACCTCTGTCAACCTCATAGATTTTATAACTATACAAATATTCTGTCCCTTCATGGTTCTACATATTGTTGAGACAGCAAATCAAGGAGAATGAGATGGAGAGGACATGTGTTATGCATAGAATGCATATAAGATTTTGATCAAAAACGTGTATGGAAGAGACCAGAAGGAGACTTAAATGTAAAGGAGAGATAATATTATGATGGGTCTTGGTGAAGTAGGTTGTAGATGTGTGGAGAGGATTCATCTAACTGAAGATGGGGTTCAGTGAAAGTGTAATGTGAATATGGAACAAAAACTTCATGACCCACTGAACAACTACAGCCGTGTTGAGGGCTTTGTTTCAAAAAGTTGGCTAGATATTTTACAGCCATATCCAGTAACTTTATCTGCTGGAATTCTTCTGAAACACTTATAAATTTCCTTGCAATACTTGCCATGTGTCAAGCATGATAATACATGAAATGTGAAACTTTCTTAGTAGTGAATATTAATGTTGGTGTCTTATCTATCAAACTGCAAAGGGGGACATTCCAGAAGGCCAGTCTTAAAATGTGGCATTACATTGAATTATCAGAATAAAGGGAAGTTCAAGAGTACAGCAACTGACTCATTTTCTGCCATGACATTTTTCAATATAAATGCTATACACAAGAACAGGTGTCATATCAGTTGGTTTGGTTTGATTTATTTGTTCATCCGTTCAGTCACATATATAACACTGGATATGTCAATTACAGATTAAAATTTACAACACACCTTGTAATATATGGACATCCACACAATGTAATATAATAAATAACAATACAAAATTTAAAGACCAATTGGAAGATGAATTTGTTACTACATCTAGATTTATGAATATTTATATAAATATACCAAAGAGTCAAAAATTCAAATTAAAAGTAATATAGAACAGTATTCAGATATTTTACATATACAAATATTTCGATGATTACTTTTAAAATTATTACACTGAGCCAAGATCTGTATTGGAACCCCAAGCAAAATATTTCTCTGGGCAAAATGAAGGAAACTTTTTAAAACAGGTCTGAATAGGTTTATATAATGAGATGTATTTTTGATGCTAGTAGGAAGTTGATCAAAAACTTTAACTCCAAAATAAAAGGGACCTTTTTGGAAAGTTGTTAAGTTTGCATTTGGAGTATGTTAGTCAGAATTAAATCTAGTGTTAATATTATGAATTTCTGAATTTGATTCGTATAAATCTCTATTTTTAGCAACAACTAATAAAAGGGGAAAAATATATTGTGATTTTAATGGTAGAATTTTTAGATTCGTGAATAACTGATGACAAGAATATCTATTTCTGGGATTCATAATTATTCTAATTATCCTTTTTTGATTTTTAAAACTTTAGAGCTGTAAGCAGAATTACCCCAGAAAATTATGCCATATGATAGGATGGAATGAAAAGATGAAAAGTAAATTGTCCTTAGTGTATCTTGGGACATAAAATGTTTGACATACCTAATAAATATTGGTTACAGCACATGTAAAAAATAAAACTGTTTACCTATTATTCATTTAAGCTAAATATTTCCCTGTAAATAAAATTTTTTTTTCCAAACGTCACTGAGGACAATGAGATAGTTTGCTGTTTTACCATTTCATTCAAATACAAAACCTGGTCAATTATAGAATGCTTATTTTCATCAAAGAATGCAGCAGTTCTGACAAAATAGTCTGCTGTGGTTTCAAGGTTTTTGTTCTTAATAATTACTGGTGCTGCATCGCTGTTTTTAACATCTTTTTCTACAGACACAACAAATAATACAATGGTTTAGAGAAACATGAAAGATTAAATTAAAATAAAAAAAAGGTGAACTGCCAATGACTAAGGAAATCACTATATGTGAAATAAGGTGCACATTTCCAGTTGTCTTCCTTGTGTTAGGCATTTACAACCACATATGGAAAAGGGGTAATATTCATCTAAAAAGAAACAGCTTCCCTGTGTGTGTGTGTGTGTGTGTGTGTGTGTGTTTAATGAATTGACAGGCTCTGGTCTGATAACACATCTCTAAAGAATTTATACCTACGAGTGGACTTTTATTTTGTAGAAGGTTAAGGAAGGAGGAAAAACAAGAGGTGAAAGAATTTGCAAGAGATAAATGGAAGGCATAGGAAAGCAAGCAGAACATTTGGAATGGCAGTCACTTTTTTATGTCTGCTACAGCACATCTCCCACAGGAAGAGACGAAGAATGGGGGAGCGGGGAATCGGTGATTACCCTGTTAAATGGGGTGGAGGGTAAAGTAATGGAGACACATTATTCTTCCTTCTACCAACCGCCTGTTCCCACCATACACTTAGTCATTCTCTTGCATCACTCTTTTCTACACATTTGTCCGTAGGTGAAAGTTTGAGGCTGATTTTAAATTGATTACTTTTTTTTTCAGAGGAATTTCTCTCTTCTCTCTCACTTCACCTCATCATTGAGAAAATACTCCTATGTGTTTTCCTAAACTTGTCGTAACTGTATCAATTAACATACTGTACATACTGTCTTACTGACTCAATGCAGCAGAGTATTTGTTCAGAAGCTCATGCTAGCTCAAGCAATCAAGAAATTCCTTGTTCTTGCATTACCATATTCACAGTAGTCCACCACTGGATTCCATCTTTAGCTACACGAATTCAGTCTGTATCCTCAAGCCTATTTCTTAGGATCCACTTTAATATTTTACTCCCATGTATGCTTAGGTCTCTCAAGTTTTCTCTTTCCTTCAAGTATCTTGTCTAAAATTTTACAGATTTTTCTCATTCTCTCTTGTACTCTAGGTGACCTACCCACCTACTTCTCCTTTATTTGACCATCCGATTAAAGTTGGTTGAGATGGATATCGTCACCATGCAGTTTCATCCATAGAGCTGTCACCTGCTCTACCTTAATGCCCTATTCTCAAACCACTTCACCCCACATGCTTCAAGAGAGTTAGAGACTGTCCTAACAACACAAAGGAATTAACTCATGGCATGCCAAAATTACACACACACTTTAGTCTGTGTTATACCTATAGAATGATTTGTTGTTGAATAACACAAGATAATTCTGGATAACCAGTTCGAAAACTAAGTCTTCTTCCAGGACATTACATAACATACTCCAGCAGTTTCTCACAATTAATGCTGTGACAGCAGTAAATACATCACCTGTTATGACAAGTGCAGTCATCATTACAAACAAATTATTGCACCTGCCATACCCTTATATTTATAAGGTATATATATATATTAGTGAAGCCACTGCTCTTGCTTGACTTGAGTTGATAGAAGAAAGAAATGTAGGACATAAATATTTATTTAATTCTACATGAAATGTACAAAGTTCTGTAATGGAATGAAATTCTGCAGACAAATGCTATAATATGTAAATTAACCTGTTTTAATTTGTCATACACTCAACTGTTTAAAGAGTTTGAGAAAGGGTATGTAATAGGCTGGTCTTGAGTTGAATCTGGTAACCTGAATTGAACATACATCATATAACCTATGATCAGGGTGAAGTGCCTAGTCTGAAAATTTTACATACGTGAAATTAAGGCATTTCCAGAGCCACAGCTGGTCAACAGTGGTACTTCCTACCACACTACTGTGTCGCTCTTTTATTGTTGAGCTAGTGGGGGCTGATCCACCCTGACGATAGAGCTGAGTGCTGGACTCGGACCATGGGCCCCTCTTCTTGACACACCGTCGCTGGAAGAATGCCATCCCAGCTGCAGCAAAGTCCAGTTCTCTGGAACTAGAGCTCCTGTGTCCACTTGAAAACAATATGTCAGTAGCATTATGGAATAGCTGAATGTGACAACAACTGTGCAAATTAAAGATACCAAACAAAAATAAAGTTATGACAATCATGTCTTCCAAAATGTGAACAATGTTACTCTTCTTCCCTGAAGATGGAGGCAGCATGTTCCTCCAAAACTTTAGTACCTATATGCCAAACTATATGGCATCACCTCCCAGATCCTACTAATAATTACAGACATAGCCACAAGAACCTCAAACCTCACAAAAAAATCATGTGTTGATATGTTGTGATGTTTACACCTCTGAGAGCATCATCACTGTCCATGTACACCAAAGACCATATCCTGAGATATGTAAATGCAATTTAAATCATCAAAATTTACTTGGTGTCAAGTCCATTAACTTTCTGTCATCCCTCACAATCCACTTCCTAGAGATCGATTTTAATATTACCTTTCTAGCTCCTCTTCAGGCTTGAAATTGGCTTTTTCCTAAAGGTTTTGCCACCATAATTCTATGGTATGAATTCCTTAACTTTCAATCTCAGCTGCAGGTCCAGTGTATCACAACTTTTTAAATTTATATCACAACAATATTAGCAAACATGGAGGGCAGGGCTCCACTAGATGAATGGATGTTTAATATAACTATATAGTGCTAATTTTTGATGGCTGTAACATGCATTTGCTTAATATATTGTATTCCTAATATGTAAAATTTCAAGAACTTGACAGTTATACCACTAAATGAACATAGTATTTAAGTTTTTGACAGAGACTTAATAATTTGTATTAGTACCATGTCATAATACTCAGTGTATTAATACAAAAACAAACCTCTCTTCCTGAATGAAATTTTTCTGCCTTATGTCATACAGAAAAGACAATTGCTAAATAGCCCACTTGACTGGAATGGTTATGTTTACCTAGATTTGGAGTCTTGTGTCCCTATAATTCCCTTCGTCTCACTGCCTGCATGTCCACCAATAAGACACACTAATGCACCTGGTTCAGCCCGTATATCCACAGCCATTGTCTGAGCAGGGTACCAATACTTGCGCTCCTCCACATGAACAGATACCTGTAAATGAGAGTAACACACTACAGCCACGGTTCTTGTTTCTCGTGAAGAAAACTATATAAAACATGCTGTTTGATTATTTTTGAATTGTAGAGTCTGTTTTCCCATGGTGTTCTCTTCAGACTGCTGCTCTTCCCAGGAGTAATTTGCAAGTGCATGTCTTTGTCTGGTATTTTATGTATACAAGGTCTGAAAATTAATTTTCATTGGCCATGGATTTGACTACTGTAACAATTCCAGCTGGCATAGTAGTGCAATTCTTACCACTAATACAACATTATAGCTGCCTTAAAATATGGTTGCTACCCCAACATACCAGAGGATTTAAAATTCCCTATTCCAGGATGTTTCAGGATCACAAATTTTAAAATACTAATTTTGGTTAAAAATGATCCACTCATATTGTTCTCATTCTCTGGTGAGTGACTGTCAAATTCAAAGTGAATGCCTTTTGATTTTATACATATATTCCAACAACTATGACATGAATGGAAGCACGGCTGAAAACAAAAATTCCTCTCCATTAACTTGTTGTTAGTTTTGTAAATTTTAATAGTATTTTTCTTGAATTCAACTACAATTTTTATTATTTACTCTCTGCCTTAAAATTTATCATCCACATATTTGAGACAAACTAACAAAAATGAAAAATAAAATATTTACTGCACTCACAAAAGCAACCAGATCCATATGACAATGCAATAACTCCTTCATCATATACTTGCATGATCCAACATATACCAACACACGCCCAAAAATTAAGTTAAATTCCTTCTCAGACCTCACAGACCTCTGTTTCAGCATTGTATATTTGTAACACGAGACAAATGATACATTTCAGTGCACATCTATGTTTTGCATGCAGCATACGAACACAACATTCCCTCCCCCATATACAAATATACTAAAGTCTTGGGAATACTATCTACTTGTTAAGCATGTTCAACATATTTTTGTGACCTCTCAGTATTATGATTTTCTGGGATGTGAATGACATTAAGTCTGATAGGTAGGTACCAAATATTTGGAGAAACATGCTGCCTCTATCCAAAAATACATTGGATAACTCCCTATACTTTATTTAACCTCTGGTAACAACCTCTTTCCTCTTATGTGCCTTCCATTTTATTTCACTAAAAAGCAGCCCCACTTACCCCTTTTCAGGGCCACCTGATCCCCTTTACACACTCATTATTCCAGTCCTGTTCTGCTCTTCTCTTACATAACAGAGTTTTTTTTCCCTAACTGGCTTCCTCATCTGTACTGAAAATGGAAGCAGCAGATTCCTCCGAAGCATCAGAAACACAGTCCACTGCCACATGGAGTCAGCACCAAAAGTATGAAAAACAACTTTACCTTTAGCTATCTTCCTAAGAACTTTGTTATCAAACATCCCTAACCTATCACAATTTGATAAGCGACAGGACATATTCCACACCCACACACCTGCAGATAACTAATGTTATTAAATAATTATTACTATTTTGAGAAACATGATCTTACCATTTAATTTGTATCACTTTTTTTGTGTCACTGTCTGCTCATAATGAAGAACTTGCCTCCAAATCCGTAAGATATGACTTTATATCATATCTACACTTCATTATAACCAGCTGTCTGTCTCTTTTTATTGTAAGGTATATGTTACTCTCCCTGCTGGTCATTTTTTACATGCAATTTGGTCATTTAGAGACTAAAACTTACAAGAGAAGCCAACAAAATAACTGGATGATCATTTGGTAGTTTACCTGCCTGAGGAGAAGCTTAACACCAAAATTGATTACATCACTGATTGGTTCCCCAGCCTCAGTCACGTAATACACCAGCAAGTTGCTCACAGGGGCCATGACAGCCTGTACAATGAAACTAGAACAGACAACAATAGGTATGAAAAGTTACATACAAAATTAATGTGGTGTAATCTGTGAATGGACATCTTTGGGGATGGCCAGACCAAGACAATTTGCTGACACCAATAAAATCTTAAAGCAGAGCCCTTAGACTAGGGCTCTAGACTACCTGTCAACTCTTTTAAAGCGGGAAATTATTATATTATTATTACTATTGAATTTCGAAACTACAAATGGACCAGTTAAATAAATTTTGTGTGAGTGAAAACAGGTTATAAACTTATAATCATATCAAAAAAGTAAATAAATAAATAATAAGTAAGTAATGTTAGTGTGCATAAGAAAAATGCAAATTAAACTTCAAACACATTCGATTCAAATATGTTAAATACAATGGCATGTGAAAGTGCAATTGCATTAGTATATAGAAACAAGCTGTTTGCAGATTACACAAACTGCAATTAGTTTCTTAAGTTTTTGAACTTAAAATCAAACTTGTGGTACTAATATCTGCATGCTAAAGTTATTCTATGACATTACAGGGAGGTGAGTAAAGTATCAGTGATGAAATGAAGTAGGCTGACTACGAGCAAATTTCAAAGTTTTTAAACTTGAAATTGACTTTCCCTCCTCTCATCTTCCTCCCTCTTTGCATCCCCTTAATCTTATTGTTTGGTCTATTCTCTTGGTTTTAATGACCTGGCAAGACTATGTCTTGGCCATGCTTTTCCTTCAGCCCTCCCTTCTACTATTTTCGCTACACTACTGCTGGTGAGAAGGGGGGGGGGGACAACCTTCTCTTGGGAGACAAAAGTCAATTTCACAGTCCAATGGAACTTAAACTTCATTAAGCACAGATCAGAATGAATGCGATTACATGACACAATTCTTGCTGTAGGTGTCTCCAGGGTCCTGTATCAGGATGAGGTACCAGTGCATTCAACTGGAATCATCTACAGCTATGCACTGAAATCCTGAACATGTTCATCTTCTTCCTTTCCTTTCTGCACAACTCAAACAATTCAACCACAACACAGTAAAGATACCATCCTTTATTCTTATGGGTTCTTTGTCCCTAAGAAGTGTTTAAACCAACCCCAATATCTGGCACATCTGGGAACAAAAAGTTACCAAATATAATTTTCTGGATATTGGGAAGTTAAACATAATATGTACCTTAGGGCACAAAGCAACCTTATGGACAGATCTAACTACGCAATTTGTCATTTGATATCATGTCATGTCTCCCTGCCACACTTTTTATTCAATTTTTGTTATTATGTACGTAACACAGTGTACACGTAATCTAAAATTATCAAGAAGACACCAATAATTAATGGCTGAAAATGAAAAATCATTGATAGATGCTGCTGTTTGATGGAATGGTCAAATGTAATGAGTCTCTCTGTCAAAAGCAGTTAACAGAACTTTTCTGACCATCCAATGTCAAATATTGCAGATATAATAGAATATTTATCTTTTGTAGATAATCTTCTGTCACTAAATTCAAACTGCAGTGGAAATTTGCTTCACTAACTTGAAAAATCAGAATTACACTTTTATTTCTCAAGGTGTAGCATCTATTCTTGACAGCTGGGTTACCATAATGAGAAATAAGAATGTTATTCTTTACTACCAAATATAAATTTGTAGTGGGATTCATGCCATAGCATGAAAATTTAGTGAATTAATATAACAAATTCCATACATTCATTTCTATAGTACTTAAATATTAAAACAGACGGTACATGTAGTAGCTAGTGTGATTTAAAGTAATATGACTGAGTAAGAGAGATATGGGGAAGAAAATTTACTGAACTTATACTAGAAGTTTGAACACATCAGAAAATGGCACTCATGAACTTATTATATGTACAATTGATAAATGGTATTGGAAATTATTTTATATTTCACTTGTTACTGTTTCATTAGTTACTTGCATCAACATGCTGGAAAGCTGAAATGTAAGCACAAGCAATAATGAGACCAAGATAAACTGAATTTTATGGATTAAACCTTTCTGTGCTTTGGAGCCAAAAGTACATATATTTGTTTCAATTAATCTTAGTAAAAGATATAACTATGCAAACAACTGAAGGCAAAATACTTTTTAAAATCATTATTACACCATATAAAATTCCAAAATTCCTCACCTGAAATTATGTCTACAGATGGCAGCACCATCAATAATTTGCGTTGGAGGGGCTTCATCTATGGAGTCTGGTCGTAGTACTTGATTCCAATACGTAACATGGCCTTCGGTGGTGACAAGATAATGCAAGTCTCGTTCACAAGGGCATGTTGACAGTACAGTAACATGAGCCTCTTCATCCGGCTGCAAAAGTGATGTCAACATTAAGGCAATGCAGGATAAATGAATGTCAAATATAATGCAAACCAATCTATAATTTACAAATGATGACATATGCTGTGTCAGCTAGTTCAGAAACAATACTACTGCATTGACTTTAAAGTCACATTTACATTGAACAAGACCTCTCCAATGAGAATTGATAAAACCTGCTAAAAAAAAAATTAAGTAAAAGATAGACAAGGCATTCCAAGCATTCCCATGAACCCTATTTGTCTATTTCATAGATTCCAGTCCTCTACATATTATGATGTTCCTGGTTGGGAAACACTGTCATGTATTGTAGAACAGAGGGTGTTCTTGTGAAATTGTTTTCTAATGTGAAAGTGTTGTAGAAGCACAGAGAAATTACCAACAACATTTCAATATTCAAAATGTTCTTCAAGAAACTGTGTAATGTGTTTGGTAGGAACATACTCTAGGTTTGAAGAAAATGGCTCCATATTAAACAATATTAATGGTGTCTTTGGACATATCAGAGCAGTATGGACTTAACTATGCCAAAATGTGGAGGAAAGAATTCATGGAAGTTGAAGGACAACAAGTTGTGTGCTCATTGTTACTAGGGGAGAATGCTGTGAAAATTATAAGGCATTTCTGGAAGAGAAATTATTCTCTTTTTCTACAAAAGGATTTGCAATCTGAGTGGAACATTTTTCAACAAGACAACCATGGCCACACACTGTAAATCGGTTTTGGACATTTTAAATGCTTTTTTGCAAGACTGAGTAATCTGAAACCACATCACAGGTAAATGTGGACAAAGGTGGTCCTGGCCACCACAGTCTTCTGATATTAATATTTGTAACTACCCTTGCGAGCTGTTTTAAGAACCATATCTGTAACAGCCTTTGTCAAAGAGCCACAGATCTGGCAAGTGAAATATGCACAATCAACAAAATTACTGGTACTTATATTCTGAGGAAGAGCGGAAAATTTTCATTATGGTGGGCAAAATGAGCATATTCTGAAATAATATGACGGTCAATGGTGGACATATTGGATATATGTATAGGGATGCTGATAAGTCTTTAGCCTGACCAGGAAGGAAACAAGCTGATGTTTCTGCCAGAATGGCATGAATTTCCTTCGGTGCCTTTCCTTGCAGGAAAAAATCTTGATGACAGCTTGTGTCTCGATGTTGAAATCACACGGGTCCCTGACATGCTTCCGAGCTTGTTTCCTTCCTGGTCGGGCTAAGGATTTATCAGCACCCCGGGTGTACCTCAACTTCTAAATTTCATGTAACAGAATATGGTTTACTTGTAATAAGATATTTTACATAAACGTTATATTCAGTATAAAACAGTCAGTTATTTCAGGAAGATTCTGTGTGTTTATCATAATCAAATTAACTTATTACCATTGGAATTACTCCTGCACTTACTTGCAGAGTGTGTTCCAGTCCTTCTATCAGCAAGTAGCAATCAGAGGATGAATTCCATTTCGTGATGGGTTCACGGGCCAGCACATAGTGGCTATCAATCTCCTTTCCCTCGACTGAAACCAATTCTGCCTGTAGTGTGATAACTTCACTGTCTGCTAGAATTGCTGGCACAATAAATGTACCTTCGCCTGATGTTATTTCTATATCCTGACTATAGATTGCGGTCGTGTTGTCATACACTTTTACACGCACTCTAACAGACTTCTCTGTACTTACTGCCTCAACCTGCAAAATCCACATAAATTATTGTGAAGTGATCACAGGTGCTGAAGAACAGCAGTGACAATTGTTTTGTTAGAAAGTGGCAATCATATAGTCTGCTCTTACATTCAGGAATTTTGTCTTATTTTCCTGTTGTACACATACAAAACCCCATATCATAATAAGACAGAAACAAAAAGTAACCTACACCTTGATTGCAAGTCAATCACATCATATATATCGAGTTAACCTTTAAGAAGCAATGGGTGTTATGTGTGATTTCAGGCTGCTGTCAAAATGCAAATGGGATCTGCGTTATTTTGGAATCTTATGCTGCGTAGAGTGGTAATTCCATATCAACATTGCAGACCTAAATATCCATCCTATCTTCAAGGGTCAAGAAGTGTTATTTAAAGGGTACATAACAGTTGTGAACCTTTTGCTGTATAAACTATGAATGAGTGGATTAATGACTGCATGTTGTGTGTACAATGATTACACAAAGTAATGTATACTGTAGGCATTACCACAATAAAATCAAACAATGACAGTCTGGGCAGAAATCACTGAACCGATTTTTTTGCTGGTAAGATATTGCATCTTTCAAATCCTGTATTACAATTACTATATTTGGTAACACAATTCTATACTCACACAACAATATTCAGTTTAGCTTATGGGCTAGCTTGCAGGAAAAATGTATGAATGGTCATTAAATAAAATACTACTTGAGTCAAAACTATTTTATTACCATATTTGCAAGTTGAAATAAGTTTGAGAATGTTTCTCACCACTGCCATTGTTGCTCAGTGCTGCTCAAGTCTGCCAGAGTATGCACATGTGCACATTTTAAGAATTTACTAGTAGTGGCAATTACTAAATGTTAATACACCAGCAGAGATTTATACTGGATTAAATGAATGAACTGGGAATCCGGCATGTTATCTTTTCACACAGTACACCTGAAAGATGCTCCACTGTCTTTCAGGGAGTGATATTGATTTGAGACAAGATAATGATAATGTGCATCACTAGTTTCATTTGTAACAGTGCTGAAAACATTCAGCAAGAGTTGGTTTGTAAAGGACAAATTGTCTTGCAAAATGACTGTTGCAAATGGCAATATCCAGAAAACAAACCTTGCCAATGAATGGGAGTCCTGGCTTGTAGAGGCGCCGCATCTCATGTCCAAATCTAAGCTCGACATAGTGTTCTTCTGCCATGGCCACTTCTGGTACTGCCATACCAAACGTCCCATCTACCAGTGACACATTCAAATCAGAAGTGAACACAGCTGAATCTACTTGAACCTGGACCTGCCAATTCCCAAGCTGTGCTTCTTCTGATAGGGCCAACGAAAATGACTTAACTCCTGTGTAAAAAGAAAAATTAGAGCATAAAATGTATTGCCATTGGCAGGACACATTTTATGTTTCTACATGATTAAATTTTGTAAGTAATTTATTCATGAAGTGAATACAGCGTGATTCAAAAAGAATGGAACACCTTAAAAAATTTATTACTCAGTAACTAAGTATGATATGAACATGTAGTATAAAGCAACTCAAAAGTATTTTTTTACATGTAGTCTGAACCAATCTATAAACGAAATCTCTCAGTTTGTTCCTAATCTTACAGATGCGCAGTATGCACCCCTTGTGCCCCATGGCATACGTCAATCCTGTAGTCCAGTTCACCGCAGTCCCTTTGTAGCATATCACCGCCGCTGGTTGACACGACAGTCACGATACTCCCCTTGTTTTCCTGAAGCTTGCGTGGAAGAATGGCGCTAAAAAGGTGGAGTTCGCATTTGTGCCACCAGGGGGTACAAATGTTGATCATGGCGACTCAACAGGAAAAAGCTTATTCTTTTTTTTTGCTCTTTGCTAAACTTGGTTCCGCGACTGCAATGGAAAGACCAATCCGTGTACGATACAAGAAACTCCTACCGTGTCGTACGAACATTTACCGCTGGTATAAAAGGATGGAGGAGGAAGGTTGCATCTCTACAGGAGTGAGAACATGGCGGCCACGCGTGTTCGAGGAAGCGGTGAATCGCGTTCGTGTCACCTTAAGTCCCAGGAAATCGACAAGGAGAGGTAGCTCTGAGTAAGGCTTGCAGCAGGCCACGGCCTGGCGCATTCGGAGGCGGATTGTGATGAACCTTTACCGCTTGCACCTGCTGCAGAATTAAGACTCACATAGAAAATGATAATGACTGTATAAATCGCCTCACGTTCAGTGAAGGAAGTATGTTTCATTTAACCGGAAAGTGAATCGCCATAATGTCCGAACCCGGGGCACTGAAACCCCACATGTCGTCATTGAACATGAAAGGGATTCGCCCAAAGTAAATGTCTTTTGTGCCATATCACGCAAACGGGTCTTTGGACTTTTTTTTTTGTTGCGGAGAACACAGTGACAGGGGCCACGTATCTGGACATGCTGACGGAGCGACTCTTCCCACAGCTATAGGAAGAAATCAACGACTCCATTTTGCAGCAAGACGGGGCTCTGATGCTCACTTCCACCACGAGGACCGGAGGTTCTTCAATGAACATCTGCCACGGCGTTGGATTGGGCGTTCTATCCAGGACACTGACCTGCCTCTGGAAGAGTGGCCTTCCAGATCCCCGGACATCATATCATGCGATTTTCTCTTGTGGGGATATGTCAAGAACCTCGTGTTCGTACCACTTATTCCCCGCAATCGTAAGGGTAGGAAGGAATATATCCTAGCTACCGTGTGAACCATCGACGGTGATAAACTACAATGGGTCTGGGACGGCTGACGCGTGACGTGTGACAAGAGGGGTGCACACTGAGCTTATGTAAGATTACGAACAAACTGCGAGAGTTTCAATACAAATTATTTTCGACTACATGTCCATATGGTACTTAGCTACTGCGTAATAAATTTTTGAAGGCGTTCCATTTTTTTAAATCACCTTATATTTGCGATTAAAATATTTCTCTGCGTTGACGAACTACTGTGAACACAATAAGTGATGGAATGTCAGAATCCAAAATCATGATAATTTTCTACGGGCCATGTGGTACTGATTTTGGCAACGGACTGCTGTCTTCTAAAACTGAACACCTTCTAGTTGTAAGATGTTTAGACTGCGTTATTTATCTGCCTATACATTTGTGTATGAACAATAATAACATACTAAGAAGCTACAAGTCAATCCTATGAGAGTTATAAAGCACAATCTGCCTACTGAGGATGGCTGATTGAATGGCTTCATTGGATACGGACTGGACAAGGAAGTTTGAATTTCCTACAGGGATGTAGAATATTAATTTTTTGTTCTGTGTCCAGAACGCTCCTGGGGCCCACCCAGACTCCTACCAAGTCGGTACAGGGGGCATCTTCCCCGGGGAGGGGGGTGGGTGGGTGGGTGAAGCAGAGGGAGCGTGAAAGTGACACCTGACCAATTACGGACATGGTTAGCAGCACGCTGAGCCTCACTTACCAACGCGCAAAAACTTCGTTACATCTAACAACTAGCGGCTACAATCAAGCTGATGATCCTGTCTGCAAAGTTGTGCTGATGTTTCTACAGAACGACAGACACAACCATAAACAGCCTCTTGATGAGAACAAGTTACTAGTTTCTTCTGTGTGCGTGTGTGTATGTGTGTGTGTGTGTGTGAGTGACAGTTATTCTGTCAGCAAGTGGTGCAGTCAGGTCTGAAAATTTATCTATAGGAGTAGACTATCATTTCTTACCTTCATCAAGCGCCACTTCCTCCCAGAGCGCTACCTTGGTCCCAGCAGGGTTTCGAACAAACACACTACCGATCATATCAGTGGCAACACGGAGGTCGTGATCAAGTGCCAGCACCCAGAAGGATACTGAAACACGCAGGAGAGGTCGTGATCAAGAGCTAGCACGCAGAAGAAGACTGAAGCAGGAGGAATAGGGCGTGTGTTTGTTACGGTTTTGAGAAGTAAGAAATGTATGTAGAATCCTGAAAGGCGATGGTGTATCGATTATTTATCACAAAAAAGACGTGATCTTTTAAATAAAGCACTGAAAAATGTTGGAGGGTCGGGATAGCATATTCGGTATATCGACTTGCTACGGGCTGGACGGTCCGGGGATCGAATCCCGGTGGGGCAAGATTTTCTACACCCTTCCAGACCGGCCCTGGGCCCACTCAGCCTCCTATTCAATGGGTACCGGGTCTTTGCCGGGGGTACAGCGGCCGGGGCGTGGCGTTGACCACCCACACACATCTAGAGCCGAGGTTAAAGTAAGAGTATAGTTATACCTCTACTTCCTCTCTGGGCCTTCGTGGACTGTTATAGGGTGAATTTTCCTCTACTAAAAAGTGTTGAAACAAAATAACAAAGGAATGACCAACATCGGGGCAGAAAGGTTAATATCTGTGCTTCCTATTCGGAAGTTCACGGGTTTATTTCTCAGTGTGGAGAGAAGCAGTTTGCAGTTTTTTGTGGTTCTTTGCAACTCCTCAAAGCAAATTCCGTGAAGAACCTCGGTCTACACCACATCTGATTTCTTGCACATACTTCCAGTTCATTATTTATTGCTAACTCCATAAAGTAAGGCAACAATTTAGAATATAGTAGCTGCTCAGTTAGCCCAGTAGTTCCCAACTGTGTAGGTAACGCGAAGGGTCAAGACCATGCTTACGAGATACCACCGTTGACTTGTGCCCTGAGCGAGATTAATCAAGGCCACCTCCCACCCCATTTATTTAAGGTCCATTTTAATAACATCCTCCGATTCCCGCGTAGGTCGTCCTCCTGAATTTTATCGTCCTAATGCTATGTCACTATAAGAACTATAATGAAACTCCTCATTAAGTAAATTTCTCTATCTCCCTCTTAGGCCCAAATACTCTTTTCAAATCTCAGATACCCTCACTGACTATTCGTCCCTTAATGTGACAGACTGAAACAGAGAACAGGCAACATCATAATTCTGTACAACTCCTCAAGACCGCTGATATAGTCATTAAAGCGAATTACAGAGAGGTCAAAGGAACTCAGTATGTCGTCCACAGTTCACATGCATATTTGCATTACGTGATTTTTGGCACAAATTCCTATCTGTGTCAGGTAGTGTTGATTTGGCTATGGATATTCATATATCCCCCTGTGCAATTAACATGGAACAATGGGTAATGAGTAATGGAAGGCAATTACAAATGACTGTTGTTTGAACATTGTAACAATAGGAACTGAATTACAATCATAGGACGGAAAGGACAGAATTCGACCGACAGGAAAAAGTTGATTTTAAAACACATATGACAACAAAACAATAGAAATCAATGTCCACTTATAGAATGAGCCTAAATTCCAGGCTTTTAAAGCTATATCGAATTACACTTATGTCTTTGATGACTAAAACATAATTTAAAACATGTGACAGCAGACAATGGCTGTTTACTAGGTGAACATAAAAGCATATTTGACAGAGGATCGACTGAAGTATGATAAGGGATGTTTGTTTTTCACTCATGTTTACTGTAGCAGCATTATCTGTCGCTTGCAGTATTTGTGGACCCCCTCTATGATTAGTCAATATTTATGGGGTGGATGTAGGGTATTGTGTATATGAGGGGTTGGATTGACGAGTCTGCTAATTGATGGGACCAACAGATATGCGGTCAAATATGCATCAATATTACAACAAACTATTCCAGTGGGATGCTAATATAGGATCAGAGTGTGGGATGATGTATGAGAAGACCAAACGCTCAGCGATGCCGACTTAACTTTGATTCTCATCGACGTGGAAATGTGAAAGGCCTATATTCTTTATAGCACTTACAATTCCTCATTATAACAACTGTTGCTGAATAATTTAACTACGAGTATTACACCTTTCATTCGGTGATATTTCATTGTCATCAGAATAGCTAAAGTAAAAGAGACCGACATTTTAAACCTGTCAGAGCATTTCACTGAATTAGCTACATTAATATATATTAGCAGAAGTAAATATGCCGTAATAAGTGAGCATTCACTGGTCTAATAATAAACATTACATAAAAAGTACCAGGTGGATTTCGAGGTTTTAACGGCGAAAGAAATAACGTTTTTTGTTTATTGTTTCTTGAAAAAGAAACTTTGTTCCTCTGGATTTTGACAATTTGTACTTCTGTAGGTCGTAAGTAACTTTCTTCACTTTAAAACAGAGTTTCGTTCACTATTTTATTCCACAGTTTGAGTCTTCTTCGGACGAAACTTCGGTAACAGCTAATGTCATAAGCACAGTCTTCAAACATGGATCCACAATTACCAGCCATAAAGTAAACGCCAGATTATGGAAGGGAAACATCATAATTCGCCTGCCCAAAAAAAAAGTTAAAAACGCGTCCAACAGCGGGAAAGCTTATGCTTACAGTTTTTGGGATTCACAAAGGAAAACAAGGACTCACTGGAAAACATGAACGAGTGAGGATTTCAACAGTGAACAGTGCTTGCTAAAGTGAGATGCCGTGTGACAAGTGAAACCTGCAATTTGAAGCAAACGAAGAGGACTACTATCAGAAGGATCTGTGTTGTTGCACGACATTGCCCGTCCTCACACTAGTGCCCGCAGTGTTGAAACCCTTAAGAAACTAAACTTTGAGGTACTGGAGCATTCCCCGTATAGTGCTGACCTTGCCCCATCGGATTATCACCTGTTTGGTCCACCTAAACAAGTCTTAAGAGACCGTCGGATTACCACGGACCGGCAAGTGAAGGAAACGGTGCATGCGTGGCTTGTCTCTCAGCACAAAACTTTTTATTCTGAGGGCATAAAGAAGATTATGCGGAGAGGGACAAAGTTCATTGAAAAGCAAGGGGTCTATGTTGAAAAATAGTGTACTTGTAAGGTAAATGCACTTGTTTCAATAAATATTAAACACACATTGCAGATAATTATTGACTGACCTTCATATCTCTTAAAATTTGTTAAGTTTCATATTAATACGGGTATCATTGTCTCGCCAATAGCACAGATTTGATTTCGTACATACTGAAATTTTATTCAGCCAATACCTTTTGCTAATTGAAAGTGTCCATTGAAAATTCTTCAGAAGGTCTCTAAGTATGTAACGCAGATGTGGAGGCTACCTGATGATTAATGACACTGCCAGTTATTGACAGTTTTTTTAATCGGAGAAATTACGCACACGTATATACAGTGTGACCATTAATGCCATCTGTCAGACACTAGGAATAACTAAATCCTCTGTCAGGGAATATCATTCCCACGTAATCAATCAATAACCGTCCCTCAGTTTACCATGAATAATAGTAAATCATTTATTCCACAGTTTGTAATCAAAAACCGAAAAAAGAACAGACTGTCACCAGCATGTCTACCATTTGTCTCCAGGACTGTGTTCGCACATGTGTGTGTGTGTGTGTGCGTGCGTTTTAGTGGTTGATACATTTCCTACTGTCCAGATTATCGATGGTTTGTCATATACTTTTAAGGTCTGGTTTCTTTCTGCGTTCCTACCTGTACGTTGTCTGAGTGACGGCACGTGAGTAATGAATGTAGGTCAGCCGCTTTGTAAGAGCCTGCAACAGAACGGAGTACTTTCTCTAAATCTTCGAGCGGAGACTGTATGAGATCCGAACCTGTGTCTGCCGGAGTCCGAGCAACAGATCCCTCCCCTCCCCTCTTTGCTAGTTAACGTCGTACTTTATAGTAGCGTGCTTATTGTTACAGCAGTCACATGTTGATAGTGACGGTACTGTAAATGAATTGGCCTGAGTTGTGCGGCGAAAAACGCCTAAAGAATATGTCAGCTGCGTTATCAAATAGAATTCTGGAGGAAATAGGATACATATATTAACTTAGTGTTTGTTTGGAAGGTTGTAAATTCGCCACGAAAAAATGCGTGAGGATTGTCTGGTTGGATTATGTCAAAGTTAAGAGTTGTGTCAAGGTTGTGTTTTGATAGGCTTTGTGTTATTTTGTTGTGATGGCATTGTAATATCCCACGGTGGTTTTTAAGCATGGTAATATTCCATGATTGGGGACTGCGGTAGCACAGTGGTTAAGACGCTGTGAACAAATCGGAAGGTCGCTGGTTCGATTCCAGATGGTGTCATTGAGATTTTTCATTGACATAATCCTTCCGATCGCACTATAGCCCTGGAGTCGACCCAGCCTCTAATATAAATGAGTACCAGGAGTAGTTCCTGGGGGTAAAAGCGGCCAGTGCGTAAGGCTGACAACCTAACCACCATTCTGGGCCTTTGTCACCTAATCTGGGAACCTTAACTTCCTGGAACCCTCTGGGCACCTCGGGCCTGTAATGGGACTGATGTACCTTTATATTCCATT
>Ga0123353_10002297_pt1 | contig 23722 bp, 22 predicted proteins | sample TergutLab28metaG_3_FD_92763 | JGI IMG/M metagenome (GOLD analysis project Ga0123353, IMG submission 92763) | Labiotermes labralis P3 segment gut microbial communities from Petit-Saut dam, French Guiana - Lab288 P3 | ecosystem: Host-associated > Arthropoda: Insects > Digestive system > Gut ... | reverse complement strand
TTGTGCATCACCGTCCACTCGGCGGCGGTCTTTTCCCGCAACGCCTGGTCATCGTTCTTCAGGGCGAGGAATGCGCCGCACTGGGCGCAATCCAAGCCGCAACACGCAATCATCTTTTCCATCGGCTCAACTCCTCATTAGATGGCGTTACGCAATCAAGCGTTTCGCCAGCTCAGCGGCAGAGGCCGCATCCGCAGAATAGCCGTCCGCGCCGATGGCATCGCAATAGGCCTGCGTTACCGGCGCGCCGCCGATGATGACCTTCGCGTCGAGGCCCGCGGTGCGCACCGCGTCAACCACGGTCTTCATGCTCGGCATCGTCGTGGTCAGCAACGCCGACAGGCCGACGATTTGCGCATCGTGCTGCTTGGCCAGCTCGACGAACTTCTCCGGCGCGACATCCACGCCCGCGTCAACCACGGCAAAGCCCGCGCCTTCGAGCATCATCACCACGAGGTTCTTGCCGATGTCGTGCAGGTCGCCCTTGACCGTGCCCATGATGGCCGTCGCGACGGCCTTCACGCCGGCCTCGATCAGGTGGGGCTTCAGCAGTTCCGTCCCGGCCTTCATCGCGCGCGCCGCGATCAGCACCTCCGGCACGAACACCTCATTCTTCTTGAAGCGCTGGCCGACCTCATTCATCGCCTCCAGCAGGCCCAGGTTCAGGATGTCCACGGCGGGCGCGCCCGCCGCCAACTGTTCCTCAACAAGGCGGCGCACCTCCGGGACCTTCCCGCTCTTCATCGCCATTTTCAATGCGTCATAATCTGGCATAACCCCATCCTTTCTGATTTCAACATCCAGCAACGTGTCCGTGAAAAGTCATAACATACACAAACGCCCCAGAAAATGCAACCCCTACCTTCAGCCCCTCGCACCCGCCCGGACAGGCCCCCCCGAACGGGGCGTTGAAAATCATTCGCTTTTGCGTATCTTTCCCATTGATTTTCACTGGGTCAAACCGATATACTACGTTTTTTCAATGAGCAGTTTTCTCTGGAAAAGGGATCAGGACACATGGCCAAGACAAGTCAAACGAAATCAGGTTCAGTGCAGAAACAACGCGTAACGAAAGCGGCGGCGGCGAAACCGTCCAAGGCTGCTCCGGGCGTGAAGACGGCGAAAGCGCCAGCCAAGAAGGCTGTGCCCGCGACGCCGCGCGGCGCGAAGGCGTCCGCGAAGCCTGTTGCCACCGCAAAGAAAAAGGCTCCCGCCGCGCCGAAGAAGAAAGCCGCCCCCGCGGCCGCGACCAAACCGGCCGCCGCCGCCAAGGGGGCCGCCAAGACCGCCGCGGCCAACAAGCTCCGCTTCAGCAAGGTTGACCTCAAGCAGTTCCAGCTCGAGCTGCTCGCCATGCGCGACCGCATCTCCAACCAGTCCGGCTCGATGAAGACCGCCGCGCTCCAGCGCTCGGAAGAGACCAACCTGGAGGAGGACGGCACGGGCGCGTTCATGCGCCTGCAGGCCCTCGAGCAGGTGGGCTCCCAGCAGATCCTCATCACGAAAATCAACGAAGCCCTGCACGCCATCAGCAAAGGCAAGTACGGCATCTGCGACACCTGCGGCGACCTCATCAACAAGGTGCGCCTTTCGGTCCTGCCGTTCGCGCGGAACTGCATCAAGTGCCAGTCCGAGATGGAGCAGGTGATCCGCCATGGCAGGTTCCGCTGAGCAACCGGCCGTGCCGCGCGCCCCTTGGCTGTGGCTGTGGACGCTCGTTGTGGTCCTCTCAGACCAGGCCTCCAAATACCTGGCCGTTACGCGCCTGAAACCGGCAGGGCCGAGCCCGGTCATCCCCGGCCTCTTCAACCTCTGCTACGTCGAGAACCGCGGGGCGGCGTGGGGGATGATGGCCGGGCGGCAGGTCTTCCTCATCGCCTTCTCGGTCGTGGTGTTCGCGTTCCTCCTCTGGAAACGGCGGCAGATTTTCGGGCACCTCCCCGGCGGCCGCCTGATGCTGGCCGTCCTCGCGGGCGGCATCATCGGCAACCTCATTGACCGCATCCGCCTGGGCTACGTCATTGACTTCCTCGACTTCCACTGGGGGCCCTCCCACTTCCCCGCGTTCAACATCGCCGACGCGGCCATCTGCTGCTCCGCGTTCGCCCTCGTCATCGCGCAGTGGCTCAGCGACAGGCGCCAGGCGAACAAGGCTTGCCATGGTAACCCCGAACGTTAGAACGTCTTCCGCGCACATCCTCGCGGGCGCGACCGCCACCGGCAAGAGCGCCGTGGCGCAATGCCTCGCCGAGCAGATGGGCGCCGCGATCCTCTCGGCCGACTCGATGCTCGTCTATCAGGGCATGGACATCGGCACGGCCAAGCCCACCGCCGAAGCACGCGGCACCGTCCCCTATTACGGCCTTGACCTCGTTACGCCCGCCGAGCCGTTCAGCACGGGCCGCTGGCTCACGGCCGCGGCGCACTGCACCGAAACAAACCTCATCGCCGTAGGCGGCACGGGGCTGTACATCAAGGCCCTCACCGACGGCATCGGCGGCGCGGCCGCCGCCCCTGACGCGCGGGCCGCATGGCAACGCGTCTTCGAGCAGGAGGGCCTCCAAGGCCTCCAAGACGCGCTCCGGAAAAAATCCCCCGGGGCCTTCGCCGCGCTCCCCGACCCCTCGAACCCCCGCCGCCTCATCCGCGCGCTCGAACACCTCGGCGCATCCGGCACCCTCCCGCAACACTGGAAACCTGAACTCCTAACTCCTAACTCCGAACTCCGAACTTCTCCCTCCCCCATCATCGTCCTGACCCTGCCCCGCGAGCAACTCCACAGGCGCATCGTGCGGCGCGTCGAGCAGATGTTCGCGTCCGGGTTGCCCGAGGAGGCCCTCGCGTTGCGCGAGGCCTACCCCGCCTGGTCAGCCACGGCCGCCAAGGCCATCGGCTACGAAGAGGCCTGCGCGATGCTCGACGGCACGCTCACGCGCGAACAGGCCATTGAGCGCACCGTCATCCGCACGCGCCAGCTGGCCAAGCGCCAGGAGACCTGGTTCCGCCATCAGGCGAACGCCGTCTGGCTGGACATCGCTGAACACGAAACCACGGCAGACACGGCCCGGCGTGTCTCGCAACTCTGGAGGCAACATGGCCCCACGACCATCCGCCGACCCCTCGGCTGAACCCACCCAATACCCCAGCCTCACGCCGCGCCTGCAAGACCTCCCCAAGGAGATGATGCCGCGCGAGGAGTTCGAGCGCATCGGCGCGGCGAACGTCTCGAACGACACGCTCCTGGCGATCCTCCTGCGCTCGGGCCTGCCCGGCCAGAACGTCTCCGCGCTCGCCCGCGCCGTGCTGCACCACTTCGGCGGATTGGACAAACTCGCGCACGTGGAGTACGACGAGCTCCGCGCCGCCAAGATCAAAGGCCTGGGCCGGGTGAAGTGCCTCGAGCTCGCGGCCGCGCTGGAGATCGGCCGCCGCGCAAGCATCCAGACCGCGAGGCAGGAGCTGGCCGCCATCCGCGAGCCGCAGACCGTGTATCAGGTGATGTCGCCGCTCACGCACAACGTGGAGCAAGAGTATTTCTGGGTCATCCTGCTCGACATCAAGAGCCGCATGATTGGCCGCCCGGTCGAGGTCTCGCGCGGCGCGCTGAATGCCAGCTTCGTGCATCCGCGCGAGGTGTTCAAGAAAGCGGTCCGCTGCAACGCCGCCGCCGTCATCCTCGTCCACAACCACCCGTCCGGCGACCCGGCCCCGTCCAGGGAGGACATCGAGATCACGCGCCGCCTCGTCGAGGCCGCGCAGATCATGGGCATCTCCGTGTTCGACCACCTCGTCCTCGGCAACCCCTTAACCCACAACCCCGGCTACACCAGCCTCCGCGAGAAAAACCTCGTGTCATTCACAGGCAAGTCATGAAAAAAACACTCCTCCTCCTCCCGCTGGCGGCGGCCGCCGCCTGTGCCGAACCGTACACCATCCGTATCGTGGACAAGGCCAACGGCTGGCCCGTGCCGGGGGTGGAGCTGCGCACGACGCACCACCTGCGGCTCGTCTCCGACAACGCCGGGGTCATCGCGTGCGACATCCCCGAGCTCATGGGGAAGGAAACGTGGTTCACCGTCATCGGCCACGGCTACGGGATCCCCAAGGACGGCTTCGGCTACTCGGGCGTCCGCCTGACCCCCAAGCCCGGCGAGACGCGCACCGTGCAGGTTACGCGCACCAACCTCGCCAAGCGCCTCGGCCGCCTCACGGGCGCGGGCCTGTTCGTCGAGGGGACCCCCGGCGCGGGCCCCGAGACCGGCGTCTTCGGGTGCGACACCGTGATGGTCGCCCCCTACCGGGGCGAGCTCTTCTGGCTGTGGGGCGACACCACCCTCCCGCACTATCCCCTGGGCCTCTTCGACACCCTCGGGGCCACGACCCCCCTCTCCCCGCTCACGGCCTTCGAGCCGCCCCTGCGCCTCCCCTACACGCACTTCCGCGACGACCGCACCGGCCGGCCCCGCAACATCGCCAAACTCCCCGGCAAGGGCCCCACCTGGCTCACCGGCCTCGTTACGCTCACCGACGCATCCGGCAGGGAGCGCCTCGGCGCCGTCTATACCAAGATCACCCCGCCCCTCGAGACCTATGAGACCGGCCTGTGCCTCTGGAACGACGACACGCAGAACTTCGAGGTCCTCAAGACCCTCTGGCGCAAAGGCGACGAGGCCCCCAAGCCCGTCATGCCCGACTGGCACCCCACCCGCGTAACCGAGGCGGGGGCCACGCGCATCCTCTTCTGCAACCCCCTCCCCACCCTGAGCTGCCCCGACTCGTTCGAGGCCTGGCAGGACCCCGCCCAGTGGAAGGTCCACAAGCCTCAGGCGAAAATCCCCACGCGCGACGGCAAGGAGGTTACGCCGCACGACGGCTCGATGATCTGGAGCGCGCACCGCAAGAAATGGGCCATCGTCTTCATGGAGAAATTCGGCAAGCCCTCCGCGTTCGGCGAGGTGTGGTACGCCGAGTCCGACTCCCCCTACGAGGGCTGGGGCCGCGCCGTGAAAATCCTGACGCACGACAACTACACCTTTTACAACCTCCTCGTCCACCCCGAGCTCACCCCGCCCGACGCGGACTTCATCCTGTTTGAAGGCACCTACACCATCCAGTTCGCCGACCGCCCCGCCCCCACCCCGCGCTGGGACTACAACCAGGTCCTCTACCGCCTGGACTTCAAGGATGTGGAGTAGCCCGCACGGCCGGCCCGCGACGCGTTAATCAATCTCCATCAGCGCGAGGAGGGCGAAGGCGGTCGCGCGCAGCTTGGCGTCGTCGGTGTCGCCGTCCCAGTGGCCGCCGACAGGGCCTTTGCGCTGGGCATTGATCAGCGCGCGCGCAAAGTCGCTCCGCCAGTCGAGGGCGTCCGTGCCGCGCAGCCACACGCCGTTCGCGTAGCGGTTGATGAGCCGCGCGAAAAACCAGAGCGTCTCGGGGTTGCGCGTGTCCATGGGATAGTCGGGCGCGGCGAGGGCGAGGTAGCGCGTTGCGCTGCCGCCGAGGTTGCGCTCGTGCCCGGCCTCGTGCCAGAGCCAGAGGCTGTAGGCGGGGGCATCAGAGACGAGCTCCCGCGTGGCGTCGCAAATCGCCTCCTCGCGTTTCTGGCGTTCGGGGGAGTCGGCGAAGGCGTGGCGTATCAGCAGCCGCCTCCAGAGGCCGGCATCGAACCGTGCGCCGGGGCCGAGCGGCTGGCTGTCGAGCCAGACGATTGCGCGGCCGCAGGCGATGGCGTCAACGGCGTCGCCCATGCCGTGGAGCGCAAACCATGCGATCGGCGTCAGGACGGTGTTGAGGTTGGTGCTGCCCCATGAGCCGTCGGGGTTTTGCCGCGCGGCGAGCCAGTCGGCGGCGAGGCGCTTGGCGTTGTCGGCCTCATGGCGGAGCGAGAGGTCGAGCGACGCGCCGGGCTGGCTGGCGTGCGGGATGCCGACCGTTGCCGCGGCCGCGCCGCGGCCGCAGAAAAGCAGCACCCCCAGCAGGTTCATGATGGACAACACGCGTTTCATCGTCTATCCTGTTAAACGTTTTTCATTTGACTGCGGTTCACGCAGGAGGGTTCGGGAAAAAAAGGAGTGAGATGGGTGCGTTGCAGTTGTTGGGCTGGCTGGTGGGGCTGACGTTTGTGCCGGGGCTGGAGCTTCGCGCGTCCGTGCCGTTCGCGATGCTGATTCAGGCGGATGCGGTGCGGGCGGCGCTCGGCATCCCGCTGGCGGTGGCGGTCTGCTTCATCGCGAATGTGCTGGTCGGGGTACTGACGTTCTGGCTGATGGGGCCGGTGGTGCAGGTGTTCCGCCGCTGGCCGTGGTTCGAACGGGTGATCTGGCCGCGGTTCGAGCGCACCCAGCACAAGCTGCGCCCTTACGTCGAGAAGTACGGCACGTCCGGGCTGGCGGTGTTCATCGGGGTCCCGCTCCCCGGCACAGGGGCCTACACGGGCGCGTTCGGGGCGTACCTGCTGGGCATGGACAAGCGGAAGTTCCTCCTCGCGAACGCGCTCGGCGTCCTCATCGCGTGCGTGGCGGTCGTCGCGCTCTGCCTCCTCATCAGCCACGGCGTGATCGCGGAGGACAGCCTTGCCCGCAAGCTGTTCATGAAACGGGTGGATGGTTAACATGGGCAACGGGAAACAGGGCCGCGGTTTGTGCCTCCTCTCCGGCGGGCTTGACAGCCAGCTGGCCGTCTGCGTCTTGCGCGAGCAGGGGCTGGCCGTCGAGGGCGTGGTCTTCGCCAGCCCGTTCTTCAAGGTCGAGGCCGCGCAGAAGGCCGCAAGGCAGCTCAACCTGACGCTTCACGTCGTGCCGTTCACGCGCGACATCCTCGATCTGGTGGAGGCCCCGCGCCACGGGTTCGGGGGCGCGATGAACCCGTGCATTGACTGCCATGCGCGGATGATTCTGCGGGCGGGCGAGATGATGGCGCAGCGGGGCTTCGACTTCGTGGCGACCGGCGAGGTGCTGAACCAGCGCCCCATGTCGCAGACGCGCAAATCGCTGGCGCAGGTCGCGGCGGCCGCCGGGCTTGGCGGCCGCCTGCTGCGCCCGCTCAGCGCGCTGCTCCTGGAGCCGACGCTCCCCGAGACCGAGGGCATCGTTGACCGCAGCCGGCTGCTCGGCCTGAGCGGGCGTTCGCGCAAGCCTCAGATGGAGTGGGCCCAGACGTTCGGTCTGGTCGAGTACCCCTCGCCCGCCGGGGGCTGCCTCCTGACGGAGAAAGGGTTCTGCCGCAAGCTGGCGGATTTGAAGGCGCATGAGGGGCTGGCGGATGAGCGCCTCGTGTGGCTGCTGCTCCACGGGCGGCACTTCCGCCTGCCCGGGGGCGCGAAATGCGTTGCGGGCCGCGACGCGCGCGAGAATGCCGCGCTCCGGGACTTCCGGCAGGAGGGCGACGTGCTGCTGCACACCGTGGATGTGCCAGGGCCCACGGCCCTGATGCCCCGCGGGGCCGGCCCTGCGGACATCGCGCTTGCGGCCTCCATCTGCGCGGCGTATGGCGACCGTTGCGGCCGCGAAGCGGCCGTCGTGCGCATCCACGCCCCGGGCGGCACACACGAAACCGCCGCTCCCGCGTTACCGCGGGAACGGCTGGACGAGTGGATCATGAAGAATTGAGCAGCCTGTGCGGCGACACCCTGCTAGAGCATGGTCCAGATGAAGTAGGCGAGGCCCCCGAGGCTCAACAGGCCCAGCAGCACGATGATGGCAATCATGACCTTGTTGCTGTTGCCTTTTTTCGCAAAGGCCTCGGGCGGGGTCTGCGTAACGGGGTGGCTGGGGATGATGATGGTCGTGCGCGAGATGTTCTGCGTATCGCCCGTGCGGTTCAGCGGAACGTCGTCGCCGGCAATGGTCAGCGACACGTCGCCGATGAGGATAATGTCGTTCTTGTACACGCCGGAGACCTTGACCGTCTCGCCGTTGATCTTCGTGCCGTTGGTCGAGCCGAGGTCGCGCAGGATAAAGCCCGTCTTCGTCTTCTCGATTTCGCAATGGGTGCCGGACACGGAGCCGTCCTGGATGATCCAATCATTCCCCTCGCGCCGCCCGATCCGTGTTACGGGGTTCTCAAGATCGAACCGCTGACCGCCCATCGCCCCAGACATCACTGTGAGATACGCCATGTTAGAACACCTCCGCTTAAAAATGAATGGGACATATCGTAGTCGCATTCCGCCCGGCTGTCAATGCGATTCCTGATGTTTTTTTGCGCTTGCGGTTTCGCGCGCGGGCCTGCGGCGTAACCCCGAAAGAGGCAGACGGGCCCGGCTGCCCGCCTCAACCCGTGGTCTCTGTGATTGGAGGCACGAAGCGGAATTGAACCGCTGTACAAGGTTTTGCAGACCTCTGCCTAACCACTCGGCCATCGCGCCCAAAAAAGACTACTTTTTCATGCCTGCACGCAGACGGGCTTGCACACGCTTGTTGCGGGCAATCCGGCGCTGACGTTTCAGGCGTTTTCTCAATTGCTGTCCCATAGAAGAGGCATACGGTATCAAATCCCTGCCGTTGCCGTCAACCCCCTATTTGTAATTTTTAATTTCCCCTGCAGCAAGCTCGGGGCGCTGCTTGCGGATCTCGTCCATCACGCCGGTCATGCCGGAGAAGTGCCAACCGTCGAGCCTCACGTTCCCGCCGGATTTGAGCGTGAGCCGCACAATGCCCTTCTCGTCCCATTTCGCCCAGTTGATTTCGGCGATGTCGTCGTAGGCGATCGGCCGGGGCCCGAACCCGCTGCCGCTCAGCCCGCGCTCGTCCGCCACAAATCGCTTGGGTGCTTTGAGCCCCACGGCCACGAACGCAAGCAGCCCGAGCAATGCCGTTATCAGGGCCATGGTGAACTGTCCCTTTAAGTCGCCCTCCGAATAGACGGGGTCCTGAAACATCGTGTTCAGGCGTGCCGCGTGTGCGTTGAGAGAGTCCGTGTCGTTCGCGAGGTTGGCCGGCAGTTTAAGGTCGCTGATTTTCCGGACGAGCTTGCCGGGCGTTTTGGCGTTCGCCTCGGCGAACAGGCGGTCCAGCACGCTGGTGCCGTCGTCATCGCGCTCCAGCCATGCGGTGGCGGTCAGGTTCGTGGCCAGCAGCAGGGGGCGGGCCTTGTCCATCGCCGTGTTCTTCTGCGGCCACCCTTTCGTGCCGTCGTAGATTGACCACACGCAGATCCCCATCATCAGCGCGCCCACGCCGATGATGCGGAGCGCGTACTCGCGGTTCAGTTTCGCCTCAGCCATTGTCTCTCCTCATCCTCTTACGAAAAAAGAATAGCATACCGCAGACGGTCGGCGTTTGGGAGCAAAAAAAACGGGAAGGGCCTGCGCGGGCGGCCCGGCCTTGTTTTACGTCTTGCAACCCGGGGGCTGATGTTTCATACTGTCCACCATGAAAAAACGGTTTTGTCTGATGGTGGCGGGGCTGTGGGTGCTGTCGGCGGGGGCCGAACGCCGCGCGGTCGCGCAGGAGCACCCGAGGCTGTTCGGGACGGCGGCTGAACTGAAGGCGCTTGCCCGGCAACGTCCGCAGGAATTTCAGCGGATGAGGGCGGTCGCGAAAAATCCCCAAGGCGGCGAGTATGCACGGATGGTGTCCATCTCGCTCGTCAATGCGGTTGAGCCAGACGCCGCGCTCGCGCGGGAGGCCGTCGGCTTTGCCATGAAGCGCGTCAACGCGCCCATCATCACCGGCCACAACCCGTTCGGTTCGGTCTTGGCCGAGTGCGCGATTGTCTATGACTATTGCTATGGCCAGTGGACGCCGGAAGAGCGGAGAAAATTCATTGACTATTTCAACCGCACGGTCGCCGCGAATGTCAATGAGGAGCGGAGCCCGTTCCACAACGGCTGGTACGGGTACAAGAACTGGGGCTATGGCCTCGCCGCGTATGCGACCTATCACGACAATCCCGAATCGCCGAAACTCCTCCGCGCCATCGAGGAGGAGTTTGCCGCGCGGGCCGCACCTGCGCTGGAGTTGAGCGGCGACGGCGGAGGCTTCGGCGAGGGCTATTACATCAACTACTGGATTTACGAGTGGACGGTGTTCTGTAGCGTGGCCTACCGTTGCGAGGGGGTTGACTACTTCGAGATGGCGCCGAAATTTTTCAAGCACCGCGCCGTCGCGGGCATCTTCGAGATGTACCCCGGCCTGAGTGAGTACGGCTCGCGCCGCCCGATTCCGATGGGCGACGGCGGCGGCCGGCGCTTCGGCGGCGACCGCGACAAGACGCTGAACGCGCGCCGCATCCTCGTCAACCACTACCGCGAAGACCCCGCGCACCCATTCGTCCATTCCTTCAACGAAACCACGCCGCGCAGCAGCGTCGGGGATTTCGCGTTCAAGGATTTTCTGTGGCGCGACACGACCATCCCCAAGGCCGACCTTTCCGCTTTCAAGCTGTCGCACCACAGCCCCGGCCCGGGGTATGTGTATGCCCGAAGCTCGTGGGACGAGGACGCGACGTACTTTTTCTTCAAGTGCGGCAACCGCTTCACCGCGCACCAGCATCTGGATGTCGGCACGTTTCTGATTTACAAGGGCGGCGAGCTGGTCGGCGACGGCGGGCATTACGACGGCTTCGGCACGCCGCATGATGTCAACTACCACCTCCGCACCGTGGCGCACAACACGATCCGCGTGATGGACCCGACGGAGACATGGGAGGTCCGCAACCGCGACCCGATCCGTGGCGGGAAGGTTACGGCCAACGACGGCGGCCAGCGTTACGACTTCCCGCATCACAACGGCGCATCCCCCGACGCCGAGCATTGGAACGCCAGCAAGGCAATCTGGGAGACCGGGAAAATCCTGGCCTTCGAAGACAAGGGCGACCACGTCTTCATCAAGGCCGACTGCACGAAAGCGTACTCGCCGAAGAAACTCGAGACGTTCATCCGGCAGATTGTTTTCCTGCGGCCGGGGACGTTCATCATCGTGGATGCGGTGCGCGTGAAAGACCCGTCGTTCAAGACCATCTGGACGTTGCAGGCCATGAAGCAGCCGGCGCAAGTGTCCGAGGGCTTGTGGACATGGGGCAATGGGGACGGGCGCATTCACCTGCAAACGCTTTTGCCCGAGCAAACGAACACGGAACTTTTCTTCGGGGAGAACTTGTACACCATTGGCGGCGTCAGCTATCCGCCGCAGAACGACACGGGCAACGCGCCCGAATGCCGCATGGAGATTTCTGCGGCAACGCCAGCCAAGGACCACCTCTTTGTCCACGTCCTCAGCACGGCTGGCGCCCCTGCGGCGAAGGCGGTTGTTTCGGGGAACCAGGTCCGGGTGTCCGCGGGCTCGTGGCAGTTTGACTTTGCAGATGTTTTTTAATCACTCGGCCGGCACACAGTCGCCGTAGAGCGTTTGCGGGGCGACGCGCGTGATGCGGACGTGCGCCAACGTGCCGGGCTGGAGCCCGTGCGGCGGCTCGAAGATGACGATCTTGTTGCCGGGGGTGCGGCCTGCCCAGCGGGTCTCGTTCCGCAAGCTGGGGCCTTCGACGAGGACCTCTTGCACCGTGCCGATGAGGCGTTGGTTCGCGGCCTCGCCGCGGACGTCTTGGTCGGCGAGCAGCACCTGGTTACGGCGCATCTTCTCGGCCGCGGTTACGTCGTCTCGCATCGCTGCGGCGGGCGTTCCCGGGCGCGGCGAATATTTGAAGATGAACGTGTTGTCAAACCCCGCCTCGTCCATGAGCGTACGCGTGTCCTCGAAGTCCTCGACGGTCTCGCCCGGGAACCCGACGATGACATCCGTGGTCAGCGCGAAGTCTGGCATACCCTCGCGCAGACGGTGCGCGGCGGCCAGGTAGTCCGCACGGGTGTAGCCGCGGCGCATGAGGCCGAGGATGCGGTCGGAACCCGACTGCACGGGCAAATGCAGATGGCGGCAGATGTTCGGGAACAGGCGTAGGGCGCGGGCAAGCTCGGCTGTGCATCCCGACGGATGGCCGGATGTGAAGCGGATGCGGATGATGCCGGGGATTGCCGCGACGGCTTCCAGCAACCGCGGGAACGGCTCGGCAAAACCGTTGGGGCTGGGCGTGCCGTCGGGCCACACGGTGTTGGCGATGCCGTAGTTCATCACGCTCTGCCCAAGCAGGGTTACTTCGCGGATGCCGTGTTTCGCCAGCGCGGTGATTTCCGCGATGACCTCTGCGGCCGGCCGGCTGAACTCCGGCCCGCGCACGTCCGGGACGATGCAGTAGGCGCAACGGCGGTTGCACCCGAGCAGGATGGTAACGAACGCGGAGCAGCCGCTTTCGTTGTGCGCGTCAGGAACGTCGGGGGTCTCATCAGGGGTTGAGATTTCGCAGAGGTTCGTCTCGCCCGCAAGCGCACGGGCGACGAGCCGCGGTATCGCGCAGCACCGCCGTGTGCCGACGGTGAAATCGAGCGTGGGGATTTTCTTGAAGATACCTGCGCCGAGGCGTTGCGCCATGCACCCCATGAGGCCGATGATCCGGTCCGGGCGCTCGCGCTTCGTGGCGCAGAGGAGCCCGAGCTTGCCCAGCGCCTTGTCCTCGGCCTTGCCGCGCACGCTGCAACTGTTGACGATGACGATGTCCGCATCCTCCTCTTGTTCTGCGGCCGTGTGCCCGTTCGCTGCCAGCATGGCCGTAACCGCTTCCGAGTCGCGGACGTTCATCTGGCAGCCGTAGGTGTGGAGGGTGAAGCGCATTTTTTAAGGTTCTCGTTTTTGGTTTCTAGGAAAAGCGCACGGCGCCCATTCCCTGCCGTGCGGCCCGGTCAGAAAATGGCGTCGGTCAGGCGTTCGATGATGTTGATGTAGGACCACTTGGGGTCGGAGGCGGTTCCGCTGATGCGGAATTCGAGCAGTAGGCGCGTGAACGGGAATGTGAGGACGTGCGTTACTTTCCCGAGCCATGTGCGCTCTCGGAAGACATTGACGCGCACCACCATGTCTATCACGTCCGTTTCGGGCGTGTAGTTGCCTTTGCACAGGATGCTGAACACGTTGCCTTCGACCAGCATATTCTCGGTAACGGCGACCCCGTTGGTAACCGTGAAGTTGAGGCTGAGGGAGGACTGGTTGACGACGCTCGATATGCCCGGGATATTGTTGGCGAGCCAGTCCGTTAGCCAGGCGAACAGCGGTATCCGCGTGAACACGCTGTCCTCGACGGCTACCTGGCCGTCGCCGTCCAGCGAGGCCAGGATGTTGCCGGATGCCGACCCGGCCAGCGTGAGGCTCCCTGTTGCTTTTCCGGCGAACGTGTTGTTTGTCTGCGCGATGCACATCAGGTTAGAGAAGTCCGCATCAACCGCCGAGATCTTCGCCACGAACGTCGTGTTCGACGCCTCATAGTCTGGGAACGCGAAATGGACGAATCCCTCGACGGTCCCGCCGTCAGCGGGCTTCGCCTTGATGTTGTCCACGCACGCGGAATGCGCCACCACCTTCAAGTCGCACGACACCTCCGTCAACGGCACGCTCAGGATGCTCCCTTTCGCGAACGAGAGGGTCGCGTTCAGGTCGTTTGTCGCGCCGGCCTTTTTGAGGTTCGTCGCGACGATGCCCTTCACGACGGCGGACACGGGGGTCTCGCATTGGAGGAGGTCCAGCTCGCCGTGGTTCAGCACGTTGATGATGGAGAGGATGTCGGGCTTCGGCGCGGTGCCGCGCACGTCAATGAAGACCGAGTCGTCGTCGTCTCGATAAATGAGGTGGCCGGTCAGCGTGCCGGAGCGGAGTTCGCCTTTGTGCAGGTCAATGTCGGCTATGGTCAGGTTGTTGGTGTCGGTAACGACGACCTTGCCCATCAGGTGATTCACGGGGACGCCGCGGCAGGTGCAGTCTCTCGCCTCAATGTCAATGAACATGGCGTAGTCCATGGTCGTGAGCTCAAGGTCAACGGAGTAATGAACCGAGGCGGGCGACGTGAAATCTTGGAACGCGTCAATCTGCGTTACCGCACCCTTGGCACGGAGGCCCAGCAGGAAGGGCGTGATGAGGTGCGGGAACGCCCGCCCCTGCGCCGTCCCGGCGATGCGCTTGGTCTCGGGGTCGAACGCGCACTCGCCGAGCACGATCACGTCCCCGGCCTGCTTGGGCCAGTTCGCGCGCAGGTGCGTGGCCGACGCTTTCGCGGCCGTCAAGGCAATCGTGGCGGTGATGCGCTCGGGCTGGAGGCCGAGGATGTTCGCGTTTTCAAGGACAAGCTCAAACGGCGAGACCTCGGGCAGGCGGATGTTGATCTCGCGTGGCACGTGTGGCGGCTGAGGCTCGTCGGGGTCGCGCGGCGGCTTCGGCGGCAACGCCGGGAGATCCAGCCCCTTGAAGGTTACGCGTTGCAGGCGGTCGCGGAGCGGCGCAAGTGAGAGCAGGGTGAACGCCACGTTGATTTCCTCCGCCGAGATAAAGGCGTGTTCCGTCACGCGCACCGGCAGTGCCCGGATGCGGTGGATCGTCAGCCCGTGCCGGATGGAATAGGTGATGCGGTCAATGCGGAAAACAAGCGGCCCGAGGGACGAGGACTCCGCCAGCGGCCCCTGTATGCGCGGGTCAGACGAGAGCCGATCCGCGATTTTCTGGACCAGCGCATCCGGCAAACCCCGGCCCGCAATGTAAAGGCAGGCGATCCCCGCGATGACCAGCAGCAGCACCAGCCACAGCATCGCCTTGATCAGCCGCCCGAAAAATTTAAGCACCTTCCACATTGTTGAGTTTGGGGATTCGCGTTTCCCCGCGCATCACGCCCCACTAACCACGCTTCTTTACCTCGTCCCAAATCGCATCCAGTTCGGCGAGTGTGCAATCCTTCATGTTCCTGCCCATCGCGCGCACACACCGCTCGACCTCGCGGAACCGCGCCGCGAATTTCTGCGTTGCGCCGGCCAGCGCATGCTCCGCATCCACGCGGATGAAACGGCAATAATTGACCAGCGAGAAAAGCACGTCGCCCATCTCATCGGCGACACGCGCGTCATCGCCCGCCGCCACCGCCTCTGCCACCTCGCGCAATTCCTCGTGGACCTTCTCGATTGCGCCCGTCGAATCTTTCCAGTCAAAGCCCACGCGCGAGGCCTTCTCCTGAATCCGCTGCGCTTTCAGCAGGGCCGGCAACGTCGGCGGAACGCCGTCAAGCGCGGAACGGTCCGCACCCTTTTTCTTTTCGGTCTGCTTGATGACTTCCCAGTTCCGCAGCACCTCGCCTGAGGTTTCTGCGGAGGTGTCGCCGAACACGTGCGGATGACGGCGGGCGAGTTTATCCGCCAGTGCGGCGGCCACCTCGTCAAACGTGAACCGCCCTTCCTCTTCGCGTATCGCGCACTGGAATACCACCTGCAGCAGCACATCGCCCAGCTCCTCGGCGTGCAGGGACAGGTCGTCCCTGTCCATCGCATCGAGCAGCTCATAGGTCTCTTCGAGCAGGCAAGGCTTCAATGTTTGGAGCGTCTGCTCCCTGTCCCACGGGCAGCCGCCCGGCCCCCGCAGGCGGCGCATCACCTCCACCATCCGCCGTACGCCCTCTAACCCCTCAGCCATAGGCCTCCGTTTCTTTTAGGGGTTCAGGCGGCGCTCAGATGCGCAGGATACGCGTTACGTCGTTGACCACCGATGCGTCGAACTTCTGGATGGCGTTGTCGCCGCCGCTGAAATCCTGATACGCCACCAGCGGGTTCACCTTGAACAGCGTGCCGCCCATGCTGGACGTCAGCACGCCCTTCACCGAGAATCCGCTCCCTGTGATGGCCACGCAGAGGCGCTCTCGCAAATTGTTCTTCCGCGCCGCGCGGCGCCACACGTCCCAGCCCAGGAATCCGAAGCCGCTCGACGTGTCGGTCTGCACGGTCAGGTTTTCCTGCACCGTTGCGAAGAGCGCCTTCACGGCGTCTGCGTTCGCACGCGAGATGACGATGAGCTTCACGCCCTTCGCCGTAATCGCCTTCGCGAACTTCACGAAGTCCGCCGGCGCCTCGGTCAGTGCCGTCGTCAGTGCCGTCGAGAACGCCGTATTGCACGCCGCGATCAGGCCCGGCGCATCCTCCAGCGTCTTCCCCTGGCTCGCCGCCAGCGCCTCCAGCGCGTGCGTGAACGGCTTCCCGAACATATAGCGCGCGATCAGCGTGGCATCCACCTCCAGCCCTGCGGCCGCGAGCTGCTCCTTGCAGACATCCAGCAGAAGCTGGTGGCCCGGCAGCACCGTGAAATCAAACTCAACAATCACGCCGCGCGGGATATCCCTCTCTGTCAAATCACTCATTCGTTACTCTCCTCGGCATCCAAGCCCCTTTCCTGTCAAAACGGAACGCATACTTTACCGAGATAATGCCCCGTGGTCAAGCATGGTCTTTCACATCGCCGAAAAACGCGCCGCCGCCGGCGTCCTAAAACGTGTGCCCGTAACGGAAGAGCCTGAAGCGGAAGATGCGGGGGCGGGTGGGTTCGAGGAAAAAGTTGGTGGCGAATGCGGGATGGCGGACTTGCCAGTTCGCGCCGCTTTCGTCGCCGTTCAGCCGCAACTCGGGTTTGAACACGCCGTTCACGACGCTCCCCATCTCCACAGAAAGGATGCGCTGGTTGCCCTCGACCTGAACCGTGAAGTCGTGTCCGGCGACGATGAACTCGTCATCGCCCGTCTGGATGATGATTGCGCCGCCGCGTCCGTTATGCTCTTTCTTGCCGGCCTCGGCCCTCGCAAGGAGCGTCCAGTTGCCCATGCGGATACGCTCTTGGGTGGGTTGCTCGTTGCTTTGGCAGAACACGGCGGAGAGGCGGTCCGTGCCTTGCGCCGCGCCAATCAGGGGCATGAGCTGATTGAGAATCCCGTAGGCGGCGACAATGGGATGGTTCGTCGCGAAACTCTCGAACCCGAACGGCGCGAAGCACAGCCCGTGATGCCGGCCGAATGTCCAGTAGGCTTTCGCGGCGACGTCGTCGTCGCGTGAATGTTCGGGAATCATCAGGGGGTTTCCGTTGCGGGTGTATTGCTCGCAAATCTCCTTGAACGTCCCGAGGTAAATGTCCGGCGCAAAGAAATCAATGCTCGGTGCGGCCACGCGCCACACGTCAAGCATATGTTCCACAGGGCCGCCGCATGGGTAGTTCCCCAACGGGCCATCGGGCAACGGCAACCAGGCGTTGACGAACATCGGCAACGGGTATTCCTTCTTGCCGGCCGCCGTGATGGCCTCGACATAACGCGCGTAGTGCCACACGGAGAAAACCTCGTCCGCGCCGGGGAATCCGCCAAAGACCTCCTCCCATGACCCGTCCATCTTGAAGTCGCTCGCGCCCCAGCGTTTGAGCAGTTCGGGGTGGAGCGTGGCCTTGTTTGCGGAGAGATAATCCATGAGCGTTTTCGGCACGTTACCCTGATACGCCGCGGTCGCGTCCTGCGCATAGTCGCGCAACTCGGGACGGATGCCGATTTCGTTTTGCACCTGTACCATGATGACCGTGTTTCTGCCCGCGTCAATCTTCTTGATGCGCCGCATGAGTGCGGCAAACGCTTTTGCATCCGCGTCACGGTTCGCCTCCGACAGCGTGGAGAGGAGCGTCTTGTAATTCCCGGCCTTGTTCCGCGCCTCGGGGAAACGTTTACCGTCCTTCTTCACCCACTCCGGCACATAACTGGACACGCCGTTTTTCCACGACCCGAACCATAGCACCACCACTTTCTGTTTGTGCTTCCGCGCTTGGCTGACCATGCCGTCTATGAGCGTATAATCAAACTTGCCCTCGACCGGCTCGAACTGCTCCCATGCGATGGGCGCGAGAAACGTGTTGGCATTCAACTGGCTGAATTTCGCATAGACGCGCTCCATGTAGGCAAGGTCGGACGCGCTGGAGTTGTGCGCCTCCCCGGCAATCATGATGAACGGCTTGCCGTCAACAATCAGTTGGGTGGCATTGCCCGTCTTTTTGAGGTGCGGGATTTCGGCGTTTGCCGCGAGCGCGGCAAGCGCTGCGGCTGCGAGCAGGGTTTGCTTCATGGCTGTCTCCTGTGTGTGGTCAGGCGGTTTTCGAGCCAGTCGCGGACAGGGTCCTCGGGCAGGCCCATGATGTTGGTGCGCGAGCCGCTGTGGGCCGCGATGAGCAGGTCGCCGCTCTCGTCAATGTCGTAGGCCCCGGCGCGGTCGAGGGGGTGGGTGGCCGCGAGGTAGGCCTGGATGGTTGCTTCGCTGAGGGCCTTGAATGTAACCGAGGAGGCCTCGACGCGGATGTCGGGGCGCTGCCCGGGAAGCCCGAGCGCGATGCCCGTATAGACAATCTGCGTGCGCCCCGAGAACGCGCGGAGGAAGCGCGCGGCCTCGCCGAGGTCTGCGGGCTTGCCGATGAGGCGGCCGTCGAACCAGACCAGCGTGTCGGCGGTGATGATGGCGGCCTCGGGATGTGCGGCGCGGACGGTGCGGTACTTCGCTATGGCGTTGAGGACAACGGTGCGGACGGGGTCGGATGCGTCGTGGATCTCTTCCGCGTCAGGGACTGCGACGGTGAAGGGGAAGCCGAGCGCGGACAGGATTTTCCTGCGCCGTGGTGAGGCTGAGCCGAGGACGAGCGGGATGGGGAAGTCGTTCATGGAAACGGGAGGGGTCCCTCCTCACTTGAATCGCATGGCCGCGAGGCTCTTGCTGTTGCGGCGGGGGTCGCACAGGACGGCGTCCGACACGGGCGCGGCGCCGGCGATGAGGTTGGTACGCCGCTCGCGCCAGCCCTTGCGGTGGCCGAAGACCGTCATCTGGTAGCCCTTGGTGAAGAGGAGGAGCAGGTCGAGGGTTTTCGCGAGGGTGTAGAGGATGCGCGTGCGGGTGTCGGAGGTTGCGTTGGGGTCGCGGTTGCGGCGCTCCCACTTCCGCACCCGCTCGACCCAGAAGCGGCAGGAGTAGCGGAAGCCGATCACGTCGAAGCCGTTGCAGAGCAGGTGGAAGATGTCCGCCTCGCTGTAGCCGGCGGCCGGGGTGCCGGGGGCGCGGCGTTGCTGGCGGGTAACGGTGAAGATGAGGTGGCCGCTGACCTTGATGACGCGGTGGCACTCGCGGATGATGGCTGGGACGGCCTCGGGGTTGGCCGCCAGCATGGCGCACGACACGACCACGGCGTCGAACTGCTTGTCCTCGAACGGCAGGTCGCCGTCCCGGCCCGCGGTCAGCACGGTGTCGTCGCCGAGTGCGCCGGAGACCTGCGCGCGCCGCCGCTCCGACATCTCGACCGTCATCCAGTACCCGCCTGTCTGGCGGAACGTCTGCGACACCCAGGAGTTGGTGAACCCGATGTCCAGCCCTGTCCGCACCATCCCCTTGCGCGTGCCGAGGAAATGCAGGACCGCCTTCACCTCGCGCTGCAAGGGGAACGAGTACGTGAGTCGCTCAGACTTATGTTCTGCGTGAGACTGCATAGCGTCATCTGATTCGGGGTGCAGTGTAGCACGGCAGGAGGGGGAGCGTCAAGCGGCGCCACGCAAAAAAACGCAGGCCGGGCGTGCCGCCGTGGCAGGGCTGCAAAAAAGCGGTTGTCTCGGGGGCGGCGGATGGGCTATACTGTGCGGATATTTTCACGGCGTTTCGGGGCGCGGGCACAGGGGCCCGTGGCCGGCGGGAGGGTTGCTGTTGGAAAGGGCGGTGGGTTATGGCGGTTGATATTTTGAAGGCGATCACGGCATTGTCGCATGAGTTCGGCACGGCGGATTATGTGCTGGCCGGCGGCGGCAACACGTCGTGCAAGAACGGGACGACGCTGTGGGTCAAGCCGTCGGGGACGACGCTGCTGGGGTTGACGATGGAGTCGTTTATCGCGATGGACCGCGCGAAGCTCGACAGGCTTTACGATGTGGCGCCGCCGGAGTCGTCTGCCGAGCGCGAGGAGCTCGTGAAGAACATGATGGCGGAGGCGGTCCTGCCGGAGACGCCCGGCCGCGCGTCTGTGGAGGCGCCGTTGCACAATGCGCTGTCCGCCCGCTTTGTGGTGCATACGCATCCGGCGACGGTGAACGGGCTGACCTGTTCGCTCGGCGGCAGGGCGGCGGCCGCGAAGCTTTTCCCGGACGCGCTCTGGATTCCCTACGTTGACCCGGGCTACACGCTGTGCATGGTCGTGCGCAAGGCGGTGCAGGATTACAAGGCGGCGAACGGGCAGGAGCCGAAGCTGCTGTTCCTGGAGAACCACGGCGTGTTCGTGTGCGCGGATACGCCGGAGGAAATCCGCGCGATTTACGACCGGGTGATGAACACGCTGGCGCGTGTTTATGCGGCGTGCGGCGTGAATGCGAGCGTGCCGAAGGGGGAGGCCCCGGCGGAGGCGCTTGTGGCGCGGTGGCGTGCGGTGCTGGCGGAGGCCTTGGGCGATGACGCAGCGGCAGTCGTGGCGATGGGGCATTTCCATGTGGTCGAGGGACCGATCTCGCCAGACCATATTGTGTATGCGAAGTCGTACCCGTTCGAGGGGGTGCTGACCGTGGAGAATGTGTTGGCGTTCAAGGCGGCACGCGGGTATGCGCCGCACATCGTGCTGACGGATCAGGCGGTGCTGGGCGTCGGGACGACCGAGAAGAACGCGCGGCTGGCGTTGACGCTGGCGATGGACGGCGCAATCGTGCGGCGGCTCGCGCGGGCGTTCGGCGGCCTGCAGCTGCTGGGCGACGCCTCCCGCGCGTTCATCGAGAACTGGGAAGTCGAGGCCTACCGCGCGAAGCAAGCGTAACGTTTCGCGAATCTTATTTTTTGACAGGATTTCATTGCTCTGTTTTTTCTCGCGAAGACGCAAAGGCTGTAGGGGCGGACCTGTGTGTCCGCCCGAGAGGGCTGGAAAGCCATTTTGATTCCCAACAAGTAAAAGGAGATTATCATGTGTATAGCTTTAAAGGGAATCAGTAATCATGCTTTATTTTGGATGGGAATATGGCAGGCAATGTTTTCCGTGCTGATTTCCATGTTTGCGGGGTGTGCTTGCTATACTACACCGTACCATGAAAAAAAAGTTGAGAATTTAACGGGCTTCCCTGAAGTTGACATTCTGGCGCCAAAGACTAATTATCGGACGATCACTCGTATGGTAACAACCATTGAAAATATCATAGAAACGAGATGTTTAAGCTCAGTGCTAGATGAACGGTTACCCTATTATTCAGCCGGCACTGGCGATGTGATAGAACACTCAAAGCTTTCTGGTGAACGACTCCAATATCTGATTACGAGGGCGCTCCATTTAATCGCAAAATGCCCAAACGATGCAGATTATGAAGAACGTTTTTTGTTTTTGGACATTCAGTTGCGTAATGAAACCGCTTCGCTTTACGCCTCAGAAGGTATAGACAGGATGGATCCATCTAAGACATACGAATACATAATCAACGAACGATTGAGAGACGATGAGCGTCAACGTTTCCTTCTTCGCACATTCAAGTACAAGGCAAAGCTGTATTCGATCCTTGAGGAGAATTTATCGGGATGGATAAAGGCAGAATGAGGCAACTCTCAGTATAGGGGTCGTATTTCAACATTTGACATTTCCCCTGCCGTGCTATCCCCGCTCGGCGCGGCACGCCGCAAGGTGTATCCTGATGCCATGGATTTGCCGGGCTTCCCTATCGCCGGCAATGTCAAGGGAGCGTAGGCGGCCTGTGGGTGGTGCTTGATATTAGCGCATGGTAGGGCGGTTTCTCCGAAACCGCCGTTATCACTGCCGTATTGCGGACGGCTCGGAGAGCCGTCCCTACCCAACGATTACGGACGGCTATATAGTCATTCAACTTGGTATTGGCGTATCGTTTTTAGCCCTGAAAGGGCGGCACTCCGTAGGGTGGGGACCCCAGGTCGGCGCAGGCGCGGCCGATTGGGGCTGGGGCAACGCCCTACGAACCGATGCAAAAAGAAATTCAAGCCCTGTAAGGGCGTAATCCCGTGCAGAAATGGATGTCGCCCTTACAGGGCTTGTTCATGCTTGACCTGTAACGTAGGGCGTTGCCCTACGCTGGTGAATGCCGCCCTTTCAGGGCTAAGAATTATCTGCCAATGTCAAGTTTAAATACTATATATAACGTTTCCACAGGGTATTACCACATCCCGTTAGGGATGTATCTCTCGGTAGAAAAAACAGGCAAAATGATAAGGCATCCCGTCGGGATGCCTCTCTAAAATATCGAGAGACGCGTTCCTAATGGAATGCGAAGATCGTTGTTGTTCGCTGATTTAAAAAGCATCCCAGTAGAAGAGATTGTTGACAATGAGGGCAAGGGCGATGGTTATGAGAATGACTGTGATGGGGATCTCCCTCTTTTTCTTGGCGAGGCGTTGCTCTTCAGGAAGTTTACTTTTCGCATTCACGAATGGAAGAAAACACAAGATTAGCAAGCCTAAGATCAAAACCCAAATCCCCCCCAAAAAAACAGGGATAAACCAAAGAAGACGATTGTACCCCTTCCGTCCCGCCAGAAGAGCCAAGGCAAGGCCAAAAATGACAGCGCACATTATTTTTAGCGGAAAAACATAATCCATTAAAAGGCCACCAATCGCGAAAAAAACACCAACAACCATCACGGGGATAAGCAACCACAGAAGAACTCCATTGCTGGAGTTATCTGCCGTCCCTTTTTTTTCTTTGTTGCTCAGGAATTCGCCGCAGTGCTTGCATTTTTTAGCGACGGACAAAATTTTCTCACCACAATAAGGGCATGGCTTCTTGGCCGCCTGTCCCCGTCCGTTTTTTGACGGGTTTTGCATGTCCACCTCTGAACGTGTTACAACAAAATCCTCGCCACACATTTGGCAAGTGACAGTTTCGCCAAGCCTCTCTTCCGAGACTTCGCAATATTGCGAACAGTGCGAGCATTTAACTTTCATCATCATACCTACCTCATTTCCGCCCGTTTTGTTTTTTGAAAGGTCGGCTTTTCTCAGGCATGAAAAGGCGCACCTCTGAGTTCTACAATGCCTATCTGAGGCACAGCCAAATGCCCAACCTGAAACACTGTATTTCAAAGATACGCCTAAAAAAAGGCATACCCTGTACTTTACACTTCAGGTTTGAAAACTCCTGCGGATAAGTGTGTTCCACATTATCTGCAAGTTTGGCTGTTTTCAGATAAATGCTTTGTACAAGCGTACAAAACAAATTTGCGAAGAAAGTGTGTTCTTCGCGATGCACATATCACGGGGACTCCCCGTGACTGTCAAAGAACCATATCCAAAAGCAACACCAGTTGCCTTTAAAACAAAACAAGGTTACTCTTTCCGTGGTTGCGTTGCAAGAGGAAAAATATGGGGGGGGAGGGGGTTTATTTTGCTTCCAATTTCCTGATTTATAAATTATACTTCGTTTTTTAATTTTTGTTTGGAGAGAGAGAATAAATGGGAGGAACGCCACACAGGGAGGGGGGGCGTCGGCATGTGTTGCCTGGCCTTGTCGGGCTTGGGATGCTGTTGCTTGCTGCGTGTATGACGCCGGAACGGGCGGACCGTCAGGCGAGCGCGGCGGGGACGCGCTTGGCGACGGCGTATTGGCAGTCGCAGACGGGACGCACGAACACGTTTGATGTGTCGCGCCCGTCGGATGCGCTGACGCTCCGCATTGCGCTGATGGCTATCGCGCGGGGTGAGGAGGAGGTTGTCTTTCCGGAAATCCCGAATGTCGAGGCGGTCGTCGTTGATGATGTGTGGAGGCTGTCGCTGGCGGATGCGCTGAATGTCGCGGCGCGGAATGACCGTCAGTATCAGCGTCTGAAGGAGGATGTTTTCAAGGCGGCGCTGGATTTGGATTCGCAGCAGTTTTTGTTT
>Ga0123353_10002296_pt1 | contig 23723 bp, 26 predicted proteins | sample TergutLab28metaG_3_FD_92763 | JGI IMG/M metagenome (GOLD analysis project Ga0123353, IMG submission 92763) | Labiotermes labralis P3 segment gut microbial communities from Petit-Saut dam, French Guiana - Lab288 P3 | ecosystem: Host-associated > Arthropoda: Insects > Digestive system > Gut ... | reverse complement strand
GAGGCGGGCCGCCCATGCCAGGATCGCCACCAGGAGGCGGGCCGCCTGGAGGTGGACCGCCCATCGAAGGATCGCCTCCGGGAACGAAACCGACCTTTTCGGACATGCCCCATCGGCGTCGGGCCAGGCCGAGTAATTCTGGATTGACTGTTGCGAAAGGCTGCATGAACTAACTCCTTTTAGTTTCTGTAGGTAGGTTCAGTGTAATTCAATGGTCGCTCGGAGCAAAGGTCAACGGCCTAGAATCTTGACAGGGTCGTCGATGCTTATGTCGCCTCGCTCGTAAGCCTTCCTGGCGTCGGCCATCGAATGAAATATACGCACTCCTCGTTTGCTCTTGCTCGTCGTTGCGTGATATAGACCGCCGAGATACTCGTTGCTCGGTGCGTGGACTGGCGATTTGAAATCCGCCGGCGAAATCAACGATCGGCTCGGGAGCAATCGCTCGTAAGCTTCTTTGACGGCTTCGGCCGAGGACGGTACGTGATACTGCATCGCGTCGCCGTCGAAATCCGCATTAAAGCCCTTCACGATCAGCGGGCTCACTTGCATCGCGTCGCCTTTGACGAGTTGCGGCTTGAATGCCATGATGCCGAACTTGTGCAGCACGGGGGCCCTGTTGATGAACACTGGTCGCTCTTCCATCTCCTCGACTAGTGCTTTACGGGCCAACTCGCTCTTGTCGCGAATGTGCTTCATCGCGTTCGTGAGCGGCATCCCGTTCCGCCTCATACGTCTCGCAAGGAACTTCCCGTAGATGTCAAACGCTTTTTCCTCGGGGATACCCACCGTGTCCATGTCGTACTCAGGATTGGGAGTGATGACGGCACGCCCCACGTTATCGACCGTGGAACTGATGAGCTTCCGCTGGACGTGGCCGAACTTGGGGCTCGTACCGAAGATGCCCGAGAGGATGCCTCTGACACCCTTATCCTGAGACTTCTGACTTATAGGGTCGCCGAGTCCCGTCACCGCCTTGAATGCGTGGTAGGTTGCCAGCCGCTCCGGTCCCGCACCTTCGGCGCCGACTTCCTTCCGCATCGTCTTGTAGTTGTCGTTCGCTTCGATGAGTTCTTTGTAGAGATAGTTCGGGTCGCTAACGAGAGGCATCCCGTTGCCCATCATAGAAATGGGCCGGAACGCCGGCGGGAGCACGGGGGCCCGCGTCAGCATCCATTCGTTAGGGTTAATACCGAGGTTCTTGGCACTCTTCAAGAAACCGAGCCTTCGGATCGCTAAATCCTTCTCGGTCTTGGAACTCCCAGCAATCGCATCCCTCGCCCTCGTGATCTCCTGATCCAGGTTCAGGCCGCCCAAAGCTTTCGCGATCGCCTGGGTTCCACGCCCGTACTTGGGTAGCTCCTCCGCCCCCGAGATAACGCCCTCGAACTGTTTCTGAGTCAGGCCCAGCATCCGCCGGATCGGTTCTTCCATCACCGGATTCGGCATCGGTTCGTGCAGTTGGATCGCGGACCATTTCGTGCCTCCGTGGCCGCCCGTGAGCTTCTCGTCGAACAGGCCGCCGTCGATCGGACGCAGCCTGTGATCCCAGCGGACCGATTCGCCGTTCGTTATGAGGCGATCGCCCGCCAGCGTATTGACGTCTTTGTCCGTCAACGCCATGACGTTCGTCTGCGTACCTTTGTTGATGACGTTGATGCCGGACGCTTTGAGTTGGTTGACAAACTTCTGGTACACCATCGGCACTTTGGGAGCCTTGGGCGTGTACCCTTGCATGAACTGGAGCCACCAGTCCTCACTTCGTTGACCTCGAATCGCTCCGGCGTCTCGAAGAGTCTCCGTGGCTCCATGTGCCAGCAGTGCGTTGGAATCGAGCAAGCTGATTCTCTTGCTGCCCGTCTCCCCGCCCTTAGCTGGCTCGTCGTCCATCGTGTAGGCTCCGCTTCCGCGAGCCTGCCCTTTGTTTTCCGAAGTGTGGTGCAACTTCATCATAAACCGCGAACCCGTAAAGATACCCGGTATCTTCCGCTCCGAATTCGGGTCGAGAATGTCGTCTGTGTCCGAGATGTCGTGCCGTTTCAGCAGGTCGCTCGCCCACTCGACCATATCTCGGGAGTCGTCGAAGTCTTCGACCTTGATAGGCCGTCCAAGTTTCTGTGCCAGCTTCCCGAGTTTGGCTTCGAGAATCTGCGCTGGATTGACGCGGCTGACGATGCCGAGAGGGTTCAGAAGAAGCTCGAAAGGGTTGCCTTCGCCGTCATGGGGCATCTGCGAGTCCGGGATGATGTCGGCGACGACGCCTTTGTCGCCGTATCGGCCGGACATCTTGTCGCCCACCTTCATCGACGAGAAGCTCTTGACGACGACGACGGGTCCGTTCTTCCCGTCGACGACGTCCGTAACGACGCCGGGATCGTTATGTTCCCAAGTGACCGATGCGTCGTTGTAGCCCGCTTGCTTGCGTTTGTGGATTTTGTTGTCGGCAAGCTCACGCTGTTTCGTAGCCAGGATGAGCGGATCGCCCGTTTGGACTTCGGTGCCAGGCCGGACGATTCCACGCTCGTCGAGCTTCGCCAGCGTCGCCTTGTCGAACTTGCCGGGAAACATGCTGATGAAATGGCGACGGCTGACTTTCGTCTTGTCGTCCAGTTCGAGTTCGTGCTGGTGCATGTGTTCCGACGTCAGACGCTTCGCGGCCGACTCGCTGATGACGACGGCGTCCTCGAAGTTCTTGCCTTGCCATGGAACGTAAGCGACTCGGAAGTTCTTACCCAGAGCCGTAGCACCAGTGCCGTCCGTATAGTTGGACTTGGCGAGAAGCTGACCGGGCTTGAACGTGTCGCCCGGTTTGACCACAGGCGTCTGGTAGAGAAGGGTCTTACGGTTGAACGGCAGGTTGTCGTACAACTCGTGCTCTTCCGTCGTGCCGTCGTCGTACCGGACTTTGATGCCCTCGGGACCGACGGAAAGAACCTGGCCGCCTTTTTCCGCGTGGGTCGCGCCCATGTGCTTCGCGTATTCTTCCTCGTAGCTCCGTTCGCCTTTCGTACCCGGTAGTGCCGATTGAACGAGTGGGGCCTCCGCGTCTTGCAACGGTAGCGCTTGCGTCGCCATACGGGAGGCCATAGCCACTCGCTGTCCCTTGACCATCGACTTCATAGGCACCATATTCGCGAGCGGTGAGAACGACCCCTCGAAATCGGGTATGATGTAGTCGATGTCGTTGCGATTCGTCCATGTCAACTCGCCCTTCTGCATCGCGGGCACTCGTTTGAAGTCGTGGTATTTTTCGAGTGCCGTGGGAAACGTGACAGCCATATCGGCGACGTCTTGCGGTGATCGCCACACCAGGTCTCCCGTCTTCGCATCCTTCAATCGCGTGTAGATCATCCCGTCCTTGCCCTTACGCGAATTGCGGGCCATGAATAAGTCCACGCCCACCTTGAACGACTCCGGGGTGCGCAAACTGTCGATAAACCCCATGTGGGAGCTTTGGACGTTACGAGCCTCGTCGGGGACCGCGTCGTTGCTGGGGATGCCGCCTTCGCCCATGCGGGAGATGGAATACAACTGGTCCAGCATTTCCGCCGGGTTGACTTCCTCTAATGCCTGGCCAAGCCCGGAACCCAGCAGTGCCGATTCCAGTTGCGACTTGAGTGCGGACGAGGGCATCCCTTGAAGGTTGCCCTTACCGCTCATCTTCCACAAGAGTTGCCTTCTCGCATTGCCCGAATCGCGTGCGATCCTTTCCGAATACAGGTCTTCGGGGCCCATAATGGTTTGGTAAGGTAGAGCATCCCGGTCATCGACTGGGGATTCACCCCGCGACACCGAAACAAGCTTCTTGGTGATGTCCATGATTGCATCTGGCGTAAGCCCCGTATGTGGACTCCCAAGGGTTCTCTGCGTAACAGTCGGATCAAGTTCCATTTCCGCAAACCTGCGGACAAGCTTTTCACGCTGCGTCTCGTTGTCGTCGCCTTCCCGATCGGCCGGTTTGAGTACCTTTTCTTTGATTTTCTTATATGCGGCCGCGTCATCCGCCGCATAGTTGGCCGCGTACAGGTCTGGTCCCCATGCCTCCTTGATTTGTTGTGAGGGTACTCCCATGGCTTTGATAAGCGGCATGAGCGGGAGCTTGGCCTGACCGAAGCGCATGTAAAAGACACCCTTCTCAGGATCGAGGAAGTAACGGTGGCTGACACCCTTTCCAGGAAGGACATTGGCATGGGACTCGATCTCTCCGTTCTCTTTGATGCGTGTGTAGACGCCGGGTCGCAACCGCTGCTGATTACGGAGGGAATACTCGGTGCCGTTGTTGATGAACGTTCCACGATCGGAGAGATATGGAACGGAGGCAATGACTTGTTGCTTGCTGTCGAGAACGTCGCCCGTCGTGTTGTCCACGAGTTCCCACGTCCCCCGCATCCTGCGCCCTTTCGAGCCGCCTGAAAGGATCGCTTGCTTCTGATCCTTCTTGCTGTAGCTGTCGGGGTCGATGTATTCGACGCCAGACAACCGGAGCGTGTGAAGCTGGTTGCTGACTGGAGCGACGCCTTGTGTCGCCGCGAGCACCTGGTCGTAGATGTTCTTCCGCGTCGCCCTCGTATCGCCGAACTCCCTGAACTCCGGTATCGACGGAACCTTTGCTTTCATAGGCTGAACGGGCTGCATGGCCTGTAACGCCTGCATAGGTTGCACGGGCTCTAACGGATCGTCCTGGTCTTGGGCCGATAAGCCGAGCAACTCGTTCGTGTCGAATATGTCTTGGGGCGAATCGAAGGGCATCGTCACTCCTCTTCGAGCAGATCGCTTTCCGACATCGGCATAGCGTAGAGTTCCGCGGGCTGTTGCGCCTGCCGTCGGAGTGCTCGCTGTTTTATCGCATCCGCCAGAATCTTAGCCCGTTGACGCTTTTTGCCCGCGTTATAGGCTGCGACTCCCGCAACGAGTGCCGTAGGTGCCGCATACATGCCGTAGGCTCCGCCAAGTTGGCCCCACGTATCCGGGCTGAGTCCCCAACTGGCGGCCTTTTCCAAGAGGGCAAAAAGCTCGCTGAGGTCTTCGCTCACTTTGACCATGATGTTGTCGGCTGCCGCTTTCGTCTTCTTGTCGTCTTCCTTTGGCGGCATCATGGCCAACGCGAACTCGTTACGAGCTTGTTGCAGTTCGTCGTCGATGTCTCTCGATCTCTGCTTCGACATAAGGGCGTCTACGCCCTTCCAGCCGCCGTAGAGCCCTGCAACGCCTCCCAGATACATCGCGGGCAGACGCCAAGGCACCCCGTCCTTAGTCGTCGCGTAGTCGCCCTTCAAGCCGTCGAGAAATCCGGCTTTCTTCTCTTTATCGTCTTCCTCCCGGACGGGGATAGGGACGACGGCCATGTGTCTCGTCTGTTTCTTCTTTTTGAGGTTGTTCCTGACGGTCGTGTAGAGGCCGCCGGCCCCGCCGATAGCCAAACCCGCACCGGCTCCCCATAACGTAGCTTTACCCACATCGCTCGCCGCGTCTTGCTGGGCCTGATTGGCTTGCTTCTCTCGATCGATCTGGTTAAGAATTGAAAGGGCCTTTTGCCTGTCCATGGCCGAACTCCTGTGTCATTCCGTTGACGCCTCTACCTCGATACTCCTTGCAGTGCCGAACCCATTCGACATACACTGCCATACCTTTTTGCACTCGACCGTCGATCTCCACGTCTTCCGGCCACCGATTGATCCACCAGATCGTCGACCAGCCGTTCGCGGCCTCGTCGAGTATTCGCAGGTACTTGGCATTCTCTTTGGGAATCCACGTATGGTACGTCCCGTTGTGTGCGTCGTTGACCGTTACGTAGCTTCTCTCGTGCTCGTCCTCCGTAAGTAACGGAGGAGACGTTTTGCTGCGAACTGGTAATCCATCGACCTCCGCCCGCCCCCAATAATACCGGCCGCGATTGCTGTACTCGTCGTCCGGGTTCGACCCGTTGAATTTGTATATCGAACTCATGTCTTACAGGTAAATTTGACGGCGAGGCGGTGCATTCGCAGCCTGGCGTTCTTGCGACTGCCGCTCGCGTTGGAGACGTTCTGTTTGCTGCTGTAACTCGTCGATAAGCTCTCGCTTCTTGATCGAGTCGACGTCGTCGTCGTTGATGTCTGTTGCCTTGGCTAGACCAAAGCCCGCCGCCGCGCCGAGAATCGGCGGGGCGGCGAGCAATAATGGTAAGGACGCTTTACCCGCGGAAACCGCCGTGTCGAGTATCTTGCCGGGCATGTCGATAAGGCCGGCCGTCTTATACAAGGTCGTCCTAAACAGGTCCAAGGCCACCTTCACCCTCGCATAAATCGCTTCGGGCGACGTGTGACCCTCTTCCGCACACCTCGATAGAAATCCGAACTTGAAAGCTTCTTCGCGGTCCAGCATTTTACCAACTCCAGTTAAAGCCTCCCTGCGACGATGGCGAAACCATCGCCTCGAATCGCTGCCGTCGAATCCCTCCGAACGACATGACCTCCGGCATTCCTTGCCGTTGAGCTATACGGGCCAGTTCTGTCGCTTTGTCGATAAACCGGCGTAGTTTTATATTCTCGTCACCGCCGACGATCGACCCGTCCTTGTAGTTCGTCGTGTTGCCAAGCATCTCGCTGATACCCTGCAAACGGTGGAGGAACGAACGAACGGACATCGACTGGTAGTAGCCCATCAGCGAGTTTTCGTGTTTGATGATCCCGTTCTCCGCCCAGTAATAGTCCACGCACTTCTTAACGTGATCTTCGAGCATCACGATATTCGGATTGTTCGCGAAGAACTCCGGGGCCATGCTGCGACGTCTGGATCGGCTTGCGATCATCAGTTAGCCCCTTCTTTCGGCTCGCATTTTGGGCAGCAATGCTGACAGCCGGTCTTAGCTTTGAGTCTCTCCAGAAGTTCCTGCGGAATCGAACGGCCAAGCTTGACCGTCTCGACAGGGTTGCTGCCGATAGGCGACGTGCTTCCGAGCCTGATGCCGATCGTCTTGAGGTACTGGAAGAATACGTTGAGTTCGGAGACGGCCAAGTTTACCAAAACCGGCTTGAGCAACTGTCCGACGGTCGAGCCGACCCACGGGAGAGCGCTGTCGATCTTCGGTTTGACGACTTCGTCGTAGAACTTGTTCGCCATGTCTGTGGCGATCTTTGTGAGACTGAGAGACGGGTCGCCGACGACCCACAGAATGTTGCCCAAGTCCTTCATAGCGGCGAAGGTCAGTTGGATTGCATCGTCGACAGAAAGGAAACCGTCGGCCACTAACTCTTTGTAGTAGTTGACCAGGTGATCGACATTCGTCTTGACGACATCGGAAATACTCGTGGACATTACACACACTCCTTCTAACGGAACAGTTTAGGGATAACAGCGTTGGCGATACCCACCGCCAGACCAGTACGTTTTAGCACATCCTGATCGGATTGAGGCATACCAACTAGCGTACCGAGCGTTTTGCCGACGGCATAACCCGTTGCGTAGCCTGCAAGGCCGCCGCCCGCCGCACCCATAGCCATGCCGAATAGTCCTATCTGTTTTGGCGTCACGTAGGCATGGCCGGAGTAGCTAGGATCGGGCATCTGCTGTGCCGCATACATCGTGCTCATCGTCTGGCCAATCGTCATCGGTGGTGCCCCTGTGTTGTAGAGCACCTGGCCAAGCTGGTTGACGTTGATCTTGAGAGGATGAGGATCAGGCGGCTGGCCGAAGTAGGCTTTCTTGCAGAAGTCGTTCACGGCCCGCATATAACTCTTGCCGACCTCGATCGGAGCGAGCATATCGAGAGCTTGTTTCAAGACTTCGCCCTGATCGGCGGGTTCGCCGCGAGGGATGAGGCCCGACGGGTCCAGCATACCGCGACCCGTCTGATAGTTTGCCGCCATTCCGATGGCGCCAGGAACAGCCCCCAAAGCACCGCCCGCCAGTGCCAGCGTTCTGCTGAGCTTGCCCCGTTCGTAACGATCTGGAAGGAAGTATTCGCCCGCTCGTCCCAAGCCGTACCCCAAACCAGCACCGAGTACGCCTGTCGTCAATGCCGCAGCCAGGGGACTTGGAGCGTTCGGAATGCCACCAGGATACTTACCGGGAATAAAATTCAGGTATTCGGCCGTGCGTTTCAGTGCAGGACTGTAGGCGACCTTAACGAGATCGCCGCCCGCGATGTCGGTATACGTTACAGGATTGAGTAGAACGTGGTCCTTGCCGACCGCCCGAGATAAAGCCCGGCGAACCCACGCGACATCTTGTGCCGATTTCGTAAGGTCCCCTCGAAGATCGAAAGCCGCTACTTCGTGGTTGGGCGACCAGAATACGTCGACGTGGCTCGTCGCGTAAATGTCGGAGATTGCCCGACGCAGATCGGCTGCCGGTTCGGCACATTTTTCAGTCCAGGCGTCAATCAGCAGCGGGACGTTGGCCCAGGCAGCGACATCCATGTCTAACCTCAAACGAAATGGGATAGTCGAGATTACTCAACCATCCCATTCTACTTGGTGTTCGCCTTAACCCCAAGCTGGTTTGCCTTATCTGCGGCGTCCTCGCGACAACAGGCTCACGGCGGGTCTGTGCCAGTTTTTACCTTGCCGTCCCGCAATCTCGTGCCGTCTCTTAGCTAGCTTCTGCATAGCCGCGTAGTCTCGTAGCATTTCCGGCAACAATTCGAGACCCAGAATTAAAGAGCCTTCCGTGGCTTCGTCCTCGGCCGCCTGCCGAGGTTCCTTACCCTCTAGGCGATTACGCACGATACATGCCAGACACGGATGTACAACACGATGGCCGCATGTCGGACACTTCTCGATCTCGCCGTTGGGCACATATTCGTCGGGTTGTCTTCTCGACAACCTAGCAGGACAGGTCTCGCCGCGTTCACCGCTGTGAATCCTACCGATTGTTCCCCGGCTTATGCCGGTCACGCGGGCGATTTTTCTCTGAGACATACCCTCGTCCAGCAACCGCATAACTTCGCGAATTCGCTGAACAGATAGCACGATCGAACCAATCCTTGCAGAAACATACCAGCATCCTCACTGGAAAGAGGCGGTGTCGGTATCGAACCGACGTCTGAGGTCCGCCGAAGCCAACCTCCTGGATGCCATACCCAGCCATCCGCCGTAAAGCGAAGCGTGCCCGCTTCGCAGTGCTCATTCGAGCCCAAGCCTTGCCCTACCAAACCCTACCGAACCCGTCCTGCCGGACACCTGACATGCCGTTCTGTCCGCCAGGTAGTTAGCCCGCTGGCAGTCTTTAGTCCCGAGCCGTTCGAGTTTTAGGAACTGACTCTCTTCGAGAGTTTGCTTCAAAGGGGAATGTCTGGACTCGAACCAGAACAGTTGCAGCGGGGCAGTGACCGCAACTATGACTTCATGCCCACTCCCATAATAACCCTGCCTTAACCAACCGCACCATCCCTAGCCTTACCCCGCTCGACCTCACCCCGACCTGCCACGCCTGGCCAAACCATACCGAAGACCCCATTATGATTCCTATTCCGGGATTGTCAACGGGTTTTCCTCCGTCTGCGTGGAATTATTCAGCATCAACCAAGTTTTCTGGTCAAACTGGGAAGGCTTTAACAGTGTATATCGCTCTTCTGGGTAGTCGTCGTCTGCTATCGTGCTGAACGAAATCTTGTTTGGGGCAACACCAAGCACCCTGGCTTTCCCCCGCCTATGTTGCTTTACGACACCGGCACCCGGTCCCGTCAGATTGCCCTCGAATCTTCCGTAACTATACGCATGTATCGGTGTTCTGAACGCCGCGCGTCGCTGCCCCGGCTCTGGAAGATTTCGGAGGGCCCACGAATGTAGATTCATCTTCGGCGTGCCAAGACGGAAGTCGTAGTGATGTCCGCTACGCCGAGAAGCGTGCGACTGGATATAGAAGTCGAGAAGCTGGTCCTGTTCGATCTTCGACAGATCGCCGAAGTCCGCTGCCTCCTTCTCGTTGTCGCGAACCCAGTCGATCGATCCCGTGCTGACGTTGTCGAGCGAATCCGTTGTCGTTCCCGATGGCGTAAATCCCATCTTCGGCAACAACTTCTTCATATTGTCGTTGTTCGATCGGGTCTTCGCTGTTGTCTGCGGATATGATCTGAGGTGGTCCTCGACGAGACGTCTTGCGACACCCTGTCCGCGGTAGTTCGGATGTGTGACCAACGTGTCGAGATACCCGTAACCGGGCGACCGCATCGACGGATAATCCCACGCAAAGCCGGCCAACTGCCCGTCCACCTCCGCAATACGGCCGTGATTTGCCTTCCGTAGTGCTTTACGAATCGACGGCAGTTTCGCAGGATAGTTCAACGCAAGAAGTTTCTGATCCTTCTCGTCCAGACCTTTCAGCATGTCGATCACGGCCTTCGCGTCGGCCTTCGATACGGCTCGCGTCGTCAACCCCGTTCGCCACGACGGCTGTCCTCGTCGATCGTCATCGCCAGTACCGCGACGTTCCCAGGTCTCGGGAGAAATCTGGCTCCGATAGATCGGTGCCTCGCCTCGTAACTGCTGGTAAGCCAAGTCGGGCACATAACCTGTCAGGCCCTTCGCGGAGGGCTTCAAGCGGAAACGTGCTGTAATGTTCTTCTTGTAACCTTCGATGTCGGTAAGATCGTCGAGAAAGCCTTGCCGCTTGAGCATGTTCAGTACGTCTTTGTCGGTCATCGTGATCGATCGCATCGGGACCGTTTGCCGTCTCTCTCTAACAGTGTAACTGCCCCGATCCATCCCGGCCGAACTACCGTCCGCCTTGGGTGCCTTGGCAGACTGCAAAGCCCTTAGCCTGTCTAGGATACGTTGTCGCGTTGCGGCATCTGCATCAATCGTACCGCTCGTCAGCCCCGTTCTGGCATCATTGACGAGCAGGCCGTCGACGCCTTCTTCGTCGAGAACACCGTGAAGCGTCTCTCGCAAGCCGGCGCCTTGGACCGGACCCGCGAACTCGTAATACGTCGCATACTTGACGTGCTCGGCCTTCTTCTCCAGGCTCGGCAGCGAACAGAACGTCGGCTCTCCTTCTAAGTAGAGTTCGAGGTACTCGTCTTCCGCCTGCTTTTGCTGTCCGACTCTCGCAAACCCGACCGTCCCTCCCTCGTCGGTTCCCAGTAAGTTCAAGCCGGCCATCGTCGCCATATTCCGCAACGTACCGTGTTTCTTGATCTGATCGGGGTAGGCGTACAACAAAAGCGCTTTTTGCCTCGCTAAAAATTTGTCGCGGAACGCCTTTGCTTTCGCCGGATCGCCTTCGAGCAGCCTATTGGCTGCCAGAACCGTCAGCGTGTTTGTGGTCGTCGGCCACGTCTTGTCGTGGAACATATCGGCAAGTAGGACGTTGCCGGTGTGCAGCGGGAGCGTCTTGCTTGTATTCGCGTGCCGTTTGGCGTCGAGTTCCATGCCGTGCGGTACGACACCCCGATTCGCATCCACTAGCTTCCGCAACAACGCACCGTTACCGGACCCGAGGTCGAGTACGTTACCGGGGTTCTTAGCCAAGTAGCGGTTGGCCACGTTGAGGATGGGGGTATGCAGGTCGTTCATCTGCTGTGCTGAATCGAAGCCATTGTCTTGGTAATAGGCCGGCATCGACTCGAACGCAGGCTCTACATCGCCCTTGTCTTCGTGTAGTTGGGCCGACATCGCCCCCGACAACTGAGCTAACTTCTCGAAACGGTTCGATAAACAGTCACTACGAGGTATGCCACACTCCATCGTGTTTCCCTGATAGCTAAAGAAAAGGGGAGCCGCCCTCGGCGGAACTCCCCGATCTTATCACACCCGGCCGCTGCTTACCAGCGATTTCAGACAATCGTCGTAGTCGAGCTTGTCGGGAATCGCGTTGACGCACAGACGCCTCTGCTTCTCCGTCGCCTGAGCCCCCACTGCCTGTATGATAGCGTCGAGAAACACCGTCGTGACGTCGTGAGCGTCGCAGGCATTCTCGTGAAGACGTGCGGCCTGGTCGTAAGTCTCGGCGGCGTCGCAAGTCTCTCCCACAAGCACCTGAGCACAGAAAATCGACGCGAACAACTCGATCGGTCGATAGTAATCGTGACAGTCGAAAAGCGCCAGGTGCGGTTCGATAATCGCTTTCGCTCGCAACAGCGATTCCTTTGGCGTCTTCGTGTCCCAACCTGGATTCACAGCATCATCGCGGAACTTCGCCGTGGTGAATTGGTTCGTAGCCAGCTTGATGTTTCCCTCGACCATACGGGACAAGTAGTCGACGACCGTCGCGGCTTCTTCGTGTCGCAGTCTGACATAAAACATTTTCTATCCTTTCAACTAATAAGAGTAAGGCTCACACCGAAATGGTATGTTTACCTCATGTAGTATGCCGCAATTGCGACACTTATTTAGGTCTCCGATAGCTAAAGAAAAGGGATCGTTGCCGATCCCTTAACCAAAGTGGTATCCTATCCGCCCAGCACCATCCGCATAACCGTGTGGGCTATGCAGTACAGACGGACGCTAATCGTTGCAGTTCCATTTTAATCCCGCCTGCAACGACTATAGTTTGGAGTAGCGGGAATTTATGAGAGTGCCGCCGGACGGAGTCGAACCGTCTTGTCCTTCGGCGGCTGATTTTCACTAGCAACCGAGACTGCGGCAGCCGATCACGTTACCCTTCTCATCGCGAACGAGTTCGTTCGGATAAGTAAGGTCGTTGCGTTCCGGGAACCTGTCGAAGAGCACGCGGGAGACGATCAGCAGCTTCGTCACGTTTTCCGCGGGAAGGTCCTCGACCTCGCCGAACTCGGTCGTCGTCATCGGTGTGCCGTCCGGCAGCAAACGAAGCAGGACCGTCTTGGGCGAAAGGCGAGCAACCTGACCCGACGCTGGGTAGCGGTTGATGACCGTCTTCTCGTCTTTGTCTAGGACAACGACTTCGTGCTGACACAAATTGATAACTTGCATTTTCTTCGTCCTTTCGGATTAAGGGGCGTGAAGCTCCGTAAAAGCTACGGTTCACTTCAAGTATTGTGTCACATAACCCGAAAGAATTTAGCTTTCCGTAATAGCTAAAGAAAGGGCCTTACGGCCCAGGGACTACTCCCAGGTTTTGAACATTCTCGCGATGACCTCCTCGGGAACCCCGTGGATCGTCTTGTCGGCAAGGATGCTGGCCCATCGCCGAGCGATCTCGTCGATCTTCTTGAGATCATCCCGCATCGCAAGCCACCACGGTGTTGTGGGTTCGACGATCTCCACGTCGCCGTCGAAGCCAAACTCGTTAATCATGTCGAGGTACGGTGCTCGCTGTTGTCGCGTCAAGTTCGTGTTGTCGACGATGACGCTTTCGCCGCGAGCCAACGCGGCCTTGACTCGCTTCTGGTTCCACAAATGAGCCGCACCGGCCATCGCAGGATCGTAAGCATACTCACCGTTTCCCAGCAGATACCAGAAGTCGTCGGTGGAATAGATCGTCGCACCTGTCTTCTCGGCAAGTTCCTTCGCCAACGTGGACTTGCCGGAACCCGGAAGCCCTTTCACGATGTACATTTTCACTTTCATTACATCCTCCTTTAAGGGGTTAAAGTTGCCTCAAGAATTATGACGCAAATCCGTTTGGAATTAAGTGTAGACAAAATAAAACCGTAGCGAAAATCGCCACGGTTATGATTCAAAGAAGCCCATGCCTTGCCCGACCGTACCTTGTATCTCAGATATACCGACAACTAGATCGCTGTCAAGTTGCCTTACCGCCTCGTTTTTTTACAGCTACAGTCATGTGAAAGTCCATCGAGCCGTCTCCAGGTAACTCGCTAAGATTATAACTTTTCCTAAGAGCACGAAGTTCCGGGCTCCAAACACGCAATGCCCAACAACACTGCATACCGGGCCACCCGCGAGGTACGAACGAAACCAAACCACCGATCCTGTAGTGGAAGTGTTTGCCCCGCTCGGTGATTTTGTCTATGCCGCCTATCGAATCGATTTCCTCTGGGCGGAAGACCGTAATGTGCGGCTCGAACCGGCCATCCGTATCCGGCAGCGTGATCCCGTCTTCGTCGAGGGCTTTGAACGCACCTCGGACCAACGCGGCGGGCACTGTCAGCTTGCCCCAAGACCCGCGTTCTCCTTGAGTGCAGTACAACATGCCGCTCATGCCGTAGCTCGGTTCAGCGTCGCCTGCCAGCTTCGTCATCGCCTGTCCCGCGTCGAACAGTCTGACTTGCGTCGGCGATGGTCCATCCCGGAACGGAATCAGCGAACTCATTTGCGTTCGACCCTCGCATCGATGGGTTTGGGTCTCAAGCTGTCTATGGCTGCCCACAGATAATCGAACGTCTTTTGGGTTTCTTTAGAGAACGTGTCGTAGGCGCCTTTTAACGCCGCGTCTTCCTTTTCGTGGTCGACTCGCCACATTCTGAGTCGGACGATCTCCGCTTTCATCTCGGCGAGTTCCGCATCTCGATTCGCGTCCCGCTGTTGCGTCGCATCGACGTAAGAGTACATCTGAGCATGAAAGCTCGACGTATACCACAACAGGCTGAGCAGCGGGACCAGCGAAGATATTGCTACCCCGATCGTCAGCAGTCGCATTGCACTCATGGGTTGAGGTTTGGCTGCTACTCGTGCGGGAGTCATGGTTGTTTCTCGGGTGGATTGCCTTGAATCTTCGTTCTTTCCAGCCAGATTTGATTCAACTGCCGTGTTTGTTCGTCTTGGTGGGTCTGCAAACGGGTAACGGATTCTCGCAAATGCGTAATCTGTGCCCCCATCTCGCCCTTCATCTCTTTGATGGCTCCGACGACAGACACGCTGTCCGCGTGCTCCAACTCGGTCATCTTGGTTACGGCGATCTGAATCTTACCGATCTCGTTGCTGTGATTCGAGAACAGAAATGCTATCAGTGAGCCCGCAGCCAGAAGAAGCGTAGATGCGATACCGATGTAAGCCGCGATCGTCTGGCCGCTGGGCTTACCCGCCGTACTGAGCTTCTCGTTCATAACCGAAAACTGTTGAGTCACACCAGCGAACTGCTGAATCATCAGTTCGCGAGTCGTTTCGTGGGCTCTTGAGATGATCGTAAGCTCGCTTTTGATTCCGTCCACAGCTCCTTCGAGACGACCTACACGACCGATAATATCCGTTCTATCCGATGTATTTTCTGGCATTTTGAACTCCTCCATGAGTATTATGACTCCCCGGATTCCCCACCCGGGTCCGCTCGCAACGGCCGCTAAGCAGTTGCGACTACACGGGTTAGTGCCCGTTCCACCTGCCGTCAAGCCTTCTCGCCACAACGGCTTCTCTTACTCGACTGCCACCTCCTGCGGCGATCGATGTTCCAACCAGGCTAAGCCTGAGTCACGCCAGTAGTATACAGACTAACCCTCCGTAGGGTCGAGGTCGGTTTTGGTATCGACGACGCGGACTCTCTTCTTATGCTTCTTACGAAGACGCTCTGCTTCTGTAGGAGGGGGACTCAATTCGGGTACGTCGACTCCTGGATACATATATTGGCTACCGCCCGACGAGTGACCGTAACTATCATACGATACCCTATTCGGCTCCTCTACGATCGCGATCGCCGTCGCCAGCCTTTCACCGAAAGCCACAGGATCGGGTACGTCCAGCGACTCCTCCTGCTCGGAAGCCGCCGTAATAATGAAGCTTCTGAAAACGTCGTTCGGTATCTCTTGTGTACTCCGCCCACTCAACGCTTCCGCAAGCAGCCAGTTTCGAGACAACCAGAACACGCGATAAGCCAGGCGATCCGCAACGTCTCGCTTACACCGCATCGTTCCTTTGATTACGTCGGCAAAGTCTTCGACTTCGCGAATCTTGCCGTCTTCGATACCTACCATAGGCATGATGATTATTCCCCAGTTTGCCCGTCTTGCTGAACGACACGAACGCGGCGTCTGTGCAGCTTGCGGAGCGACGCTGACGAGCTATCTTCCCTCGTAGCGTCGGCGACAGCCGCCATGAATTTCGCATCCTCCTCTTCGATCATCCGTCGCATTCCCTCTTGCTCTGCACGAGCGATGGCAGTCGGATCATAGAACTCCATCGTCCCCTCGGCTTCCGCGACTAGCATACCGTTTACCACAGAGGTTCCGGTTCTCATGATACTCGGAACAGATACGATCTGTGCGATCGGGTTGTCTTGCCTATGAACTATCGCATAGGGCAGACTAGTGAACTCGGTCGGATCGCGTCGACGGCTATGGATTAGCTCATGTACGTGGTTCCTGAACAAAGAGGATTCTAAGGACGGCTCGACGTCAGTCCGTTCTAGCGGGCTGCGGTAGTCCGCCGGTCGCCGATTTGCCGCGTCGATTTCGGTACTCGCTTCGGCCCACACATCGTCTTCCATCTCCGCAATGCGGATAGCTGACGAAATATCGGCCGACCTGCGAATATACATGGTCGCGTCTTCCAGATGGTAATCTCTCTGTGCGGGCTGCGGCTCTCGGGCTCGAAGAATAGTCTGATTCGCCATAGCCGCTAGCTCGCTCGACGCAACACCGATGCAACGCATTAGTATTTCCTCTGGAACTCTGGCTCTGGGATCGTTACGGGAGTCCGGCATCCGCGAGTCGATCCACTCGTTGATAAGCTCGAAGGCTCGCGGAGCTACCGCTTCGGACAGCCCACGATCGCAATCCACAGCGACTTGGATCGTTTGTGCCGTGTTCGCTACGGTCTTGAAGCCGAGCATGTCCCAACCTTTGAGACGGCGTCGCTCTCTGCCTCTCGGAGTCAGACTCATGTCGCCTCGCTTTCCCCAGTCGTCTCCACTGCGCTGTGAAATCTGGCTGGACACGAGCATTCCCGCGTAAGCTGCGCCAACGCTCGCCGTACAGAGACATCCGAATGCCCACCGACCGAAGCCGATCGCTCTCCTGAGATATTGCATTGCGCGTAAACGCATGGCCCGTTCTTTCCTTGGTCGTAGACGATAGTCGCCGGTCCTCTACGCTTCCGGCGTATCTGTAGCTTTCTCGGCATCGCTCTCTCCTTCCGGTGTCACTTTCGCAAGCAACCAGGCCCTTCCCTGTTCGTCCGTAGCTTGCGTCGCAATCGACAACGCTCTCTCCATGACCGTCGTATCGTCTTCTATCTTGCAGTCGATAATGTGTTCGACGAAGTTCTTCGCGGCTTCGAGCGAAAGCCAGTCGCACAGAATAACGAACGACGCATTGACCCTGGTCGAACGCAGCGGGCACGTATGCTCTGTTTCTTTCTTCCCCGTAAACATGCACTGCTGCTTGCCCGACCACTGACCTTCGCGGTAGATACTCTCGACGTACTTACAATGAGCACAGCAGCGGACGTCGGTCGTCTCGAAGGGGCCGCCACGATCCCGCAGCATATTCGTCAAGTACCATGCGGCGTATTGAGCCCGCACGCAATCGGCATCCCGGCCTTCGCGGTTTTCGACGTGAAGTATCATGCCGTTCATCGTGTGCAATGCCCGAACGACGACGCCGTCGACCGAGTAGTTGTTGCCTTCCAGATACACCTTGATAGTATGCCCAGGGTACATAAACGGTTCTGTCATTCCTCCCCCTCCTTACCGGGCATGAGCCCGCGTTTGATTTTCAACTCGGTCACTGTTTGATCGCAAGTCGCGAGGAACTTCGTGTAAACCTTTTCGTACCGCTTTTCGTCCGTCGCTCCGATGTTTATGAGTTCGGAGATAAGTGTCTTGATGTGCGACTCGACGCTTTTCATCCACTCGACCAGTTCGTTATTGTTGGTCGTGGCCTCTTCGAGTCCTGGTGGCGACTCCGCCCCGTTACCGTCGGCAGGGTAAACCACCTGCACCTGGACGCCCACGAAAGCTGGATAGGACTTAGGCTTAACGGACATAGCGACGCGGATGCAAGCCTCGAACTCCTCGTCGCTATCGATACGGTTGTATATTCCGCTCATTAAGTCACCTTCGGTTGTTGGCCTTGTTGAATCTGTTTACGTTGCTGCTCTCTCGCTTGTTGGCGTTGTTGTCGCTGTTCCGGTGTCGGCTGCGGGGCGTTCTTCCGTCGTTCTTCCTGGAGTCGCCTGATGATCTCTCGCGTAGGCAGATGTGTCTTCCAGTCCTCCGGCAGGTCCGGCGAAGCCATCCACGCCGGCCACTCCGCGAGCCCTTCGAGGTCGTAAGCTCCCGCGTTCTTACCTGCGACGTGAATCTTGCCGCCGTCGAAACGGTAGTCGCTCAGCCACTTCCGAACGTCTTCTTCGCGGTCCAGAAACATCTGGCGAGTCCACGTCGCCGGCAAGCTCGTCCCGATACGGCGGCAGAGTTCGTCACCCGTTGCGTTGTTCCCGTTGGAACCTCGCATGAACAAGTAGTCGTTGTCGTAGATGATGTCGTAGACCGGCACGCCCTCGATAACCTGCGTCGACCAAGTGCTGCGGTAGTTTATGTCGATGTCTGGGAATGCGTCTCGATAGCAGATCAGCGAACCGACAGCACATCGCTCCGACGGTCTGCCGGCAGGCTGGGCGAACGAGCCCAAAAATACTTCTTTGCCGTAGTAGTACAGACTGAAAGACCCGCCCAGTACCGACGGCCTTGCCGGGTCCGTGCGATCCACCTGGAAAATGAGCCGATCCGGGTGCGAAAGATTGTCGTCGTCCCAGCACGCGATGATGTCGCCCCTCGCCCACGAAAGCGCTTTTAGGACGCCGTCGTTCGTTTCCCGGAACCTGGCCATCCGCACCTTGACCTGGTCCGCCAGTCCGAAGGCTACGTTTGATGGCTGATAGCGACCTTCCACGGGGTCTTTGAGTCTCGGGTCCGCCAAAAACGACCGTATCTGGTCGTAGTAGCCCTGCTGGTTGACGACGATAATCAGTTCCTTATCGCCGTCGTGCCAGTTCCACTTGGAGTCCAGGAAGTTGAATATGGCCCGTTGAAGTAGGCCGAACCGCGAACTATGCGATACGCAAATAGCTGAAAGCTTCATGATCTAACCCTTACATTGTAAAACCTGAACACAGAACTTCGGCAACGTCCCAGCCGTCCGCCGAATCGACGTTGATCGTTTCTCTCGGTAAAAGCGGGACGCCCCAGATGTCTCTCGCTCTCCCACCTATTACGTGGAAGTGAGGAGATGTTGTAGTATCCTTGCCGATATAAGCGACGACCGCGTCGCAGTAGTTCGGCAACTCCATCAAAGCCAAACCGTCGACGTTCATCAAGCGGCACATGCTGTACTTGCCGTTACTGGTATAGACGATCCTCTTCAAATCTTCGAGTTGCGTCTGCAAGACCTTTTCGATAGTGCTTTGCTCCAGAAGGGGATACATCGGATTGATGGCGATTATCACCTTACCTCGCAGGTGTTCTCGATCGTATCTCGTACACCCTGCGTAGAATGCCTCGCAACAACTGACGATCGGCTTCTTCCGATCGAGAATGCCTTTCGAGAACGTTATGTCCAAAAGGCGGGGGTCTTTGTGCTTTTCGACCCAGTTGACGCCCGCGGCGTTCACGTCTTCCGAAAGCAGAATGATCCTGTCGACTTCGCGAATCCTCACCACCTTTTCGATCGTGCGGGACAGTAACGCCGCGTCGCCTAACCAGCAACCGATAAGATCGCTGCAGATGGCTGGAATGAGAGCAACAACCTCGATTTCGTCTTTCATGTGGACTCCTGTTAAAGAGCCCTTAGCCCTCCGTGGCCGAGGGCTGACGCTAGAATAAATATTTATCGTCGAAGTGTGCGAGTACGTCGTGCGGAACGCTGTCTCGCAGTTGATCCCAGTTTACGATACGAGCCTTGACTTTTCTGTTCAAGGCTCGCGGGGTTGAAGGTCGGACGCTTGGGAACGGCGGCAGATTAAGATAGTCGAACGTCTCCTGCATAGTTTCACGGTAGTTGAGTACGAGTTCCCTGTAGTCGATCTCCAAACGGTCCTCGAACAGACACGACACCCTTTCGGAGTGGGCGTCGTGACTTCGACAGAACTCCGTAAGCTCTTTCGCGTCGATTGTCACAGCCGAAGGTATGAAGAGCTTCTGGTCGCTGACGCCACACTGCCGTATCTGCTGCAACGACACGAAACACGCAAGCGGATTCCTTTTGACGTGAACGATGACAAAGTCGCCTCGCATACTCCGCTCTTTCAAGTCCTCCCACAAAAAGACCTCGTCGATCTCGTCGTAACTCGCGATGACGCCTACGATGTTCTCCCCGTACCGGGGATGGTCGAATACCCGCGTCGTAAGATACTGCTCGATGCTGAATTGCTTCCAAGTTTGCGGATCGTACCATTGGGGGACGTCGGCTTGGGCTCGGCCGAAGTACCTGACGTGATGTTCTTGCCGGACGTCCTTGTCCTTGTTCAACAATCCCTTGTGGCACACGGCCTCGGGATGCGCGTCGACCGACGATTGGACTACGCCGTAACCACTTCTGTGATTGCCGACGATCATAAAATTCATCACTTGCGTCGAGATTGCCGTCATGGCTCCGCTCTCCTTTGTTTCGTTGCCGTCACGTACTAGGTACGATTGCTGTTCCCGACTCCACTCTCTCGGTCGGGATGACGGCGTGCTGTGCGACGACGTGTCGTAGATAATCGACATGCGTATCTGTGAAGGCTCCGTCGACATTCGCCGGGGCCATAAACTCGTCTTTATCGACGGGTCGACCGTCGTAGTAGAACGCGACGTGAAGCATCGGTCCTGGAAACGTACCTTGATGGTTGTCCAGCACGACGACGCGGTCGTCGAGTCGTTCGAGGTATTCGACTTCCGGCGTATTGCCCTTATCGTGGAACCATCCGCAGTAATCGAACTTCTGGAACATCAACGTCTCGGCGACACCGCCAGGTTCTCGGTGAAGGACGGACAGCAGTCTTTCACTATCCCGAGCCTGCTGAGAGACATCGACTCGGATCGTGTTTGCCAAAACGGACAGGCACCCGTTGACGCGGTGGGCCATCTGAAACAGAAGTCTATGGGGATGCGACCAGCTATCGTCGTTCCAGATCGCGTACCAGTCGCTAACAAACTCTTGGACTGCCAGGTTACGCATCTGACCTATGGACGTGTACTTTTCGGCGTCGACGAGTAGCTCGTGGATTTCGACGCCTTCGATGCGGCTGAAAAGGGCACTACCGGAAGAGTTGACGATGACCAGACGGCTGGGCCTGTACGTCTGTTCTCTGAAACACAGTGCGGATCGCTGAGCGAATCTTATCCTTCGCCGATCGTTGACGACCATGATTGCCGTCACGGTCTGCGGCTCTTGCTGCTTGCTCTGTTTGATGGGTTGGGTAGGCTCCACAGGCAGACTAGCTCTCAAGTCTCGAACGCTCATCCTGGACGATCCCTAGCGGTGTGGGTGGTGGCCCGCAATCCCTCGAAACGCGGGCTGATATTGCCGATCATACCGCAGGGGTACGGGCTTGGCAAGTCATTTTAGGCCAAGGTAAGTTAGGAAGTCTGGGCAGACTCGTCCTTGGGCAGGTCGTCAGTGCTTCTGCATGTAACTGGTTCGGGTGATCGTGCATCATAGCCCCAGGCGGCCCTCAGCGTCGCCACAGCACGTCTCCGCTCCTCAAGGGTCTTGGGATGCGGGTAGATACGCTGGGCGTCTTCCTGGCTCAAGTAGCAAGCCTCAGAACGCATGTCTCAGAATCCTTCAAAAGTTTGAATGTTAGTACGGGTCTAGTGATCGCATTGTATACCTACGGGCTACACAATTCAACGCACAGACGGGTGAAGGAACCCCTGGGGTGGCAGCAAACCCGTTCTTCTGACGTAACGACCACCTGGAACTACCTAAGCGGGGTCTTTTCCCAGGCATAGTTCTCAAAGCCGGACCGCCAGACCCGGCCGAGACGGTTGGGTGCTGTGTTAGGCATCCCGTGGCCTACCCCGCACACCCGACCCACGAACCCGTATATCGTTTAACCTACTACCCCGCTGGACACCGACAGCGTCGAGTCGATCAAAGTACGCTCGAAACCAGGACCAGTTGCCACAAGGGTATACCGATGGCTCGGTGCCCCGCGGATCGCCGCAGGCGTCAGCGTAGCCGTCTGCGTCGAGGTAAGCTCGACGATGACCGACTGCTTACCGCTCGGATCGAGAGCATAGGTTCCTGTCGCGGACAAGTTGTCCGTGCCGCCCGTGTTGCTCGTGATCGTGAACGTGAAGATGACTCCGGCACCCGATACGTCAGGCCACGTCAAGTTGTCGAGGAACTTCAACGGCAGACCTGTCGCGTTGGTGTAGTCTCCGCCTGCGACAATCTCGAACGTCGTCCCACCTGCCGAGAAGATCAAGGAGATGAGGTCTGACGAACCCGAGTTGGCCCAGACAGCGTTCGCGATCGGTGTGTCGATGTTGGTCGCGGCCGTAAGCGTTCTCGTCGTGTTGCCCCAGACACTCGATAGCACGTTCGTAGGCAACGCCGAGTTGTTTAGCGTCACAATTCGGTCTGCCGGGGTCGTTGAAGGCCAGTATGTCGACCACAAAGGCCAGTTCAAAGCTTTGTTCCGGTTGATCGTGTAACCTGGGTATCCGCTCGCAGAATACCAAGCACCACGGCTGATAGCGTAGTCTCTTGAGTTAAGACTGAGCCACCCGCCACTACCTGGAACCGTCACAACAGTATTGTTGATATACGGGTTGTTCTGTCCCCAAATACTTTCGGCCAGCGCTTTCTGTTGCATCGAAGTATCGTATCGATGCTTCATGTAACCGTAACTACCGTTCCAGTGGTAATAGTAGTAGTCGATACCATGCCACACACCCCTAGACAAAGCTCGATCTCTGTAGTCAGACGGGTATCCGCCGACGCTTGGCGGTGTCCCCCACACGGCATTGAACACGTCGTCGGCACCGTAAGCCGAAAACACGTTACTTCGCAAGTAGCCGTAACGATTGTTCACGTAATACCAGCTATAGGTACTGTTGTTGTACCACTTGTACTGGGCCGGAGCCCAGACGCCCCGCATCAAGACCTGGCTTCGCAACTGCTGCCCGTACATATCTTGGTTTGGATTTCCCCACACGCTGTCGTAGACGTACTTCATTACGTATTGACCGAAGACTTGCTGGCGATCTCGATACGGCACGTTAGTGTAGTACGGATTGCCTCTGTAATACGTTGGTGCTGGTCCCCACGTACCAAAGAAGAGAGCGTCGGTTCGATACTTGTAATGCGGGTTATACCGATGCCGCGTATTCCCGTAGTGCATAGACGGGTAGTAATAATAGTACGGTATCTGGCTCGGCAACCACGCGCCTCGCATGATCGCGTCGTCTCGCAAGAACGACGGTCTTTGATTTCCCGGTTCTTGCGGAGGGCTGCCCCATACCGCGTACCACACGTCTCTGCTGAAATCACTACTACCTTCGTTACCGCTCAGAACGTCTTGACGGTATGTCGACTGCGTATAGCGGTCATTCCAGTTTGCGTAGTTGTACGACGAATAGGGCGGATCACCCCATACGGCGTCGAAGATGGCTGTGCGAGCAGTGTTCCTTTCTCCGTCCATACGTCGTTGCTGCGACGTAGGTCTAAAGTTCATCGCGGACCCGAAAGCTCCTTCTCTGTCCTTTGAATAAGCGTAGTAGCTGCCATTGTAATAAGAAGGTGGTGGACCCCAGACAGCGTAGAAGATGGACTTCTGGTCGCTAGCCGTCGTATAGTTCGTACCGAGGACATCAATCCGATAGGATACCTTCGGATTGCTCTTAGGATACCCGTAGTTGTTGTATCCCGGATAGCGATAGTACACCGGACTCCAAACCCCCATCATCAATGCTTGTCGTCTAAGTGATGAGTATCCTAT
>Ga0123353_10002295_pt1 | contig 23724 bp, 16 predicted proteins | sample TergutLab28metaG_3_FD_92763 | JGI IMG/M metagenome (GOLD analysis project Ga0123353, IMG submission 92763) | Labiotermes labralis P3 segment gut microbial communities from Petit-Saut dam, French Guiana - Lab288 P3 | ecosystem: Host-associated > Arthropoda: Insects > Digestive system > Gut ... | reverse complement strand
GTTTTGGTGCTTCATAGGGTTCGTGAATTTATTTACCGAGCGCCCCGAAAGCGTCGGAAATTTTTTTACGGATTATTTGGCGGGGCTTTATACGGCCGAGGGCGTAAGGCACGGCGGCGTATTGGGCGGGATGCTCGGCGACGCGCTGCGTACGCTTTTGGGAACGGTTGGCGCGGGCATCATGCTGATAACCGCAATGACGGTCATGCTCATGCTGCTCACGGGACGTTCGCTGGTCAAGGCGATCCGCAGGGTTTGGAAAAAATCCCGCACGGCGCTTCAAGGCGCGTTCGAAGCCAAGGATAACGGCGAAGGCGATCCAAGCGACCTGCCGCGGGGCGGCGCCAAGCTCAAACCGCTGCCGACCCGCGTCCAAAAAGCTCAGGCGAGGCAAAAAAAAGCGTCCATCTTTGACATAGACGACGACGGCGAAGAAGCCGGCGGCATATTGTCCGTAGGCGGCGACGCAAATAATAAAGACGAAAAAAATAAAAACGAAGACAACGAAAAAGACGGCGGCGACAGTTCGTTTGAAAAACGCAGGGGCGGGCCTCGCCCGATAATCCGCGGAATGGCGGACACGGAGGCGGAAGACGCGCGCGGCGTATGCAAAGACGGTTCCGACGATGACTATGACGATAACAATGACGATGAAAATATCGACGACGCATTAGTAAGAATTTTAAACAACGACATCGATTTTAACGACGAAAAAAACGGCGCGGACAACATCGAACGCGAAGCAAACGAAGAGCAGCTGTATGAAAATTACGAACTGCCGCCCGTCGAACTGCTAAAGACATCGCCCCCTGTAAACATGACGGGCATGATCGATCAGATAGACGAAAATTCGCGGATACTGGAAGAGACACTTAAAAGTTTCAAGGTCGAAGCGAAGGTTATCGAAGTGAGCGTGGGCCCCACAGTCACGCGCTACGACATGGCTCCCGGCCCCGGCGTTAAGGTTGCGACCATAGCCAACCTCTCAAACGATTTGGCGTTGAGTCTCGCGGCGCAGGGCATCCGCATCGAAGCGCCGATACCCGGCAAGTCCGCGGTGGGTATAGAGATACCCAACAAAGACCCGCAGCCGGTTTTTTTGCGTGAAATCCTTGACACGGAGCTGTTCGAAAAATTTCCGTCCAAGCTTGCGTTTGCAGTAGGCAAGGACATCGCAGGCGACCCGGTGGTCGCGGACATAGCGCGCATGCCGCATCTTCTTATAGCGGGCGCGACGGGTTCCGGCAAAAGCGTGTGCATCAACACATTGATCGCAAGCATTTTGTTTAAAGCGCGGCCCGATGAAGTAAAGCTGCTTATGATCGACCCAAAGGTTGTGGAGCTTTCTGTCTTTAACGGCATCCCGCATCTTTTGATACCCGTGGTCACCGACCCCAAAAAAGCATCCGGCGCTCTGCAGTGGGCGGTGGCGGAAATGGACAACCGCTACAATATGTTTGCGGAAAGCGGCGCAAGAGAAATAAAAAGCTACAACTCAACCGGCGAAAATCCGTACATGCCGCAGATAGTAATAATAATAGACGAGCTCGCGGATCTTATGATGGTTTGCAAGGGCGAGGTAGAGGAAGCGATATGCCGCCTTGCGCAAAAGGCGCGGGCGGCGGGCATCCATTTGATCGTGGCAACGCAGCGGCCGTCTGTGGATGTTATAACCGGTCTCATCAAAGCGAACATTCCCTCGAGATTGGCGTTCGCCGTTTCGTCCGGAGTAGATTCGCGGGTGGTGCTCGACGGCTACGGAGCAGAAAAATTGCTCGGCAAGGGCGACATGTTGTTTTTACCGATGGACAAAAACAAGCCCGTGCGTTTGCAAGGCGGTTATATAAGCGACCCCGAAGTGGAAAAATTGGTGACATATTTAAAAGAACAGGCGACCGCGGACTACACGCCCGAAATGATCACGAAAATAACCGCGCCGGGCGGCGCGGCAATTACAGGCGACGAAGACTTAGACGAATTTTTTTCGGAAGCGGTAGAATTTTTGGTTGAAAAGGGCAAGGCTTCCACGAGCATGCTGCAGCGGCAGTTCCGCATCGGATACAACCGCGCTGCACGCCTTATGGAAGAGCTCGAGACGCGGGGAATCGTCGGGCCGGACAACGGCGCTAAGCCGCGCAAGGTAATGATCACATGGGAAGAATACACAGCCAATTATAAGGATAAACCTTGAACATATATTTTTTAAATCTCGGCTGCGATAAAAATTTGACCGACGGCGAAGCGATGCTCGGCATTTTAAAAAGGTCGGGGCATGAAATAGTTTCGTCGCCGGAAGCCGCGGACGCGATCGCGGTGAACACCTGCGGCTTTATAAAGGACGCGGTAAAGGAAGGCATCGAAAATCTTTTGTCGCTCGCGGAATATAAACGCAGCGGAAACTGCCGCGTACTTGTCGCAGCGGGCTGCATGGCGGAACGCTACCGCGAAGAAATCCTGAAGGAAATACCTGAAGTGGACGCGGTTATCGGCGCGCGCGGGTTCGGGCGTATTGCGGAAGCTGTTTGCGGCGGGCTCGCTTCTTATTTTACGGACGCGGCGCCCGATTCGTCTCTGCACATCGGCCGCATGCTTACCGCGCCGACGCATACCGCGTCGCTCAAAATTGCGGACGGATGCGACAACCTCTGCGCCTACTGCACCATCCCGAAAATCCGCGGCGCATACTACAGCCGCCCTATCGAAGACATAGTTGCGGAGGCCGGGCGTCTCGCCGCGCACGGCGTTAAAGAGTTGGCGCTTGTCGCGCAGGACGCCGCCAATTACGGAGCCGATCTGTACGGAAGCAGGCGGCTCCCGGAATTGCTGCGCGAATTGAACGGCATAAACGAAATTATTTGGATCCGTTTGATGTACATGCACCCCGAACATATAACGGACGAAATAATTTTTGCGGCCCGCAGCTGCGTCAAGGTTTGCGCCTACATGGACGTGCCCATGCAGCACGGCAGCACGGAGGTTTTGCGGCGCATGGGGCGCGCAAACTGCACCGAAGAAAGCCTGCGGGAGCTGGTAAAAAAACTGCGGCGCGAAATACCCGGCGTCGCGCTGCGCACAACGATGATGGCGGGCTTCCCCGGCGAAACGGAGCGCGAGTTTGAAGACTTACTCGAATTTTGCGCGGACATGCGCTTCGAACGCATGGGCGTGTTTGCGTATTCAAAAGAGGGCGGCACCCCCGCGGCCAAAATGAAACCGCAGATAGCGCAAAGCGTAAAAAGGGAACGGTATAAAAAATTAATGCGGATGCAGCAAAAAATTTCGGCAGAAATTTTATCGTCGTCGGTCGGCAAAACCGAAACGGTCATGGTCGACGGGCGCGACGCCGCAACGGGAACATACGCGGCGCGACGCGGCAAGGACGCCTTCGAAATAGACGGGTCCGTTCATTTTGATTCGGACAGGGAAATATTGAGCGGCGAGCTTGTCAAAGTAACGATAACCGGTTCAAACGAGTATGACCTGATTGGGGAAGAAATAAATTGAATACGGCGAACAAAATAACTTTGATGCGCGCCGCGATGATTCCGATATTTTTATTTTTCTACATAGCGGAGCCGTTCGGCGGCGAAATAAACTTTATCGCGTCCGCTTCTGTTTTTGCCGTCGCGTCCGCTTCCGACTGGCTCGACGGCTATGTCGCGCGCAAAAAAAACCTGCTGACCAATTTCGGCGCGCTTATGGATCCGCTCGCCGACAAACTGCTTGTTGCCGCGGCGCTCGTCGCGATGGTTTCGCGGCAGGCGGTGCCCGCGTGGGCGGCCGTCGTTTTGATAAGCCGCGAACTTTTTATTTCGGGTTTCAGGCAGCTGGTACTGGAACAGGACAGCAAGCGGGTAATGGCCGCTTCCGTACTCGCGAAATATAAAACGGCTTTTCAAATGGCGGCGGTCATTCTGCTTCTGCTCGACATTTCTGTTTTAAGCACGGTGCGTTCTTACGCCGCAATGCCGCTGCTTTATGTCTCCGTAGCGCTTTCGTTGGTTTCGGCCGCAGAATATGTAATAAAAAACAAAATAAAATGGCAGCTTTAAAAAATTCCGAAAGGCTTGATACATGAACCCCGACAAAACGAAAATTAAGACGCTGACCGCAGAAATTTTAGCGGTCGGCACGGAGATACTGCTGGGCGACATCGTAAACACAAACGCGCAGTTCATTTCGCAGCGTCTCGCCGAAATTGGCGTCAACGTTTATATGCACACGGCCGTGGGCGACAACCCGCGCCGCCTTTTTGACGCCTATGCGCAGGCGTTTTGCAGAGCGGATCTCGTGATCGCAACCGGCGGCCTCGGCCCGACCGACGACGACATAACCAAAGAGGTGGCGGCGGAATATTTCGGCCTGCCGCTCGAACTCCACGAGCCGAGCTGGGAAGCGATAAAAAATATTTTTTCAAACAATGCGTTTGTGATGACATCAAACAACAAAAAACAGGCGATGCTGCCCGCCGGATGCCGCGTGTTTCCAAACGGCAACGGCACCGCGCCCGGCGTGTGCGTCGAACGCGGCGGCAAGACGCTTATCATGCTTCCCGGACCGCCAAACGAGCTTGAGCCGATGTTCGTCGGGCAGGTCGTCCCTTTGCTGCGCGAAAAAACGAGCGCGGTTTTCGTATCGCGCACTCTTAAGGTGTGCGGCGTAGGCGAAAGCAGGGCCGCGGCAATTTTAAAAGACGTTCTTGACGCGCAGACAAACCCGACGGTCGCGCCGTACGCCAAAACGAACGAAGCGTGGCTGCGCATAACCGCCTCGGCTGCAGACGAAACCGAAGCGCGAGGTTTGATAGAGCCCGTCGCGCAAATTATTTACGGACGCCTCGGCGACAATATTTACGGCGAGGACGCGGACTCGCTCGAAAGCGTCGTCATAAAGATGCTTGCTTGCCGCGGCCTCACGGTCGCGTGCGCCGAGTCGTGCACGGGCGGGCTGCTCGCGAGCCGCCTCGTGGATTGTCCCGGCGCGTCCGCCGTTTTTACCGAAGGCGTGGTCACATACTCAAACGAATCTAAAATAAAACGGCTCGGCGTTTCGCAAAAGACGATTGAAAATTTCGGCGCGGTAAGCGGCGAAACTGCAGCCGAGATGGCCGAGGGCATCGCCCGCTCTTCCGGTGCGGACGTGGGGATTTCGGTCACAGGCGTCGCGGGGCCGTCGGGCGGCACGGATCAAAAACCCGTGGGGCTCGTTTACATCGGCCTTTTCATTTTAAACAAAGGAGTACAAATCAAGGAGTCGCGGTTTGGCGGCACGCGGAGCAAAATCCGCGAACGGTCGGTTTCGGTCGCGCTCGACATGCTTAGACGGGAACTCATGTAGGCGTATAAATTTAAGGGGGGTCATCATATGGCTAAAAAAGCGGCGGAAAAAAAGACGGATGTTAAAGCTGTAAAAAAAGACGAAGGCGGCGACGCGTCCGAGGCAAGGGCCGAGGCGTTGGCAAACGCGCTAAGCAACATTGAAAAAAAATTCGGCAAGGGCGCGGTAATTAAAATGGGCGACAAGTCTACGTCATCGAGCATTCCCGTGGTCACGACCGGCATCGTGAGCATCGACTCGGCGCTCGGCGTCGGCGGCGTGCCGAAGGGACGCATCGTAGAAATTTACGGGCCCGAGGCTTCGGGCAAGACGACGCTCGCGCTGCACATTGTCGCCGAAGTGCAAAAGCTCGGCGGCATAGCGGGCTATGTGGACGCGGAGCACGCGCTCGACCCCAACTACGCAAAAAAGCTCGGAGTAAACATTGACGACCTGTATATTTCGCAGCCCGACAACGGCGAGCAGGCGCTCGACATAACCGAATGCATGGTGCGCTCCGGCGCGATAGACGTTGTTGTGGTCGATTCGGTTGCCGCGCTCGTGCCGCGTTCGGAGATCGACGGCGAAATGGGTTCAAGCCACATGGGCGTGCAGGCGCGGCTTATGAGCCAAGCCCTCCGCAAACTTACGGGCGTAACAAACAAAACCAACTGCATAGTGATATTCATCAACCAGCTGCGCGACAAAATAGGCGTGTCGTACGGCAGCCCCGAAACAACGACCGGCGGGCGCGCTTTAAAATTTTACGCTTCGGTCCGCATAGACATCCGCAGGTCGGATGCGTTAAAGGTGGGCGAGCTGGTAATAGGCAACAAGACCAAAATAAAAATTACCAAGAACAAAGTTGCGCCGCCGTTCCGCTCGTGCGAGGTGGAGATAATTTACGGCGAGGGCATTTCAAAAATAGGCGACCTTTTGGACTTGGGCGGCGTTTTGAATATCATCAACAAGAGCGGCTCGTGGTTTTCGTACGGCGAGATGCGGCTCGGACAGGGACGCGAAAACGCGAAGCAGTACTTGAAAGACCACCCGGATCTGATGCACGAGATCGAAAACGCGGCCCGCAAGCATTTCGGCATGAAAGAATTGGAAGAGCTTGCGAAGCCGGAAAATTACATCGAGATAAACCGCGAGGCGCTTGCGAGCTTCAACGACGACGCGACGCTCGACATCGAGCTTGTTGAGTTTGACGTGCTGGAAGACGAAACCGTGTTCCCGGACGAAGATTAATTTTTTTACCGCAGCGGAACGGAGGGGTTAATTGCTTTTTATAGCGGGCCTCGGCAACCCCGGACGCAAGTATTGCAATACGCGCCACAACGTTGGCTTCGACGCGGCGGACGAGCTCGCCGAGGCGCACGGAATAAAAATCGCAAAGAAAAAATTTTGCGCGCTGACGGGCGAAGGCATGATAAACACAATGCGAATAATTTTAGTAAAGCCCGTGGCTTACATGAACTTAAGCGGCGAACCCGTCTGTTCGCTGCTTAAATATTACAGGATACCCCCGACGGACATGATCGTGGTTTACGACGACGTCAACCTTCCGGCGGGGGATATTCGCGTGCGCAAAAACGGAAGCGCGGGCGGGCACAACGGCATGAAAGACATCATCCGCTGCGTGAAGACGGAGGAGTTTATTCGCGTGCGCATCGGCATCGGAATGAAACCGCCGGAACACGACCTCGCCGACTATGTTTTAAGCAAGCTTAAAGGCGCGGATGCCGCCGCCGTGCGCGAAGGCGTGCTCAAGGCCGCGGATGCGATCCGGCTTATAATCACGGAAGGAGCGGATTGCGCCATGAACCGTTTCAACAAACGTTTGAAGCCTGCCGAAAAAATTGGGGATGAGTAAAAAAATTATCAGAGAAGATTTTGAGCACGGACTGCTCGCGCCGCTCGAAGAATCGGAAGCGTTTAACGCGCTGCGAGGCGCGGCGGAGCGCGGGGACACGCCCGTGCTTGCCGCGGGCGTCGCGGAGTCGCAAAAATGGCATCTCGCGGCGGGCCTCATGCAAACGGGCCGGCCCGCGATGGTTGTGTGCGCGTCGGAAATAAAGGCGAAAGAAATTTGCGGCGACCTCTCATATTTTTTCGGCGACAGAGCGTGCCTGTATCCGAGCCGCGACGTGCTTTTTTATTCTGCGGAGGTAAAGAGCGCGGACATTACGCGCAGACGCTTTTCCATTATCGAAAAGCTTTTGGACGAAACGGCGCAAACGCCTCTTGTGGTGCTTTCCGCAGAAGCGCTCACGGACAGATTGACGCCGCCGCAAATTTTTTCGGAGCATATTATTGAGCTTGAAGTGGGCGGCACTGCCGACCCCGACGCATTGGCGCGGCGTTTGGCCGCCCTCGGCTACGAACGCGCCGTGATGGTCGAAGGGCCCGGCCAGTTTGCGGTGCGCGGCGGCATAATGGACGTCTTCCCGCCCGGCGTAAAAAACGGCGCGGCGGACGCGGAAAGCGCGGTCGCTGTAAGGCTCGAATTTTTCGGCGACGAAATCGATTCGATACGCTGCATAGACGCTGTGAGCCAGCGTTCCGTTTCGAACGAACGCCGCGCAAGAATATTTCCGATGCGCGAGCTCGTGTACGACGACAAGACGCTTGCCGCGGCGGTTGCGCGCATCGAGGACGAATACAAACGGGCGCACGGCGAACTGCGTAAAAAAAACCTGCGCATTGAGGCGCAGGCGCTGACCGAAACCGTGCAGGAAACGCTCGCGCGGCTGAACGAATCGATGCGCCTGCCCAACATAGAGTCGTATTTCAATTTTTTTTACAGCGGCGGCGAAAATCTGCTCGACTACCTGCCGAAGGACACGATAATTTTTTTCGACGAGCCGAATAAAATTAACGCGCATATGGAGCCGGTATTCGCGGAATTTTTGGACAGCATAGAGAACCGGCTTAAGAAGGGCGCGCTGCTGCCTTCGCAGGCGGAGATGATACTGCCCTACGGCAGAGTTGTCGAAAAAGCCGCGGCGTTTGACTGCGTGCTTCTCACGACGGTTCTGCAGTCGATCAAGGACTTCGCGCCGAAAAAAACCGTCGAGTTTGACGTAAAAGTCTGCCCGCCGTTTAAGCGGCAGCTTTCGGTCATGGAAGACGAGCTTGCGAAGCTGATCAAGCAGCGTTACGCCGTAGTGATACTCGCGGGGCTTCGCCGACACGGACAGCCGCTCGCGGACGCGGCTGCCGACGCGGGCCTCCCGGCGAGATACACGGACTCGTTTGAAGACGCCGCGGCGGTAAAGGGCGTGGTCACGGTTTCGCGCGGCGCGATGAACACGGGCTTTTTATATACGGACATTAAGCTCGCGGTTTTTACGGACAAGGATTTTTTAACCGAGTCCGCAGATAAAAAAAAGAAGCGCCGCCGTTTTAAAGAAGGCGCGAAGATCGAGCAGTTCACCGACCTGCGCGTCGGCGACCATGTCGTCCACGAAAACCACGGCATCGCCGTGTACCAGGGCATGGAGCAGATCGTCGCGGACGGCATAAGCCGCGACTATTTGAAACTGCGCTACGCCGACGGCGGACACTTATACGTCCAAACCGGGCAGCTCGAAATGATCCAAAAATATATCGGCGGCAGCAACGCGGACGGCGCGCCCGGCCGCATCAAACTGTCGAAGCTCGGCGGCGCGGACTGGCAGAAGGCCAAGTCGCGCGCGAAGGGCGCGGTCGCAATACTCGCGGGCGACCTCGCCGCCCTGTATGCGAAGCGGCAAACGGCAGAGGGTTACGCCTACGGAACGGACACGGTTTGGCAAACCGAGTTTGAGGCGCGGTTCCCGTACGAGGAGACGGACGACCAGCTCGCCGCTTTCGACGACGTGAAGCATGACATGGAGTCCGGCAAGGTGATGGACAGGCTCATTTGCGGCGACGTCGGCTACGGCAAAACCGAAGTGGCGATCCGCGCCGCGTTCAAGGCGGTGCAGGACAACAAGCAGGTCGCTTATTTGGTGCCCACTACCATTTTGGCGCAGCAGCACTACCACACGTTCACGTCGAGGCTAAAAGATTATCCGGTGACTGTGGAACGGCTTTCGCGTTTCCAAACGCAAAGGGAGCAGAAGATCACCGTGAGCAATCTCGCCAAGGGCAAGTCCGACATTGTCATCGGCACGCACCGTTTGCTGTCCGCAGACGTGAGCTTCCACAACCTTGGGCTCGTGATCGTAGATGAAGAGCAGCGCTTCGGCGTGTCGCACAAAGAAAAATTGAAATCGCTGCGCGCAAACGTGAACGTGCTGACGCTTACTGCCACGCCCATTCCGCGCACGCTGCACCTGAGCATGACCGGCCTGCGGGACATGAGCCTGCTTAACGAGCCGCCGCTTGAGCGCCTGCCCGTGCAGACATACGTGATGGAGTACAACGGCGCCTTCGTGCGCGACGCTGTAAACCGCGAGCTCGCGCGCGGCGGGCAGGTTTATTATTTGCACAACCGCGTGCGGAACATCGCGGAGGAGACCGCGCGGGTAGCCGCGCTCGTGCCGTCCGCGAAGATCGCTTACGCGCACGGTCAGATGTCCGAAAACGAACTCGAAAACGTGATGATGCGCTTCGTCGAAGGCGAGATCGAAGTGCTCGTCTGCACGACCATAGTCGAGACGGGCCTCGACATCCCGAACGTAAACACGATCATAATCCAAAACGCGGACTACATGGGCCTCAGCCAGCTGTACCAGCTGCGCGGGCGCGTCGGCCGTTCGAGCCGCCAAGCCTACGCCTACCTCATGTATAAAAAGGACAAGATGCTCGACGAAAACGCGGAAAAACGTTTGCAAACCATCCGCGAGTTTACGGAATTCGGGTCGGGCTTTAAGATCGCCATGCGCGACCTTGAGATTCGCGGCGCGGGCAACCTTTTAGGCGCGGAGCAGCACGGGCACATGGATCTCGTGGGCTACGACATGTACTGCAAGCTGCTCGCGGAGGCCGTGGCGGAAATAAAAGGCGAACCCGTGAAGGAGTCGTTCGAAACCGCGATAGACCTCGCGGTAAACGCCTACATCCCGATGTGGTTTATCGAAGACGAAATGCAAAAGCTCGAAGCATATAAAAAAATCGCTCTCATAGAAAACGAAGGCGACTTGTCTGACATACAGGAAGAAATCGAAGACAGGTTCGGCGACCTGCCGCGCCCGGTGCAGCTACTGCTCGACATCGCGCTTTTAAAAGCGGGGCTGCACTCCATAGGCGTGGTCGGCGTCAAGCAGAAGCAAAAGGGTTTGATAATAACTTTTAAAGCCAACGCGAGTTGCGACCCCAACAAACTCGCCGGCGCGTTCGGGCTCGCGGAATACACCGGGCGGCTGTTCTATACGTCCGCGCCGAATCCCTACGTCACATTTTTTCCGCAGTGTTTGGAAAATCAAAAGGACGGCGATTCGCCGGACGGCGACCGCGACGCGGAAATGATCGCGGCGCTGAGCGGCCTGCTTGCAAAATTAAAATGAACCGGAGGCAAATATTATGGACAGGCATCCTAACGGCAACGAGGCGCGCGAACTGCTTGCGCTTTACAACAAGGAAGATTTTCACATCCGCCACGCGGAAACGGTTTCGGGCGTGATGGGCTGGTTTGCGCGCGCGCACGACCCGGAGAACGAAGGCTACTGGCGCGCAGTCGGCTATCTGCACGACATAGATTTTGAAATGTATCCGGACGAACACTGCGTGAAGGGCGAAGAGCTTCTGCGCGAGGCCGGCGCGGGCGACATGTTCGTCCGTTCCGCAATGAGCCACGGCTACGGCCCGACCGCGACGCCGCACGAACCGCAAAATTTTATGGAAAAAATTTTATACGCGGCGGACGAGCTCACCGGACTGATATGGGCGGCGGCGCTGATGCGCCCGAGCAAAAGCGTTTCGGACATCGAGGTCCCGAGCGTAATGAAAAAATTTAAAGACAAGCGTTTCGCCGCGGGCTGCTCGCGCGAAACGATACTGGCGGGCGCGGAGATGCTCGGCTGGCCGATCGAAAAACTCGTTGGCGAAACGATAACGGCAATGAGGGAATGTGAATAAACATTGAACGTAAAAGGATGGTGCAAATGAAAGACGCGACAAAAAATAAAAAGCCCGCGCAAAGGGCGGCGGCTGTTTTAATCGCGCTTGCGATGCTTTTTCAAACGGCCGTTTCAAACGGCTTTACGGCGCGCGCCGTTTCGGTCGGCGAACCGTTTTGCGAAATTTTCGGCATGGCCGCGGATCCGGAGACGGGAATTATAGTCCTGCCGCCGTCGACGCTCGAAAACGGAAGAATGTGGACGGACAAAACCGTGACGACCGGTCGGGCGCTAATCTACGACATCGCCGGCAAACCCGCGGACAGCGTTTACGCGGCGGCGGACGAATTTTTGGTCACGCTTTCTGCAATGAGCCAATCGTTTACGATCGATTCAATAGTCGAGCCCACGGACACGGTTTTTATTTTGGACGTGTCCGCGAGCATGTACATCAACAAGCTCGACACAGGCGAGTCGCGCATCGAAGCGCTCGTCCGCGTCCTTAACGACGCAATCGCCGCGCTTATGCAGGCGAACCCCTACAACAGAGTGGCGGTGGTCGCGTACGGCGGCAAATCCGGCACGTCGCGCGTTTGCCCCATATTAAAATTAGACCATTATTCCGTAAGCGACGGAATTTATTTTTCGATGGTAGGCAAAACAAAAATAACCGTGACGGACAAAATAACCGACGCCTCGCTGTTTGACGCCGCAAACCGCACAGTGACCGTCGAGGGCGGCACGCCGACGCAGCGCGGCATTTACGCCGGCGCGAAAATTTTGCTCGACAACGCGGACAGGCAAGCGAGCCTTTTCATCGGCGGGCAAAACGTTAATGTGACACGCAAGCCGAACATCGTGCTGATGACCGACGGCGGCCCGAGCATGGGCTGGACGGACTACCGTTTTTTAAACTCGTCAAGCGACACGGACACAGGCTTCGACTGCGGCAACGCGAACAACACGGACATGGGCATAGATTTTTTAACCGTGCTTACCGCTTCGTACATGAAGCAAATGGTTCACAACCATTATTACGGCGCGGACGAAATGAAAAAGTCCGTAGGTTTTTATTCGGTCGGGCTTGACGTAGACTCCACGCACGCGCCCGCAACCATGAACCCGTACGGCGCGCCGAACCCGCCCGTCGCGGGCAGGGCTTTTAACGCGGAGCTCGTGCGCCAGTCGTTCTCCGGCGTGATCTATGTAATGAAGAACCTGCTCGACGATTTTGAAGCGGGCGGCCCCGTGACATTCCCCGCGCTCGACAAGGGCGCGTCCAGCGTGCGGTCGCTTCGCACGGTTGTTAACAGCGGCGGCTTGGTGGCGACCTGCGACTTCCCCGACGAATATTATTCCGCAGGCAGTGCTGCGGGGCTCGCCGACGCTTTCGGCGACATCTCGCAAAAGATCGTCAACCGCGGCAGCTACAGCACGAGGATCGACCCCGACGGCTCGCCGGATTTCGACGGCTTTTTAATTTTTTCTGACGTGATCGGCGAGTACATGGCCGTCCGCGACATAAAAGGCCTTTGGCACGAAAACAAACGCTACGACGGCCACGTTTTCGCGCGCGACATAACAGGCGGCGACGGGGCGGCGCGGGACGGATTTGCCGAAGTGTTCTGCGAGCACCAGCGCATAGGGGAGCTGTATCCCGTGTCTGACGCGGAAGCGAAAGCGCTGCTTGACGCAAACGCGGCCGCAGGCAAAACGAACGGCGGCTTCTATTACAACGACGACAGCGATTTCAGTAATAAAATAACTTTTTACGCCGACACCGAACGCAAATATGTAGGCAGTTATTTTGACGCCGGCGGCGCGCCCGCGGTCAAACCCGCCGCCGCAAAATGCAAGGTCGAAATGTACGTGATGCGCGGCGACGCGGTAAACCCCGTGACCGGCGCGCCCACCGACCTGATGGGCATAGTGTTCTATGTGATAACCGCGCTCGAGGACGGATTATTTAAATGCCATTATTCTGAAAGCGAAGAACTCGTCCGCGATCTTAAAGCGGGCGACCAGGTTGCGCGGTGGTACATACCCGCGAGCCTCATCCCCATGCGTACGGTCGAGCCGGCATTCGACAGCGCAGGTCAGATCACGAGCGTGCGCATAGCGGACGCAGTCCCGGTGCGCTTCATATATTCCGTCGCGCTCCGCGGCGGCCTGCAGCTGTCCGACGTTGACGGCGGCTACTTGTCTTATTACAAAACGCCGGGCAGGGACGCGGTTTATTTTTATACAAACCAATTTGATAATCCAAAAAATTATTCGATGGCGTTTTTCAAACCGAGCCCGAGCAATCCGTATTATTTTTACACCGAAGACGACGCGGACGCTAACGGCCGCGTAACGCTCTATACCGACACAAAAGGCACGCCGGCCGCGTTTTATTCCGCGGGCACGCCGTACTACACAAAAGCCGAGGTGTTCGACATATCCGCGCCGGGCTTTTTGACGACGGTTTACCTGCCGGTCATGGAAAGAGTCACCAACATTTCAAATAAAGGCGGCGTGCCCTACATTGCCGTAGGCGAAAACAAATGGGAAGCAAAAATCTACGCGGTTAAAACGGACAACCCCACCCATACGGAAATGTATTCGTTTTTATACGAATCGTTTTACAACTCGGCGGACGAAATGATCCAATTGCATTACCTTATGAACAACGGCCGCATCACCGTGCCGTTTACGGAAGTTTCGCTAATAAAAGAGTGGGACAGCAAACTCGGCGCCCTTATTCAAACGGAGCTTGTTCAGCTTTACGGCAACGGCGCGCCTATGGGCGCGCCCGTTGAAATTAATCCGGCGGCCGGCATTACGCTGCCCGGTAACGGCAACACGGAAACGCGCCACACATGGCGGCCGGTCCCGCTGTACGAACTGACGCCCGACGCAAACGGCGCGGCGGTTTTTATGCACTGCACCGTAGCGGAGGGCAAGCTTGCCGCGGGAGTTTTTGCGCCGTACGGCGACGCCGAACATTTCGTGATAAATTATTATCAGCCGCGTTTCGACATTCGGCAAAATAAATGGGAAGCCGCGCAAATATCAAACATTGAACGCGACGCCTTCCAACGCTTGATCTCGATCGAAAAATCTTTTTTCGGCCTCGACCCCTCGAAGGTTTTTACGACCTCGCCCTCGGCAATCGAGCTGGAGATCCATGCCGATCTTGGAAGCGGAATGCAATATGTCACAAGCGTCTACTACCCCGACCATTTTACGAACGGCAGGGTGGTGATCAATGCCGCCGGAACAGACATAGAAAACTTTAAATTCGTAGAAAAAAATCACTCTTCAATTGTTGCCGGATACGAATGGAAGCCGTTTGCGGATTCGGACGCGCCCGGCATTTTTAACGCCGCAACGGACGGCGCCGATTATGCGATGACATTGACCGGCATCCCCAACAAAAGCACCGTTTCGATAAATTTAAGCAACACATATATCCCGCTTAACCCGCCGAAAATTACGCTCGGCAAAATTTTCGCGGGAAGCATCGGCCCGGACGACCTTCACGACGTGACGTTCGAAATCGAAGGCTGGGTTGACGCCTCCATGTCCGAGCGAATTTTTTACGCCGCGACGCACTGCCACTACATAAAAAATCACGGCGCGTTCGTTCTCGAATACCCCGGCGCGCTGCTGCCGGCCGGCTATTATACCGTGACGGAATACGGCGCGGAGGACGCGGTCAAAAGAGGCGACCCGCACGAATATGTCCACGACTATGTGATGACCGCAAACGGCGCAGACAAGATCGGACCGAACACGGCGGGCTTTTGGCTCGGCGAAGGCGACGAGATTGACGTGGTTATCACCAATACGTACAGCCGCCGCGCCGGCCTCACGTTAAAAAAAGAAATCGCGGGGCTTTCCGCCGCGCCCGAACAGCCCGAGACATTTATATTCGGCCTCGCGGGGCCCGGCGGCTATTCGCAGCTCATCTCGTACAGCATGTTCGAAAACGGTTCGTATCTGTTCAACGACCTGCCGCCCGGAAACTACACCGTCACCGAAACCGACGCGGGAGTAGTCGCGGGATACGGCGGCCCGTCCGTGCAGGCAAACGGAAAAGCGGGGGACAGCTTCACTTTATCGCTGGGCTACGGCGAAAACGCTTCGGTCGTTTTTATAAATACCTACGCATTGGAAACGAACCGTCCGTCCGTCACGCCGAGGCCATCGAGCCCCACGGTCACGCCCACGCCCGCGCCAAACGGCGATAACAACGGCGGCGATAACAACGACGGCGAAGAAGAAAAAGAAAATGAGCCGGACGAGCCCGACATGCCGCAGCAGGACGGCGGCTCTGATCCCCCCGGCGAACAGGACGGGCTGCCGCCCGCAGAAACGGACGGCGAAAATGAAAACGGAGGCGAAGATGAAAACGACACAGCGCCTCCCGACATGCCTATTCCTCACCGGCCCGGCAACAAACTCGTGCCGACCGACGACGGCGGCTACATCGAGTTCGACGGCGACAGCGACATACCTCTCGGCAAGTGGCAAAAGGACGGAGACAAATGGGCCTTTGTCGAATTCCCTCCGGCCGGCGGCCCGCCCGAACCGGAAATTGAAAAAGAAATACCGAAAACGAACAGCATCGCGGCTCCCGCTTCTGCGTTCATCTTCGGTATAACGGCAATGCTTTTGGTCATTGCCGGATGGATCGTAATTTTCGCAAATAAAAAACACGGAAAAATTTAAATCGCCGCATTTTTTAAATCATTAAATAAAATGCGTTTGACTTTATTTTAAATTTTATACAGCCCCAAACAGTTGTAGCTTACGAGCTCCGTCTTGACCGAAGCGATTTCGTCGATAAGCTCAAAAAACGAAGACATGTCGCCGCTGCCGCGTTCCGCGTTGTGTACTATGACATGCGAGCCTTTGCGCAGCCTGTGCCTCGCGGCGGCAAGCAGCGGCCCGTACAGCGCCTTGCCCCTGTGGGTGGTGCGCGGATCCGCGTGGCTGCCCGCCGCGTCGAGCGCGAGCAGGTCGATCGGCTCGCCGCAGGACAGCAGCATCTCTTCCGCGTCGGCCGCTATGCAGCGCGCACACGAGCCGAAGCCGAGACTCTCCATATTTTTTTTTGCGACGGCTGTCACGTCGGGGTTGACGTCGGACAAAATGCATTGTCCGCCGTTGCGCAAAACCGCGGGCATTGCCCAAACCGCCCAATAGCCAAAATAACTCCCGGCGACGAATACGCTCGCCGGGTTTATTATTTGCGACGCCGCATACATGCAAAGCTCGTCTTCGGGGAAAATTTCCGTGATAAAACCGCCGCTCTCATAAACGGGCTTTATTTTTGCCGCGAACGCTTCGCAGCCGCCGTACATACCGCAAAAATTGATACGGCTTTTTTCTTCCGCAAAGCCCCCGTCCGCGGCGAACGCCTCGATCATGCCCTCGGCCTCGCGGTTGCCCGACACGCCGCGCAGCAGCCGGTAAAAGTTGTACTCGTTCACCTCCGCGCCGATTATTTTTTCTTTATTGCTTGTCATTTCGGCCGCAAACTCGTCCCTGCCTGTCTTCCCCTCGCGGAACGCCGTAAAAAAAGAAAAGCGCGACAAAAATGATTCGTATCTGTCCCATGAACGTCCGTGCATTTATTACCTCCGCTTAAAAAATTTTTCTCTCCTTATTTTATTACGGCAAGAGCAAAATTTATATCCGCCGCGCCGCGGCAGGCTTAATTTTTTTAAAACGCGGATTTAAAAACGCACGCCCTTAACAAAATCAATGCAATGAGATAAAATTTATTTATATTTTTTCCAAAGGGGATCGCAATGGCGTTAACGGCAAGAGAAAATTATTTGGAGGCGGTCAAGTTCGGAAAGCCGGACTACATGCCGCGGGGCAACGAAGATATTTTTCATCAGGTGAGGCTGCACGATGAAATGCGGATGGCAAATTGGACGGACAGGTGGGGCATCGGCTGGGTGTGCGACATGCCGGGCACGGTGCCGTTTCCGAAGCACAATCCGATTGCGGACATATTGCGGCACGAAGAATATGTTTTCCCGGAAACGGACGGCCTGTTCGTAAACATCGAAGACGAATTGATAAAAATGAAAAGCGCACGCGCCGAAGGAAAATTAATCCAGGGCGGGTACGCTTATTTTTTGTTCGAGAGGGTATGGGCGCTCACGGGGCTTGAAAATTTTTTAATCTCTCTGGTCGAAACGCCGGACGCGGCCTCCGCGTTGCTGCACAGGCTCGCGGTTTTCGCCAGGGACGTGTTTGCGCGCTACATCGACATGGGCGTGGACGCGGTATCTTTTTCGGAAGACCTCGGCACCCAGCGCGCACTTCTTTTTTCGCCCGCGCACTTCGACAAATTCTTTTTGCCGGAATATGAATTTATTTTTAAAGACGTGATCGACGCCGGCATCCACATAAATTTCCACAGTTGCGGCTGCATCGAATCTGTCGCGGACAGATTTGCGGGGCTGCCGATCACCGTTTTAAACCCGGTGCAGGCCCGTGCAAACGACCTGCGCGAAATCAAGCGCAGGACGATGGGCAGGACGGCGCTGTGCGGCGCGGTGGACACCCACCTGCTCATGACCGGCACGCCCGTCGAGGTCCGCGCCGAAACCGCGCGCGTAATCGAGATATTAAAACCCGGCGGCGGTTACATTTGCGCGCCCGACCAAGGTTTTCCGAATTTTCCGGCGGAAAACATAATTATGCTTTATAAAACCGCGGAAGAGCTCGGCAAATATTAATAAATTTTTATTTTTTTATACATTTCGTCAAAACCCTCGCGGGTGCACATGAGCGTGCCGTCGCGGATTACGGATGCGGACGCCGCGGCTGCGGCGTACCGCAGCATTTCTGCGCCGCCGAGGTTGTTTAAATAGGCGAGCGCCATGCCCGCGACCATCGAATCGCCCGCACCCTGCGCGCCGCGCACGGCAAGCGGAAGCCCTTCAGTAAAATGAGCGCCGTTTTCCGTCACGAGCAGCGCACCGTCCCCGCCCATCGAAACGCATGCAATTTTAACGCCCAGTTCGCTTATCAATTTTTTACGGCAAAAATCCGCCGCGTCTTTTTTTGTCGGCAAGCTCACATCAAACGCCGTTTCCAATTCGTAGAGGTTGGGTTTAACCATCAAGGGCTTGTGCGCGGAGCCGAGCCCCGCCAAAAAGCACGCGCCCTCCGCGTCAAGTATCGCCGGCACGCGCGTTTTTTCCAAGATGGTTTTATATATGCTTGAGTCGACGCCCTGCGGCAGGCTGCCGCTTAATATAAGTAGGTCTATTTCGTTTCTTGCCGCCAGCCCGGACAATTTTTTTATCAAGCCATCTGCGGTTTGAGGCTCAACATACCCGCCGCGCATATTTACTTCGGTCATCACGCCCGTGTTTTGCTCGATAATTTTTACGTTGGTACGCACCTCGCCCTTCGCGTAGACAAAATCGAACGGTATCCCGAGTTCGGATAGGCGGCTTTCTATAATTTCGCGGTTGCCCTCGTAGTTGATACCCGCGCAAAGGCTCGAGCAGCCCAAATTAATAAGCGCCGCGCTCACGTTAATGCCCTTGCCCGCAGCGTCGCGGCGCGTGCCGGCGGCGCGGTTAATGCCCCCGCGCGCAAACCCTTCTACAAACATTGTCATGTCGATGCAGGGGTTGGCCGTTACCGTTACTATTTTCATTTTGACAGAAGCGCGGCGAGCCCCTTTTCGGGCTTGGCCAACGGAAAATATTCGAGGCCGATGTATCCGCTGTAGCCCATCTTGTCGATTTGCGCCAGCACATAATCGTAGTTAAGCTCGTTTTCTGTCAGCTCGTGCCGCCCCGGAAGCCCGGCCGCATGGAAATGCGCGATGTACTCTATGTTCTTTTCGATGTTGTTGACTATGTTGCCTTCCGTAACCTGCTGGTGGTAGATGTCGAACAGCACCTTGATGTGCGGGTCGCTTACCTCCTTAACGATCTCGAAACCGTCGTTCGACCTCGTAAGGTAATAGCCCTTATGGTCGATAAGCGCGTTGAGCGGCTCTATCGCCAGCACGAGATTGGTGTTCTTTAACGCGATCGCGGCTTCTTTTAAGCCGTCGATGATCGAGCTGCGCTGCGCATCCCTCGGCTGGCCCGTGTCGTCGCCCACCTGTGTGATAAGCACCTTTGCCCCGAGCTTTTGCGCGACCGTAGCGGTTTCGATCAGGCCCCTGATAAACTCGCCCCTCCGCGCCGGGTTGACAAGGTTCATGGGCTCTGTGCAAAAGCCCGCGATCTCGACGCCGTGTTCTTTTGAGGCCGCCGCTATCTTTTCAATGTCCTTTGAAGGCCAATACCAAAACTCCACGGCGCCAAAGCCCAGCGACGCGCACTTCGCCAACGCCTGCGCCGTATCCATTCCGCTGAACAGCGCGTCCGTGCATACCGAAAATTTCATTGCAATCCCCCGCTTGTATCTATATTTTTCGTTTTAAAACTTTCGCGGACCGCCGCGAGCGCCTGCCATATGTATATGCAAAACATCGCGTAAAACAACAGCCAGTTTACAAAAAAAGAAAACCAAACCGAACCGGCAGTCCCGCCCGCCGCGAAAATAATAAGCGTCCTGAAAATAACCGGCGCCGTCCGCGCATAAACGGTCAGCGTAAAAAGCGTCATAAACGGCAGCGCCGGCCCGAACCTGCGCGAAATAAACACCGCGATGCCGGCGCAAACAAACGAGCCGGCAAAAAAAGCCGCAGTATATAAAAAGAACAGCAGCAAAAACGCCAAAATAACAGAAATCCTCAAAAACGGAACAACGGCGTAAACGTCCGCGCGCGTAATCTCAGGCAGGCGGCTCACGGAAAATTCGCTCACACTGCCGCCCGCCTGCTTTATAACAACGGTGCGGCTGCTTATGATAAACGCCTGGCTGTAAAAGCTCATCAAATGCCACGCGTCGTCCGCGGTTATGTTTTCGTCCGAAACGGCAATTATAAGCGCCAGCCCGGCCGGGTCTTCGTAGAGCACGGGCTCGGATATATAAAAATTACCGCCGCTTATGTAAAACTCCGGCACGTTCTCGTCAATAAATTTTCTGTCAATGTTGAATATATCCGACGCAAAATCGCGGGCCGGATAAATCACCGTGACCGCGAATGCGATCGCCGCGACCAAAACCGCGTGCATCGCCATTTTTGCCGCGCGGTTTTTTTCGCGTATGAATGTCGCGTAGGCGCGGAAGTCGTAAAACGCTTTAATTAAACGCATGCCTACCTACCGCCCATCGCTTCAAAGTCGTTAAGGAGCTTTGCAAATTCGCCGCCGTCGCCGCCCGCGTCCGGATGATACAGCTTGGCGAGCTCGCGGAATTTTTTCTTGACCGCATGCTCGTCCGCGTCGTATGGCAGCCCGAAGCGCGCCAGCATTTCGCCGTCGTACGTCCTGCCGGTGACAAATCCGTTCTCTTTATAAAGCTGCAGGTAAACGTAAAAAAAATATTCGTCCACAACGGCGCGGTAGCCGTCCGCGTCCATCCCGAGCAGTTTTTCCGCCGGATATTTTTCCGTGAAAAAAAAATCCCAAACATAACCCAGCTCGTCCGCTTTCCTGATGCACCGCTCCGTTTTTTTCAAATTGCGGAGCTTCGTTTTAAGTACGGCCCTCGCATCCGTCTGCCGCATGCCGCGCCCCTTATCCGTTTAACGATTGACGTAATTATTATATAATTCCCGCACATGTTATTTATACACAAATTTATACACAAATTTATACACAAATGCCGCCGCTTTTTAAAGCGCGCGGGCAAAAAAAACGCGCAACGCAAAATTTTTGCGCGCCGCGGTCGCCAAAGGCGGATGGAACATGATAAGCAAAAACATTTTGCGGCTTATAAAAAATTTTGCGGAGCAAAACGGTTTTGAAGCGGGCGCGGCGGACGCGCAGCCGCTCGAGCTTAACGCGGAACCCGCGCCTTTTTGCAGCAGGGACATAAAAAAACGCGCAGACCCGCGCACGCACCTTCCCGGCGCAAAAAGCGTGATCGTGATAGCCGCCCCGCCGCCGGAAGCGGATTTTTATCCGCCGCCGGTCGAAAAACCCGGCCGTCATTTTGCATACATCTCGTCGCTTGCATATCTGCCCGACTATCACATAAAAATAAAAAGCCTGCTCGAAGCCCTCGCGCAAAAAATAAAAACCGCCGCCGATTTTAATTACGTTACCTTCGTCGACGGCGGCTTTTTACCGGAACGCACATTAGCGGTAAAAGCCGGCATCGCGCATATCGCAAAAAGCGGCATGGCGTTTTCAAACAAGTACGGCCCGGACTGCCGCCTCGGCATAATGGTGACCGACCTCGAGCTCGAATGCGGCGGCCCGCCGGCAAAAAAAAATATCTGCGGCAAATGCAGAATTTGCGCGGACGCCTGCAAGGGTAGCAATCTTCTGCCCGAAGCCTGTGTCTCCTATATCACGCAAAAAAAAGGCGTCCTTTCAGAACCGGATATGGAGGCAATGAAAAAAAACGTCTACGGGTGCGACAACTGCGTGCGCATTTGCTCCTTGAATGAAACTGCGCGCGAAATTAAACACGTCAACCTCGAAAAATTGCTTGCCATGAGCGAAACCGAATACGGCGAATGGTTCGGGCACACCGCCGCCGCTTGGAGAGGGCGCGGCGTCATGCTCCGCAACGCGATTATCGCCGCGGGTAATAAAAAATCCGCGCCTCTGGCGCATTTGATAGCGCCGCACGCGCAGTCGCCCGACCCGGGCGTTTCCGCCGCCGCCGCATACGCGCTTAAAAAAATAAATTAAGGAAGCTATATGGCCTATTGGAAATCGCGCGGCCTTCGCGGCAGCGCGTTCGAAGAACTCATCAGCCTGACCAACCGCCTTTACCGCGAGCGCCGCCTCGCCGTAATACAAAAGGTGCCAACCCCCATCACGCCCGTCGCAGTAAACAACGAGACGCACACGATCTCCGCCGCCTACTTCGAGCAAAAAAGCACCGTTGATTTTATCGGCGTGGCTCAAGGCGTGGCTATCTGTTTCGACGCCAAGGAGACGCGCTATAAAAATTTGCCGCTAAAAAATATCCACCGCCACCAAATCGAATTTATGGAAGCCTTCCGCCGGCAGGAAGGCATCGCCTTTTTACTTGTCCGTTTCGTTTGGGCGGACGAAGTTTTTTTCCTGCCCGTCGAAACCCTGTCCCAATACCACAGTTCCGCGGCCTTAGGAGGACGCAAGTCCATCCCCTACGAAGCCTTCGACCGCAAATACCTCGTGCAAAATAAAAACGGCTTCCCGATCCATTATTTGGAAGCCGTAAATATTTATCTGCAGGAATAAAAAAAGCCGGGGCTGTTATGCCCCGGTTTTTTTTTGAAAATTTATTTATGCGTAATTTCAAAAACCTTGATGTTCGAACCGTTGCCTTTGATATCAAAATTGAGCCAGCAGCCGTCGTCAAGTTTTATTTTGCCGGTGAGGTTGCGGTTGCTCGCATTGACGCTCAAAACGAATTCCCTGTCTTCAATGACAAGCGTAAGCACCTTGCCGACAAGCCGCAGGTTTTCATTTTTCAAACCGTTTTTAAGAATTGATGCGGCCCTTTCCCGTAAAAACTCACAGTCGGACAATCTGTCCGTCAATTTTGGTATTGCCTCCGTACGGAGAGCAACGCCGCATCTCACGCAATAGAACGTCCTCACGCCTTCTTCATCGAATGTGGCGGGCTTTGTTACAACCCCCGCGCCCTCGGTGTGTCCGAGCGGCGAGCCTTCTTTCACGTTGCATACTGAACAGTATTTTGCATTTAAACAGTCAGCCGCTACCCATGAGTGTCCGAGCGGCAAGCCTTCTTTCACGTTGCATACTGAGCAGTATTTTGCATTTAAACAGTCAGCCGCTGCCCAAGTGTGTCCGAGAGGAACACCGTCTGTATCTAAACATACAGAACAGGTTCGCGGTGACGTACAGTCAGCCGCTACCCAAGTGTGTCCGAGAGGAACACCGTCTGTATCTAAACATACAGAACAGGTTCGCGGTGACGTACAGTCAGCCGCTACCCATGAGTGTCCGAGCGGCAAGCCTTCTTTTTCTAAACATACAGAGCAGGTTCGTGGTGACGTACAGTCAGCCGCTACCCATGTATGACCGAGCGGCAAGCCTTCTTTTTCTAAACATACCGAGCAGTATTTTGCATTTACGCAGTCAGCCGCTACCCAAGTGTGTCCGAGAGGATCGCCATCTGTTTCAATACATACTGAACAAGTTCGTGGTGACGTACAATCCGCTGCTACCCAAGTATGTCCGAGCGGCAAGCCTTCTTTTTCTAAACATACCGTGCAATATTTTTCATTAACACAGTCCGCTGCTGCCCAAGTGTGTCC
>Ga0123353_10002294_pt1 | contig 23748 bp, 18 predicted proteins | sample TergutLab28metaG_3_FD_92763 | JGI IMG/M metagenome (GOLD analysis project Ga0123353, IMG submission 92763) | Labiotermes labralis P3 segment gut microbial communities from Petit-Saut dam, French Guiana - Lab288 P3 | ecosystem: Host-associated > Arthropoda: Insects > Digestive system > Gut ... | reverse complement strand
TTTTTCTTGCAAAATGTTTTAAGGCTGCAGGAAATCAAAAGGCAAGAGATTGATTCATTGGGATGGTTATCAAGTCTCGAAAAAGGATCGGCATTCCACACCATATTTGAAAACTTTCTGAATAGAGTGATTGAAAACCCCGGAATATTGGATAATGAGGAAAAGGCGATAAAGTGCATACGTGAGATAGCAGAGATGGAGATAGCACGATGTGAAGAGGAGCTTCCAACAGCAAGCAATTATCATACAGAACTGCAAAAAGCCGAGGTTATTGAAGATGTTATAAAGTTTGCGGCTAATGAAGTGGACAGAGCTTCCGAGCGGTCAGTTGTTTATGCAGAACTGAAATTTGGAATGGATGAACCGATGTCCATAGAACTGGGTGACGGTAAGAAGCTGATGGTTTCCGGTAAAATCGACAGAGTTGATATTACAAAGGACGGTAATGTAGAAATAACCGATTTTAAATCGGGCAGTAAGTGGGGATTCTATAATTTACAATCTCCCGAGGATGCAGGCATAACCGAAAGCAATGCTCAACTGGCATTTTATTATCTGGCAATTAGAGAGCTGGCAAGAACAAGCAATGATCCCAAACTTGCAAGACTAAAGAATATAATCGGTATGTCATACCAATTTATCACCGCAAAGGGTGATTATGATGTAGTCTCACTACAAGTCACCGATGATTCCGAGCAGTGTTACAAAACGGCGTTTATTGAACTGCTGGAAGAAATTGAAAAAGGATATTTCCCCGCAGAAAAAGGAACGGTCAGACTGAGCGGCAAGGATAAAAACCCAAGTTGTACGTATTGCGGGTATAATACAGTCTGCACTTACGTACTTGGTTTAGAGGAAGATTGATTATGAAGATGCAGCTTAACGATCAAAAAGCCAGAGATGTAATATCGCAGGAACTTAGAACGAATCTGCTTGTGGAAGCGGGAGCCGGTTCCGGTAAAACGGAAGAAATGGCTAAACGTATTCTCGCGCTTATTAACTCCGGGCATAGATATATCGGTGAAATTGTTGCTATCACATTTACCCGAAAAGCAGCAAATGAACTTCGGGAACGTATCAGAACTACACTGGAAAAAGAGTACGCAAAAACCGGTTATGAACGCTACAAAACAGCACTTGATAACATACATGAGTGTTTCATTGGTACGATTCATTCATTCTGTGCAAAAATGCTTCGTGAGCGTCCAATTGAAGCGGGGGTCGATCCCGGATTTGAGGAAATAGATGATGTCAGGGATGAGATAATCAGGCAAATTACCTGGGAAACATTCGTTATGGATGCTGACGAGGATGATAAAAAAATACTGCGCTTAATGAATGATTTTAATGTGCGCGATGCTTCGGCGAAGGCGTTATTAAAAGCAGTCTGTGATAACCAGGACATAGATTTTGACGTACCAAATGATGATAAGTCCTCTCTGCAGGATTTATTCGATACGGTCAGAGAAGTGCTGAAAGACCTGTACAGCTTAATACGTGAGAGCTACGATGACATACCGGACGCTGTGGAACGCGGGGCTGCAAGAGCCGACAATCTGCAACAGAATATGATTAAGTTCCGCAGAAAAACACGCGGTAAAAAGTCCGCAGATCTCACAAATAGAGAGCTGATAGATATATTAATGGTTTTTTCTGCAAAATCATCGGTATCGGTTGTTCAAAAATGTTGGGGAGACAGCACATCAGAGAAGAAAAGTGCCAAAGATATAGGGATAAAGTTCCAAGATTTCCGCGAAGAAAGACTCGCTCCTGTCATTGAGCGAATAAGCGCGTCTGTTTACAACTATCTGCTTGTTCCGTTTGCGTTAAAAGCCAAAGACGTATATATGCAGTATAAACGAACTGTTGCGGAATTAAACTTTCAAGATTTGCTTATGAAAACATCACAGCTTCTCAGGGATTATCCGGAAGTGAGAACGTATTTCCAAAGTAAGTATAAAACACTTCTGATAGATGAGTTTCAAGACACTGACCCGATTCAGGCAGAAATTGCCATGTTTCTAACGGGCAATGAAGTAGAAGAAAAGCTCTGGCAAAAGATTACGCCACGGGAAGGTTCGCTTTTTGTAGTAGGCGATCCTAAGCAGTCTATTTACGGATTCCGCCGGGCGGATTTCAGGCTATATAACAGATTCAAAAAACATGTAAAAGACACAGGTGGTAAGATAGTTGAACTAAAAACAAATTTCCGGGCAACAAATGATTTGGGTTATTGGAATAATGCGGTGTTCCCGAAGCTGCTGACAGGTGAAGATCAGGCTGTGTTCACGGAAATGGATACTGTTCTTCCGGCATCGGAAGATACGATATCAGGGGTTGCATTTTATAGGATTGATGCAAAAACCAATGCGGAAATACTTGCTGTTGAGTCGATGAACTTAGTGCGTATTATTTCATATCTGGTGCAGAATGAAAAAATCACCGAGCGTGTTAAGGGCGAGGGAGACAACTATCTGCTCTTAAAGAGACAGGTGCAATATAAGGATATAATGGTTCTGGCGCGCAAGAAGAAGCAACTGGAGCTGATAGCCAATGCAGTAGCAGCTTCCGGAGTTCCTGTAAGGATTACAGGAGCTGATATAACGAAACGGACGAGCGAGTTTATTTACTTCGCAGAGCTTATCAGGATGCTTGCGTATCCGGAAGATAATGCGTATATATACAATGTGATGCGCGGTGATTTCTTCGGGTTTACTATGCGTGAACTATTCATATTTAAAAAGTATGGCGGAGACTTCAGGATATACTTCGATTTTGATGAGTTTTATAAAAGGAACACCCGGCACTGCACTCAAAATCCGGACCGAATCGTTAGCGATGGAACAGTTCAGATTTTAACTGCAATGAACCTCGATCCGGAGGTAATGGCAATATTTGAAAAAGTAAGAGAATGCTTTACAAAACTGCGGCAGTTCTCTGATTATATTCAAAACCTCGCACCCGCCGCGGCAACGGAGCGCATTATTGAAGAACTGGGAATAATGCGAATCCATCTGACATCTAACGAAAAACTGTCAGGTTTTGGAAGCTTTGTAAGCTTAATTGAGAAAATAAGGCTTAAGAAAATCTCTGATATATGGGGACTGAATCTCTTTCTAGACGAGCTTTCCGCAATGATTGAGAGCGGCTTTGAAGAGGACATAGATATTGAGGGTAAAGACGTTGATGCGGTTCGCTTTATGAATGTACATAAGGCAAAGGGCTTGGAAGCTCCAATTGTTATACTCGCCGCGCCGTGCAGCGGGACTCTGCCGGATCCGTCTTTTTATACAGAGCAGATTGTAGCCGAAGATGGAGCAGTAAACAACTATGGCTATATCCGAATAAAAAAGAATCCGGAAGTTGTTTTTTCTAAAGCATTTTACGAACCGATAAACTGGAACGAGGTTGAGGACAAAGCGAGACGCTCAGAGGAGTTGGAAAGCGACCGTTTGCTGTATGTAGCAGCTACAAGAGCAAAGAACCTTCTTATTATCAGCGACAGTGCTGCAAAAGATGCTCAGTGGGAAAAGCTTATGAGCTTGCTCCCGTCCGGGACTATGAATATTCTGGAAAAGGCATACCGTGCCGAGTCATGTGTCATTAGAGATGAGCATGAGATTACTGATTCTGAAATTGCTGCTTTTGATGATGAGCTTGAAAGAATGAGATCAGATCGCAATGCAGTATTCACCGCAAATCGTCCCACATATAAAATGCTCGCACCTTCGCATGAAACGAAGCGGGTACGTACAGATGAAGAGCCGGGTGATGATGATTTTGAAAAATCAATTGTGGAAAATACGATAGAAGTTACTATAAATGGTGATGAAACGAGCATCAGAGCCGACAAATTGTCCATTGGCAGAATTGTCCATAGTGTCCTGGATGTTTTGATATCGGATGAATCGATGTTATTGGAAACGATGGATTTGATTCTGAAAGATAATACTGAAGAGCATATTACTAAGGAGTTTTTACAGAGCATAGCGGATGGATTCAAGAGACACCCTCTATGGGCGCAGTTAAAGAGTTCCGATGCTGTTTACACAGAAGTGCCATTTTCATATAAAGCACCGGTCGATAGTAAGTTCTCCGGCGAAACTCCGGAAGAAGATATGTATATAAATGGTTACATTGATTTGGTTTTCAAAGGTGATGACGGTTGGGTGATTATTGACTTCAAGACACACGACAGCAAAGAAGTGGCACATGATATCCGGAGTAGCTATGACAATCAACTTGATATTTACAAAGAAGTATGGGAAAAAATCACCGGTGAACCTGTTGTAAAAACTGATGTGTTTTTCATATTGAAGAGAGTGCAGAGTAGTTAAATGTAATTTGATTGAGCTAGCTGTTAATTATGTGTTATACTGGAAATGACTATGAACATATTTAATATTAACCGGCAAGGGGAGTAAAAATGGATAGTTTTGAACACTTAGAGGTAAAAGCAAAGGACGGAACAATTATTCCTGCGATAGCTTACCATATTAATGACAGCAGTAAAAAAGCTGTTGTCATTATTAGTCACGGCTTCGGTGAGCACTCAGGGTCTTATCGTGAACATGCGGAGCGGTTGTGGCAAGGAGGTTATGCAAGTGTGATTCTTGACCAGCGAGGTCATGGAAAACCACCGGAAGGTCAGGACAAGTGGCACGGTACTATACCGCATTATCAATGCTTTATTGATGATATAGTCTCAATAACCGATGCCGTTAAGGCAAGAGCACCGGGTGTTCCGATAGCTCTTTACGGTCACAGTATGGGTGGTAACATTGTATTAAACGTTCTGCTTCGGTTGCCGCCGGAGCAAGCGAAAACATATTTTTGCGCGGTGGTTGAGTCACCCTGGCTGGATTTATATGACCCGCTAAACCCTGTAATGCACGTCTTAATCAAGCTAATGAACATCATTTCACCTAATTATAGAACTTACAGGAAGCTCAATCATGATGACATTAGCAGTGATAAGGAAAAAAACCGGGGTTACGATAATGATCCTTATTACCACGGCTTTATTTCCGCGCGTATGATTGACGGGATAATCGGAGCATGTTCATATGCGCTGAATAATGCCGAAAAACTGTCGGTCAAGACTTATCTCGCTTATGCGAAGCATGATATAATTGTATCAAATGAAGCGATTTTAGAGTTTATAAGTAAAGCAGGGAATATGCTGACAGTAAAAGAATACGATTCACACCATGCAATTTACAATGATGTAAACAGGGTGCCATATTGCCATGACGTGATAGCATATCTTGATTCCAACCTGTGTTAGGTAAGCGAGTTAACCGGTATATGTTATACTTTGAGCAAATACGAAACAAAAGCAAGGAGTAGAATTTTTGACTGATATTGCTATAATTGGCTGCGGCATTGTTGGTGCCGCGACTGCGTATGAGTTGTCCCGCTATAATTTAGATATAGTAGTCATTGAGAAGGAAAACGATATTGCTATGGGGGCGACAAAAGCAAACAGCGCAATTATCCACGCAGGCTATGACCCGTCGCCCGGCACTCTGATGGCAAAGCTTGATGTCAAAGGTGTTTTACTGGCAAAAGAGCTATGCAGTAAGTTAGATGTTCCGCACAGACATTGCGGCGCTTTTGTGCTGGCTCTTTCGGAAGAAGAAACTACTGTAGTTCAGTATCTCTACAAGCAGGCTCTTGAAAATGGTGTAACCGGTGTTGAGGTTCTGAGCAGGGAAGAGGTTTTGAGGCTTGAACCGAATATCAGCGATAATGTGGTTGCCGCGCTTCATGCTCCTACGGCTATGATTATTGACCCTTGGGAGTATACGCTTGCTCTTGCGGAAACCGCTGTCAGAAACGGTGCACATCTCAAGTTGAATTGCGCGGTGACAGGAATCGATATTATTGATGGCGGATACAGAGTTCTTACGACGCAAGGGAGCTTAGAAACGCGGGCAATAATCAACGCAGCAGGTTTATACGCGGATGATATCCATAACATGGTGGCAGAGCCGTTATTTACGATTACTCCTGCTAAAGGCGAGTACTGGCTGTTGGATAAAAGTGAAGGAACACGAGTAAACAGTGTGTTGTTTCAATGTCCGACAAAGGTTGGCAAAGGCGTTCTTGTGACACCGACCGTTCATGGAAATCTACTTGTCGGACCCGGTAATATTCTCGCTGACGACAGAGATGATGTATCTACAACTGCTGATGAACTTGAGTTTGTAAAGAAAACCGCTGTAAGGTCTGTGCCGGATATTGATTTTAGTACGGTTATCCGTAGTTTTTCGGGCAACAGAGCCCACACGGAGATTGATGATTTTATCATAAATGAAGTAAAACCCGGATTTATCGACCTTGCGGGAATAAAATCACCGGGTCTTACTGCCGCTCCCGCAATTGCGAAAATGGCTGTCGAAATGCTTGGTGAAAACGTACTCAAACTAACAGAGAAAAAACACTTTATTGATACACGAAAGAGAACCCGGTTCAATAAGCTGACTCCTGATGAAAAGTCAGCCCTGATTGAAGAGGATCCTTCATATGGTCATGTAATATGCCGGTGCGAAACCGTCACGGAAGGTGAGATATTGGAAGCACTAAACTCGCCGATTCCTCCGCATACAATTGATGGAGTAAAACGCCGGGTCGGAGCCGGCATGGGACGCTGTCAGAGCGGCTTCTGCGGACCGAGGATCTTGGAGCTTTTGGCAAAGCACTACAACTGCGACCCAACCGAAGTACTACAGGATAGGGTTGGCACGTATGTGCTAACATCGAGGACAAAAGAAGATGAAAAATAACTACGACCTTATCGTAATCGGGGGCGGACCCGCCGGTATTGCGGCTGCGTTGTCCGCATGGGAGAAAGGTCTTCGTGAAATACTGATTATTGAGCGGGATAAAGAGCTTGGCGGTATTCTCAATCAATGCATACACACAGGCTTCGGACTTGAGTATTTCAAAGAAGAGCTAACGGGACCGGAATATGCATGGCGTTTCATAAAAATGCTGGAAGACACGGCAATTGAAGTGCTTACTGACACGATGGCTCTCAAAGTGACAAAAGACATGCAAGTGCATATGTCGGGAAAGGAAGCCGGGTTTGCGATACTATCTGCCAAAAGTATAATAATGGCAACCGGATGCCGCGAACGTGCGCGTGGAGCATTGGGTATTGCCGGTACACGTCCTTCGGGCGTAATAACAGCAGGTGCAGCGCAGAGATATGTAAATATGGAAGGGTATATGCCCGGAACAAATATCGTGATTATCGGGAGCGGTGATGTTGGTTTGATAATGGCACGGCGCATGACGCTGGAAGGAGCGAAGGTACATGCAGTTGTTGAAATCCTCCCTCATCCGGGTGGATTGCTGAGGAATGTTTCTCAGTGCCTGAATGATTTTGACATACCGCTTTTGCTGTCACACACCGTCATCGACGTTCAAGGCAGAAAGCGAGTCGAGAGTGTCGTAGTTTCAAAGGTTGATGAAAATAAAAAAGCAATTCCCGGCACAGAAAAAGTATATAAGTGTGACACAGTTTTGCTCTCTGCAGGTTTGATACCCGAAAATGAGCTTGCTAAAGCCGATGGAATAGAAATAGACGGAAAAAACAAAAATATAAAAACATCAGCACCCGGAATTTTCATCTGCGGCAACGCCCTGCATGTACACGATATTGTTGATAATGTAACACGAGAAGCGATAGAGACAGGGGACGCCGCCGCGTCATTCTGCGCGAAGTCGCAGAATCCATGTCGTAACGATGTTATATATCCAAAGCCTCGCTAGCGGGACTCTGCACACAGCTATAGATTCTGCGACTAACGCGCAGAATGACGGGTTATGGGCACCCCACTTAACAGTTATATTTTGCGAATAAATGGAGAGTAGAAATGCCAAAATACATTTTATCACTTGACCAAGGTACAACCAGCTCCCGTGCTGTGTTATTTGACGATAAACAAAACATCATTTCAATCGCACAGAAAGAGTACACGCAGATTTATCCGTGTGAGGGATGGGTTGAGCATGACCCTATGGAGATTTATTCATCACAAATGTCCGTGATGATGGAAGCTGTCGCACAAAGCGGTGTCAGCGTTAAGCACATCGCGGCGATAGGAATAACAAATCAGCGTGAAACAACAATTATCTGGGAGAAATCAACAGGTAGACCGATTTACAACGCCATTGTCTGGCAATGCCGCAGGACTGCGGGTATTGTTGACAGGCTGATTTCCGAGGGTCTTTCGGATGCAATCCGTGAAAAGACAGGGCTTGTTCCCGATGCGTACTTTTCAGGATCAAAAATCGCATGGATGCTCGACAATATAGAAGGGGCAAGAGAAAAAGCAAAAAACGGCGAACTGCTTTTCGGCACTGTCGATACATGGCTGCTATGGAAACTGACAAACGGAAAGGTACATGTTACGGATTACACAAACGCCTCACGCACTATGATATATAACATTCACAAACTCGATTGGGATGACGAGTTGCTTACAGCACTCGATATTCCGAGGCAAATGCTTCCGCTGGTGAGAAGTTCGAGCGAAGTTCACGGGTATACAGGCGTACAAGGTGTCGATTTACCGATTGCAGGAATTGCGGGTGACCAGCAGGCGGCACTTTTCGGGCAATGTTGTTTTGACAAAGGCGAGGTAAAAAACACTTACGGTACAGGGTGTTTCCTGCTTATGAATACAGGGAATCAAGCCTATGACAGTAAAAACGGTCTTATAACATCAATTGCTGCGGGTGTTGGAGATAAACCATCGTATATTCTTGAAGGCAGCGTGTTTACAGGTGGTGCAGTTGTGCAATGGCTCAGAGACGGCTTGAGGGTCATTTCCGAAAGTAGTGAAGTAGAAGAACCTGCGGCGAAGGTTGAAAACTCGGGAGGCGTTTACTTTGTGCCTGCATTTACCGGACTGGGGTCTCCATATTGGGATATGTACGCACGTGGCTGTATTGTAGGTATAACAAGAGGTACAACGCAGGAGCATATCATGCGGGCTGCACTGGAATCAATTGCATATCAGAGCTATGATATGATTTGCGCAATGGAAAACGATACAGGGTTTGAAATAAACGAATTCAAAGCCGACGGCGGCGCATCCGTCAATAAATTGCTCATGCAGTTTCAAGCCGATATATCGGCAATGCGAGTCACTCTGCCGACAGTAAGCGAATCAACAGCACTGGGTGCAGCTTATCTCGCAGGCTTGGCAGTCGGAGTGTGGAAGGATATAAATGAAGTGAAATACCTTTGGCGCTCCGAAAAGACGTACGAACCGCAGATGGACGAGGAAAAAAGAAAAACCTTGCTCAAAGGGTGGAAAAAAGCTGTCAGCAGAAGCTTTGATTGGGCAGAGGAATAAGATGATGGGGAAAGATAAAAAAGCAAAAAAGACCGGTGATGAACATGAGCCTGTGGTAATAAAAAATAAAGATGCAGACAATTCATGCGGGTGCGGCCATGACCACGATCATGTAGATGAGCCGGAGGATGTCGCTTGCGAAGATGCTGATCATTCCTGCGGGTGCGGTCATGACCACGATCATTCACACAGCGGCGGAAAGATGAAAATCGTGCAACTGGTGATAGGTGCTGTAATTTTTGCTGCAGGAATTGTCATTGAATACTTGCTTGACTTGAATGCCTATATCCCTGCGGCTTTATTTATCGTGAGCTATATCATCTTAGGCGGCGAGATTGTCTTGAGAGCAATCAAGAACATAAGCAAAGGAAAAGTCTTCGACGAAAACTTTTTAATGAGCGCGGCGACAATAGGAGCATTTGCCATCGGCGAGTTCCCCGAAGCCGTAGCTGTTATGTTGTTTTACCAAGTGGGCGAATACTTTCAAGGCGCCGCCGTACGTAAATCAAAGAAATCAATTGCCGACCTGATGGATATACGCCCCGATTACGCAAACCTCATTAAATATGGCGAAGTAATCAAGGTTGCACCCGATACTGTTAGTGTCGGTGATAGAATCATCGTCAAACCCGGAGAGAAGATACCCTTGGATGGAGCTATTGACGAAGGGGAGAGCTTGCTTGACACAAAATCGCTTACAGGTGAATCATTGCCTCGCTCCGTAACTGCAGGTGATACCGCACTCTCCGGCTGTGTCAACCAAAACGGACTGCTGACGATTGAGGTAACAAAACCATTTGGGGAATCAACAGTTTCAAAAATCATCGATCTTGTGGAAAACGCAAGCAGCAAGAAAGCACCGACGGAGAATTTTATCACAACTTTCTCACGGTACTATACGCCTGTGGTTGTGGCATTGGCGGCAATGCTTGCCATTATACCACCGCTCATTACAGGGGGCGATTGGTCACAGTGGATACACCGCGGCTTGGTATTTCTCGTGATATCCTGCCCCTGTGCTCTTGTGATATCAATTCCGCTCGGCTTCTTCGGCGGTATAGGCGGTGCATCACGTAAAGGTATTTTAGTCAAGGGCGGTAATTATTTAGAAGCCTTGAACAATCTCGATATTGTTGTTTTTGATAAGACAGGAACGTTAACCAAAGGTGTTTTCGAGGTAACAAGCATAAATGCCGCAAACGGGTTTACGGAAGCACAAGTGTTGGAAACTGCTGCATACGCTGAAAACTACTCAAATCACCCGGTCGCATTGTCGATAATAAAAGCATATTGTGGAGTTAATGATAAAAACAAGAGTTCCGGTTCAGTGAATACAGATGGTTCATGCAAGCTTACGGATTATAACGAACTTATTGATAGCAGGAGGCTTTCGGAATATACGGAAATCGCAGGGTTTGGTGTTAGCGTAAGTTTGGACGGAAAGAGTGTATTGGCAGGCAACCACAAACTAATGGAAAGCAAGGGTGTTTCATTCCCGGAATCAAGCGAAACAGGGACAAAAGTATATATAGCTATAGATGGTCAATTTGCCGGAAGTATTGTTATTTCAGATGAAGTCAAGCCGGACAGCCGTGATGCAATACTTGCTCTCAAAGCAAAAGGTATAAAAACTGCAATGCTGACAGGCGACAACGCTGCGATTGCCGATAAAATTGCTAAAGAATTGTCCCTCGATGAGGTATATGCAGAATTATTGCCGCATGAAAAGGTTGAAAAGCTGGAAGAATTATATTCAACAAAAAGTGCAAAAGGTAAGCTTGCTTTTGTGGGTGACGGAATAAATGACGCACCCGTTCTGGCAAGAGCGGATATAGGTATAGCTATGGGCGGATTAGGCTCCGATGCCGCTATCGAAGCTGCTGATGTGGTGCTTATGACTGACGAACCATCCAAGCTGACAGAAGCTCTAAAAATAGCACGCTTTACAAAGCGTGTCGTATGGCAAAACATTATATTTGCATTAGGGGTTAAAGGCATAGTCCTGTTATTCGGAGCATTCGGAATAGCGTCAATGTGGGAAGCTGTGTTTGCAGATGTTGGTGTTTCGTTGCTGGCCGTGTTAAATGCAATGAGAGTATTGAGAAATAGAGCGTGACAAGACAGAGAGACAGGTTCATTGTCTTGTGTGCGCCCAAGACAATGAACCTGTCCCTCTGTCTTGCATCAGAAAAAAGACAACTGTTTTTCACTGGTTTCAAACTTATGTATATATCCGAAGACATCGTCAATTTTAGAGAGGATTTTGTGTTTTCGGCATACCTCCCGGAAGATCTCCATCAAGCGGTGATTATTAGGGCTGCGGCATTCGTAACTGTTTCCGAATGTGCGGATGTACTGCTGCTTTACCCAGGGAAAGTGTTCATCAAGCTTTTCGTAGAAATATTCCCTGCTTCCTTCACGCATTGTTGTTCCCATTGCGAAGCAGACTATTCCGCGCACCTTTGCTTTTATACAATAATCAAGAATTCCGCGCAGATTCTCTTCAGTATCGTTTATGAAAGGTAGAATCGGGTCAAGCCAGACAACGGTGGGGATACCCTCATCGCGCATTGCTTCCAGAACCGCAAATCTCTCGGCTGTTGTCGATACATTCGGTTCGATTATTTTACATAAATCTTCATCATATGTGGTGAGCGTTATCTGTACAACACATTTTGTTTTAGCGTTTATCGCCTTGAAGATATCCATATCCCGCATGATTCGTGCCGATTTTGTGAGTATTGCAAGCCCGAATCCATATCTGTAAATCAACGTATTACACTCTCTTGTGAGCCGCAGTTCATCTTCGAGAGGTATATAGGGGTCACACATTGCACCTGTGCTTATCATACATGGTGCTCTCTTTCGCGCAAGCTGCGTCTCAAGTATCTTCGCCGCATTACGCTTAACCTCGATATCCTCAAACTCATGCCCCATTTGATAACACTTGCTGCGGCTGTCACAATAAATACACCCGTGCGTACAACCACGGTATAAATTCATACCATTTTTAGCTGAAAGTATTGTCTTGTAATCAGCATAATGCATGAGCATATCCTCCTGAAAACAGTATACATACCGTGTGTTTTATTTGCAATAGAATATGTTGGAAACAGTTTAATAAGTCATTGAGAACTGTTTTGAAATATGATAAACTGTTTCACGGTTCTCGTTTACGAGGAGTGGAACGATATCATTTTATCACGGAGGAAATAGTTTTGTCATTATCATATGAGAGCATTTTATCGAGTGAGTTTAAGTGTCAGCCTTTGCATGTCGGCAATGTGATCAAACTCATTGACGAAGGAAACACAATACCGTTTATCGCAAGATATCGCAAGGAGTTACATGGTGCGATGGACGATCAAAAGTTGCGAGAATTAGCGGAGAGACTTCAATACCTGCGCAACTTAGATAAGCGCAAACAGGAAGTCCGGGATTCTATAGAGTCGCAGGGCAAGCTGACAGATGAGCTGATTGCTGCGATTGATGCAGCGCAGACACTCGCAGCGGTTGAAGATATCTACCGTCCTTATAAACAAAAACGACGCACACGTGCAACCGTTGCAAGGGAGCAGGGGCTTGAACCGCTTGCGGAGTGGCTGTTGGCACAGGCGATGAATAGCGAGCCGCCGCTTGATAAAGCAGCAGCGTTTATAGATGAGGAAAAAGGTATTGCAGATGCGGAAAGCTGTCTGGCGGGGGCATGTGATATTCTTGCAGAAGACTTTTCAGACGATGCTGCAATCCGTACCAAAATCCGGCCGCTATTATTCCGTGAAGCTGTTTTGCGATCAGAAAAAGCCGGAGAGGGAAATCCCGTCTATCAGCAATATTACGATTTTGAAGAACCCGTAAACCGCATTCAGCATCATCGCATTTTAGCGATAAACAGGGGAGAAAAAGAAGGCGCGCTGAAAGTCACATTAAGTGCCCCGCATGATGCGGCAATAAACATCATGGATAATGAAATCTTAAAAGAGTATGATACAGCTACTACCGAATATATCCAAAAAGCAATTGACGATAGTTGGGACAGGTTGCTCTACCCGTCACTTGAACGCGAACTTCGCTCAACCCTTTCTGAGGGTGCGCACACACAAGCAATAAAAATGTTTGCGATCAATCTCAAACAATTACTTATGCAACCCCCCGTTAGAGGAAAAAACATACTGGCTGTTGACCCTGCATACCGGACAGGTTGCAAATGCGCTGTTATAGATGCAACAGGGCTTGTACTTGATACAACGGTGGTTTACCCGACACCGCCGCAATCAAAAGTTGCCGAAGCCGCTGCAACACTGATTAAACTTATCAAAAAACACAAGGTAACGGTAATAGCAATAGGGAACGGCACTGCTTCAAAGGAAACAGAGATATTCATAGCGGAGCTTATAAAGAGCACTCCGGGTGTGTCATATATGGTTGTCAATGAAGCCGGAGCTTCGGTTTATTCCGCGTCAAAAATCGCGGCAGAGGAGTTCCCGCAGTTTGATGTGTCCATCCGTTCAGCCGTGTCAATAGCCAGACGGCTGCAAGATCCGCTTGCAGAGCTTGTAAAGGTTGATCCAAAATCTATCGGAGTAGGACAGTACCAGCATGATATGCCGCCCGCGCAACTGTCTGATACACTTGATGGTGTTGTTGAGGACTGTGTAAATAACGTCGGTGTTGACCTGAATGTGGCATCGGCTCCGCTGCTTGAAAGAGTTGCGGGCTTGGGACCTGCAATCGCAAAAAACGTCGTCAGTTACAGGGAAGAAAATGGAGCATTTCCCGACAGGAAAGCTCTGCTTAAGGTGCCGAAGCTCGGTCCGAAAGCATACGAGCAATGTGCCGGATTTTTAAGAATCCCGGGCGGTAAAAATGTGCTTGATAACACATCGGTACATCCCGAATCATATAAAGCAGCAAAAGAGCTTCTGACAACCTTCGGACTGACACTAAAAGATGTCGGCGACATGCCTCCCATAAACGACTGGATAGAGAAAAAAGGTGAAACAAGTGTTGCGGATGCATGCAGCGTAGGAATACCGACACTTAGAGACATAGTATCATCATTGCAGAAACCCGGACGCGACCCTCGTGACGAGTTGCCCCCGCCGCAGTTACGCACGGACGTACTCGATATGAACGACTTAAAGCCCGGTATGGTTTTGATAGGTACAATTAGAAATGTAATTGACTTTGGAGCATTTGTAGATATCGGCGTACATCAGGACGGTTTGGTTCATGTATCGGAAATCGCAAACCGTTTTATTCGCCACCCGTCGGAAGCGGTTAAGGTTGGCGATATAGTTAACGTAATTGTATTGGATGTTGACAAGCAGAGAAAACGTATTGCTCTGAGCATAAAGCAAGCAACAGGGCTGACAAAGGATAAAGTTGATTCTGCGGCTCAGCAGGTTCAATGAGTATAGCACTTACATGTTTAATGAGTTTCGGAGGGGTTAGATATGCACATAACTGTAATAGGTGCGGCTAATATTAACATTATTGTTAAAAGCAAAAGCAAGATAGTCCCCGGTGATTCAAATCCTGCAAACGTCGAGATGAAGGCAGGCGGCACTGCCAGAAATATAGCCGCAATGCTCGCTATGCGAAAAATCGAGGTAGACTTTATAACTGCAATTGGTAACGACCCATTCGGCAATTTATTACGGGAAAACTGCACAAGTATAGGTATCAACACAGATGCCTGGATAATAAAAAGTAATGCAAGCACAGGAGTTAATCTTGCTACACTTGAAAACAACGGTGATCTCTATGCCGGTTTTAATGCGATATCCGCACCGGAGTCAATCAGAACCGCTGAGCTTACAAAGCATAAGCAAATCATCAAGGACGCGGATTTATTAGTCCTTGACTTAAATTTGTCGGAAAAAATACTTGCACTTTCACTTGATCTGCGTGATGACAGACCTGTTTTAGTTGATGCTGTTTCTGTCGAAAAAGTGCAACGGATTGAAAATTTACTCGATAGAATTGATATATTGAAGCTAAACCGTCTTGAGGCTGAAGAACTGACGAAAATGACGCTTGATACAAAAGAAAGGGTAAGACAGGCGAGCTATAACCTCGTCGGCCGCGGAGTGAAACGTGCTTTTATTACACTCGGAGTAGCCGGAGTTTGTGCCGCTGATGAAGGCAATGCAATTTTTGTTCCTGCATTACCGATAGCAATAAAAGGCATGAAGGGTGTAAAAGGAGCAGGGGACGCCTTTACTGCAGGACTAGCCGTAAGTCTGGAAAAAGAAATAAGAGCACAGGCAGAGACGGGCGTAAAATTCGCTGCCGAACACATAGAAAGAAATGTAATTAGAGACGGTTTATCCGATGGCAACAGGGCAACATCACCAAAACGGAGAGTTTAGCATTAATAGTATCTATCAGGGATAACGATAGCTAAACCATCCCGTAACTATGAGCACATTATCAAGGGTCGTTTAAAATGTGATATGCTTGAAGTGGAGATTAACACATCAATGCCTCAATAATCTCCGTTGCTTTTGGCGGACAGCCTTTAACGTTTTTTGTAAATCCCGACGCGCAAGCTCCAATCCCAATGCCCTTACCTTCCTTACCTTTAAATCCTTGACCAATGTGAATCTTTTCATCCAAGCGGGCTATGCCGCCCATTCTGTGAAGCGCATAGATCAAAGATGAATAACAAGCAGAACAAGCAGCATCCTCATCTATAAGCTTTCGATATCTATCTGCTGTATTTAAGCCACGGGTGTCAACTGTGGACTTATTTTCTGTATTAAGTTCAAGAATTTTCGTGTCATTGGAGTAGTAATTGCCTACTCCAATTTTCTTTCCGTAAGATAGATATTCAATATCATCGGGATGATATCCGATAAGCTCCGCACAATATGAATCAAGAAGCAACGGGTCACGACCTGCTATAATCCTGTTTGATACAACAGGATTGCCGCCTTCTTCAAAAGATAAATCACCGCAAATGCCATCGATTACACAGTATCCGGTCTTTATCAGCGCATTCAGTACAGCGACAGGTTTATGTATTCCGAGAGTATGGAAACGCCTCTTCTCGCTGTCGGGTATACAACCTTTTAAGTTTTTTAAGCAACATGTGAGCCGTGTCTGGCAGTGAGCTTTTAATACAGGAACGTTTATCAGAAAATCAGTGTCTATTGCTTCATCACAAACTTTGATAGGATACCTGTTCTGCATGTCATCTTCAGTTAAATACTGAACCCCGTCATCGTCTGTGGTTCGGTTCGGGTTTTCAGGGAGATGCCAGAGCGTGGTGCAACTATCTGATTTTAAATCAATAAGCGGGATATTGTATTTCCGTGAAAGGTCTTCATATCCGCAAAACTTAAATGCGCGTATTGTACTGTCACCAACCCACGAACTCTCGATGATTTTTATTCGTCGTACACCAAAATCCTTTAGGTACATGATAATACCTTCAACGACCTCGGGGTGAGTAACCGCGCCGTTTGAAGCAGGCCCGGGCACAACGAGGTTAGGTTTCAGCGATACTGCGAAGTCTTTGTCTAAATATGCGGCAATGTCTGACGCTACAAGTGTGTCATATGTGTTTTTAGTAATATCACTACCGTAAGTAATTACAATCATGGCTTTGCCTTTCTCCGAAATATTATACAGTCTTTTCTAACTTTCAACCTACATTTATATGTATTCATATGTATCATTGCTTGTATTCAACCAAACTGCGGAATACCAGTTTTGCACCTCGTCTTCTGATCTGAGAGCTTTTAGCGGAAGCCCCAATCTGTTAACAGTTGAAAAAACATCGATGCCGACGCTGTGGAAAGAAGGGCGAGCTTTTTTTACATTCCTGCATGGCAAGTCGCTCCTGCCCGCGCAATCCTCGCATAAAGCACAGTCGGACATTGAAAAAACAAGAGCATCACCGTCTAAATAAGCTTCAATTTCCACGGCAATAGAGGCGTTTTGGGCTATTTTCTTGTCATGCGAATGAATTATCAGAACAGACTTATACTTTTTAAGCATCTTCTTGAATCTCTTCAGAGAGGGATAACCTTCACGAGACGGACAGGTACAACCCTTGCCCCAATCCTTACATCCGAACATACATTTGAGAATAGTCCTTTCATCAAATACAATTTCATCCGGTGTAACCGCCACCACGTTTTCAACATTGAACGAACGTGCTAATTCTAAGTATTTTTCCATTTGCTGAGCTCCTTATATAATGATTTTCTGAGTTATTTTTGAAGTATTTTGGAAAGATATTTAGCAATCCGTTTTTTTGTACACACATTAGGAGATACTGTATTCAACAAAAAAACGGAGGATTAATAAAATGAGGTTTTTGGTAATTCAAATGATAATCGTAATTCTTGTCTGTATATTCATAGCGGCACTTTCAAATATTACGGATCTTGGCATCGCCGGGTGGATTCTTGCAGGTTCGACAGGCTGCGCTTTGTACAAGGTTTATAAACACATGCACTACAACATGAAGCTATCAGAACGAAAACGAAAACACGCACCCTGCGACTTTACGGAATCAGACATCTCTTACCGGATACAATACTTCATGTTCGACGATGCAACAGAACTCGGAGACGAATAGTATACGCAATATTATCACAATACCTTTTAAAATCCAATACATTGTGTTATTATCTTACATTGTATAAAGAATGCAACAACACAATTAGCGGAGGAGCAAAATGGACAAAACCTTACTTGAAAGATACGATGCATTAAAAGCACTTGTTAAAAACCGCGCAAACGAGTTTGCCGATTTAATGGATTACATTGAAAAAGAAACAGAATGGTTAACAGCACCCGCGAGCACAAGATTTCACTTATGCAAAGAAAATGGACTGCTCGAGCACTCTGTGAATGTCGCAGAGACCCTTATAAGAATCAAGAACACACTATACCCGCTCATAGAAGACGAATCCTGCGTTATAGTCGCACTATTGCACGATTTAGGAAAAGTCGGCATGCCGGGCGAGCCGCTTTACCTTAAAAACAGACCAACCGATAATCAAAGAAGAGCAGGCTACGGACCGACCCATCCCTACAGCTACAACAATGATTTGACATACCTAAGCGTACCGATTCGCAGCTTGTATCTCGCATTGCCGTTTCTGCCGCTCTCTGAAGAAGAAACACAGGCTATCGCATATCACGATGGGCAATACGTTGACGACAACCGCTCTGTCGCAAAAAACGAACGTCCGCTTACCCTGATGCTGCAATATGCGGATAACTGGTGTGGCTTTGTAACAGAAGAACGATAGAAATACATAAAAATACATAAAAATAATTAAAAACTTAATACATATGAAACATTTAATGTTAGGAAGCTTAATAAATATCTGTTAGATTAATCATGCAGGGTCGCTAATAAAACTTTTTTCATTTTTAATCCTCTAATCTTTTTAGCTAATAAAAGCCGCAAGGCTTTTATTAGCTTTTTGGCATATATTTCTAAAATGCATCCATAATAGATCGTGGATATTATATTATATTTTCATCATTATTCTATTTTAATAAAGTCGGGTTTGTGGTAGAATACAGATTGATTTATTGGAGAGGACGATTAATGTGAGAAAAAAAATTGTTGCTGTTGCCTTCGGCGGATTTTCACCGGAATATGAAGTTTCATTAAAATCGGCATATTCAGTCATCAATGCAATAAATAGAGAAAAATACGATATCATGATGCTTGGTATTACTAATACGGGACAATGGTACAAGTACACAGGGGCAGTTGATGATATCCCGAACGATAACTGGCATAAAGATGAAAAACATTTATCCAAAGCCTTTATCTCACCAAATCGCGGCGGGGGCGTACTCGTTTTTGACAACGATGGCACAGCAGCAATTTCGGTTGATATAGTATTTCCCGTACTTCATGGCAGATACGGTGAGGACGGAACAGTTCAGGGACTTTGTGAATTAGCCGGAATCCCTGTTGTCGGCAGCGGCTCGGCAGCGTCTGCATTGTGTATGGACAAAGACAGAGCTCACAAGCTGATTTCACTGGAAGATATTACTGTTCCAAAGTCAATATGCTTTGACTATTTTCCGGCAAACGAAACATTGCTTAGTGCAGTAAAAACACTTGACCTGCCGATATTTGTAAAGCCTGTTAAGGCGGGTTCTTCTATAGGTGTTACTAAGCTGGATAACTATGCAGATGTTACTGCAGCAGTCGAAGAAGCGTTCAAATACGATAACGTTGTAATAATCGAAGAAGCAATTAAAGGCAAAGAAGTTGGTTGTTCTGTAATCGGAAATCATGAACTGAAAACAGGTAGAGCAAATGAAATCGAAGTTTCGCACGGCTTTTTTAACTTTAAAGAAAAGTACACACTTGAAACATCAAAAATACACACGCCTGCCCGCATAGATTCGGAAAGCGAAAATAAAATTCTTGAAGCAGGTAAAAAAATCTATAAGGCACTCGGTTGCCGGGGTTACGCAAGAATAGACATGTTCCTAAAAGACGATGGAGATGTGGTATTTCTCGAAGCAAACACAATACCCGGTTTCACGGCCCACAGTCAGCTCCCGAGAATGATGAAAGCCGTTGGCATGGACTACCCCGAACTTGTAGATACTTTACTGGAACTTGGATTACAGGTCGAACAAGGGTTGTGGTATGGATGAGAGAGAGATTAGGTTAGTATATATGAGTAATAATTCAACGCCCTGCCAACAAGGACGGGCATGGATTGAAATAGATTTAGATGCTTTGGCGCATAATATTGCGGATATTCGCTCTAAAATCCCCAAAAGCACTGGCATTATGGCGGTTGTCAAAGCCAACGCATACGGGCACGGAGTTGAAAAAGTCGCAGAACGGATGATTTGCGAAGGTGTTAAAGCCTTTGCTGTTACTTCGGTTGTTGAAGGTGTACAATTGCGGGAGGTTGCTCCTGACAGCACAATTTTAGTTATGGGGTATACACATCCCGGTGATGCGCGATGGTTATATGAATGCAATCTATCGCAATTGGTTGTTGATGATATCTATGCGAAAGCACTCAATGATACCGGATACAACTTGCGTGTACATGTGGCAATAGATACCGGTATGAACCGGCTGGGTGTGGAGTCTTCGAATTTTGAGGAGGTAGAGAAAGTATTCAAGTATGCAGATCTGACCGTCGAAGGCATCGCAACACATCTATCATCACCGGATGGTCAGAATGATAGTGATACAGGAGTTACAAGGATGCAGATAGAGTCGTTTATGACTGTTGTGTGCAGGCTTAAGGAAAAAGGATATAACGTTGGTAAGCTGCATGCGATGTCAAGCTACGGCATCTTTAACTATCCCGAATTCAACTATGACTATGTTCGCCCCGGAATAATGTTATACGGGGTTCATAGTATTGATGATAAGACAAAGGTAAAAACAGAGCTGCGTCCCGTTTTATCACTAAAAGCAATTGTCGCACAAGTCCGCCGTATAAAAGCAGGGGAGAGTGTCAGCTATGGAAGAACATTCACCGCAGAGAAACCAATGAAAATAGCAACCGTCAGCATAGGATATGCCGATGGTTTCCCGCGACAGATATCCGGAAATGGAGGTATGGGTATAGTCAACGGAATTAAAGCCCCGGTAGTAGGACGCGTTTGCATGGATATGATAATGCTGGACGTAACCGCTATTGAGCAAATTAAAGCAGGGGATACGGTAACTTTAATAGGAAAAGACGGCAATGAAGAAATTCGCTGTGAAGAAGTTGCAAAAACCGCAGGAACAATAACAAACGATATCCTCTCGGGACTCAGCAGCCGGCTACCGAGGATATACCGGTAAAAATGTATTACGAATAAACGAAAACGCTGACTTTACCGGAGAATGTACCAATTTACTTTTTACCCTAAAGGGATGAAATATACTCGCCGCTGAAGCGGCAACCGAAACAGATGTACAAAATGACCATACCTTTTCGTGATTGTTTTGTGCAGTAGAAAAAAGAAAGGCATGGTCACTAAAATGAAACTTAGATATTTACCAAATGCATTTTCAATTGCACGGTTATTATTGTGCATACCATTACTTATACTATCGTGGTATATACCTTTTACTCTATTTTATACTGTATTGTTCGCTATAGCTGCTATAACTGATATGTTTGACGGTCAACTGGCGAGAAGAATAAAAGGGGCGAAAAGCGAATTGGGAGCTACATTGGATAGCGTTGCGGATTTAGCTTTAATAAGTGTATTGATTTTTGCATTAATGCCTTTAATGCGAATGTGGAGTTGGTTGTCGATTGCGTTTATTTGCGTACTGACACTAAAATTATTCGCATCGACATGCATAGGTTTTATCAGGTTCAAAGAGTTTATATCATTACATACCATTTCATTTAAAATATTAGCCACGCTTTTGTTCATTCATCCTCTTGTTTATTATTTTGCAGGCCCCGGCATGTTCCTAAATATACAATCCGGAGCGTTCTTTAACTTCTTTTCGACAGCTATAGCAGCTTATGCTCTGATATGTGTGATAGAAGAAATTTTTATCGTGTCATTGACAAAAAGACCTGAAAGAAATCTAAAAAGCATATTCGGCGTAAAAGCAGCAAACATTATTGCCGAAACCACTGAAGACTAACCATCGGTTTGATATGTAAAAACAGAAGAGATTGCTCTTGAGGCATAGCGTACAATTAACGGTTTTCATTACGAGAATATTAATACTTGTGTAATAATAGCTTTCGACAAATCGTGGAGCGGAGTGAAGGGACTTGACCCCTTGGCCTCACGATCCCGAACCGTGCAGTAAAATGCCGACAAAGCATTGCAAATACTACATTCCTAAAATTCATTTACTTGCATATTACTTGCACTGTCTGAAAATGCTTCGAACTTTTCCATCTCTAATTGGCAAAACATCTTCAGATATTATTTTTCTGCCCAGCTACTCCACTTTCCGCCTATACGTTGTGAATAAGTAACGGACTCAATGTAGTTTAGAGATAATTTCGTGTGTAGGCTGAGTTGAAACACGCTTGGAAGAGCTTTCACTTTCGATATAGCTTCCTCAGCACTAATTCTTCCTAAGCAATACACTGCAACTACATCTGCGACCTTATCATTTGCTATCGGACCTGAAGCAACATCGTATGAATGTCTGGGCTCATATGTTTTAACGTTTCCAGTATTTACCCGCCTATTATCTCTGATAAAATCAAGCCAGTGCTGCTAAGTATAATCGAATTTTATAATGTTTAATAAGCCATCGTTCCATATTTCTTTATTTATCTCATACCGCATAACTGTAGGTATGCCGAAGAATCCAGACTTGCCGATAGCCCAGTCTCTTGCAGGAGCAAGTTTACTGGATATATAAAAACCTCTCCCAAAATCTGTTCTTAGGCGGCATTTACTAAAATCAATATCACCAATCAAATCATTAGTGCCGTGATAAAAGAACTTCACACCGAAACTCCTTGTGCTTTTCGCAACTCATCAGACAACATTTCCGCCATATACTCATATCCTTGAGTATGAAACGCTTTGTAACCATCGAGTGTAGGCTTAATCAAGTTGTTGTCATTTAGCAATCTTGCGGTATCTGCAACAGACAAATCAAGCGTATCAGCTGTATATGAGATACATTGCACAAGCCAAAAAGCTCTGTCAGCTTCAGTATGTAGTCGTTTGCTCATGGATAAGCACCTGCCTCTCTAAGTTTTATTATATACTAAAACGGCTGAAAATACAATGGAAAGCAAATATGTGTAATTAAGAAAAAATGTATCTTCATGCTAACACCTCTAAATATCTATAAACAACATCCCGGACTTTAAATACAGTAGCATATTCAAGCAGTTTTGCATTATCGCGAATATTCCTTCTTACATATTGCTTGATTGCTGTAATAACTAAGTCCCGATCCAGTTTTTCGATGCTGCGTAAACAATCACATAGAGTGCGTTCGATATCATAAGCAATTACCATAGCTCCGGAAGGCGTTTCAACTTCGCTAATACCTAAGTTCATTCGTTCAGGCTCAGAATAAAAAAACATCATGTTTTTATCTGATAATAGTTTAGAATTCCAGCCGGATGGAATGGTCATCATTAATCGTAATGGGTTGCGGTCACTAAGGTCGTGTAGAAACAAAGCTGTTTCATGTGAAAAGACACCTTTTGGACATCGATACTGGGCGACAAAAAAAGGGTCGGGGAACACCTCTGAATCAACATATAAACCATGAGCAACACGTTCGATTTTACCGCTGGATGCCATGCGCTGCAGCGTTTTATTATCAATGCCAAAACTTCGTGCATCTTTTGAAGAAAGATAACCACGATGTTGCTCCATAACATAGCTTACATTTTCGAATGAGTTCATTTCATCACCACAGTCCTTA
>Ga0123353_10002293_pt1 | contig 23752 bp, 15 predicted proteins | sample TergutLab28metaG_3_FD_92763 | JGI IMG/M metagenome (GOLD analysis project Ga0123353, IMG submission 92763) | Labiotermes labralis P3 segment gut microbial communities from Petit-Saut dam, French Guiana - Lab288 P3 | ecosystem: Host-associated > Arthropoda: Insects > Digestive system > Gut ... | reverse complement strand
GCAGTGGTACGAATCATTATTTGAGAACTACGGACGAAAGTACGACAGTGAGGAATACCGCTGTAACCCCGTAAGTTTTTATTTCGTATTAGTTTGCGTGATTTGAGTTTTTTTCTTTGGTGTCTCTCTTGATCTTAGGCGAGTCAATCGAGGTGCGAACTGAAAAAATGATTACAGCAGTATTCGTCCTTGTGTTCGCTTACGCAACAAAGATTTAGCACGATGAACGCGACAAAAATTCTTGAAGGACGCGCAAGTGTTTTTGCAGAAAAGAGTTATGAACAACAGTCAAGCTTTCTTTTTTTTGGCGCATCTATTGCTCCGTAATTCTTTTGACAAGATGGTAGTGCATTTGGTATTGAGAATCGTTGTAGTGTTCTACAATGAGAAAACTCTGAGGAACCGAAAGAATGAAGTTGGCAGTCATCGACGGAACACCACTCGACGGATCGAACGGAGAGTTCCTGTTGCCCTTCTCGGTAAGGCGGCTACATTTTTGTTCGCCTCATTTTTTGAGAGGTGCCAGTGATGCCGATAACGTGGCTGTGCCTGAGGGAGTAGGGCGGCCACGAGTATACCGAAGCCGGATATCACAAGGGACGAATCCAGATGTTGCGAAATTCGACCGGTGAGCGATGCTCCTGCAACATCAGTGCCCCCTTTTCCTTGACCGGGTAGGGGGACGGTACGATTTCGTGCCGAGACACACCGAGAACTTGTTGGTTGTTCTGCACCAGCACGCCATTGAAGAGCAGTGTCACGACCGCAGGGGATTTCAGGTTTTCGCCGTCGAATCTTGGAGCAGTGAAAAACAGACTGAAACTCTGCCACTCCTGAGGTTTTCGTGCCGGGTTAACCAACGGGGGAAACTGACCGTAAATCGCACCAGCGTTGCCATCGGCGTAGATGTAGGATTCATTCGACTCAATGATCTGAATTTCAAACAGTTCCATGGCAAAGACACCGCTGTTTCCCTGATTCATTCGGTCAAAACCTTCCTTGAGTTCCGGCGTTTTCCATTCGATGTGGAGCTGGAAATCACCGAATTCCTGCTTGGTACGAATCTGCCCCGTCTTCATGATATCGAAGGCACCCTCCTTGATTCCGCCTTCAATGGGTTTGCCATCGGTCCGCACCCACTGGTCGAAATTCGTGCCATCGAACAAGACGATGGCATCGGCAGGAGCCGTTGCGCCGATGTCGCCGACACCCGGCGCAACGATTTTCGGCTGTGGTCGGGTTTTGTCGTGAACACGCCAGGTCGAGCCGGGGATCAACGCTGTATGCGTGTAACCCGGCTCGTCGGCGACAACGGGGTCCATCGAAAACAGAATCGTTACCAATATGAATATGACAACGGTAGTCCTCATCACTGTTTCTCCTGAAGGTGGTGTATTGTTCAAACGGATGTGCCACGTTCTTTCGTTTTTTTGCTGCAAGGCATTTGTCCTATTTGACTTGCGCCGATTAGTCGTGTTTTATTGTGTGTCTACACTGACATGCCAGACGGAGACGCTATGATTTTAAGCGTTGCAATGAATTGGTGAACACACCGTACAGTATCGCAGGAAATTGCCACTTGTCAACAGGGCGACGGTATTTTTTTGGGGCGCATTTTTATACACAGCAACACCCCTAAACCGGTTTCTGCTGCTCCGCTTCAAACGCTTTTTCGGCGGTGGCTTGCTGCTGCATCTGGACGATCAATCGCTGCACTTCCGCGCGGCGAATCGCGTCGAGACGGATCGTCGCTTCTCGCCTTGCCAATTCCTCCGCCAATCGCTCTTCCGCTCGCTCAGCATCACGACGTTTTTGCTGCCTTAACCTGCGCTTCTTTCGTCGCTCAATCACCGAACGCGGCAAGAGTACCCGAATCGGTTTGCTCGGGTCTTCCACCGGCGGGAGAATCCGAACAGGAATGTCCATCTTTTGGAACATCCGACAGATATGTTCATGACACGTGAACAAGAATATTTGCCGTCCCGATGCCGCAACTTCCTGCAACAATTGAATCGCCGCCCAGGCGCGTCGCGAATCAAAATTGACCAGCACATCGTCCAAGATCAGCGGCAGATTGGAGCCATGCCGCGCAAACTCCGACGCCAGTGCCAGCCGAAGCGCAATGAACAACTGCTCCCGCGCTCCACGTGAAATCCAGGACATGTCAAACGTGTTCCCCTCCCGATCATCCACTAAAAGCGTCTCTTCGCCAAGCGGAGTCCAAATCCGGTGGTATTTGTCCTCCGTCAAAATTTTCAGCAGTTCCGAAGCTTCCGCCAATGTCCGCGGCTGCCGATCCCGTTCGTAGGTACAGCGGATTTCATCCAACATTCTGGCACAGACAGCATACACTTGCCATTCCGATTGGGCAAGGCGAATCTTTTCGTTGATGATTGCCAGTTCCCGCTGTTTCTGCGTTGCCGTTTGATCTTCGGCAACTTGTTTTAACTGTTCCGCCAGTTGCCCGCGATTTTGCAGTTCTTCATGCAATTTTGCCGACGAAGCTTCGATCCGCTTTGTCACCTCCTTGAGCAACGTATCAATTTCCGGCAGCGGTTCGAGCTGTTTGAGTTCTTCGGCGAACGTGCTATCGTGAAATTCGATGCTTCCTTCGGCAAGTTGCCGCTCCTGCTCCGCTTCGATTTTTTGCTCGAGTTGCTTTCTGGCAATTCGCGGCGAGAGCAGATTCCCGAGCGTCGCTTCGGTACAAAAATTGCCCATTGCCGCTTCGAGTTCACGCTGCACGCCCTGCTCCTGCGCAAGCAATCGCCGATGTTTTTGATGCCGCAAATGCAATGCCCGAAGTTCTTCCGCCGTTTTCACACCGAATTGTCGGAGCAGATCGTGTTCCTGCTGTCGCGCCTTTTGCAAATCCCCCACCACTTTTCGCCGCATCTTGCGGAACTCTTGGATCCCCTTGATGAGTTTGTCCCGCTTGGCAGCGGCGGCGTTATTCTCTTCCAATTTTTTGCGCACCGCAGCAAGGATTTGAACGTAACTCGCGCCATCCGAAACGGACAAATTGATGTCGGCAATCAGAGTGTCAATGCGACTCGTAATGACCTTGATGTCCTTAATTCGTTGGTTGACCGTATCGCATCGTTTGTCGAGTTCTTTTTTCAAATCGCCGACGACATCACAATGTTCGAGATAATCCCTGATTCGTGCCGGTGTCCAATCACTTGGCAGATTGGTTCGGCGGAGCCAGTCATTCCAACGTCGCATCGCCGCCGTGTCCTCTTCCTTGCATTGCTGAAGCCTCACTTCAAATTGTTTGAGTCGCTGATTGACCTCTTGCCGCTGCGTTTCGGCGGGCATCAATTTTTCGAGAGCGGAAAGTTCGGCTTGCGCTTCCTGCAACCGGACTTCAATCGAGGCTGTACTGGCAAAAGGAAATCGAGCATCAATCGCTGCCGCTTCTTGTTTGGCACGGTCAATTTGCGACGTGAGCATGCCGAGCTGCTGTTGATTGTATTCCAATTTTTTAGCACTTTTCTGTTCGGAAAACTTTTTCGCCAGTTGAGGCACTCCGATAATGAGAAAACCCAAAACGACAATGACATACGACAGTGTTTTATCGATACCCGATAGCACTTCAAAAATTCCCATCACTCCCAGCCCGACACACACCACACCCGCAAGTCCCGCGAGCAACATCAAACCGAACATCCAACCGGGCAATGCCTGATTTTGCATCAGAAACGCATTGACGCGGCGAAGTTCCTTGTGATGCTGCATCATCTCGTTCAACTTTTGTCCGATACCTTGCCGTCGTTTGAGTTGATTGACCGTTTCTGCTGCTTTGTCTGCCGCTTCGGCAAGATTGTTCGTTTCCCGCTTGGCAAGTTCGACTTTAAGTCGGTCATTCAAATCTTTGGAGCGACGTTGGAGTTCCGCATGTTGTTGCCGCGTTTTCGAGAGTCGCTTGCGTGCCTTGTTCACCGACTTGGCGTAACTGCGGTATTCTTCCAACACATTTGCCTGAATGGTCTCCTGAGTTCCGTATCGCACCGTCGATGATATTGGAACAGGAGCGACAGTCCCCTCGCCAGCGGATTCCGACTCAGACCCGTTCTTTTCGGATCGGGGTAACGGATACTGTCCCCGACGCACTTTCGATTCTTCTTCGGAGATGTGTTTGTGGTAGTTGTCGATTTCCGATTCGAGATTGGCAATCTCATTGTCGAGTTCGACGATTCGCCCTTCATCTTCGAGCAAGATTTCGATGCGTGGAGCAAGTTTGCTCATCTTTTCGCTCACCGGCAAACTGGCGATGGTGGTCTTTGCCTTTTGAAATTCGTCCTTGACCCGGTCGTGCGCGGAGCGGCGTTCAGCAAGTTCGTTTTCGATGGCGTTCAATTGTTGCATCGTTGCGTCGGAGACAGCAACAACGGTTCCCATCGCGTCAATGTCGTCGCGGACATGATCCCGGCGAATCCAGATGGGCTCGGCATTTTTGGCAATCTCGTAGAGCCGCTTTTCCCGCTGGAGTTTGGTATGATCGTCTTCGAGATTAGCAATGGCTCGGTCAAGAATTCGCTGTTCATTCCGAAGCTGAACGTACTGCCGAATGAGTTGTTTCGTTTCGGCAAGTTCTTCTACAATTTTTTCTCGCCGAACAAGCAGTCCGGTCAGTTCTGAGGCTTGCCCGCTGGTTTGTCCGCTGGCTTTGCCTTCGGTTTCGGCAATGTGTAAGATTTTATTTCGGCGGGAAGAGAGTTCCCGAATCGTGTCAATGATGGAAACGCGATCCACACCGACGCTGAGCCGAAAGAGCATTTCGGCGGCTTCGGTATCATTCAGCGACGCGAGCCGTTGCAATTCGTCAAGACTAATCGCAAAGATGTTGTTGAACGTTTGCTCATCGACTCCCGAAACGAGCGAACGCAAAAATTGTGAACCTTGTTTCGTTCCATCGGCGGTTTGGATGTCGATCTGATCGTCGCTGCCGGTTCGGTCGGGCATGAACATTCGGCGGAGCCGGTAATGTTCGCCACCACGAGAATCGACTTCGAGAATCCCACCGGAAATGACACAAGGGGAAAGTTCGATATGGGTATCGGTGTTTCGCGGCTGATCCGTTTTACAAGGGATACGGATGAACCGTTGGCGGTCATTGCCGAAGCCGTAGAGAGTCGCGCGAATGAATTCGAGCAGGGTGGACTTTCCCGCTTCGTTGGCTCCGTAGAAGACGTTGATCCCGTCAGAAAAATTGGGCAGAGTCAGCCCCGACCAAAGTCCGAAACGTTCGATTTCAAGGGACGTAATTTTCATGAGGGAACGATTACCAGAAATTCAAGAACATTTTACGCCCCGCTAGCAGGTTTGTCAATATGGGGAAGATGCGGGAAGTTTGACGGGAAAATAAAGAAATTTATGGGTCGTTGCCCCTTCACCTTTCTCCTTGGCCCACGATGCACAGACTTTGCTCAGAGCTTCCGCCAAAGATTAATGCACACCACTTTCACGTCTCACTTTCTGGAAGGGTAAGGAGACAGAAGATAGGAGTCGTACGCAGTGCGGCGACCTCCTCTGTACTTGTGCCTCCTATCTCCTCTCCTGCGGAATACGAACCCGAAAAAAAGGCTTGTTATACCGAAGCCGGTTAAAAATTCCGGGGACCGAGTATTTTAGCCCGACAACGGAGGGGGACTGAACGAGGACGCATGCGAAAAATGACCCGCTCCGGGTCTATTTTCCAGCGAAAGCCTAAACACAGCTGAAAACCAGCGGGGCGGAAGTGATTTTATTCCGTCGCTCCTTCCGGCTTCGCTTCTTCTGGTTTCGCCTCTACTGGCTTTGCCTCTTCTGGCTTCGCTTCCTCTACCGTCGGTGCATCGGCTTCCTCTGTCGGATCACCTTCGGTCTTAGGCGCGGAAGGTCCCTTGGGGGGAATAGGCTCGGAGACGAGCTGCTTGCTGCCGTACATCGCCTTGGACAGGGCTTTGTAAATGGCATCATGCGACGCAAAGCCGATGCTGAAGCCGAAAATAAACCCAACGAACAGGAGCAAGCCCACCGGCGCACATTTGTTCTTGGTGGATGCTGAACAAGAAGAATTACCGTTTTCCGAAGTGTTCGTCATAATAAATATCTCCAAAGGGGTTATGAAAACAACGTGCAGACCACACTCCACACGAAACTGCCCCCCATTATTACAGAAAATTTCCAAAAAGCAATAGAGGCTTGGAAAAAAACAAAAAATGAAAAAATAAAAAATACGAGACTTTTGGCTTTCGTTGGAAAATAACAAGCCATTTTTGTCGAGATCGTATTCCGTCGGAGATAGGTGATAAGAAAAAGAAGTCGCATGCGATGCGGCAAATCCATCGGTAGTGCCATTCGAACGTCGGACTCCTCCACGACAAGGCTCAGCGGCTTGTACGTGCCAACGTATCGGCGATGCGGACGGCTTCGAGGAGACTGCCCGGATCGGCAATGCCTTGCCAAGCCTTGTCGAAAGCGGTCCCGTGGGCAACACTTGTTCGGATGATTGGCAAGCCGAGGGTAATATTCACCGCCCGATACATTCCCAGTAGTTTCAATGCAATGTGTCCCTGATCGTGGAACATGGCGACCACCGCATCGTATTTGCCATTTTTTGCATCAACCATGATGGTATCCGCTGGCATCGGACCGGTTGCCTGTAATCCTTCGGCGATTGCCTGTTCGATGGCTGGTCGAATGATCCGAATCTCTTCGTCTCCAAAAAGTCCCTCTTCACCAGCATGGGGATTGAGTGAGCAGACACCGATGTGCGGGGGATGGTCGTTTGGGTCGATGATCCGCCGCATGAATCCGTCTGCAAGTCGTATCTTGGCGAGGACAGACTCGGTGGTCATCTGTTCAAAGATCGTTTTCATTGCCGTATGAAGTGTGACGTGAACAACGGCAAGACCGTACTGACCACGGAGGTTTTCGCCTGCTCCGAGATAGAGCATCATGGCATAATTGTTGACACCGCACTGTTCGGCAAAGATTTCGGTGTGTCCCGGATAGTGATAGCCCGCCCGATGAAGAGCGGCTTTGTGAATCGGAGCCGTCACAATCGCATCAATGGTGTTCTCTTTCGCATGGCTCATCGCCCGCTCGATTGCCGAATATGCGGCGCGACCTGATCGGGCATCAATCGTACCGGAAGGCACCTCGAGAACATCATCGGAGCAACAAGCCAGACAGTCAATTTCTGTGTTGATCTTTCGCAAGTGTGCCGCTCGCCGCATGATTTCGGGATGTCCATAGACAACGCATCGGCAGTCGGGAATTGTCGCAAGTCGTTCCCACGCCCCCGCAATGATCTCCGGTCCGATCCCAGCAGCATCGCCCATAGTGATGGCTATTGTTTTCATAACATACTACGAGAGGAAATTGTTGTGTTTTCAGCGATCCCCGGATCGACTGTACGGGCGTAGCCGAAAAATAACCCGCTTCGGGTTGATTTCTTTTTGCCTCTCACAAAGGCACGAAGGGCACAAAGAATTTGGGCAACCTCCCCGTGTACGGTATCCATACTGAAACCAGGAACATCAAACCGTCGGATACTGCCACGGGCTGCGATATTCGCGCGAGAGCAATTTGCACGCTTCCGGGTCGTTCGGGATCGTCTGCTGTTTGCCATCCCAAACGATGCCGCGACCAAGTTTCAGCGATAAAATGCCAAGCAGTGCCAACGCAGTGGCGTTGTGCCCGATTTCAATGTCGCATATCGGCAAGCGATTCTTTTCAATCGATTCGATGAAATCGTTCCACAAGTTGGCGATATTCTGGTGATCCGGCTGGTCAAGCACCGACTCGACATGTTCGGTCGGTTCCACTCTGAATTCGCCGCGTGGATAGAACGACCACCCGTCAAGCCAGCCGAGGTGCAGTACGCCTTGCGAACCATAAAAATAGAGTCCCACATTGTGCCGCTCCTGCGGGTTGCCAGCGTAATTGCGATTTTCCCAAGTCAGGTCGAACGAATCAAACTTATAGACAACCTGCATCGAATCGGGAATCGTCGTGTTGTCGTCAAAAATGCGCCGACCCCCGATGGCACAGATTGCCGTCGGATGCACGTCGTCTCCCGCCCACCACAACACTTGGTCGAGCCAGTGTGTCCCCCAGTCGGAGATTTGACCGTTGGAAAACTCGGCGAAGTTACGATAGCCGCCCGGATGCATTCGCGGATTGAAGGGGACCAGTGGCGACGGACCGCAGAAGAAATCCCAGTCGAGTCCTTCCGGCACGGGAGCGTCGGCTGTCGCCTTCGGCAACCACGGATAATTGAAGAACGCCTTGATGCTGCCGATTTTCCCGACCTTCCCGCTTTTCAGAAATTCCATTGCGGAAATGTGATGCGGTGCGGTTCGCCGGTGCATCCCGACTTGCACGATGCGTTTCGCATCGCGGGCGGCTTTGATCATGGGCAGTCCTTCATTCATCGTGTGCGAAATCGGCTTTTCGACATAGACATGTGCCCCGGCTTCACAAGCAGCGATGGTCGTCAAGGCGTGCCAATGGTCGGGCGTGGCGTTGATGACAATCTCTGGCTTGATTTCCTTGAGCATCTCCCGGTAATCGCCAAACGTTTTCGGCACAACATCGGTCATTTCCTTTTGTCGAGTAAGCGTTCGGTCGAGTTGACGGCGGTCCACATCGCAAAGAGCGACCATTTCAATCGCCCCCGATTTCATCGCTGCGTTGCGAATGTTGTTTCCCCACCAACCGCAGCCGATGAGTGCGGTGCGATATTTTTTCTTGGAATCTGCCCCAAGGACGGCGGGGGAGGAAACCGTTGTCGTTGCGGCAACGGCAGTAGCAACGGTGGATGCCGTGAGAAATTTGCGTCGAGTGAATGTCATCGTTAGTGTTCCTTTTTCAAAAAATGGCGATCAATACCGGCGCAAGATAACATAATTTTCGGGAAAAACAACACCTCGCTTGCGGCTCTTGTGTTTGTGCGGAGGCGGTTGCCATGACGTTCCCGGTCATTCGTGCAATGATCGCCATTCACACAATGGCAGCCGGGAGCGCAGACAACGTCGGGGGCGGTTGCGCCAGCAAGCGCGGTCGGGTGCAACCGCAAATAACCGGTGCATTTACTCTACGGAATGGTGATTTCAACAGAAAAAAGGATAGTTTATTTCTGGCGAAAGCCTATAAAGGGTATCGTCAGGAGAAAGTGGTCAGTAGTCAGGAGGCACAAGTGTGGAGGAAGTTGCCACAACGCATGCGATTTCTTTCTCCTTACTCCCTACTCCTCTTCTTCTGCGGAACCTATCCGGGTCTAATCATCACTGTACCGTTCCCATCCTTGGGCATCGGGTCTGTTGAGCCATCGGAAGCCGGTCTTTTTCTGGATTTCGCCGAGCCACGCTTCAAAGGCAGTGGATGTCACTTCCGGGAATCCAGCATTGAGATAGATACGAGTATCTGTCGTCTGAAACTGCTCCCACAGTGCTTCTGTTGAGGGGGAACTGCTGGTAACACGGACAATATGCGCCGCCGATTGCGGTTGATTGAACGCCACATCTGTCTCGCCGATTTGCAGTGAAAAAACGGTCTCCATGAAATCCGAACCGGGCGCGGCAATCACCCGGTTGAGCATCTCTGCATCACCCACCGGAACCCCCTTTTCGCGGATTTCCGACACCACCGGTGTCGGCAGTCGTCCCTGATAGAGTGCCTGATAAAGTGCCAGCATCGGCGGCATGTTCCCATAAGTTTTCCATGTAAACGGTTCGGTCTCCACCACCAGCATTTCCGCATGATCGGCAAAAACTTCAACCAGCGGCTTTTCCGATGCTTTCGCCGCTTTTGCCAACTCTTCCGCCTTTGCCAGTGCCAGCGTCCGAGCCTCGACCTCTTTCCAACGTTGCAGAACGATTTCCTGCACTTCGCTCATGGTTTTCGGTCGCTTCTCCTCTTCCTGCTCCGTGACCCAGTATAGCACCTGAGTACTGTTGCCCGACGCGATTTCCGCCTCGAACAGCAGCGGCGTTCGGGAATACAACTGACCAAGCAACCCTCGTTCCCTAAAACCAAACTCCGTTCGCAACGCAGCATAGACATCTCCCAGCGGCACCGTTTTGAGTTCAAGCCGTTGTTCAGCAGCAAAACCAGTCAAATCGGGCATCGGCGGGATCGGCTTATTCTGCTCAAAATGGGTGTGATAGGTGTCGGTATATTCTTTCATCTTTGCCTGAATGACCGACAACGCCGCCAGTGCCTTTTCGCCAGCAAGCGTTTGGCGAATCTCCTCTTTCACATCATCGAAGGGACGGTACAGAATGCTCAAATCAATCACTTCGTCTTCCGCTTCTTTCGGTTCCGACAACGCGGGCATCACGAATTCCTCGTCTTGGTTGATCTCTCGCGGCATCACCAACGTCGTTGGTGGTGCCTCGCCGACAACCGCTTCGGGTGCTTCGGCAGAAGTTTCCGCCGTTTCGCCCGCTTGCTCGGCTTCGTCTGTTTGGTACGAAACGAATCGCATCGAAACTCTCGACACCGCCGATGTGGTTGGCGTGGCTTCCTCTGAACGCGGCACCTCTTCTACCGGTGCTGCCTCTACCGGTGCCGGTTCATCCGTTTGCGGTGTTCCCTCTATGACGGGAGCATCCCCGGAAGGACTGCTGTCGTTCGGCGACCCAGTCGTCGGCTCTCTGTTGCCGTCTAGATCCTCGGGCATCGGAGCCGTCGGCATCGGGAAGAGCGAACGCCCCGGTGTGGGGAAGGGCATCGCGCCGGGCAAGCCGGGCATGGTGCCGGGAAGTCCGGGAAATTGCGGGGAGTCCAAGATCGCTCCTGCTGGCTGTTTGCGGAACAGCGTTTCTTTGTGTTCTTCGTAATAGGCGAGCATTTCCTCTTCCGTAATGGAGTCGAGCAGTGCTTGACTCGGTTCGGCAATGGCATATTGGAACGCAAGTTTCGTCGGCATAATAAAGCCACTGTCGGCGACCATCGGGTTAAATCGTTTTCCTTTACGCTGCTCAAAAAAAGCATTCAGCTGGCTGGCACTCGGCTCTCCTACTTGATTGACAAAGGAATCGACGGGCACCGCCGCCGTTTCAATCGTGACCTGCCGGTGGAGCCGCTGGAACCAATCCCAACGGGTGGCGGGAGAAACCACACTCACCGACAAGTTAAATTGCGCGAGCAACTGTTGTTGTCGAAGATACCGGGCAAGAAGATATTCCAGGGACTGCTGCGATAGACCGACTGACCGCAACGTGTTACTGTAGACGGCATCGGAAAGATAATCGCCGGTCTGTTCCTTCAGCCAACGGAGCATGTCGTGCCAGTCCGGCGAAACGCCTTCATCTTTGGCATATTGAGAAATCAGCCAATCGTTGATGAGTTGTTCGGGATGGTGGGGCTGCTCAAACCGATGGACGAGCATCTGCAAGGGAAGCAAGGATTCCCGCATTTCAGGGTTAGTCGGGTCAGAAGCCTCCCAGAGATTTCTTAGCAAAACGTTGAAAAACCGCCCCAGCATCTCTCGATCATCCCGGAGACGTTGGACTTCGTAATCGGTAATTTTTCCGAATCGCCGACTCTCGGCATACGTGGTGATTTGCGAACTGGGACCACCGCGGCTGCCGATCAGTTGAATAATCACTCCGAGAAAAAGGAAGGAGATAATCGCCAAGAGCGTGGCTCCCGCCATGCAGCCCTTTTGATTGCGTTGAAACGTCCTAAATGGATGAAATGCCATGAATGTTGTCCTTAACTGATTAAACTGATTTGTACTCTATTGTTTCGACGGGATGGACAAGATGGGCAGGATGACATTTCCTGCTCAAACATCCTGTATACCCTGTCAACAAAATCATCAATATTATTGTTCTGCTGCACTTGCCTTGATTCCCCGCACCAAATTGACTGCCTGTTCGGGATTCACGTTGCTGTACACTTTGTCGTCGATGACGAGTACCGGAGCGAGTCCGCAGGCACCGAGGCATGAAACCGTCTCGACGGTAAACAGCATATCATCGGTCGTGTGTTTCGTTTCGGACAATTTCAACTCTTTGTACAAGGCTTCCAGGATCGGCTGGGAGCCGCGAACGTGGCAAGCGGTTCCGTCACAAAGTTTGCACACGTGTTTCCCCTTGGGAATCAGCGTGAAGTGAGCGTAAAAGGTCGCGACTCCGAACACATGGGAGGGGGGAAGTGCCATCGACGTGGCAATAAACGCCAATACCTCTTCCGGGAGATAGCGGTAAAAATCCTGCACCTGCTGTAAAACGGGAATCAAACGGGCGGGATCGCGCCGGTTGGCTTCGAGGATTTCGACGACACGGTCAAACTTTCGCGGGGAATCGGTCATGGCACGTCTTTCGATCACGGTACGTCTTTCGGCAGTCTGTTCAAGACCGCCCGACGACAAACAGCATTATCCCCGTTCCCCCCCAAATGTCAAGTCGGGGAACACACACAACGTGAGGATTGCAAAGCAAAACGTCGTCGGCAACTGACCCTCGACTGTGTGATCTTCCTGACACGAACAATCTGGTCGGCTCTGTTGACAGTGGCAAAGTGCTTCGTTAGAATACGGGCGATACGATGCTCCACTCTGGAGTGTCTCCCATTTTTTACCCTGAGAAAATCTCATGAAACGTAATGTCTTGTTAGTGGCGGTGATGGTGTTTGTGTTTGGTGCCATGCTGTCGGCAGCGGAACCGGTGGTGGTGAAACCGTTCAACGGTGTCAATTTTGATGGTTGGCAGGTCAAACCAGGCAGGCAAAATGTCTGGACAGTTGGCAGGCTTGCCTCCAACTCGGTCGCGGATTCCGCAACAAAGTTTGAAGTCCTACCCATGCGTGGGGGGCAAGGAGGGCAGGGTGCAGGAGCGGCGGGAGGAGCAGGACCGCGAGGTGTCATGATCAATGACACCGGCAACGATTGGCGTGATGCAAGACCGGGACGAGGTGCGGATATTTACACCACGGAAAAATTCGGCGACTGCACCGTCAAGGTGGAATTTCTCGTTTTGAAAGGGGGCAATAGTGGAGTCTATCTGATGGGGGAATACGAAGTCCAGATTGCAGACATTTTCGGCAGACCGGCAAACAGACCCCTCGGACAGGGGGACATGGGAGCGATTTATAGTGCTGCTCCGCCCTCACGCAACGCCGCCAGCATGCCGGGAACATGGCAGTCCTTTGAAATCGAATTCGTTGCTCCGAAATTCGACGCAGAAGGGAATAAAACCGCAAACGCTTTCTTCAAGAAAATTACACTCAATGGCATCGTCGTTCAGGAAGATGTCGAAGTCAAAGGACCGACGGGCGGAGGTCTGACGATGAAAGAAGCCCCCACCGGACCGCTGATGTTCCAAGGAGATCACGGTCCTATCGCGTTCCGAAATGTTGAAATCATCGTGAACAAATAGAGCCGCGCTGCGTTCAATGGCGGACGGTTGTAGGGGCAAAAAATCTTTTGCCCCTACCGATGGCGGCGGGTAATCACGCCGGAGGGCAGTCATGCCAGCGGGCAATCACGTAGGATTGCCCCTACGTTTGCGGGTGAACCGTTCGATCCCCACAGCGGCGGTAATGACCAATAGCGAGAAGAACAAATACGCGGAACGAGTGACGTAACTCTCTGCATAACATCTTGCTCGGAGTTCACCTTCGCCGCGCGGCGAGGTGAAAACGTATTCCTGACCGCCCAAAGGAATGTCGATGTCTAAACTTGCAAAGCGAGTGGCGAGGGGGGAAATTGTTTCAAGGTTTTTTATTATCGATTCGAATTTGGCGACATCTTCCGCCTTTGCCTCAAGTATTACGACATCAAGATCGGAAAGCACTACGTGCGGAGATTCTTGTTGCGGATTTGACCAGTCCACGACCCCCCCGCTAACACCACCAAAATTGCCACCACCCATTCCGCCGCGTCCGCCAGATTGCCCCGGCGGCATGGGTGCGCCGTGAGGAGGTACTGTTTGACCACTGCCGGGGGATGGGGCGAACCGTGTTTGCGGACGTTGTTGAGGAACGTCCGCAACTTGCGGCTGTTCGATTGGCACTGGGGCTGGGGGGAGGGTCACAGCCGGACGTTGGGGTGCCTGCGGGCTTTGTGCTTGTTGGCGGTGTTCAATACTATCAAACCGACTATCCGCTAGTTCAGAAATCCGGCGTGCAAGCACCTGTTGATCATCTGAAATACCGTCCATGGACATTCTGCCCATCGACAAGTTTTCCGTCGTTTTGCTGGGTTCATCCCGTCGTACCAGTTGGTTGCTTGCGAGCCATTCGTTGTTTTTGAATGACCCTGTTGGTTCTTGCAATCCCCTTTGTATTCGTGATTGTTCTTTCATGCTGTTTTCCGATGGGTCAACTGCCCAGTTGGAAATCAACTGCGCCGAATTACCGCGTGCCATGGTGTTGCTTTGATTGCTGAATCGGTGTTCGATTTTGCCATCGTTGTAAATGGCACCGCCATCGTTATACACAGCATCGCCACGAGCCACGGATTCATTCTCTCGATCCATCACCTTTCTCTTGCCCAGTGTAATGAGCGACTCCTCTTGAACACCGTAAATCTCTCCCAAATTGGAAATCGCACGCGATTGCTCAAAGGAGTTGGCGAACTGTTGTGCAGACGATTCCAAACGTGTCATCACGTTCTGGTCATGCGATTTCTTGAGCGCGACGACCGATTGCTCTGCTTTTTGCCGTTCGACGAGAGTGAGCGTTCCGTCGAAGGTATAACGGAAACCATGCGGCAGGTGCAAGCGGACAATCGACGACTCGATGTGAATATTCCGCTTCACGACAATCAGCGGAAACGCGATCCGAGCAAAGGGACGCACCGGCGGCAACGTTCCCGCATAGATGAGCCGCAGCGCATAGTCGGGATCGCCCGGTTCCGTTCTGACAAGCGGGATGCGGACAAACGTTCCTGTCGATTTCGCCATCGTTCGTGATGTCGATGTTCTGATAAAATCGTTGCGATCTTCTTCGGGCATTTGAGTCGGCTTGACCGGTTCCCCCACCTCTAAACCATTCTGTGCGGCATCGTTGACATTGCGACGTTCACGTTGCTTCCATTCGGCAGCGGTAAGAATACGCACGACCCAGAGTTCCGCACCGTGCGGCAGCCAGAGGTCGAGGTATTGCTCCGTCTTGTTGTCCACATGATAAACCTGTTCGGCAATGTACGCGCCCTCTTCGCCCACCACAATGCGTGTTTCAGCAAGACCCACGCTCACGCCTGCCATTCGCAACGTCTCCCGACGATGCGTTTGGAATGTGAGGGCAGGGTGTAGGGGCGTACCCTCGCGGTCGCCCTGGGCAAGGGCAAGCCCAGCCCTTACATTTTCTGCAATATAGCCTGTGCCAAAATTGGAACCGAGGATCGATTCGAGATGTGCCCAGTCGTTCGTTCCGCGAGTGAGCAGTCGCAAGCCCGAGGGGGACGCAGTGATTTCGTCGATCCCTTCCCGACTTTCGAGTACGACGTACTGCCGCTGGACGCGACCAGTGTGCATCACGGGAATGGCGACCGGCGTGTCCGCTCCCGCCACAAGCGGTCGATCCGAACGCACAAGCACTTGCAGTTCTCCCATCATTTCTTCTTGCAAGTCGAGACGCACATGCACGTTTCCGTTTTCTGTCGGTGTCACCGTTTTTCGCTGGAGGAGCGGTGTTTCGATCCGTGCATTTTCGAGCCACTGCGGCAATTCAAACTCCACCCGGCGGATGCCCGCTCGTTCGATGGTGTAGTCAATCAAAATTGTCTCCTCAATCGACTGCCTCTTAATGCTCGTGTTCGAGATCGTACTCACCACAACATCCGGCTGCCGTTGCACGAGGGAGAGTGTGCCGCCGAAATCGCGTGAGTTGTTCGCACGCAGCGCGAGCCGAGCGAGCGGCTTTCTCGCGGCACTGAGCCACGTCAGCGTCTCCGCCGGAACAGTGTCGCAGCCGCTCATGGCGGTCAGGCGAACATCAAACGCCGGATCGGTCAGCACGGCATAGTACATCATGATGCTTGCGGCATGAATATCTGATACGGAAATTTTCGGGAGCGAAATTGTCTCTCGTTCGGGCAGTTCTCCTTCGACAACAATTTGCACGTTGCCTGCTGCGCCGATGCGGCTCCCAGACCCTTCGGGAAAATAGACGGAAAGAATCAATTTTTCGTCCACTGTATGGACAATGTATTCATGTCGGATGGGAATATTGACACGACGTACTTTGAATCCTTGTGGCAGGCGAATGTCCGCTTGATAGATTGGTTTTTTATCTGGTTGCAAAGTGATATTCGATTCGAGGGTCGTTTCATATTCCGACATGTTGACGATGGACTGGATCGTTACGGAATGCAAGGGCACAACCGGCGATACGTCGAGCGCGAGCCGGAATGACTCTGACGCGAACCGGAACGTTTGAACCGGACGAATGCCGAGCGGACTTTCGAGACCCGCCAGTTTTGTCGAAGCGATACGTGTTAACTCGTTGGCACTCGGCAAGTCGGTGCGCGAGAGACCCGATTCGTGAATCGTGCGAACGTTGAGAAGCGGACTTTGCATCACGCTCATACGTCCCCGGTGCATCGCTGCACCGACCACTTCGACGACTGGGACGATGTCATTCGCCGCATCGTCCGTACCGCGATTCTTCCACATTACCACGGTAACAAGTTCTTGTGTATCCGCCGGTTTGAGCAATTCTACGTCAATCGTTTGTTTGTCCGAATCGGGAATATCAATTTCAACCGGTCCCCAGCCGCGAACGTTGCGTCCGTCGATGGCGGCGACTTGATAATCGCCCGGCAGTCGCAAGCGAAATGTTTCATGTTTGCCGCCGCCGAAGTCGAGGGTGAGATTCCACGTCATTCGCATTCCATCTTCGCGGACTTCAAAGAGGGCATCGGAGTCAATTTTGAGATCGTCATCGACCGTGCCTTCCGTCACTTGGGGTCGCCATTGCCAGTGGAAAACACCGCCCGGTGCGAGCGTTGTTTCGACAATGTTATTCCCTGTGGAAGAAATCCATTTGCGTTGATCGAGTTCATTGCCGGTACGCAGTTCGCTGCCAATCTCGGGGATCGTCAGCGTTACGCTTGTTGCCATGCCCGCTGTCCGCGTAGGACCTGCGGGAAGCCGACCACTCACAATATGCCAGCCACCCTGCCTGCGCACGTTGTATCGCGATTTCCACTCCAGCACGTATTCTCCTTTCCCCTGAACGGAGAGGAGATAAATGGCGGCTTGCCCCATTTCGGTTTCGGGTGCTTCATAGAGATTTTGGGCAATCATTACACGTTGTCCGGGATTTGTTTCCACTCGCACCGACCGATCCACGCCAGCATTGGCGAGCGTTCCGCTAAAGCCGAGTTCTGCCTTTTTGCCATTGATCGTGACCGACTCCAGCACGCCGCCGGAGACGGGGAATGGTACGGCGAGTGGCTCGTCCGAAAAAACTTCAAAGCGGATCGTCCCTTCGATGAGAAGATTCTCTTGGAGTGCCGCAGTCGTTGTTGTCACGAGCGTCGCGTGGTACTCTGCTCCTGCCATTGCGTAGGCAACGGGTGTTTTCGGCAAAAAATCCTTTTTCGGCGCACGTTTTTCTGGGTTGTGTACCAGATCGAAGAGTTCCCGAAACCGTTCGCTGGAGACGAAGACTCGCTGCTGCGGCGACCGGAGCGACTCCGCCGTTGGCAGTTCCCCGTCCGGCAGATTGGCACTATCGTATGGCACGAGAATCACATCGTCGGGGATCATGAGTTTCGTCTCCTCCGGCTGAATCAACCGCACCGTGAGCGGAGCGTTTTCCTCTGCTGCTGCGACACCACAGAGCATTGTCATTATTGCAATAAAGCAGCACGTTGATAATTTTTTATTTGTCATGGGTGTACTCCTTGATAATTTGTTTTCGGTTGTCATTTTTTTTTGCTGCGAAGGACGAAAAGGACGCTAAGGACTTGCTATTGTGCTTTGCGACATTTGCGGTTAAGAATCTTTAACTGCAAAGAGCGCGAAGGCTTCGCTATTGTTCGTTCGTTGATTGTTTCAATTCGTAGTAAGTCGATTTTGTTTTACCCACTTTGGCAACCTTGTTTTCTTTGACCATTTCTGACAGTATTGCACGAACACGCGGCTCGCTCAATTCGAGAATTCCCGCAAAATCAGCGACGGTTCTCCGCCCATGTTCGGTGAGATAGGACAGGATTATTCGCTTGCTTTTCGCCTGTTTATTCGCTTGCATATTCGCTTGCTTTTCGCTCGTCATTTGTTCATTTCTCGCTTGTTTTATGCGTGATTCTCGTCTGTTATTCGCTTGCTTATTCGCTTGTTTTTCGTTTGTTATTCGCTTGTTATCGCACATTTCGTCGTTATCGGACAATTTATCGCACACGTTATCGCTCGCTGTGCTGTTATCGGACACGGCTCGGTCATCGCTTCTGATAGCGTTCGCGTGCTGCGACCGTTTGATTGCCCATTCGCTCTTTTTGAACGACACCGTAAATAGCTCCGAAAAATCAAAGTGGGGGTCGGCGACATGCGATTCTTGCGTTGCCATTCTCATCCGCATAATTCCCGTACCCATCTGCTCAATGTAACCGATGCGAAAGAGCATACTGGCAATCACAGAATTGCGTGTGATCGAAATCGTGCCGAAATTCTCTGGAGTGATCCCTTTGCAAACGCCACCTGGACTGACAATGTCCACGCGGTCGTCGAAAATCTCCACCATTACCCGCGCCCCTTTTTCAAAATAGTCCCGATGGCAAACGGCATTGACCACCGCTTCGCGGAGCGCGTCTTCCGGTAATTCGAGAACGTTTTCTCGTCGTAAGGATTCGATCTTGAAACTCATACGCAGATGCTTTTTCAGAAATATCATCGCGTCGTTGATATTGCTGACAAGATCACCGTTCAATTCTTTGGCATCCAACACGTACGCTTTGTTCGTTCCTTTGTATAAGCCGCAGACGATTCCCGCGTGGCGGAAGAAGACATCTTCGCCATTCTTTCGGAAGAACAACGCCCCAGCATTCGTAAAACACATCTTACCGCCGGAAAGTGCGGCACAGTTTAAGTTTCGGAGAATCGCATCGCGGTCCAGCACATCGCTGATTCTGGCGGTCTTGACGTAACGTCGGTAGGCTGCCTCGTCAAACTGCTCCGCAATCGGCAAGTCGTCGCGGACAAGTTCATCATAGCGAATTCGCCCTTCCCCCTGACAAAACTCAATAATGCTGCTTCGATCCAGTTTTTGTGAATTGGGTCCTGACCGAAGAAAGAAACCTGCCGGACATGAGTAGGGCTTTTGCGTCCCTTCGGGAACCGTCAGCACGATGATACGGTCAAGCACGTCTGTACGGACTTGCAGACGCGGCTCGACTTTGTTAATGGTGTCCTGAATGCGGGAGCGAGCGACATTGCTCGTGTCGGTGCCGACGATACGTCCTTTGTCGTCCACACCGATAAAGACTCTGCCTCCAGAAGTATTCGCAAAGGCGCAGACCTCCGAGGGAAGGTCTTTGTCGGGACCCTCCTTGAACTCTACGGTATGACTCTCCCCTTCGCTGAGGATGGCTTCTAATTCTTCGTACATATTTTTCTGCCCAACCCCCCCTCCTCCCCGATTCTACCTCATGCTGCTGTTTGATGCAATCGTCAATAACCTTCAAGATGCCCCATCCACGACCAATTTGCGATAAATCCCGGCAACACGCTCGGCTTCAGTCCCCCTTCCTCACTAAAACAGGAATGTCCTGCGCTCGTTTGTCGATCCGTGGGTAAGGACTGATTCTGCCGTAAAAACCGGCAGCTTGACCGCCCACCGTAAATACGCCGATACACAAATGGTAATCATCGCCTCCGGCTGATAAGAGCGGCTGACTTTCAAATTTGCGTTGAGCGATCCAATGCGAGGGATAGCCCGACAACGAGAGACCCGACGCAACCCGAGGCGGCTGAGCGGGGGCGCATGCGAAAAATGACCCGCCCCGGGTCTGCCCTAAAAATTTGCCGCACTCAAAACCAAAACGCCAGACTCGAAAAAAACTCCAGCAACCCTGCCCAGAGCAAACAGGACACAAATAACATTTCCACATGCCTTTTGAACCAGCGCAAGACGACCACACGATCGAACTTCCACTGGAATCCTGTCCGAAATGCGGCGGTGACGAACGGTTATGAAATCTTTATCTTGCCATGCTCGGCGATCCACTTCTTCGACCATCGGACAGCCTCAATGTCCAAGTCGCAGATGTTCGACCCCAGAAAGATCATGCCTTCGATCATCCCTTCTTGGAGCCATTTCAAACCCATGTCGCATTGCATCTTCATCAGGTCCATCGGATACGGCTTTCCCAAACCGAAGTCCCACATATAAATTCCCAGCAAGATTCGCTTCTTTGGGGCGATTTCCTGGAATTTCGCAAAATTCTCCGGGAGTTTCGCCAGATCGTTCGCCGTCCAACTCCAGAGGGACACGACATCGACCAGTTCGAGGTGGCGTCGGATTGCCGGATTCAGTTGGTGCGTGTAAAGCGTAATGGCAAGGTCAAGATTCCGGTTCATCTGTTGCATTTTCGTCCTGATTTCCCGAACCCGGGCAACAGAAATGGCAGCGGCGGCTTCCGATTCGACTGTAGACGGACTGTTCAGCAAGTTTTCCGGCGGATGTCCCGGAAAAGTAGAAGATGCCTCAACTTGTGCCGTTGAAAGGTCAATCGGCTGATCGCCTTTGAGAAACCGGACACCGCCGAGACCGACACTGTGAGCACCTTCCGTATCGTGCGTTCCCAAAAGGCGAAGTCGCAACGTCTGAAGGGGGGTGTTCGGTAGAGCCAGGCTGACGAGAGCCCCTTCGCGGTTTTCCAGTCGCACGATTTGGAGTTCTTTCCAGTTCTCCCCCTCACGAAGATCAACGGCAATATCTTTCGTGCGGTAATACCCCGTTCTCCACGCCGTTTGCTCCAGTTCCAATCGGTCAGCACTCATCGGTTTCTCAAAATGAAACGTGACACTGACGGGGAAGGTAACATTGTTTTCTGCCAGCCAGAGACGAGAAACGGCATCAACGGGGAGAGCGTTGCCCTTAAAAAAGTCATCCATGAACAGACCAGTAAGGTTCGGCATCGTTTTGGAAAGTTCCAAGACGTATTCCTGTTCCGACACCGAAGTTCTGCCTTCCGAGCAAAAACCCCACATCAGTCTTTTGAAATGACGGTATTGTGCAGCGTACTCGTCATACGGCATATCCGGTTTGAGGCTGTACCGAAGGAAACAGACGTTGTCGATGTCGAGAAATTTTGCGGCATCGAACGGTGTCATCCGACTGTATCCTTTGTTCGGCAGACCGTACTGATTGTCGTAAGACCCTTCAATATGTGCCCACATCCACAGCCGATCATGCACTGTGTTTCCCAGAGCATTTCCAAACGTCATGGAGGGGAGCAGTGCGCCCGCACCAAGAACACCAGCGGCGGTTTGGAGAAAATTCCTACGTGAAATGCGTGCCATCATTCTGTCCTTTCTTGAAAAAATGTTGTGAAACAAATGGTGATCGAATACGCTCCTTATCGAGAAAACAGTGGGGCGTTAGCAAAGGGGTCAAGAAATCTTTTCCTTGCCATGCTCGGCGATCCAGCGTTTCGACCACTCGACTGCCTCGATACCCATATCGCAGAGGTTCGTACAGGTGAAGATCATGCCCTCAATTTTCCCCTCTTTGAGCCATTTCAAGCCCAAGTCGCATTGCATCTTCATCACGTCGAGCGGGTAGGGCTTTCTCGAACCGAAGTCCCACATATAGATTCCCAACAAGGTTCGCTTATCGGGCACGATTTCCCGATATTTGGCGAAATTTTCAGGAAGTTTCAGCAAGTCTGCCGTTGTCCAACTCCAGAAGGACACGATGTCACACAGATCGATATGACCCCGGATGGCAGGATTCAGTTGGAATGTGTAAAGCACCACGCCCAGGTCAAGTTTTCGATCCATCTGTGCCATTTTTTCCTTGATTTCCCGAAGTCGGGCAACCGTAACGGCTGCGCGGGCTTCCGGTTCGACCGAGGAAGGAGCGTTCAGCAGCAAGTTTTCCGGCGGATGTCCCGGAAACGTAGAAGATGCCTCGACGGTTGCTTTGGAAATGTCCATGAGACTACCGTTTTTCAGGAATCGGACACCGCTGAGACCGACACTGTGAGCACCGTCTGTATCGTGCGTTCCCAAAAGGCGGAGTCGGAGTTCCTTCATGCCTTTGCCGGGCAACGCAAGACTTGCTTTGGCATTCGGGCGGTCTTCCAAACGCACGTTGCCATGCTCTTTCCAGTCATTGCCATCGCGAAGATCAACAGCAACGTCGCTTGTCAGGTAAGACCCGTGTTTCCACGCCGATTGCTCTAGTTCCAAACTGTCCGCTTCGACAGGGTTCTCAAAACGGAACGTCACGATGACAGGTAAGGCAACATTGTTTTGCGCCAACCATAAACGAGAGGCAGTTTCCGCAGGAGTGGCGTTTCCCTTGAAGAAGTCGTCCATAAACAGCCCCGTCACGTTCGGTGTCTTTCGGGCAAGTTCCAAGACGTGTTCTTGTTCCGCAGCCGTCGTTCTCCCGCCATCCCCTACGAAACTCCACATCAGTCTTTCCACATTGCGGTACTGTGTGATATATTCGTCATACGGCGGCGCGGGCATGTTGTTGAGCCGGATGAAGATGGAGTTGGGAATGTCGAGAAATTCGGCAGCCTGGATCGGTGTCATCCGATTGTCTCCATTGTTCGGCAAACCGAAGTTACCATAATTATCTTTGAAGGCTCCTTCAACAATTGCCCAGACCCAAAGCCGGTCACGTACCGTGTTTCCCAACGGTTTTCCAAACGTCATCGAGGGAAGCAACGCACCAGCACCAAGAGCACCGGTGGTTTGGAGAAAATGTCTGCGTGAAATGTTTGTCATCGTTTTGTCCTTTCTATGGTAAGGTGTTGTGAAACAGCGTGTGATTGATTACCGAGGCTTATGAACGGAGAGAGTCAAATTCGTCACTCCTTTGGGAGACACGTCGATTTCCAATGGCGTACTCTTCGAGTCCGCAAAGAGCGGATCGACAAGTTGCTTAGGTCTTGCAAACCCCATTGTCGTACCATCTGTAGGTTCAAAGGCGAGAACTCGCTCTGGTGCCACTTCGCTCTCTTCGCTTTTTGTGACGCAAACCTTGAATTTCCCTGCGGGGGCACCGTGAAATTGTCCATGGGTGACGATCATTGCTTTGCCTTCGGCATCGGTACGACCACCGACTGTCCACTTGGCATCTGCCATATTGTCGGTGTAGAGCATCACAAATGCGTCGGCAAGCGGCTTATCGTCCATCGTGATGGTCAAGGTTACGGGGTACAGACGCGGAAGGTCCTTCGGACGTTTTGCATCGGAACATCCGATGCAAAGGAGAAGGACTAAAATCATCGTCAATGTGGAATAATGGTTCTTCTGCATATTTGTCTCCTTGTTATAGTGCTTTGGATTCCCCGCCCTGCGGTGTTCCCAGTGCTCCCCAAACACCCCACGGACTGTCAGAGCGTAGGTCGATACGGAGCGGGGTGTTCAAGTCCCCCACGTCGATTGTCTCGGAAATGAACACACACGATCCGTCCATCTTGGCAGCATTGACACCGCCGCCCGCATGATAGTTGTACTGTCCAACTTATAGTCTTCTATTGTATCTTCTTGGCGGCAGTATGTTCTTTGCGTAGTAGTGGTAGAAATAGGCAAGGTCTTTTCTTTGCGAACGTCGTTGGATGTCAAAGTGC
>Ga0123353_10002292_pt1 | contig 23760 bp, 17 predicted proteins | sample TergutLab28metaG_3_FD_92763 | JGI IMG/M metagenome (GOLD analysis project Ga0123353, IMG submission 92763) | Labiotermes labralis P3 segment gut microbial communities from Petit-Saut dam, French Guiana - Lab288 P3 | ecosystem: Host-associated > Arthropoda: Insects > Digestive system > Gut ... | reverse complement strand
CAAACCCAACCGGGCCTACCTGGCCCCCTCCCGCGAACCCCTGGAATTCACCTACGCCAACGGCCGAGTGACCTTCACCATACCCACCATCGAAATCCACCAAATCGCCGTGATGGAGTAGGCGTGATCCCCGGGAGCGCAGGCCAACGCATGCCCGTGACGCTCCAGCGACATTTTTTCGACACCACAGCAATATTCCACGCGGGATGGCGTTTGGCATGATGGTGATCGAACGGTTAAAGACCATTTAGACAGAAAGGAATTGAGCGATGAGGACATTACTGACGTTGGTGGCGGCGTTGGCGTTGGTGGCGAGTGTCGCGGTGGAAGCCCAGCAGGGCGGAGGCAATCGTGGCGGCAATCGCGGTGGCGGCAACAACGCCGGACCGGGCAATCGCGGCGGCGGACCTGGCGCGTTTGGGATGAACAATCGAGGCCCCGCCCTGGCGGAGTTCGTCAACGGCCTGAAGCTCACGGACGAACAGAAGGAAAAGGTCAAGGGAGTTTTCGACAAGGAAAAAGAAGCCTTCGACGCGTGGGACAAGGACAATGCCACCGCCCTGAAGGACGTGCAGGACAAGATGCAGAAGGCCCGCGACGATCGCAACCGGGACGCGATGTTGTCGGCTTTCGAAGACATGCGGATACTCATGGACGGTCGAAACAAGCCCATCCAGGACGAGACGATGAAGAAACTCGCCGACGTGCTGACGGCCGAACAGATGGATCAGGTCAAGGCGCGCGTGGAGCTCCAGGCCGCCGGCCCGCAGGCGGTGCAACTGATGGGCATGCTGGACAAACTCGACCTCCAGGATTATCAGAAGACCCGCATCAAAGACATGGTCAAGGACACGAGGGAAAAGGCCGCCCGTGAAACGGACCGTCGCGCGGCGGGCCAACTGTGGCAGACCCTTTCGGACGACATCGAAAAGAACATCCTGACGAGCGAACAGGCCAGCAAATTCGCCGAACTGAAAAAAGAAGCCGAAGCCAACCGCCCCCAGCCCGGCAATCGAGGCCAGGGCGGCCAGGGCGGCGGCAACCGTGGCGGCGGCAATCGCGGCGGCGGCGGTGGTGGTGGCGGAGCCGTCTAACGCCAACGCGTTCGGCGCAACGGTAGAGCCTCAACAATAAAAAGCAGCATGGGCACAACCGCCCATGCTGCTTTTTCTATGCGCCTGGCGGCCGCTCTATTTTTCCGAAGGCTCGGCGGCTTCGTATTCCGGCGGCACGCCGAATTGGCTGGCCTTGGCCAGATCCAGCGCATAGAGATAGCGCGAGCGCGGGTTTCCTGGGAGGAGATCACCTTTCGTTCCGTGGATAATCCGCCGATCGACAATCGGATAGCCATCGTCCATGAAGTACGCAACACCGTCCCGCACCCTCAGGCCGAAAATGTTGGTGCATTCCATGGAATATTTCCACCGCGGCTTGCCCGTCGTGAGGTCCACCGCCAGCAGGCCGTCGTTAACGATCAACAACACCGCGCCGTCATGCATCGCCACCGGAAGCCTGATGCCGATTGAGGCATACCTGAGCCCAGGCCGCGCCGCGAGCACCTCGCCACCGTCACGCGGCGTGTAGCGCCAAACCCGTTTGCCGCTCGTAACGTCGTAGGCCGTCAGTGCCGCGGAGTACGCTCGATTTTCCAGCAGATAATCTCCCATCATCTGCGGGTAGCCCTCAGAGTCGAACTCCAGTCTGGTTTTCTGCTCCTGGCCGGTTTTGAGATCAAATACCCGGAGCGTTCTCGCGATCGCGATGCGGTCTTCCTCCTTCCAGTGCATATAGACCCGCCCGTCGCGAATGAAGTGGACGGTGTTGACCCCGCGGAGTTCCCACATTTTTTTGCCCGTGGCCAGATGGACAGCCACCAGAACACCCGACAGCGATTTCTCCTCCTTTCCGTGCCAGATATTGATCAGGCCTACGCCCGCCGAGGACAAGGAGATGTAACATCGGGCGATCGGGCTGCCGCCGACAAACTCCGCCACCTTCGCCGTCCACATAGCCGTACCGTCCTCCGGCGACAGGCCCACCAGAAGTTGCTCGCCGCCGGTGCCGTCATACTCGATACCGACGAGGGCGGTATCCATGACGTGAAGGTTATAGTAGATGTTTTCGCTTCGCCAGAGCACCTTGCCCGTACCCGGGTCCAGGGCCATCGGACCGACCTTACTCAAAAACGAGCCGAGACTAATCAGTTTGTCGCCCAGCAGGACCATATGCGATATGGCACAGCCGGTTTCCACTTCCCATTTCATCGTACCGTCGGCCCGCGAGAGGGCATGGATTTTCCTGTCGCTGCCGTGAAAAATCGCCAGGTCATCGGTGAGGACAACCGGCGTATTCCACTTGAGGAGCCTGCCGCCGGGAAGTTCGACCTTCCAGAGCATACACGCCTCGGCGGCGGCCTGCCGAAGGGCCTCCATCGCGGGCAGGCCGGTCTGGGCTAACTCCGTCGATGCCTGCTCGCGTTGGGTGGCACTCTCGTGCCCCAACTGCGCCATCAGCGCCTCGATGTGCTGTGGTGCCAGGGCGGGTTGTGCGACGAACCATCCCACGACAAGGCCAAATCCCACGCTGACGGCGATGTAACGGACCATCGTCATGGCGGTTCTCTTTCCGCGGTGCTCGCTGAGTATATCGTTAGACGCGCCGAAGAGGCTGGTGTTTCAAAGGAACGACAACTTTTTTCCGGGCTTTTCAGGCTTTCGCTACTTCGCGTCCGCGCGGCGCGTTACAACTACGCTCGCACGTTTTACCATGAGGAGACATGATGATCTATCGGCAACTGGGTTCGACGGGTTTACGAGTTTCGCAGTTGGGATTTGGCGCGATGCGGCTGCCCATGACGGGGCCTGAACCCGACGCGCGCGTCGATCGTGAATTGGCCGTTCCCATGCTCCGCCGGGCGATGGAACTGGGCGTCAATTACATCGACTCGGCCGTGGGGTATTGTAACGGCGACAGCCAACGCGCCGTCGGCGACGCCATCAAGGGCTGGCCCCGCGAACAACTCGTGATTTCCACGAAAAACCCCTGCTACGGCCTGGATGAAAAGGAATGGTGGACCCACCTGGAGAACAGCCTCGAGCGGCTGGGCGTCTCGTACATCGACATGTACAATCATCACGGGATGGGCTGGCAGGGATACACCGAGCACGTGCTGCCGCGGGTGAGTACATGGATGCGCAAGGCGAAGGATCAGGGCCTGGTGCGACACATCGCCAATTCGTTCCACGACAACGCGGCGGCGTTGAAGAAGCTCGTCGACACGGGCTACACCTCGAGCATCACGCTGCGATACAACATGCTGGACCGGACGCTGGAGGGCGGGATCGCGTACGCTCGCGAGAAGGGTGTGGGAATTGTGGTGATGGGTCCGGTGGGCGGCGGCCGGCTGGGCGCGACCAGCGCGGTGCTGGAGCAACTCATCCCGGGCGTGCGTCGCGTGCCGGAATTGGCCCTGCGGTTCGCGCTGAGCAACCCGGGCGTGTGCGTTGCCCTGTCGGGCATGAGCACGATGCAACAGGTGGAGGAAAACTGCGCGACGGCCTCGGGCGACGTGACGCTCAGCGCCGCCGACAACGCGGCCATTCAAGAACGCATCGCCCCGCTGAAGCACCTGGCCGAGCAATTTTGCACCGGCTGTGCGTACTGCGTGCCGTGCCCGGCGGGCGTGAACATTCCGAACATCTTCGACAAATACAACTGGGCCCGCGCGTACGGCCTGTGGGACACCGCCCGCGAAGGCTACGAACAGATTTCCGTCGTGCCGTGGGAACCGGGCAAACGCGCCGACGCCTGCACCGGCTGCGGCATCTGTGAAACCAAATGCCCGCAGAAACTACCCATCCGCGACCAGTTGAAAGAAGCCCACGCGGCACTGGCGAAGACATGACGCGGAGAGGGCTGGGCCTGTTTGCGTTGTTGTCGAACGTTCCTGTCGACAAAAACGTTCTGCAGCGCAAAAAGGCGAGCCCTATCAACGACCTTTGTTTATTGTGATCGGTCCGCTATGATGACGGGCAATACTCCCGGAAAAGGAAAGAAAATTTCATGACCAACGCCGTTATCGACATTGCAAACGCTCCGAAGAACCTGCCCTACGCCGTGCGCGACATTGCTCGGGCCGAGGCGGGGCGAAAATTGATTGAGATCGCCGAGTATGAAATGCCAGGTCTGATGGCGACGCGGGCGAAGTATGGGCCTGCCAGGCCGCTCGCGGGAGCGCGCATCATGGGCAGTCTGCACATGACCGTCGAGACGGCGGTGCTGATCGAGACGCTCAAGGCCCTCGGGGCGGACGTGCGGTGGGCATCGTGCAACATTTTCTCGACGCACGACGACGCGGCCGCCGCCATCGCCGCGACCGGCACGCCCGTCTTCGCGTGGAAAGGCGAATCCCTCGAAGAATACTGGTGGTGCACCAAGCAGGCGTTGACGTGGCCCGACGGCAAGGGGCCTCAACTCATCGTCGACGACGGCGGCGACGCCACACTGTTGATCCATCGCGGCTACGCGGCGGAGAACGACGCGGCCATTCTCGACGAGCCGACCGACAACCACGAACTGCAAATCATCAACGCCCTGCTGAAGGCGACACTGAAGGCCGAGCCGGGCGCCTGGCACCGATTCGTCGCGGACTGGAAAGGCGTCAGCGAGGAGACGACCACCGGCGTGCATCGGTTGTATCAGATGATGGAACAGGGTGCGCTGCTGGTGCCGGCCATTAACGTCAACGACAGCGTGACCAAGAGCAAGTTCGACAATTTGTACGGCTGTCGCGAGAGCCTCGTCGACGGCATCAAGCGGGCGACGGACGTGATGATCGCCGGCAAGGTGGCGTTGGTGTGCGGGTTCGGCGACGTCGGCAAAGGCTCGGCGCAGGCGTTGGCGGCCTTGAAGGCCCGTGTGATCGTGACGGAGGTCGACCCGATCTGCGCCCTCCAGGCGGCCATGGCGGGATACACCGTCACGACCGTCGAGGAGGCCTTGCCGCTGGCGGACATCATCGTCACCGCGACGGGCAACTGCGACGTCATCACCGCCGCCCACATGAGCCAAATGAAAGACCAGGCCATCGTCTGCAACATCGGCCACTTCGACAATGAAATCGGCGTGCACGAACTCAACCGCTGGCCGGGCATCAAGAAAATCAACATCAAGCCGCAAGTGGACAAATACACCTTCCCCGACGGCCGATGCATTTACCTGCTCGCCGAGGGGAGGCTCGTGAATCTCGGCTGCGCGACCGGGCACCCGAGTTTCGTCATGAGCAACAGCTTCACGAACCAATCGCTGGCGCAGATCAAACTGTGGACGACGCCCATGGCCGTCGGCGTCTACCGCCTGCCGAAAGAACTCGATGAGGAAGTCGCCCGCCTCCACCTCGACCGCCTGGGCGCCAAACTCACCACGCTCACGGCAAAACAAGCCCAGTACATCGGCGTGCCGATGACCGGGCCGTTCAAAGCGGAACACTACCGATACTAACGGCAAAAATCTACTGTGAGATAGATACAAATCAAGTCCGTTTTGCGTTATTCCGATGATAACCATGGCGACGGCACGAGGGTTCAGTCGCCAGGAGGCGGACGATGTCTGACACAAGTTCCAAAACCGGGTTGAGCTGGTATCTCGATCATATCAAGGCGACTCCGTTGTTGACGGCGGAGCAGGAGCGGCAGTTGTCGCGGCGCGTCCGCGAGCACGGCGACCCGGTCGCGCGCGAGCAGATGGTGCAGGCGAATCTGCGGCTTGTCGTTCGCATTGCGAAGGATTATCACACGCCGGGCATGACACTGGGCGATCTGGTGGCCGAGGGCAACATCGGGCTGCTGCGGGCCGTCGAGGAGTTCGATCCCGACGCGGGCGTGCGGTTCAGCACCTACGCGGCCTGGTGGATCAAGCAGGCGATCAAGCGGTCGATGATCCAGGCGGGGCTGCCGATTCGCATTCCGGCATACTTGATGAAGCTGGTCGGCAAGTGGCGCATGACGGCGAGGCAGATGGAAGTGGAGCTGCATCGTCCGCCGACGGTGGACGAAATGGCGAAAAGGCTGAGGATTTCCGCGAAAAAGGCCGCCATCGTTCAGCAGGGCCTCACCGCGATGAGCGCGCCAAGCCAAATGGGCGGCGACGATTCCAACGCGATCAACGAGATGCTGCCTTCCAACGACGGCGCGCCGGAGGATTCGCTGCTGGCCGCCAGCACGCCGCCGTTCGTCGCGGGGCTGCTCAAGCACCTGCCCGCGCGGGAGCGGAAAATCCTGGAGCTTCGCTACGGCATGGACGGCTATGAAGGCCCGCCGCGGACGTTCAAGGACATCGGCAAAGTCGTCGGCCTGACACGCGAACGCGTCCGCCAGCTCGAAAAACAAGCCCTCATGAAACTCCGCGAACTGGCGGAGCAGGCGTGAAAACGGCAGACTGTTAGACTATTAGGCTATTAGACTGTTAGGCGCAGGCTTATGAATCATCAGGCCAAAAGATTCATAAGTCGGCGCCTAATAGTTTAATAGCCTAACAGCCTGTTGTTGCTATCCTGTGCGTCGCAGCGGCGCGGTTTTTTCGCAGAATCGTTTGAAGTTTTCCAGGTCGGTTTCGAGTTGGCTTTGCGGGTCCAACAGGAGTTTTCCCGCGAGGTCTCCGAGTGTGCCGTAGGGTGTTTCATACGTCATCGTGACGGTCATTTCCGTTTCGCCGCCGAGGTCGTTGAACAGAACCTCGCCGGTGTGTTCAACGTGGCCGCTGAGGGTCCGCCACGCGATGCGGCGGGCGAAGGTCATCTCGGTGGTCTGCGCGTCCCACTCCAGCGTGATTCCCGGCGGGCCTTTGAGGACCCAGTGCGTCACGCCGTCGCGGACAGGGGTGGCGGCGGCGATGTGGCTCATGAACCGCGGGAAATTTTCGAAATCCGCCCACAAGGCGAACACCTCGCCCACAGGCCTGCGAACGCGAATCTTCCGGCTGACGGTAATCGCCATGACGGTGCCCTCCGTTGTAATGATAGGCACAGGGCAAACGCGTGTGCATTCCTCTATCTCGCACGGGATTCGAATTCGGCGTCACTGGCCACAGGCCCTGCCATTTTGCGTTTCGAAACGGTGTAAGCGACTGAACGCTTCGTCTGCCACAACGATCTACAACGCAAAATGGCAGGGCCTGTGGCCAGTGACGCCGAATTCGAAAGTTATGTGAAAAACCGGAAGCTACACACGAATTCGCCCCCGCGTCGCCTACGCCGCGAACATGTCGGCGGTGGTGCGGTCAGCGGCGGTGAGTTCGTAGACGGCGTTCCAGAGGGTTTCCATGTCCGGCGTCCAGATGCGCTGGCGACGGGGGAGGACGGTGCGGGCGGTGCGGTAGAGCTGGTCACGCGTGAAACTTTCGTTGACGTGGCCCTGGTAGTACGTCGAGAACGACGGGACGAACCGCGGGCACAGTTCGCCGCCGGTCACCAGAACGCAAAACGCGCCGATGTACGCGCCCGTGTTCAACAGCGTGCCGATGGACGTCTTCGTGTGGTCGCCGACCAACGCGCCGAATTTCATCATGCCCGTGTGCAGCGGCCCGCGATCGTCCAGCCGGACACGCACGTTGCCGTAATCGTTTCGCAGATCGCTGTTGGTCGTCAGCGCGCCGAAATTGACCCACTGCCCGACGTACGCGTGGCCGATGAAGCCCTCGTGGGCCTTGTTGGCGTAGCCTTGGAAGATGGAGGCTTCGACCTCGCCGCCGATGCGACAGTGCGGGCCGAACGTGTTGCCATGGCGGATTTTCGCGCCCAGCAGCCGCGTGTGCGGGCCGACGTAGCACGGGCCTTCGATGTGTGTGAACGGCTCGACGCTCGCGCCGTGCCCGATGAGGATGGGGCCGTTGGTGGCATCCAGGACGGTCATCGGCGCGACGGAGGCGTTGTCGGCGATATACAGATCGTTTGGGCTGCCTCGCAGGACGGCGCCGCTTTCGAGCGGCCTGCCTTGTCCGTGCAATCCCATGGCCGCGAAATCGGCGGTGATCTCCTCGGCGTTGGCGTGGACGAGATTCCAGGCGAAATCCCAGCAGGCGGGCGCGTCGACGGGCGTCAGCTCGGCCATCAGATGGCGGAGAAAGGCCTCGATGGAGGTCGGGTTGATTCGGGCGGCGGTGGCCCGCGCCACACGGGCGGCAAGGAATTCGCCATCGGCGGACAGGGCGAGGGCTTCCTCAGGCCCTTCGGCGAGCCAGTCGGCCAGTGCATCCGCTTTCACGCGTGCGTTGACCAGGAGCAGATCGTCGCCCCAGAGGGCGGCCAGGTCGTTGACCGCGAAATCGCTTTCGGCCCGCGCGGTGGCGGCGAGGTAGGCGCAGGTGAATCCCGCCGCGCTCGTCGCGCGGGACGCCGCCTGCAACTTCTCCGCCAGCGTGCGGATGCCGCATCGCAGTTCCCAGACCGGCCTGCCCAGCGCGAGCGGAAAAAAGTTGTGTCGCGACGAAAAAATGTCCAGCAGAATCAATCGCATAGGTCGCCTCCACTCCTATCGGCACGCCGGATTTCGGACTTCAGCACGGCGTTGGCCCAGTGCGGTTTCCTACACTAATACGAAACTGCTGGCGGGGTCGCCGTAACGAATTTGCCCTTTTTTCTCTGGCTCATCCTGCCCCGTGTGTTGCATACGCGAACGTGATATACTGCGGTCTTTCCGCCGGGCATCGAGCGGAAGGAAGGAATGGCCTCATGAACAGGGAACGTTGTGGCGTGTTGGCGGCGGCGGTGATTCTGGTGGTAGCAATGGGGGCGGGGGCGCAGAACGCGGCGCCGGCGGCCAAGGACGCGACCGCTGCCAAGGCCTCCGGGAACGTGATGGCCGTGGTCGACGGCGTGGAGCTGTCCATGGCCGACCTCAACGAAATCCTCGTCTTCAGTTACGGCCTGCCGATGGCACAGCAGCTCATCGCCAACGAACTGGTTCGTCAGGAGGCGGTGCGAAATCACGTCGTCGTCGGCCCCGACGATATCAAGGCCGAGCACGAGCGGACGCTGCCGCTGCTGTTTCCCATGCTCCCGGAGGGCGACCGCGAGGGGGCGTTTGCGATGTACATGCAGGAAGGCCGCGTGACGCAGAAACAATGGGACATGACAATGGAACGCAACGCGGTGCTTCGCAAGCTGGCCCAGGGAAGAGCGAAAGTGACCGACGAAGCCCTGGAGTTCGCCTTCGGCATCAAGTACGGACGCCAGGTGGTAGTCCGTCACATTCAAACGGCCGCGTTGGCCGACGCGGAGGCGGTGCTCAAGGAGATCGAGGGCGGCGCGGCGTTCGAGAAACTGGTGGCGACGAAATCGGTCAGCCCGTCGCGCGACCAGGGCGGGCTGGTCGGGCCGCTGTCCGCCCAGGCCAGCCCCATGCCGCCGTCGCTGACGGAGGCCGCCCTGCGACTCAAAAAAATCGGGCAGGTCTCCAACGTCCTCCAGGCGGGCATGACGTTCCACATTCTGAAGCTTGAGAAAATCATCGAGCCGGAGAAAGTCAAGTTCGAGGACGTCAAGGATGCCCTCCGCAAAGAGCTGTTCGAACAGATGGTCCAGCAGCAGCAGATGAAGATTCTCGAAGACCTCATCGCGCAGGCGGAAAGAGACAAGAAAATCAAGTACGTCCACCCGATCCTGGCCGAGCAGGACCGGCAAAACAAAGAGGCCGCCAACAAACCGAAATGATGTATACTCGTGCCACAAGGAGCATCGCATGGCCCAGGAATTGACGGTTTCCGCTGACGAGCGGGAATATCTTCGCGAGTTGGCGAAGCGATATGTCGAGTACGCCCACAAGCCCGACATGGCGAAGCGGGTGGCAAAATGGACCGCGCACAACGAACTTCGCGGCGAGCCGATGGTCGTGTTCGAAAACTGGGGCGTCATGCACGAACTGACGACCTTCCGCTGCCAAAACCCGCTGGCCCGCTGGCTGGAATCGGTGATGCTCACCGCCGTCGTCAACGAGGACCTCGTCGGCGACGACAAAGTCATCACGCCCGACATCGCCGTGGACTGGCAGGTGGGGTTCAAGCTGTTCGACGAGGACACCAAGTCGCACCGCGGCACGGACAACAAGGGCCGGCAGGTCGGCTTTCACATTGATTCCGTCGTGGCCGATTTTCCGACGTGGCTGGCGGGCCTCAAACCGTCGATTTACGGCGTCGACCGCGACGCGACGCTCGCGCAGCACGAGGCCGTCGAAGGCCTGATCGGCGACATCGTGTCCGTCGTCCGCGGCAACAACAGCCTGAAATGGTTCGCCTCGCCGTCGTCGTCGATCAATTTTTTCATGGGCATGGAGTCGATGCTCACGGAAATGATGGACCACCCCGACGAGATGAAGGAGCTGTACCGGCGGATCACCGACGACATGCTGACGTTCATGCATTGGCAGGAGCGCGAGGGGTTGCTGACGGCCGACAACGGCAACCACTACGCCGGCGCGGGCAGCTACGGCTTCTCGCGCGAGCTGAAACCGGGCCAGCCCGTGCGGCTGAGCGAAAAATGGCTGAGCCTGTTCTCGCAGGAGACCGTCGGCATCAGCCCGGCGATGTTCGAGGAATTCGTGTACCCAAGCTACGCCCGCCTGGCGGCCGTGGCAGGCCTGACCTACTTCGGCTGCTGCGAACCGGTGCATGACATCTGGGACAACGCCATCGGCAAACTGCACGGACTGCGGAAAGTGTCGGTTTCGCCCTGGTGCGATGAGACGCGGATCGGCGAGGCGCTGCGGGCGGCCAAGGTGATCTACTCCCGCAAGCCCAGCCCGAATTTCGTCGGCATCGGCACGCTCGATGAAGCCGCCTGGGCCGACCACATCGCCACCACCGTCCGCGCCGCCCGAGGTGGCCACCTCGAAATCATCAACCGCGACGTCTACACCTTCGAACACGACAAAACCAAACCAGGCCGCGCCGTGAGGATCATCCGCGAACAGATTGAAAAATGGTGGAAATAAAATGTCCCAAACATTAACGCATAAAATTTTGAAGAATCATCTCCTCAGCGGCGAGTTGGTCGCTGGCGGTGAGATTGGCATTCGTATTGACCAGACGCTTACGCAGGACGCCACCGGCACGACGGCGTTTTTGTTGTTTGAAGCCATTGGCATCCCCGCCGTCAAAACCGAGGTCTCCGTCAGCTACATCGACCACAACATGGCGCAGTTCGGCCCGGAAAATCACAACGACCACCTGTATTTGCAGTCGATCTCGACGAAGGTCGGCGCGTATCACAGCCGGCCTGGCAACGGGATTTGCCACCAGGTGCACCTCGAACGCTTCGCCCGCCCCGGCCGCACGCTGCTGGGCAGCGACAGTCACACGCCCACCGGCGGCGGGATGGGGATGATCGCGATCGGCGCGGGCGGGCTTGACGTGGCCGTGGCGATGGGCGGCGGAGCGTTTTATCTGCCCGCGCCGCGCGTGGTGGGCGTGGAGCTTCGCGGCAACCTCTCGCCGTGGGTCAGCGCCAAGGACATCATTCTCCGGCTGCTGAGCGTGCTGACGACGCGCGGCAACGTCGGCGGCATCGTGGAGTATTTCGGCGAGGGCGTTGCAAGCCTTGACGTGCCCGCCCGCGCGACCTGCACCAACATGGGCGCCGAACTGGGCGTGACCTGCTCGCTGTTCCCCAGCGACGATCAGACGCGGCGGTTCCTCGACGCCCAGGGCCGCGGCGATCACTACCAGCCGCTCGCCGCCGACGCCGGGGCCGCCTATGACCGCATCACGAAAAAACTGCACGCGGAAAAAGACGCCGCCACCATCGAAAACATCAAGACATTCTGCACCGACGTGGCCGTCGAGCCAACCGCCGCCGACGGGATGACGAAGGTCTCCTTCGGCCGTGTCGTGATCGACCTGTCGCAGCTTGAGCCGCTGATGGCCGCGCCGTCCAGCCCGGACCACATCGTCACCGCGGCCAGCCAGGCGGGCACACGCGTCAACCAGGTGCTCATCGGCTCGTGTACGAATTCGAGCTACCAGGATTTGATGACGGCCTCGGCCGTGCTCAAGGGCCGAACCGTGCATCCGGGCGTGGAGTTGGGGATCTCGCCGGGCAGCCGACAGGTGCTGGAGATGCTCGCCCGCAACGGCGCGTTGGCGGACTTCGTGCGGGCCGGGGCGCGGATCATCGAGTCCGCCTGCGGCCCCTGCATCGGGCTGGGCTTCTCGCCCGCCGAGGGCACCGTCTCGCTGCGAACGTTCAACCGCAACTTTCCGGGCCGAAGCGGCACCACTGGCGACCAGGTGTATCTCGTCTCGCCCGAAACCGCCATCGCCGCCGCCATCACCGGCGAAATCACCGACGCGCGCGAACTGGCCAAACGCTCCATCGCGTACCCGTCGATCACGCTGCCGGAGCGGTTTGACGTGGACGATTCGATGATTCAAAAACCGATTGCCGACTACGACGAAGCCGGTCACGCCGAGGTCGTGCGCGGCTCGAGCATTGTCAAGCCGCCGCGCGGTGAACCGATGCACGGCACGTTCGACGGGATCGTCACCATCAAGGTCGGCGATAAAATCACCACCGACCATATCATGCCCGCCGGCGCGCTGATGAAGTACCGCTCCAACGTGCCCGAGTACGCCAAGTACGTCTTCAACCCGTTCAACGAAGAGGGGCAGCCGACCTTCGCCAAACGGGCCCAGGAGGCCAAAGCCGCCGGCAGATATGCCGTCATCGTCGCCGGCGACAGCTACGGCCAAGGCTCCAGCCGAGAGCATGCCGCGCTGTGTCCGATGTACCTCGGCGTCCGCGCCGTCATCGCCAAGGCCGTCGAACGCATCCACCAGGCCAACCTCGTCAACTTCGGCATCCTGCCGCTGACGTTCGCGTCGCCAGCCGACTACGACCGCGTCGGGCCTGGCGACGAATTGGTGTTGGTCGGGAGCGAGAACGAAACCATCGACGTGCAGGACGTTATCGCGTCGGCCCAGACCGTGTTGGTCCACAACACCACACGCGGGTTCATCTTCGTGTGCAACGTCACCCTCGCCCCGCGCCAGCGAAAAATCCTCGCCGCCGGCGGACTGCTCAACTACACGCGCGAGGGCGGACAGTAAGCGTCAGTAAAAATAGCACCGTGTTATAGCCCATGCCGGTTTTCATCGGCGTTTTTGAAAGGTATGCCATGAGCGTTCCGAAATGGATGTGGACTTCCGCGACGAAGCCTAACCAATACGTCGGCGCGGTTCGCGAATTTGACCTTTCCGCCGTTCCCGAGTCGGCTGTGCTGCGCGTCTTCGCCGACAGCGAATACAAGTTGTACGTCAACGGCCGATTCGTGAACGCGGGCCCCGCGCCGTTTGCCAAGCCCGTCATTCCCGTCGACGCGTACGACGTCGCGTCGCTTCTCCGGCCTGGCGGCAATGAGATTTTCGTCTTGGCCTGCTCGGCCGGCGTGGATACGAAACGGAGTCCGCACGAGCGGCCTGGCATGTACGTCCTGTTCGAGGCGACGCTGCCCGGCGGGCAGTCCGTCCGTGTCGTGTCCGACGACCAATGGCGTGTGGCCGATCTCGACGCCTGGGCTTCGGACACGCCGCGCATCGTCTGGGCGCGGGGGTTCGTGGAGGATTTCCATGCCGACAAACCGTCGGCGGCACTCCTGGCCAGGCACGCGCCGGACGACTACGCCGTCGGGACCGCTGCCGCCGCGACGGCAGAGGCTGACGCGGCCTCGTTGTGGCAATCGCCAACCCTCGAGGAACGCGCCGACCTGACGCGGATCGACCGCGAACCGCCGATCCTGCGGTGGTGCGCCGAAGACGCGCCCGCGCCGCGAATCTGGCGAGGCAACCCCGAGCGATACCTCCTGGCCCTGGTCCCGCGGCTGCTTCAACACGAGCACGTTGTGCCCGAGTGGGACGCCCGCCAAGCCCGCCAGCGGCGGCGCGACGGATCCGTCGTCCTCGACCGGCGGCGCGGCGAGCAGGGGTTCGCCCTGGCGTACGACTTCGGCCGACAGATGGCCGGCCATCTCGCCTTCGAGATCGACTCGCCCTGCGCGGCGACGGTCGATCTGGTCATCGCCGAGTCCGCGAGCGCCGACGGTCGCCCCTTCATCGCCTTGCCGAGCGGGGCCACCAACCTCACGCGCGTGCGTCTCCAGCCGGGCGTGAACCGGTTCCGCGGTTTCGGATTCTGGGGATTCCGATATGTGTACCTCTCGCTCAAGGATTTCGAGGGCGTGCTGACGGTGCGTCGCCTGACCGTACACCGCTGCCGCGCCGACGTGGACTACCAGGACCGTTTCGTCGCGTCCAGCCGGGCCGCCGAAGCGGTGTACGACATCGGCCGACGCGCGATCAAGACCGGCGCCCAGGCCGCCTGCTACGACTGCAACACCCGCGAACAGGGCATGTACTGGGGCGACGGAATCTGGGTGGCCGACATGGTCGCTCACATGACGGGCGACTTCCGCCACTGGACCGCCCTGAACGCCTCCATGGCCCGCGACTACGCCGCCAAGGGCGCCGTTCCCGCCAGCGCCTACGGCATGGGCGGACCGCTGATCGACTACTGCCTCGTCGCGGTCGAATCCCTGCGTCGTCACTACCGATGCACCGGCAACCTCGACCTGCTGGCCTCGCAACACCCGACCGCCGAACGCGTGATGGACGACTTCCGCCGCAGCCGCGACGGCGACGGCTGGGTCACGGTGGCCGGCCTGATCAAGCAGACGCCCTACAAGGACTCGCTGCTGTTTCTCGACCACCAGGGCATGGGCTGGCACCCGCGACAAACCACCGGCCATGACCGCCGCGACCCCAACGCCGGCTTGAACCTGTTCTACCTCCAGGCGCTGGAAGCCAACGCCGAAATCCGCCGCGCGCTCGGGCTGTCGTCCGACGACGAAGCCGCCGCCGAAATCGCATTCCTCCGCCCCGCCATCCGCCGCAAATTCTACGACGAAGCCGTCGGAGCCCTCCGCGACGCGCTTGATGAATCCCACCCTGCCAAACCCGGAAACCCCACCGCACCGGAAATTCTGTCCGACGCGCGGGCGGCATTCTCGCAACTGGTCAATGCCCTGGCCGCCTCGCTCGGTGTGCTCACGCCCGCCGAGGCGCGCTACGCGCTGCGGCTGGTCACCGACACCGCCTCGCGCCCGTGGATCTCGGCCGGCTCGCCGTATTCCTGGTTTTACCTTGCCCAGGCGTGGGCGGTTCAGGACCGGGCCGCCGAAGGCATGGCCGCCATCACGCGGGCCTTCACACCCATGCTCGAGCGCGGCGCGACGGCCACCTGGGAGTGTTTCGGCGGCGACAATCACGACACGATGAACCATGCCTGGAGCGCGATCGCCCCGTGGATGATGATTCACGGCGTGCTCGGCGCCGCGCCCGCCTCGCCGGGATACGCCGCCCTCTCTCTGCGACTGGCGCTGGACACGTTCGACCGCCTCGACTACGCCTTCCGCCTGCCCGCGGGCCCGGTGACGGCGACATGGACTCGCCAAGCCCCACACCGCTGGCACGTGGAACTCCACACCCCGCCGGGAATGCCGGTTCAATTAACCTGGACCGCCACAGGCCGCGAGGGCGCGACGGCCAAACCATTCGAAGGCCGTTGGTCGGGCACGTTAGAGACGTGATGGCCTGAACCCCTGTGGTAACGTAACGGCACCCAAAAAAGGAACAGGCCAACCCCCCCGTGTTGGCTTGCTCACTTGAGAAAATTGACGAGCGGACTGCCCGCGTCAGAAGCGGCAGTCCGCCGTTGTTTTGGCTGGGTATCGCGCCGGGCTTCGGAAATTTCCGTGCGGCGTCGCGCGTGAGGTGGCGTGGGAAGGCGATACCGGCATCGACGTCGAAGGCTCGTCGGCGTGAACGGCCGACGACATCGACTGACTGGCCCGGCCGCCGACAATTTCCATCAACTGATGCACCATATTATCCAGCGCCTTGGCCTGAGCGGACAACTCCACGCTGGCGCACGCGGTTTCCTCCGCCGTCGCCGCCGTCTCCTGCGTGATTGTCCCCATCTCGCCCATCGCCGTGCTGATTTGCTCGATCCCCAGCGCCTGCTCCTGATTGGCCGCCGCGATCTCGTCCACCGCGCCGTCCGAATCCCGCGTCGACGCCGCGATCTCCGACAGCGACTGATCCACGCAGGCCGACAACTCCACGCCCCGGCCCGCCTGCTCCACCGACTGCCGAATCATCTCGCCGCTGTTCCGCGCCGCGTCCGCCGCACGATGCGCCAACTGTCCCACCTCCGACGCCACCACCGCGAACCCCTTGCCCGCGTCGCCCGCGCGGGCGGCCTCAACCGCCGCGTTCAACGCCAGCAAATTCGTCTGGAACGCAATCTCGTCGATCGTCCGAACGATCCGCGCGCTCTGATCCGACGACTTCTTGATATCCGCAATCGCCTGCGACATCCGCGCGACCGTTTGCATGCCTTTGTCCGCGCTGGCCCGGCCCACGCTCGCCAAACCGCGGGCCTTGTCCGCGCTGGCGGCGTTCTGACGCGTCTGGGCGGCCATCTCCTGAACACGAGCCGACGTCTCCTGGATCGCCGCCGCCTGACGCGACGTGCCCATCGCCAACGAACTGCTCGCCGACGCAATGTTATTCGCCGCCGCCGTCACGTGGCTGGACCCCTCGATCAACTCCGTCACGATCCGACCGATCGGCCCGGCGATCGAACGATTCACGCTCCACGCCAGCCACGCCATCAATACCACCGCCAACCCGCCGCCGAGAATCACGCTGATGTTCAACGTCCGCGTCGCCGAAACCACCGATTGATTCGCCTCTTCCAGTTGCGCCACCTGCGTCTGGATGAACGGGTCCAACGCGTCGACCAACCGTTCCGCCGTCGCGTCGAAAGGCCTCATCATCTTGTTGCCCGCGGCCGTGCCCTGATCGATGTACGTCTGGGCCATCGTCTTGCCGGTATCGCTGAACGCGATGAACGCGGCCTTGAGATTGTCCAGTTCGTCCAGTTGTTCCGTGGCGCCGCTTTCCTGGCAGAATTGGCGATACCCTTCGAGATTGGCGAGAAAACCGTCGTAGAAGTGTCGGGCCTTGTCCAGGCTGCCCATCATGTCGTCCTCGCCCCGCGTGGCGGCGACGTCGGTCAGCCATTGGTGGACCTGGGCCACCTGGTATTTCATCTCGGCCGCCTTCATCGCGAAGACGAGATTCTGGTCGCGAATGGCGTACGCCCTGGCCTGGATATATCCGCTGATGCCAATCACCATCGTCACCACGCCAAGCATCACGACGACGGGAATGGCAAGTTTGATTCCCAGACTGATCTTACTTCGACCTCGCATGGCCGATTCCTCATGGCGCCGCGCCGACCCGGTCGGCTCACGCGGACACACCGCGCACGACGCTGCTTCCCGTACTATCGGCGGGTTGAGGGACGGGCATTAGAACGGCGCGGAAGCTTTTATTCCTCATCCTTTTTTCTCGTCCTTGCCCGCCGATCAAACGATAACTATACTACGAATAGGTTCGGTGTGTTTCGGCACGTCTCTCCATGTCAAGGAGCCGATCATGACACGTAAAGGCTTCACGTTGATCGAACTGCTGGTGGTCATCGCGATCATCATGCTGCTGGTGAGCATTCTCATGCCCTCGCTGTCGAAGGCGAAATGGTTGGCCAACGACGCCAAATGCGCCGCTGGCATGCGTGGGACGCTGATGATTTTTCATATCTACAACAGCGACTGGGCAGGCGGAATCACCAACTACTACCTCGACTGCCCGTGGTTCAACAAGGGCTATCCCGGTTACGAAGCGGCCCCTGGCCAAGATCCGCACTATCAGTACAACGGCGGAGAGCACCTCTGGGCCGAGGGACGCGCCAAGAAGCCGATCTGGCGGGAAACGCTCATGAAGGGCGGCTATGCCAAGCCCGAAGCCCTCGGCTGCATCGTCACCGATTTCACGAACAAAAAATTCGTGTCCGCCTACAACGACCTGTGGGCGACGTCGCTGGAAACCACCACCGGCGACACGATGCGGCGAGCGCCCGCGTACGTCTGGTATGGGCCTGGAACGTTCGACACCGAGAACGTCCGCGTGTATTCCGGAGGGAACATCGAATGCACACGGGACTGGAACAACAATTACAGCGAACGGGGCCCCAAGGCGGCGTGGGACAGGATGGGGCCTGTCATCACCTGCCCGCAGGTGTGGACCGAATGGGCCAACGGCGCGAAACAGTACCAACTCACGCATCGGCCCTGGCTGGGAAATTCCAACTACGGCCTGGACTGCCTCCCCGTGGCCGCCAACGTCGGCTTCACCGACGGCCACATCAAATTCTACAGCAACCTGAACGCGCCAGGCACCGACAACAAGTACAATCCGCTCAAACTGTAAGTCGCGCGTGCACGCTCCGGCGGGGCAAACGCCTGTAGCTTATGGCACGATTATTTTCACCACAGCAGGCACAGAGGACACAGAGAGTTTTTGCCGTTTTTGACGTCTCCTTCGTGACGGACACTCGAAAACGGCCCAAACCCTCTGTGTCCTCTGTGTCTCTTGGTGAAAATAATCGTGCCTTGGATTCCATGCGTTCGCCCTGACGCTTCACCACATGCTTGCCGGCAGGCGGTGGATTCGCTACGATTTCTTGGCAGGTGCAGGCCCTGGCGAAAAACATCTCCAGCCTCATGGAGCCGATTATGACGCGAAAAGGCTTTACGCTGATCGAACTGCTGGTGGTCATCGCGATCATCGCGCTGCTGGTGAGCATCTTGATGCCCTCATTGACGAAGGCGAAACTGTTGGCCGGCGACGCCAAATGCGCCGTCGGCATGCGTGGCGCGCTGCTGCTCTGCCACCTCTACAACAGCGACTGGTCCGGCGGAATCACCAACTACTACCTCGACTGCCCGTGGTTCAATCAAGGCTATCCCGACTACGCCGACGAGGGCGCCAACTACGGCGATCACGTCAGCTACAACGGCGGCGAGCATATGGTGTCCGAAGGATGGGGCAGAAAACCGATCTGGCGGGAAACGCTCATCAAGGGTGGCTACGCCAAAGGCGAAGCCCTCGGCTGCACGGCCACCGATTTCACGGGCAAAAAATTCCAAAGCGCCTACAACGCCATGTCCGCAACGTCGGTGGAAGCCGTCGACAGCGAGGTCATGCGGAAAGCGCCGTCGTTCGTCTGGTACGGGCCTGGCACGTTCAGCACCGACCACGTCAGCACGATGTCCGGCGGGAACCTTGATTGCCCGGAATGGAACTGGCAGTATGGCGGCAGAAAAGGCGCCCTGGCGTCGTGGGACCGGATGGGGCCAATCCTCACCTGCCCGCAAGTCCGCGTGGGTTACGTCAGTTCGCCAGTCGCCATGGTCCTCTTCCAGCCGTCACATCGCCCCAACTGGGGCGGGCAGGCCGAGGGAGACCTCAAAGGCCTCCCCGTCGCCGAAAACATCGGCTTCACCGACGGCCATGTCAAGTTCTTCAGCTATCAAACCCCGCCCAACACGACGGTCCTGTACAACCCGCTCACCGATGTCGTCTACGTGCGACCTCGCTAGGGACCTGAAAAAATTTTCCCAAATTTCCACTCACCTCTCCGTCCTGCGCGTGTCGGAATGGTTGACACACGTCGGGTCGGTTGACCGGCCGCGACGATGGCTGGCAAAGGAGAATCCCGTGGAAATGCATCAGGCAGCGGACATGGCTCGGGCCAAGCGGCGGATGGTGACCGCCGGCGTGGTGGCGTTTATCTCGGCCGCCGTCGCGTTGTTCGTCGTCGCCGGCGCCAGCGGCATGCCGGGCGGCGACCTGGCACAATCCGACCTCTCGCTCACCGCGCTGGTGGCCTTCATCACCGTCGGCCTGGGCGTCGGAACCCTCCTGGGCAGCCGGGCCTGCGCCATCCTGCTCTTCGGCAGTTACTGCCTCGACAAACTTGCCCTCCTGATCCACCTCAATCAGGAAGGCATAGGCCTGGGCCAAATCCCAGGACTCGCCATCTGGCTGGGCATCCTCTGCCTGGCCTTGTATTTCAACGGCGTCGTCGGCACGTTCGTCTACCAAAACCTCAAGAAACAAAGCGAAACGCAGGCCCGAATGGAGACATGGGAATCCCTGGCCACGGTGACGCGCGACATCGCGCACGCCGCCCCCTACGCCGAATCCTACGTCCCCGCCTCGTACGCCACCTCATCACGAGGCCAAAACGCCGAACCATCCTACATCAACGCGTCCCCACGACGGGCAACCATGGAACTGGCGGAGATTCACAAGTAACGCAAAATCGTTAACGGGTGTCGTTTGTCGTTAGTGGTTGTAAAACGGGAAGTCGTCGACTTGGCTCTGCCTCTTAGCCCCGGAAGGGGCGCCCTGGGTATAGGCTTCGAGAAACACCCAAGCCCCGTCAGGGGCGCCTTGGAGAGTATCAGATTCCAAGGCGCCACTTCCGGGGCTAAGAACCAGAAAATTCTCTCACTTCGTGGCCCCGTTGGCGAGCAGCCATGCTTTGGCGTCTTTATTGTTTGTCCACGATAGCGGCGTCTCGCCCCGGTGGGTTTTGGCGTTAACATCCGCGCCCTGTGCCTTCAGCCATGCCATGGCCTCGATCTGGCCGTTGCCGGCTGCCCAGAACATCGGCGTCATGCCCAAATCGTTCGTGCCGTTGACATCCGCGCCTCGTTCTTTCAGCAAGGCCATCGGCTCCACGAGACCGAAGCTGGCCATCATAAACATCGGCAAAAAATCCCCATAGGCCTTGTCGTTGACATCCGCGATCTGCTGGATCAGCCACATCACGGCCTCGACGTGGCCGCCTGTAGCGGCGAGGATCAACGGCGTATCGTTAAAATAACCCGACGGGGTGTAGTTGACCTCCGCGCCCTGTTCTTTCAGCCATTTCATCGCCTCGACCTGGCCATACCTGGCCGCCGCAGCCATCGCCGGCACGGAGTCACGAACCATGCCCCGATTGACGAACAACCGATTAATCAGCGGAATCTTGCTGAGTATGGGCACGCTCTGCTCACGTTCAATCATCATCTCGTAGTTGAACTCCGCGCCGCGCTGCCGCAGCCACGCCATGCCCGCGATGTCGCCACGAGCGGCCGCCCTCGCCAGCGTCGAACTCAGCATCCCGACATCGGGGAGTTCCACGCCCTGCTCGTGCAGCCACTTCATCGCCTCGACCTGGCCATCCATCGCCGCCCATATCATCGGCGACCAGCCGTTGTCTTCGGGACTGACCTCCGCGCCATGATCCTTCAACCACTTCATGGCCCCAAGCTGGCCTCGCGTGGCCGCCCAGTGCATCGGCGTCTGGCCACCTTTGCTCCTGGCACCTACCTCCGCACCCTGCTCCTTCAGCCACGCCATAGCCGCAATGTGCCCGAATTCCGCCGCCCCGAACATCGGCGTCTGGCTGCCGTTATCCCTGGCGTTAACATCCGCGCCCCGTTTTTTCAGCCATGCCATGACCTCGACGTGGCCGTTCCGGGCCGCGATAAACATCGGCGTCTGGCCACGTTTGTTTTTAGCGTTGACGTTCGCGCCGTTATGTACCACCAGCGAACCCAACTCGTCAACCCGGCCTTCCGCAGCCGCGACGTGCAACAGCAAATCCCCGCCCGACGGTCCACACCCCGCCCCCGCCACGAGCGACACCACGAGCACGACAGGGAGCAGGAAAACAAAACGCTGGATTGGATTGGCGACATCCGTCTTCATGACGTTCTCCTTCGTTTGGTGTCGCCATTTCTATCACTATGCATTTTGGATTGCGAGCGGAAAATGCTGGCCGTTCAGACCTCAGCCCTCAGGCCATCGCGTGGGCAGCAGGCAACTCCGCGTGACGATTTCGCCCTCGCGTGGCGTACTTTACATAGGCTACGCCGGCAAACCAGACCGCGCCGAACAGCGAGGCGAAAAAGAACCAGATCAGGTAGCGGCGTTGAATATCCGTGAGGAAAATCAGGTATGGCAGCACGTACAGCAAGCCCGAAATCGTGACGCACCAGGGCGTGACATCGCCCAGCGGCCGCCTGGCAACCAGCCTCACCACCCACACGCCAGACACCACCACCGCGAACGCAAGATACCACACGCCCGTAAGTTCCATAAACGACATATATCGCAGCAGCGAACCGAACAGCTTCCCCTTGAGCTTGATATACAGCAACGGATTCTGCCACACCTTGGACTGCCACGCCTGGGCTAACAGCCGATACTCCTCCTCCGCGCCGCTGAAATCCTGTAGGTAATACCTGCGGAGACGCGATTCCGGCTCGTTATAGTGCGCGTTGATCTCCGCGAAAGCGTCCTTCACGAACGGGCGGGGCTGATACAACGCGAAAAAAACGTCCTCGGTCAGCGGTTCCCACCCGACGCCTTTTGGCGAAGGAGGCAGATCAAACGTTTGGGTCGCGTAATTCAAACGCCAGATATCGCCATAGTAAATTTCCTGCATGGAGTTTTGCCTGGCCGACTTCAACACACCGTAATTCATGCCGTAAATGCCCAAAAGCAACAGGCCCCATAAAAGTAGAGAAGCTCCCATCAGCCGCCATGGCCATGCCGATCGGGATGAGGGTTGGGAACATTTCGGACTGGTGGAATGGGACGGAGACGGCGCATAGTTTGCGGCCAGCAAATACAACAAGGGCAGCACGGCAAACACGGCATTGTGCCGCACCGCCGTCCCATAAAACAACAACAGCATGCAAAACGCGCCGGCCAGGAGTTTCCAGACCATTCGTCTTGGAAAATTGCACAGGACACCCACCGCCAGCACATACGAAGCGAACATGGCGGTGTCTTTAAGAACGTCGCGAGTGATGTCCGTCATCTCGAACAGGGCAAGAAATAACAACGCCCCGACGAACCAGAGCCGCCACCGCGCCGGATCGACGTAAAGCCTGCCGAAAAACCCTCGACCGGCGTGCACCAGCAAGGCCAGACCACCCCACAACATCACCGCGTGCACGACGTACAACACCTCGGACCCCGTAATCTCCATTCCGGTGGCCGTGTTCCAGGCCGTGTTCACCAGCCCCCAGAATGCGGCAAAGACCGGAGGATGCCAGTCACGATACTGGCCACTGAGCATCTGCTCGTGCTGCGCCTCCGTATCGGGATACCACGCGCCGGGAAAATGAGTAAAACACCATAAAAACCCCGCCGCCACAAAAAGATATGGCCACCAGGCAGCTCGTCTGGATGGGACGGGGTTATCCGGCGCGGCGATTGCATTCATAAAACCGAATCTCCTGATCCACGAATGGGCGGCATAGATTTTCCGGCTATTCTACATGGAAATGGATAGGGTACTATCGTATTTCGTCGGATTGGCTGGTTGGATTGGCGCATGAAAAGACTCCAGTCTTTCGACTGGAGTCTTTTCGTTATATGGTAAACAGTGATGCCGTCTTGGCCCGGCGTTACCGCCGGGTTGTCCACTTGCGTGGATGAGAGCGTGCTGAACAAGATTCGCCTCGCGGATCGCTCCGCATGGGGTGTTGACTCGTGAGAGTTGTCCCATTTTGGCGTCTAGTTATCCACTAGAAAGGAGGTGATCCAGCCGCAGGTTCCCCTACGGCTACCTTGTTACGACTTAGTCCCAGTCACCGAGCTCACCTTCGGCAGCCCTGAATTGGGCCGACTTCGGGTGCTCCCAGCTCCCATGACTTGACGGGCGGTGTGTACAAGGCTCAGGAACACATTCACCGCGGCATAGCTGATCCGCGATTACTAGCGATTCCAACTTCATGGAGTCGGGTT
>Ga0123353_10002291_pt1 | contig 23762 bp, 11 predicted proteins | sample TergutLab28metaG_3_FD_92763 | JGI IMG/M metagenome (GOLD analysis project Ga0123353, IMG submission 92763) | Labiotermes labralis P3 segment gut microbial communities from Petit-Saut dam, French Guiana - Lab288 P3 | ecosystem: Host-associated > Arthropoda: Insects > Digestive system > Gut ... | reverse complement strand
TCCCAAAGGCGCTCCTACATTCCAATTTTCATCAAGAGGGTTAAGAATTACAGCCTCCTGAATAGTACCTGTAACCTCAACGGTCTTTTGAGGATAATTCGGATCATTTGATGCAATCACAAAGTTTCCTGTCCATGCGCCTGTTTCAAGACCATTTCCGTCAACTGTAATTGTTATATCTTCTGCCTCAAGCGGTTCTATTTCAAACGGCAAACCGGTAACTGTAATTTCCGGACTTGAAGATACAATATTTGTTACCTCTAATGTTTCACCACCTGTATTTTTAACCTGATGTATTTTACTTACCGGATATGGCAGATTATTATATAATACGCCCATTGCCACAGGTAATACCTCAATAATCGGATAATCGGGCGCTGTTCCGATAAAGACATCATCTATAGACACATTGATGTCGCCTTCATGTCTGTTACAGGTAATTCGGAACATACATAATTCGTCTGCATATTCGCTCACATCAACAGAAATTAATCTAAATTCTGCTGATTCTATATGCTCGCCAACGGGTATTGAATATATTGTATTCCATGTTACGCCGCCATCTGCAGTAACAGATACGCTGTAAGACAAAGTAGTTGCTGCAGCAGCAGTTCCGCCTGAGTAATTAGTCGCTCTAAATGCAAAAGATATAGCAGGGTTATCACCCATAACAACAAAAGGTGTTTGCATAATGGCAAAATTTGTTGTGGTACCATAAATATTTGCTCTGATATAAGGAGAGTTATTAATTCCACCTGTCGCTTGTCTTGAGAAAGATGCTCCTCCAAGATTATAAATCCATCCCGGTTGTGTTGTTGCTGTCCAGTCTTCTCTAAGAGGGTCAAGAATTATAGCTGCCAGAACATTGCCGGTAACATCAACTGTCTTTTGCGGATTATTCGGGTCGTTTGATGCAACCACAAAGTTTCCTGAGTACTCGCCTACAGGAAGACCATTACTGTTAACCGTAACTGTTATATTTTCAGTTACAAATGGGGCTATTTCCAACGGCAATCCTGTTACTGAAATTTCCGGGCTTGAAGAAACAATATTTGTTACTTCTAATGGAGCTCCGCCTACATTTCTAATCTGATGTGTTTTGACTGCAGGGAAAGGTAAATTATTATATATTGTACCCATTGCCACAGGATTTATTTCAATTTCTGCACTAAGATCACTTGAATCAAAAATTCTAATGTCGTCCAATGCAATTCCTCTTCCGTATTTTGCAGTTCCTTCAAATGCTATATAATAATCGTTTGAAGGATTAGCTAAGGAAATCATTCTTTCTGTCCATGCTGGTTCAGAAGCGGTAAAGGCTTCTAAAAGCGTCCATTCTCCTCCGGCAGAGTTTTTATAATAAATTCTCAACTCGTCTTGATCGCCACTCCAATCCGTTTGTTGATGCCAGAATTTTAACATAGGTGCAGTATTTCCCGTTAAGTCAATAGGAGGAGTAATCAATTTGGTTATATCAGGATTTGTTGATGAAGAATTCACAAATCTTGCCAAATATGTTCCGCCATGCGGAGATGAAGGATATGATCCATTATTTGTTGCTATCACCCAAGTCCAATCTCTATGTGTAGATACGAACTCTTGCGTCCAGCAGAAAGGAAGATTTGTTGAGTTATTTTCAAAACCTTCATCATACGGGAAAGTATCAATTATACTACAAATGGTATTAACAACAATTTTTGTAGCCGAATTGTTACTTTCATCAATATCGTCATCAATAATTGCTGTTACGGTAATCTCATACGTTCCTTCGTCTGAAAGGTCTAATGTAGCGATAAAAATGTATTCAGCCTGTCCCATACTTGCTATAGAAGATGAATATGTTTCGGTTGCAATTAGTTCTCCGTCAAGTTCAAGTTGCAAATCAAAACCTGTAAGCGGTTCATCGCTATTGTTTTTGATTAAGACCTTAACTTCCTCTGTGGATGTTAGGTTAAGTCCGGAACTTGGCGTAATAATTTGGGCTACTTCTCCATCTATACCTTCTGATGGAGTTAAATTAATAACTTCAACATCGTCAATGCAAATGTCATCGCCACCCCAGACTTCTGTGTAACCGTAAAATCCAAGATAATAAGTGCCTGTTGTTGTGGGTGTAAAAAATTCCGAAATTAATTCCCAATCGCCTTGAGTGTAATAGTTGTCATCAGAAAAAATGACATGAGCGCTTGGCATTGCAGTACTTGTCGGAGTTTGACCGATATAGACGTCTAAACCATCGCCATCATACTCAGTATATCCCATATATGCCCAAAACTGCACTTTGTAAGTATTCCCAGCGGTTAGCGTAAAACCAGGGCTAAAAACCCATGCATCTTTATCCTCTTCCATGTCCCAAGGGATACCCATTCCCCTAAATCCATTATAAGCGAAACCAGAATATACTAACCATGGAAAACTTAAAGGACCACAATCTTCAGTCCATCCTAAAGGAGGAGATACGAAATCATCGTTCTCTTCAAAATCATCAAAAAATATGATGTTTCTTGAAGATGTTGAATGCTGTAATACAGGTTTTGTACTTGCGCGTTCCATTCTTCTTTTCAAGACGTCTTCTTTAGAAAGTTTTGCTTTCTCAGCAACTTTAACAGAAGCGTCTGTTAATTTCTTTGGTTCAGCCTTAACAACTTGTTGTTCAAACTGAACTACTGTTTGTTCGTTCACAAGTTCAACCTTGCGAAGATCTTGCGTATATCCAGCACTAATAAACGCGAACAACGCAATCAAAAAAAAGATTTGTTTTTTCATGTAAAAAAAGTTAATAAATACTCAATAATTATTTATATGGGTTAAACCATATATGATTTTTTAATATAATTTGAAGATACAAAGGTAGTAATAATTTTGAAAATGCAATTTTTTTTTTTGTTATTTTAAAAAATCACTGTTGTATATGATAATTTTTTCTACTTTTGTAAGTTTATATTTAATTATTTAATCACTATTTTTTCATGAAATACGATAGACGCGAATTTCTTAAAACAGGGAGTCTTGTTGTGCTGGGATCATTAGCAGCGCCTTCATTCTTAGGAGGTTGTACATCAGGAACTCCCGGTAAACATACAAGTTTTTCAGGCGCTTTAAATCATTTTGGAGTTACTGAAGCCGACTTGAAAAAAGTACTCTCTACAGCGCTTGAAAAAGGAGGCGACTACGCCGATTTATTCTTTGAACATACTTTTTCAAACAGTATAAGATTACAAGATGGAGCAGTTAATTCAACCTCTTCCGATATTGATTTCGGAATGGGAGTGAGGGTTTTAGCTGGCGACCAAACCGGATATGCATACGTAGAAGAACTTACTTTGGAAGAGATGTTAAAAGCAGCACGTACAGCAGCCCGTATTGCGACTGAAAATACAGGAAAAATGCCTGTTAATCTTACCGAAGAAAAAATTACAAACAGTTATTACACTGTGAAAACGCCTTGGGAAGATTATTTTGTAAAAGATAAAATTCCTTATCTGCAAAAATTGAACGACAGAATTTTTGCCTCAGACAATCGCGTTACTAAAGTTAATGCTGCGCTGTCGGACAGTACCTCGAACATATTGTTCTGTAATTCAGAAGGTACAGTTTATTATGACTACCGTCCGATGGTTACAATGAATGCTTTTTGTATCATGGAGCAGGACGGCAAATTGGAAAATGGAGGCGCCGCCCGAGCATTCCGTATGGGCGCTGAATTTCTTACAGATGACGTCATTGATGTTATCGCAAAAGAGGTTATTGAAAGAACATCCATCATGTTTGAGGCTATCAAACCCAAAGGTGGCGAAATGCCTGTAGTTATGGGTTCAGGCGGTTCCGGAATTTTATTACACGAAGCAATCGGACATGCCTTTGAAGCAGATTTTAACAGAAAAAACATTTCTATATTTTCTGATTTACTGAATAAGAAAATTTGCAATGAAAATATCACTGTTATTGATGACGGGACAATACCTTTTAACCGCGGGTCATTAAATATTGACGATGATGGCGTAAGAGGACAAATAACCCATATCGTAACAGACGGCGTTTTAAGTAGTTATCTGCACGACCGCGTTAGCGCTAAACATTATGGAATTCCATCAACAGGAAACGGACGACGGGAATCATTCCGTAAAATGCCAATTCCAAGAATGAGATCTACATACATGGAAGCAGGCTCAATTAGCGAAGAAGACATGATTTCTACCGTGAAAAAAGGAATATATGCTTCATACTTCACTAATGGTCAGGTACAAATTGGAGCAGGCGACTTTACATTCTTTGTAAAAAGCGGTTATCTTATTGAGAATGGAAAACTTACACAACCAATTAAAGACATAAACATTATCGGAAACGGTCCGAAAGCGTTAGCTGAAATTACAATGGTTGGAAATAATTATGAAATGGATAATGGTACATGGACTTGTGGCAAAAACGGACAATCCGTTCCTGTAACTTGCGGAATGCCATCGGTTTTAGTAAGTAAACTAACTGTAGGAGGAGAAAGTTAAAATGATAACAAACAATAATAAAAATTTAGTTCAATGGGCAATGAAATATGCCCTGGAAAACGGTTGTAAGGCGTCCAGAATAAGATTGTACAGCGGTTCAAACAGTTCCTTTGAGGTACGGGATATGAAAATTGACAATCTACAACAAGCGTCAGAAAATACTTTAATAATACAACTATTTGTTAATGACAGATATGGTTCAATCTCAACCAACAAATTGGATAAAAAAGAACTTGAAAAGTTCATCAAAAATGGTATTGATTCTATCCGATATTTGGCTGAAGACAAAGCACGCACGTTACCTGATCCGTCTCTTTACTACAAAGGTAATGAGAATTTGCAACTCTTTGATTCTACTTTTGATTCGCTTCAACCGGATGACAAAGTGGATTTGGCGATGAGCGTATGCGATGAAATGATGAACAAAGACAGCCGTATTATTTCAACCAACTCCTCATACAACGATAGAAAAGGTTTTCAATATCTTATATCCAGCAATGGATTTGAAGGTGAAACAGAATCAACCTCTTTCAGTTTAAGTTCAAGCGTTAGTATCAAAGGTGAAGGCGAAGCCCGTCCCGAATCTTATTGGTACGATTCTTCGCTATATTTTGATTCATTGATAAAAGAGGGTATAGGAACTAAAGCCTTAGAAAGAGTTATTAACAAATTAGGACAACAAAAAGTAGCTTCGGGAAAATATTCAATGTTAGTTGACAATATGGTTGTAACTCAATTGTTGCATCCATTGATTAACGCTCTGAATGGTTCATCAATACAACAGAAAAATTCTTTTTTGATTGACAAATTAGGTCAGAAAATTTTAGGTGATAACATTACAATTTTGGACGACCCTCATCAACCTAAATCATTTGGCGCCCGCTTTTTCGATAATGAAGGTATTGCAACAAAACGACAGCCAATTTTTGAAAATGGAGTATTAAAAACCTATTTTATAGATACTTATTATGGCAATAAATTGGAAATGTCACCCACAATCAGTCAACCCTCAATTCTGACTATGGTTCTCGGGAGCAAAGATCTAAACGGATTAATTGCATCAATTGATAAAGGGATTTTAGTTACCGGATTCAACGGAGGCAACAGTAACAGCACAACAGGCGATTTTTCCTACGGAATAGAAGGATTCCTGATTGAAAAAGGAAAAATGACAATACCCGTTTCCGAAATGAACATAACAGGCAACTTTCTGACACTTTGGAATAATTTGAAAGAGGCAGGAAACGACCCGTTTAAGGCTTCAAGTTGGAAAATACCATCTTTATTGTTTGATGGGGTGGATTTTAGTGGATTATAGATTGAAACCGGAATATTTTATATACAAAAAAATTCGTACAGGCGGCATTTCAGGAAAAAGATTTGCCGGTCCTGTTTTGAAAGTTGCCGTTGCAGGAATCACGCTTGGAATGACAGTTATGATACTGTCTTTAGCTGTAGGAAACGGATTTAAAAAAGAGATTCGCGAAAAAATAATCGGCTTTGGCAGTCATATTCAAATTTCAAGTTACGATTTCAATCACAGTTACGAAGCAAATCCTTTTTTACACGATACAACTTTATTTGAAACAATTTCATCCGTTAAAGGAGTAAAATGCGTTCAGCGTACAGCCACAAAACCCGGACTTATAAAAACCGAAAGTGAAATTCAAGGAATTGTAATAAAGGGTGTTGGTCCGGAATACGATTTTTCTTTTTTGAAAAGTATTCTTGTCCAGGGAAATATTCCACAATACAGCAACGACAGTACTTCAAATGATATTCTGATTTCTGATGATATTGCTTTGATGTTGAACCTGAATATAGGTGATGATGTATTTGCATATTTTTTTCAGGAGCAAATCAGAGCCAGACGGTTTAAAATTGCGGGAATTTTCGATAGCCATATACCCGATTTGGATAAACTTTTTGTGATTAGCGATATTCGTCATATTCAACGACTTAACACTTGGGCATATAATCAGATTGCCGGTTACGATATTTTAATTGATGATTATGACCAAATGAATAATATAGCCATAAATATCTTTGAAATTACCGCCATGCATGTTTTCGATGATGGCGCTATGTTACGAACTCAAACCATCAGGCAGACTCAACAGATGATTTTCGGATGGCTTGATTTACTTAATATGAACATCGCCGTAATTATTATTCTCATATTACTTGTTGCCGGTTTCAATATGATTTCAGGGCTTCTGATTCTTATTTTGGAGCGAACAAATATGATTGGAATACTAAAATCTGTTGGTACAAATAACATGACATTGAGGAAAATATTCCTTTATCTTTCTACAGAAATTGCTGTACGCGGGTTAATTTTTGGTAACATTCTCGGAATAGGAATTTGCCTGCTTCAAGCAAATTTTGGCATTGTTTCACTTGACCCCGCAAACTATTTTCTCGAAACAGTACCTATTTATCTTAATGTTTTTCACCTGATTATACTTAATATAGGAGCAATTTCTGCTATATTTCTGATGATGCTTGGTCCCTCTTTTTTAGCAGCAAGGATATCGCCTGTGAAATCAATAACTTTTGATTGAAACTTTTTAAAAAGATATTTTTTTTAATGAATTTCCCATAAATTCAAAAAAAAAATAATCCAAAATGAATAAAATGAGATAAATGAATTGTTGTTTTGGCTAAATTTGCAAATAATCAATCCAAAATTTAAAATTTATTTCCAATATTATTGATTTTAGCCAAAATTTAAAATTGTTCCTCTAAAATCAATTTTATAGATGTAAAACTACCATGTATCTTTGTCGAAAATTTTAAAAGATGAAATCAGCAAATCAACATATTTTTTTTAGAATCAAAAATTAGCAATTTGTTTCTATTCATGATAAAAAAGTTTTTCAACTTGGAAAAAAGGAGCATTAATTTGCTCCTTTTTTTTAATATTTTATGCTACAACCATCTTACTAAATTAAAGTCCTGTTTATACGGAAGTAATTCATTTATAGGATATAATCTCAATCCAAAATTAAACATTCCGGGCAGATTTAATTCATAACTCAATTGGTAAATAACGATTGACCCCTCTTTTTTAACCTCCTTAAACGGTTCAATGTGTAAAATTTTTGGAAATTCTTCATCAGAGGCTTCGGCAATTACCATTTCTAAACCGAAATCAAAAGCTGATAGTTTTTTCAGGTCAAGTTTGATGTTAACCATGTATTTTTCACCAAGTCCTAATTCATGTTTGGAAATATCAGGAACGTCTATTTCTACAACCTGAACTGAATCCCAGCCTGTAAGTACGCGACGTTTCCATAGCGCTATTTCCCGAACATGTTTATAGTCTTTTTCTTTCAATAATTTTGAGCGTGTAAACATTGGCGTATAAAAACGACTGATGTAATCGTTAATCATTCTTCGGGTTGTAAATTCCGGAACTATTTGAGCTATAGAGTTTTTGATATATTTTACCCATCCAGATGAAATTCCTTTTGAATCGGTTGCAAAATATAAAGGTATAATTTCATTTTCGAGTATTCCGTAAATTGTATTTGCATCTAATTCATCCTGATATGATGGATTATCAAATGTAGATTTATCGGTCAAAGCCCATCCTGCGCCTTCTTTATAACCTTCATACCACCATCCGTCAAGCACGCTGAAGTTCAGAACTCCGTTAAGTTCAGCTTTTTCGCCGCTTGTGCCTGACGCTTCAAGTGGTCGGGTAGGGGTGTTTAGCCAAACGTCCACGCCGCTGACCAAACGCTTTGCCAAATCCATATCATAATTTTCGAGGAAGATAATTTTTCCGACAAATTCAGGACGTTTTGAAATCTCAACAATCCGTTTTATCAAATCTTGACCCATACCGTCAGCAGGGTGTGCTTTTCCAGCATAGATAAACTGTACGGGGCGATTAGGATTATTTACAATAGCGCTTAAGCGTTCCAAATCATCAAACAAAAGATAAGCGCGCTTGTAAGTTGCAAATCTGCGTGCAAAACCGATGGTTAGCGCATCTTCACGGATTGTATCAAGAATATCAACAATGTGAGAGGGCGCTGCATGTCGCTCAACCATACTCTGTTGCATACGCCGTTTTATATAATCAATCAGTTTTTTCTTGAGCTGTTTTCTAACCTGCCAAAGGGTTTCGTCAGGAATCTTATGAACTTTTTCCCATTTGGTTTTATCCGAAACGTCATCTAACAAGTCTGCGCCAAATTCTTTTTCATATAAACGTCTCAGTTCCGAAGCAGTCCACGTACCATAGTGAACGCCATTTGTAACATATCCTATAGGCAATTCTTCGGGGAAATATCCTTTCCAGATATGTCGGAACATTTTTTTGGTTACTTCACCGTGCAGCCAACTAACGCCATTTATATTATGCGATGTTTTAAGAGCCAGAATGCTCATTGAGAATTTTTCCTGTTCATATTTTCCTTCTCTTCCGAGTTCCATAAATTCTTCCCAGCTAATGCTCAATCTATCAGGTATATGTCTTAAATAAATGCGAAACATTCCCTCATCAAATGCGTCATGACCTGCCGGAACAGGAGTGTGTGTCGTAAATAATGATGAGGCTTTAATGATTTCCATTGCTTCGGTATATGAAAATTTATTATCTATAAGATTGATTAAGCGTTCAACGTTAATTAATGCTGCATGACCTTCGTTGCAATGATACAAATCGTTTTTAATTCCAAGTGCATTCAATAGCCTGATACCTCCAATTCCAAGTAGAATTTCCTGTTTCAGACGATTTTCCTGATTTCCGCCATAAAGTATGTGCGTAATTTCTCTGTCATGATGAGCATTGGAAGGTATGTCGGTATCTAACAGATATAAAGGAATTCTTCCAACTTGAGCTTTCCAGATGGCTACATTAACTTCACGTCCGGGAAGGTCAATTTTAATAAATAAAGGTTCGCCTTTATTATCTCGTACTTGTTCCACAGGCAATTTATTAAATTCCTGCATTTCATATTTAGCGGTCTGTTCTCCGTTTACAGTTAGAGCTTGCGTAAAATATCCGTATCTGTAAAGAAGCCCTACAGCGGTGATATTAACGCCTTTATCGCTTGCTTCTTTCAAATAGTCGCCTGCTAAAACGCCAAGACCGCCTGAGAAGATTTTCAAAATGTCGTTAATTCCGTATTCCATGCTGAAATAAGCAATTGACGGACCTTCATTGAATGGTTTATCTATATAATTCTTAAATTTTGCATAGATATTGTCTAATTTTGATACAAAATTTTTGTCATTAGCCAATTGGGTCAATCTGTTATATGACACTTTTTCAAGCAATTGGACAGGATTTCTTTTCACGGAAGCCCATATTTTTTCATCAACATATTCAAAAAGTTCGGTGGCTTCGTAATTCCATGTCCACCAAAGATTTCTGGTCAAATCCTGCAAAATTTTTATCCTTTCGGGAAGTTGTGATTTAGTAAGCAATTTCCTCCATGAAGGAGTGGCTGACCTGTTGAATATCAACTTATTCTTAAATTCTTTTTGAAATACAGTATATTTATCTTTTCTGTTACCTACGGCAGTTAAAGCGATATTATAAGCGTTGGCATAATTGTCAATAAGTAAATTCCAATCAAGTTGCGCTGCCAATTTTAAAGCATTATCACTGATTTCTGCAACTTCTTTAGAAGATTTTTTTGCATAATCAATTATTGCTTTGGCAATTTCTGATGTTACTTCTGAATCATTTATATCATTTCTGTAAATAATTTCTACTCCGTCTTTTATGCTTTTTGAAAACGGTTGCGCCCATAAACCAAAACCTGTCAAAGTGGTAGTAATGGTTGGAATGCCGAAAGCAATACTTTCGAGCGGCGTATATCCCCAAGGTTCATAGTAAGATGGGAAAATTGTAAGATCCATTCCGATAAGCAATTCATAATATGACATGTTGAATATACCATCATCGCCGTTTAAGTAGCATGGAACAAAAATAAAATCAACTTTTTCGCTTATCTCGTTACTCAGATTAATATCTTGTATCTTGTTCATTATAGGGTCGTTGCCTATATCGTTTAAACCGTGAGTGATAAAAGGATTAGCTAAAATGTCGCTGTTTTCGCCGTTCAGTTTTGCTTGTAAATCTTTACGCGCTCCGTAAGTATTTGCCGGAATAAGAGCAAAAGCAAGTATTTTTTTTGCTGGTTCCTGCTCATTTACAATTTTCAGAGCGTCAAGGAACAGATCTATTCCCTTATTGCGGTATTCGTAGCGTCCACTGTTGGCGACCATCATAACATCGTCTTTAACTTCGTAACCTAAAAGGGCAGAGGCTACTTCTCTCAATTTTTCTCTTGCCTGTTTTCGTTTGGCTGTATAATCTTTTCCTTTAGGAACAAAACTATCTTCAAAACCATTGGGAGTAACTACGTTAGGTTTTTTTCTCAGAAGTTGCTCACATTCTTTTGCCGTAATTTCGGAAACTGTAGTAAAACAATCAACTTGGTTTGCGGCAATTTTTTCGATGGAATGTTTTGCTATCACATTCAATTCCTGCGCTTTCAAATCGCCATTGAATGTATTAAGATTATCATAAACAGGTATTCCATTTCCAGCCAGCGAGCGACCTACTGTTGTGGCATGTGTAGTAAATACTGTTCCTACCTGCGGAAGTTTATCTTTCAGATATAGCGCTCCGCTACCGGTAAGCCATTCGTCGAAATGAGCAATGACTTTTGCGTTTGTGTCTAAGTAATATCTCCAAAAACTTTCAATTACAACGCCTGCCGCATATCCAAATAAAACGGATTCTACATAATCATAATGTCCGGAAATGCTGTCCACGCTGAATTTTTCCCAATAATATGACAATATTTCATTTTTTTGGGAAATAAACGGGCTGAAATCTATCAGGAAAGTAACAGGCTTTCCGGGTACATTCCATCTACCTGCTCTGACTCTGATTCCTTCGGAAAGGACTTCATCAATCCAGTCGGAATAAATTGTATCATCAGGTAAAAATTCCGAGTTATTTTTCGGTCCCATCCAAACGTCAGGTCCGATAAATATTAATCTGTCATTTAGACATTTATACAGTGTCTCGGCTTGAGAAGCAAGAACGGTATGTATTCCGCCCATTTTGTTGCACACTTCCCAACTTGTTTGAAACAAGTAATCTGGTTTTAAATTGTTGTTCACTTTTATAAGGTATTAGTATGTTTAAATTATGTTTTTAATATTTGATTACAAAAAAATGTTTTATTCAAAAGTTATATTTATATTCCTTACAAATTCTTTATCTTCTGATTTTAATGTAATTGTAAAGGTGTATTCACCGGATACAGGTTTTTCTGTAAATGTTAAATATGCAACCTGATTTAATAAAATCATATCTGAAATGGTAATTTCAGACATTTTCTTATTTACGAGATGATAACCATATTTTTGAATTCTTCCAAGCTTTCCATATTTTTCTATTTCAGTTTCGCTCCAATCATATTTGAGATTATAGCCGCTTTTTATAAATTTATAAGGAGAAGAACCTATAAATTCAATTATTTCATTTAATGAAGTTTTTGCAGGATAATTATTAAAATCTCTATCGCAAGTTACATTAATTGAAAATTGGTCAAGTACAGCATAATTAATATATGGAACCAATTTTCTATTAAAAGTTATATCCTCATAATAATTACTTAAAGCGTTAAACCTTTCTTCTGTTGGATTACCATAATTTGTATTTCCTCGTTGAGATACCATTTCTCCATCAAAAAATATATTAATGGTATTTAGGGATTTGTCATAAAAACATTGCATCATGTCATCTACAACAATATATACTTGAATAAAATTTTTTGAAAATTCAGTCCCATCAATAGGCTCTTTTTGTTCAAAAAAACATCCGCTAAATATTAATAAAAACGGGAAAAAATTAATAATCCTCCTCATAATATTTTAAAAATTAGACATTATCAAGTAAATGTATTTAAACTCAATTAAATTGTTTTTGTTCTGTTTTTTACTTTACTTTCTTATTCGTACTTTTCCTTCCTCTTATCTTATTTATCTCATCCTCAAGTTTTTTAATCTTTTCATCTTTTTCGGCAATTAAATCCGAAAGATTTGCAATTTCTTTTTCATAATTATCGGCAGGGACTTCGGCATTTAGCCTTATTGTAAAGTCGCTTAAGATATTCATATAGTTTATAAATGCTTCATACGGAGTTTCATACGGGTTAAAATAAGCATGTACATCACCGTCTGAAAAGAATTTTGTACTCATATAATAAAGATGGTCGCTACATTGCAGATAACTCCAGTCGGCAAGCAGTTTTCTATCATTTATTTGAGTTATTTTGGGTTGCAGCATATAAAGTTTGTCAAATGCTTCTTGCTGCATTTCATTACCGAGCCATGCGGTCAAATCTCTTTCTTCATCAGCCCAGGAAATAGGATAAGGAACATTAATTGCCGATACAGGTTGGAATTTCTCTGCAATTTCGGAAGGTGTTGCAAAAGCAATATTTTTCTTTTTAAGCGCTACCACCGGGAAATTTTCAAGAAAATCAAATATTCCTGTATTTTTGTGTTGATGTTCGCCAAATGTTTCGTAATCCATAAATAAGTTTACTACTTCATCTTTTTCGCCAACTTCGTTTATCCATTTCACATATTTTTCGGCTGTAAGTGGCCAATCATGCCAATTTCTGTCACCAAACCTGAATGCGATGTCGTCGCTTAACTTGAAATTTTTGAGCAACAACTTTAATCTTGGATTTATATTATTGCAATACAGGAAATTAGGGCTTTTCCATCCTAAAATATGTTTAGCTCCTTCGGTCAGCATGGCTTTGAAACCCAATTCAACGATTGTATCTCCCATAAGGTCGGAATAAATCAACTCAGTATTTCTGAATACTTGTGGTTTTTTCCCGAATGAGGATTCCATTAATGCGGAATGGGTATTAACCTGGGCTTTAAATTCGTCGTTATTTTTTAGCGAAACCAATGAATGTGAATAAGTTTCACCCAAAAACTCAACGTTTCCGGTATCTGCCAATTCTTTAAAACTGTCAATAACTTCAGGGGCGTATAATCTAAATTGCTCCATTGCAATCCCTGTAATGGAAAAAGAGACTTTAAATTTCCCCTTGTGTTTTTTGAGCATTTTTAGCATCAACTGATTGGCAGGTAAATAACAATTTGATGCTACTTTATTCAGGATGCTTTCATTTGAATAATCATCATAATAATAATGGTCGTTACCAATATCGAAAAAACGATACCTTCTAAACCGAAAGGGTTGATGTACCTGAAAGTACAAGCATACTGTTTTCATATTTTCTATTTTAATTGTTTGTTCAAAATATTATATTTTTCTGTTTTACAACCTTTTTATTTTCAACCTCTCCATTACTTAAATAAACTTTCATAACGTAAAAACCATCTGAAAAGTTACTTATTTGTATCAATCCGTTTGTTTTATTGAAATTTTGTAGCAATAACAACTTCCCAAAAATATCATATAATTCAACTCTGACAATGCTAATTTTTGAATTATCTATTGATACAAATATTTCATTATTAGCGGGGTTTGGATAAATTGTTAATCCGTATTCCTTTTCAATGGGTTTCGGGTTTAATGTTTCGGGACTATTGCTTTCTGCTTTCTGCTTTCGGCCTTCTGCATTAATAGTTTTAAACATCTCAATTTCATCTTCATAACAAATATCGAAGAAGAAACATAAAACCCCTTTTGCCATAGTCGAAGACCTGCCGGTGTTCGCTTCGGCAATAGTTTGAAGGTAGAATATTTCGTGTTCTTCTAAATCTGACCATCTTCTGTTTACTAATTGCAACTGTTTTTTGAAATTATGGAATAGTATATAATTTTCGTGTTCTGCCATTTCGTATTCTCCAAATTCAAACATTTCAGGTATTTGGTATAAAATAGCATCTGCTCCTTCGTAATCGTTTGTGAATAAGCGGGTTTCGGTAAGTAAATATTTTGCGATTGGGGTGCGGATTATTTCATACCAGGATTTTAACTGGTTGATATCCATAATACTGTCTTGCATGATGGTTCTTATTGAGTTATCGGATAGCTCACGCATGGTGTTGCTAATTATGTCAATTTGGCTTAGGAAAAGTAGCGCTTCCATAATCGATTCTTCAGAAAACTCGGGGTTTTCCATGTTTTCTAAAATGTAATCATAACCTAAATCATTGTATTCGTTAACTAAATTATCGTACTCATTTTGCAGGTTCAGATATGTTTCTTGTTGTTCTTGAATACTTTTATTAATAATTATCGGTAAACAGAATGTTGATGCACATTCACTTTCTTCAGCGTTTTTATCAATATTAATATTATGAGGTTTAAATGGGATGTGGTTAGTGTTTTGACTGTGAAAATATAATATAGACCAATTACTATTGTCATTGTAAAAACTACTTCGAATTGTGTTGTAAAATTTATTATCCGCTCCTTCGTTAATGTTACCATGATTTATTCTAATTTTACCAGTATTTTCAACTAATATATCAAATTCATTATCTTCAAAGATATTACATAAAAACTGTAACCCACTTCCCGGTTTACTATTAGTAGCATTAGTTTCTTTAGCAAAAATACCCTGATCTAATTTTTCAAAGTAATTCTTGTATATTTTGTTCTCGGCTGTTCCTGAATTATTTATTTCAATACCTGTTTTATATGAGAATAAAGGAGAAATTGATGGTGTCGTTGAGAAACTGTTTTCTTCAATTTTATATCCACTTGAACTTATACTTCTCAATCCGACCGAACCAATATTATCAAAAACTGACCGTGATAATTGGTAATAATTAGATGCGTTAATTTTAACTGATGTACTGTTACTGATAAATTTTGACTGGTCTATAATAATATTGAAAGGATTGCCTGTGTTGTTAGAATATATACCATATTGAAGATTTTCAAATGTGCAAGGAATTGAATAATTTGCAGGACACTCACAATCATTTTGTACCGGTTGATTACAATAATTATCAATTATATATCCCGCATCTTGTGAATGAATTCCAATTCCTCCGAGAATTGAATTAAAAGTACAAGCTCTAAATTTAACACCTTTTACAAACCATAAATTTATATGACGATAAAAACTCAATCCGTTTGCAGCAAATAAATTATTGCTATCAATTATAAAGGTGCAATTTGTAAAACTACCTACGTTATCAAGAATATTGCCATTTAAATCAGTGTCAATATACGGCTTATATTCAATAGCACAGATGTTATTCCTAAAAACAGCATCTGTAGCATAGATAATACCTCCACGATTAGGTGTTACACTTAGGCAGTCTGTAGTTACTGCGCATAAAGTATTTTCGATTGTTGTGCCATTAACAAGTTCAACCGTACCTTGATATTGAGATAACTGTTGATTGTCGGTGCCTTCTACTGTTATCCCCTTCCATAAATTATCGCAAGCGCTTGTCAACAAGCCACCATCAATTATAAGCTTAGAACCAGGTCGAACGACAATAGAGGCAAATTCAGTGCAATAAACATTTCCAGTAATTGTAAGAACAGCGCCATTATCTACAGTAACAATATTTGACAATAAAATATCACTGCCAGCCCATGTAGTGTCGGATGTAATGGTAACTGGAGCAGAATAGGCATTGCCAACACCAACCGCATGCCAGGCATTTGTTACATTTACTACTTCACAACTATATTCTCCGTATGAGTTAATTGCAGCTTGAATAGACAAATTCCTTGCAGAGAAAAAATGAGAATCTGGATAAAGTGCGAGTAAAGTTTTGTATGCAATTTTTTCTGCCTTATTGATACCAATTCCTGTTACATTATAATAATTGTTATTGTCGTTTATTCCAATACCTCCTTCACAAAGTAGGTAAAACCAATGACTCAATATTGTAGAATTAGTGTGCCCATAACCTGGATTAGAATTTAACCAAAATTGCCCTCCTAGTGTATTTGGATTCCCCCCATTAAAGCTTTGATTGTTTTTGGGATTTTGCATATCACGAATACAAGTATAATTTGAAGAGTTACCAAACAACTCACTTCCTATTTTCCATGTTGGTTTATCTGGTGTTGCCCAATGTTTTACACATGCTCCCCAAATATCACTAAATCCTTCATTCAATGCCTGAGTATGTAAATTATAAATAGGATCATTCATAAAGTTAGCAGTAAACTGTGAAATACCATGTCCAATCTCGTGAGCAACAATATCAATTGCAGTTAGTGGAGAAAAATCTACCCCATCACCATCTCCAAAGCGAAAAACTTTACTAACTCCATCCCAAGATGCGTTATTATCATTATTCCCCCAATGTATATAACTTGTAATATCAATTCCCAAACCATTAATGCTATTTCTTGAATGTTGGTTACTCCAATAATCTAATACTTTTTCTGTCCCCCAATGTACATCTAATGCAGCCTGATCTTGATAAAAATCACACCAACTTCCTTGAGTCCACATAGTATTTGTATTCGTGAATTCAATTGCATTTGAATAAATGCCTCCGTTTATACAATTCAATGTGTGAATATTAGCACTTTGTCCCGAAGTTGTATTTCTATTCTCAAATAAACGATATCCCATAGAAAAAGAATCACAATTTATATATTGATTATTGCTATATAGTGTTTGCGCAGTTCCGGTAACATTTGTATCTGAAATTAACGAGAAGTCATTAATAACAATTCCATTTGATGCATCAACTACAATAATTTGTTCATTGTTAGGCTGCAACGATGAAATTGTAAATTTCCATGATAATTTAAAACTCTCACTTCCTTTTATGTTATTTCTTGTAATTACGAGTTCTCCTTTTGGAAAAAATGTTGCTCCTGGATTGTTTAGGTGTTGTTTAATAAAGGATTCCATGTTTGGGTCTTCCCATTTATATTTTTCTGCATCTACATACTCTAATGCCTTTTTCAATGCTTGCTGTTCATCAATCGCAGGATCTGGGGTTTGAATATCAATAATCTGAAAACTGCCATTGATATAATCGATGTTTCCATCTTTCCCATGTAGTAGATATTCGGCATTATCTACTCTAACACCGTTATAATATTGTTGAAATCTTTTGTGAGTAATTTCAAATTCATCGGTGGTTTCACTTTTTAAACGGAATTCATCCTCTTCTTTCGCTTGGAGGACGGACTTTAGAAAAATGATATCATTATTCATTTTTCTGTCTGAATTTTCATTTACTTTGAATCTGGCAAACTCGATTTTCCCTTCTTTTCCTCTATGTATAAACAAAGTATCACCTTGCTGAGAATATAAAAAAAAATAACATATCCATGTGAAAACAAAATGTATAAATATTTTTTTTAAATGTGTATTCATAAGTATTCTATTTAATTATTCTCTATAACTCTTGAAAAAATATATCCTTCAAAACAACTAAAATTAAGAAAATAGACCATAACAAATAATTCGTTATTATTGATATTATAGAAAAACCAACCTCCAATTTCTTGATCAATATTTAGTATAATGTACGTATTAATAACAAATGAGTTTCCTACAGGTACTTCTTTGTATTCCCAAACAAATGAAAAAGGAGTATGTAAAGGATACATCGTAATATTATGATGCCCTTCATGCGTTACATCAACAAAATTGTTGTCAATATCAATATTTACGATTGAATTCGGAGGATAATCAACTCCTATAACTGTACAGTTACTAATTACTTCCACTTTCCATTTACCTTTAATACATTTTTGAATTATATTAAATGGTTGCGCATATAAATCTTCGATATTACTATAGTCAATAACTGTTGTATGCAGTTCAAAAATACTTTCATTATTAATTTTTTTTGGAATGAAAACTGCTATTTGCCAATGCTCATTTTCTGTAGAACCTATAAATGATTCTATTTCAACCTCAAGTTCATAAATGTTTGAAGAAAGTTTACGCAATGTTTTGACTTTTATTTCAGATATTTCCACATTTGTTGTTCCACTTGCCAACAGTATGGTATACTTTGAAAAATCATTAGTTGGATAACTCCCGTTCATACAATTTAGGTAATTAATCAACTCCTCTTCGCTGTCAATTATTATTACCGAATCGTCATAGATAAGGTTTGTCCATTTGCACAAGGTATCATCCAAAGAATATTTCTCAAATGGAATTTTAATTGGCAATTCCAATTTCCAGTAAAGTTCCTCAACCTGCTCTTCAAGCATATTTACCTTTTCTTTCAAAAACTCCAACCCCGCCACCTCAACCGCCATCTGCACCGCCATAGCATAAGGCACACTCATCATTTGCGCCGTAGTCTCATTTGTAAAATTACCACCTCCAGCAGAGTCTATCCGAGTTTGTATAAATAACTGCCCATCAGTCCAGTCGATCTCACCAAACTCCGGAGTTCCACCAATTGTTAACGATAACAGTCCGTTTTCGTTGGTTTTACCTTCAATTATTTGTGTGAAAATAACTTCTTCATTTCGCAAAATTGAAGCTTCAACTGTAACAGTCTGATTTTTTAGAAGCGAATTATCGCTGTCTCTTATAACTGCCTGATAACTGAAGCCATCAGGTATTTGAGACAACAAAATGTTTGTTATAAGTCCCAAAAAACAACAAATGATTGTTATTTTTTTCATTTTTAATTGTTTGTCAAAAAGTATTCATTTTGCTATATGTTTTTTTACAAACCGATTGATGCGTTTCTTGCTAATTGTGCTAATTTTACATTTTTTTTGTTGTTTCCCTGAGAAGCCTGAATTAAGTCAATAATTTTAGTGTAACCGTTCAAAATATCATTCATATTAGTTTTCACACGTGTTACAAGGTTAACCTGTTCGATTACTAATGCAACAGATTTTTCTATCTCTTTTGTTATGGATTGAGAAGAATCAAGAACTGATTCTACCTTTTGTTCCATAGCAACTGCAGCGTCTCCACTTTGACCTGCCATTTCTTTAAGTCCGTTTGCAACCACGCTAAACCCTATTCCTGCATCGCCGGCATGTGCGGCTTCAATTAATGCATTAATAGAGAGTATATTTGCCTGTTTTGCAATGGCTTGTTGACCGATCAAGAGTTTCTTTGTATCAACAACTTTCATTTCAGAATCTTTTGATTTTTCGAGGCAAACCATTTGAGCTTGCTTTAAAATATCCGAAGCTTCCAAAATCTTTGCTATATCATTCATCTCAGATTTTATTTCTGATGTAAATTGTTCGATATGTGCGTTTAATTCTTCGTTTCTTACTTTATGAGTAATATTTTGCGCTGTACCAAAGACGCGAATAGGCGAACCATCAGAAGCTCTTAAAGTTGAACCGGTGGCGTGTGCCCAAATTTGTTCTCCATTTTTCTTAAACAAACGATATTCAATATCATAAGGTGTTATACCGGTTTTATCCATCATGTGAGCGCTAAAAGCGGCAAGTGTTCTTTGTTTGTCGTCTTTGTGCAAACGGTCGCTCCAACTGGAAAGTACATTCGGAAAATCCGATTCGTTGCTATAACCAAGCATTTCCCGAAACTCATTTGACCACCAAAATACGTTATTTCCGCCTACCGGATCATCTACATCCACTACCATATCCCACATGGCAGGCGAAACTTTGACAAGTTCTCCTAATCTAAATTCACTGACTTTTAGTCTCTCAATCTCTTCAAGATATTCGTTAATTTTATCACTTTCACTTAACGTTATACCTTGGTCCTGACTACTATTAAGTTTCTTAAAAAAATTCATAATTGTTTATTTGTTTGTTCATTAATTGTTCAAAATACCGAATCATATACTTGTTTCACTTGCAAAGCCGAGTTTTCCCACTTTAAGGAATCTACTTCCTGTTTACCATATTTTATAAACATTTTAGACAAAGCAGGATAGTTAAGAACTCCATAAATAGCATCTGCCATTGCATGTATATCCCAAAAATTTGTTTTGATAGCATAAGTAAGAATTTCAGCAACTCCCGACTGGTGTGAAATAATAACAGGTACGTTACTTTGCATTGCTTCAAGAGGACTTATACCGAAAGGTTCAGATACTGAAGGCATCACATATAAATCACTCATTGCAAGCATATTGAATACTTCTTCACCTTTTAAAAATCCTGTAAAATGAAATTTATCCATAATATTTAATTTAGCGGCGCGTCGAATCATTTTTTCCATCATATCGCCGCTTCCAGCCATTACAAATCTTACGTTGTTCATTTTTTTCAAAACCAAATGGGCTGTTTCGATAAAATATTCGGGACCTTTTTGCATAGTAATTCTTCCGAGAAATGTAACTATTTTATCATTTACTCCTTTTTTAAGCGCCTGTTTTATAACCGGTTCAATAGGTTCAACGGCATTATAAACAGTAACAACTTTTTTAGGGTTTATGCCGTATTTTTCTATTACAATCTTTCTTGTAAGATTACTAACTGTAATTATTTTATCGGCGGCGTCCATACCTCTTTTTTCAATTTCATAAACGGCGGGGTTTACATTACCGCCACTACGGTCGAAATCTGTTGCGTGGACATGAATTATCAGCGGTTTCCCGGATGCTTCTTTTGCCGCCATTCCGGCAGGATAAGTGAGCCAGTCGTGAGCATGAATAATATCAAATGAATAATCCTGTGCAATAATATTGGCAACTAAGGCATATTCATAAATTTCATGCATTAAGTTTGTTCCGTATTTACCTGAAAATTCGACCATTCCCTTTTCGTTGACATTTAAATATACAGAATTGCCTGATACTGCAAACCTTGTAAGTTTCCAAAACTCTTCAGGGTCAGTATAAGGTACTAATTTTGCATCAACTTCTATATAATCAAGTTTTTGCTTGAAATATTTCAGGTCTAATTTGCGATGTCTCACAGGTACTTTATTGGCTCCAACCAATCTGATACTTGATTCATCTTCATCTCCGAAAGCTTTTGGCACTACAAATAGCACCTGAAGCCCTTGAATATGTGATAGACCTCTTGTTAAACCGTAACTTGCTGTTCCGAGTCCACCTGAAATATGCGGCGGAAACTCCCAGCCAAACATAAGTACCCTCATAATTTAACTGTATTTTTCAATTAGTTTAATAATTTTTAAAACGCCTGCAACATTCCAAGCCATACTAACCGCACCTTTTCCAGTGTGTGGAGGGCTTCCGTTGTAACATTCAGACATTGTTCCTAAACATTGATGACGTATTGCATCATCAAATTCTTCAATTAGTTTTTTGATAAATGGAGCGCCTCCCTGCTTATGAATGCTTAAATATGCTTCTGCAAAAAATGCTGTTATCCATGGAAAAACAGACCCCCGATGACGCGCCAAGTCGCGCTGTGAAAGATTCCCTTCCAAAACTCCCTCAAATTTAGGCGATTGTGGAGAAAGTGTTCTTAATCCACTTGGGGTGAGAAGCCATTTTTTAGCTATATCAATAACCATTTTGCGCTTATCAATATCTAATGGAGAATATTTTAATGCTGTGGCAATAACTTGATTAGGACGGATTGAATCGTCTTTATAATCGCCATCCACATAATCATAAAGATAATCTCCTTTTTCATTCCAAAAGACTTTTTCGAAACTTTCTTTCACTTTTTGGGCAAAATCGGAATATTTTTTTGCTTCCTTATTTTTCTTTTTCTTTTTACATAATTCTGAATAGTAGCATAAAGCGTTATACCACAATGCGTTTACTTCGACTGTAAATCCGGGACGCCATGTTGCAGGTTCGCCATTTATAACTGAATCCATCCATGTTAATGGTTTACCATCAATTTTTGCATATATTAATCCGGATTCATCAACGTTTAAAAAGTCGCGTTTAAGATTAAAAATATATTGAAATGCGTCTTGCATATATTTTCCATATTTATCTAAAATATCTATTTCGGGGAGCATGCTTTCAATTTCCTGCATTGTATAGAAAGCCCAAAGCGGAACATCTACATTTTTCAAACTTTTTTTATAATTTTCATCACAATTTGAAAGGAAATGGAATCTTGTTACATCAAGCGCCTCATCGAATATTTTCAAAAATATCTCTTTATCTTTTCTAAAAGTCATTAAACCGGGAATAGATACAAAAGAATCGCGTAAACGTTCTGAATGCCAGTGATATCCTGCAAGTAATCTAATATGTCCGTTTCTGTTTTGGATAAATTGCTCGCTGGCATTCATCAAACAGTTAAACATTGAATCCTGTGGAATACATTTTTTCTTTTCGGCAGTAAATACGGCTTTTAAACCAGATGGCTTAATTTCTGACGTTGAAGCGGAAAAAATTATGGATTCTCCTTTTTTAATATCAACTTCAAAATATCCGGGAACAAAAAGGTCTTCTTTATAATCGTATCCGCGACTCTGTTCTTTAAAGTACTCTACGCCGGTGTACCAGTCGGGAACTGCGATAAACTCTGCTTTTTTGCTTACTTGCATGTGTAAATAAGGGAAACCTTCATACATTTTTATCTTTATTCCCTGTTTGATTTTTTCGTATCGGGTATTAGCATTCATGTTTTGTTGTGTCAATTCATGAATATTTCGAAATGCCAGAAAAGGTTTAAATCTTATTTTTGTTGGCGAATGAGCATCTTCAAGAGTAACTTTATACAACATTTGTTCTTCATCCTGATTCAGTAATGTTTCTGTACTCAACACCATACCGCCAACTCGATAGACACTTTTAGGAACTTGCTCCATCTCAAAATCAGTAAAATATTTGTGCCCCTTGGGATCGTAATGATTTCCGTTATATTTTCTTATCCCAAGATTAAAAGCCTGATCATGCTGTACTAACGAAACATCTAAAGAAGAGAGCAGAATGTAACTATCGCCGTTGAAATTGTCTATCGGACAGACAAGCATACCATGATATTTGCGGGTATTGCAATTGATAATTGTTGAACTACAATATGAACCAACCCGATTGGTGAGTAAAACCTCTCGATATAGCGAAATTTCAAGGTTTACAAGTTTTGTTTTATCCAAATGTAAATAATCCATAATAAAACTAAATTGTTGTTATAAATATAATATGGTTAAAGTCGGAAGTGTTTTACGAACTAAAAAAGAAAAGGTTATAAAGTTTAGAGATTTAGATAAGAAAACAATTTTTTTTAGGTTACTTTTTTAATTCCCTAAAATGTAAATGCAACCCTCACCCCCCAATGTTTATATTTTAATTCGCTAAAACCCGCAAAAACGCCTACATTTCCAACTAAATAAATTCTACCGACACTGTAACCTACTTGTGTATAATGTGGAAAATCAGGTGTGTGTAAATAACCGACAT
>Ga0123353_10002288_pt1 | contig 23780 bp, 22 predicted proteins | sample TergutLab28metaG_3_FD_92763 | JGI IMG/M metagenome (GOLD analysis project Ga0123353, IMG submission 92763) | Labiotermes labralis P3 segment gut microbial communities from Petit-Saut dam, French Guiana - Lab288 P3 | ecosystem: Host-associated > Arthropoda: Insects > Digestive system > Gut ... | reverse complement strand
TGTCGGTGACAAATCTCTTGCACCAAGGAGAGCGAACTCAGCGAGAAGTACGCGAAAAATGCTCCCACGATCCTATCCCCACTGCAAGAAAACTCGGATGGAAAACCTAAACTTGTCGACGGATTGTACGGGGCTACAGCAGGTCTCTTTCGCCTATTGCATTGCTTGCCTTTCCCTGCTACAATGAGGCTCAATCGGTTCGTTCGGAACATTGAAGTTATTATGCCGGGTCGTGTCGTTCGTGTGCTGATTATTGATGATTCGCCGTTGGTGCAGCGGATTATTTCTGAAGGTCTTGCGAAAGACCCCAATATCGAAGTCTGCGGGACTGCTTCCGACCCCTACGCCGGGCGGGATGCGATTGTCAAGTTGCGTCCCGATGTGCTCACGCTTGATGTGGAAATGCCCAAGATGAACGGGGTCGAGTTTCTCCGTCGGCTGATGCCGCAATACCCGATCCCCGTTGTAATGGTCAGCAGTCTTACCGAGCGGGGGCAAAAAACGACGCTCGAAGCGATGGCAGCGGGTGCCGTCGATTTTGTGGCGAAACCGAAAGGGGGCGATCTCGGCAGTATGATCGACGAACTTCGTACGAAAGTCAAAATTGCCTCAACAGCAAACGTCTCCCACTGGAAAAACAGACAATATGAACCGGCAGCCGGAATGGCATCCAGTGTTCTCGCCAGCAAAACTGCCGGACAAGTCTCCCGTAAAATCTGTGCCATCGGGGCATCGACGGGGGGTACCGAAGCGTTGCGGGAAGTGATTTGCGGATTGCCGCGAACGTTCATCGGGACGGTCGTGGTGCAGCACATGCCAGCCGGTTTTACAAAAATGTTCGCTGACCGCCTGAATGGACTTGCCCAAGTAACGGTGAAAGAAGCGGCGGACGGCGATATGATTTACGATGGTCGTGTCCTGATCGCACAGGGGGGCAAGCAGATGGAAGTGGTCAGAACGGGTGGCGGTTGGGGTGTTCGCTGTTTCGATGCTCCGCTGATGTGCGGGCATCGTCCGTCGGTCGAACAGATGATGTTTTCCGTCGCCAAAAATGTCGGCAATAAAGCGATTGGAGCGATGCTCACCGGCATGGGAGCCGACGGAGCCAGTGGCATGAAAGCAATGAGCGATGCCGGAGCCCCGTGCATTGCCCAAGACGAAGCGACGTGCGTCGTCTTCGGCATGCCCAAAGAAGCGTTTGCCAAAGGAGGAGCAAAATCGCTCGTCCCGCTGCCAAGAATCGCGGCAACGCTCGTAAACATGTCGAGGTGAGGTGTAGGGGCAAAAAATGTTTTGCCCGTACAGAAGGAGTGAGAATAATTTCTTATTCCCTCTCTCGCTACGAAAAGGTTAGGGAGATAGTATGAAAAATATGGCAAGAAAACTTTTTGGTTTCGGCATTGCAGTAGGAGTTATTGTAGGCATAATCATATCAGCTACAGGTAACACGATTGCCGCAATATGTGCAGGGATGTTTATGACAGTTTTATACATTACGTGCATATATATCGAAGAATTGAGAAAAACAGACACCGACCAACAAACCCAAATCGACAACCTGAAACGTGAATTAGAGGAGATGAAGAGAAACAAATGACGAAAGATTCCGCCCAAGATCAGATCGACTATGTTCCGCATGCCGTTGCCCAGCGCGTGTTGACAGACAATTGTTCGGCTGCAAGATCATGGCGGGAATTCCTCGGCAAAACGACGGAAGAAGTCGCAAAGCGAATCGGCATTTCAGGAGCGGAATATCTCCAATGGGAGACGTTGCCAGAATTGACACGCTGTTCCATTCGGACAAAGATCGCCCAAGCACTGAACATCCATCCCGAACAATTGAGATTTTGAAAAAAGAGAAACAAACAGAGCCGCAATCTTTAGATCGCGCTGTTTGATTCGCAATCTCACGATTGCGGCTCTGTTAACGAACAAACAAAAATGATGCAACCTAACACGTCGACCCGGATTATGCTCGGTGTCGGGGATTACGGGGCAACGAAAGAAACGGGAGGAGTCATTCGCACCATGGCACTCGGTTCTTGCGTTGCCGTGATGATCCTCGACCGTGGGACACGTTGCGTCGGGATGGATCACGTGGCATTGCCGGAGTCGGTTGTCTCGCCAGAGCGGGCAAAGCAACTTCCGGGTTACTTCGCGGATACGGGGATTCCCGCCCTGATCGAACTCATGAAAAGAACGGGAGGAACGCTCTCGAAACCGTCGAACTTGATCGTCAAAATATGCGGCGGAGCCAACGTTGCCGATCCGAATGGAACGTTTAACATTGGCAAGCGAAACGCACTTGCCGTCAAAAAAGTATTGTGGCAATTCGGTCTTGGTGCTGTTGCGGAAGATGTCGGCGGCTCGCACAGCCGAACGGTCACACTGTATCGGGACTCCGGTCGAATTATTCTCTCCTGCCCCGGAAAACCAGATTGGGAATTATAGAATACTCAAACTGTAAAAAACTGTAGAGTAGAGACGCAATGCCTTGCGTCTCCTCGGTGCGGGACGAGGTAACGAATTCGTGGGAACGTTTTTTGCGCAAGACGTTGAACCCGTGTTTGGAACGGTACACACCCCGCAGACGCGAAGCATCGCGTCTCTACAGGGGGTGCGTAATGGCATGCGGGAAACAGAGGCAATTCCTTTTACAGTTTGAGTAAAATAGGAGGCATTAGATATGATTAAAAATGTAGTTATTGCAGACGATTCCGCTTTAGCGAGAATGTTTATCAGACGCTGCTTGGAAATTGCCGGTCTGGGTGAAGCGAATTTCATCGAAGCCTCCGATGGCAGCGAGGCGATTGCGTGCATGAAAAAGATCAAAGCCGACTTGCTCGTGACGGACTTAACGATGCCAAACATGAACGGCATCGAACTGATGCGCAAAATTTCTGCAAGTCCCCGTTTGAGCGGCACGCCTGTACTGGTGGTGACGAGTGCAGGCAACGAAGAGCAACGCCGCGAACTGCTCGAACTCGGCGTGACACGTATTCTGTCGAAACCGATCAGCCCGCCGATTCTCATTGAAGCCCTCCAGCAGGTCAATAACGTTTCGAGTGGTACTGGCGGAGAAGAAGGGGAGGAATAAGGCTTTCGCGGGAAAATAATTGGTCGGTTTTTCCCTTTCTCATTCTGGAGAAAAAGGAGTTAGTTAACTCCTAACTCCTACTCTACGGAATGGTGATTTCAACAGAAAAAAGGATCGTTTATTTCCGGCGAAAGCCTCGGAATGGCTTCAGCTTATCCCTTGTGCCGCCAGACTTGCCAGTGTGTCGCATCGTTCATTGAAATGGTGTCCCGAATGTCCCGGGACGTACTGGAATGTCAGTTCGTGAAGCGAGGTCAGTCTGTCCAATTCCTGCCAAAGGTCGACATTTTTGACAGGTTTGAACGATTTCCCCTCTTTGCGTCGCCAGCCATTTTTTTTCCATTGCGGCATCCAATCCTCGATCCCTTGCAACACATATTTCGAGTCGCTGACGAGTTCCACTTGGCTCGGTTTGGTCAATGTTTTCAATCCCTCAATGACGGCGAGAAGTTCCATGCGGTTGTTCGTCGTATCGGGTTCGCTGCCGAACCGTTCGAGCATTTTTCCACTTTGGGGATGCCGGAGTACAAACGCCCAGCCACCGGGTCCCGGATTGCCTTTGCAGGCACCATCCGTGTAAAGGATGACTTTGGGGTTATGAGTCATGTTTCCAGATTTCGTCCAAACGTTCACGCCGTTTTCGTATGATGCGGATGGCATGGATGCCGTAGTCAAGCCCGGACAAGAGCGTGACACCAATAGTCAACCAAAATGCACTGAGCATGGTGAAAAAAACGGGTTTTCGCCATGCTTTTGTTCCGAAAGAGTGATCGAGTCCCTGTGCTAACAGTGTTTCTTTCTGTGCCGCCACTTCAGGACGGTAAAACTCTTGCACGAGCAGTTCATGTCCGTTCGACGATGCAATGTTCCATTCCGCTCCGCCGGAAAGATAGAGAAGAGCAAAAATAATGGCGGCACATTGTATTGCCATTTTTACTTTTCCGATCCATTGTGCGGAAAAATCGCCGCCGCCCCCCTCGACGAACGCCCGGAGTGTCGTGACAAACAGTTCCCGACCAATAATGACAATCACCATCCACGCCTGGAGCATCAACCATGCCGGGTACCCCGCTTTGTCGAAGGTCAATTCGGTAATGGTTAAGAGACAAACGAACACGCCGCAGATCAGAAACTTGTCGGCAAAGGGGTCCATGACCCGACCAAAAATGGTGATTTGCTTGAAGTGCCGTGCCCACCAGCCGTCCAAAAAATCAGTGAACGCTGCCAGCACAAAGAAAAACAGAGCAAAATCGTAATATCCCACTCCGATCATCGTAAAAACGATCACCGCAAAAAGGATACGAAAGAGTGTTAATATATTTGGAATGTTCATCGGCAACCTTGCCTCACTAGGACACCATCGGCATCGTCCCTGTAAGAGTAACAAAAATGGAAGAAAAAATCAAGCCGATTTTTCAGTATTGGTAAAACAGCCCGACACCAACCGAGTCATTTTCTGTAACGGGAAAAATCGTGAGCCCCCGTGGCAACAATCGGTCTGTTTCCGTTGCGGAGACTGCCCGAACGGAAAGATAGGCAAGATACCAGCCAAGAAGGACTTGCGAAAGATAGTGAGCGTCGTCTTTGACCCGACTCCAAGCGCAAAACGTCGAGAGTGTATAAAATACCCCTTTGACCAAAGGTCTGTCCGTCATTTGAGCGGCGGTGATAAATGGCACTGCCCCCATAAAAGCGTGTCCACTGACGGAATTTGCATGGCGAAAAGGTCGCCAATAGGAAGTCCCTTCTCCCATACTCGGTCGCCCCGCACCGAGGAGCGGTTGGAGAGTGAGAAGCGTCGGAGTACCCACCAGATAACCCCGAAAGGTGCGATCGGTGAAGTCTCCCAATTTACAGTCCGAAAGCCCCCATTTTTCCTGGACGAATCGGTAACTGATCGCAGAGGTGATCATAATGGGAATAAAATACTGCCCTTCGCCAAAGACCTTCGAAAACTCGCTGAGTTCCTGGCTAAAATCGGATCGGAATTGTTTTTTATGCCAAGTCTGGAACTTACTGTCCATGGTGGTGTTCGCGATGATGCCCGCGCCTAACAGAGCGAGTCCATAGTTCCTGACGTTGGTACAATTGTACAAATTGCCATAATCGGCAAAAATCCGGTCTCGCTCCTTATTTCCAAAATGGAGAAACGCTTCTGAAAATGTTGGGGAGGAGAAGGAAGCGGAGAGCGTTGTGTGTGGGGTGCAGGGAATCTGCGTGGATGAAGCATGGGAAGTCTGAGCGCACAACTCCACCGGAAGGAAGAGAAAGAGCATCATGGCAGCTCGGAACGCCAATTTTTTGCCGAGGGGGGGACTCTGTGCGCTCATTCACGGGCTGTAATCGACACAAAAGTGCCTTCGTAATAGGAAAAATCGGCAAAATCGTTACAAACGAATAAAACCCTGGTGGTGTTTCCCGTACCTTCGACAACGTGCTCAAGAAGAGAAACGGTTGTCGCGGACGGCAAACGAGAATCGAAAAAAACGGTGCCGCGACGCTCGGAAAAACGCTCCTTGCAGGTCAGGCAGTAGAGAAGGCGGATGTCATGCTGCTTCCCGTATAAACCACGAACGCGAATATTATTGCCACCACGAATACCGTATTCGGGACACTCTTTATTCCAACAAAAAAAATTCTGCAAATCGTCCATGAACTGCCTACCAAAAGAAAACGCTTAAACACAAAAGCAAAAACAAATGAAAGGGAAGAATAATGAAAACAAAAAAACGTGTCAATACTAAAGTGCCACAAGGAATAAAACCGTTTCAGCAAAAAAACCTTCGTCATTTTTCCGCCGTTTCGGAATCCAGTGTCAGCGAAGTGGTTTGCTCTGCGCCCTCACGCATAAAGAGGATTGTCAGTGTTTCACCCGCATACCGCAATCGGAGATTTTTGGCAACATCCAAGGCAGTGGGCATCGGAACATCATCAATCCGCACGATGTTGTCCCCCACCTTCAGTCCTGATTTTTCGGCGGGGGAATCGGGCTGAACCGCCGTAATCACCGGCTCGCCGATAAAAATCTGATTACCCTTGAAACCGAAGCCCGCCAAACCTGGCACCCTCTCTTTCCCTTCTTTCAACGTTGGCAATTGTGCGAGCATCTCTTCCCAAGGGATTGCCATGCCGATGCCCGCATCATACATTTCTGCACCAGCAGTAACATGTTGAGACATCATCGAGAGCGGGACGGGAATGCCGAGTACCGCTCCTTCGGTGTCGATCAAGAGTCCGCCGTAATTGTTCGGTCCGATGGCAGCATCCGTCTGAATGGCTTTACCCCAAATGCGGTCTTTGCCACTGATGATGCCGAGGGCAACATTCGGTTCGGCAGGATTGAGTACCACCCCAACCGCAATGCAACGTTCGCCAACTCTTATCGACGCTTTGCTTCGCATGGACAGAGGGACCACTTCACCTCCGGCAAAATCGTTTGCTTTGAGGAGTGTGAGCATCCGCAGTCGGTCGGTGGCAATTTTTTGGGCAACTTTTTTGGTGCCATCGGGAAAGACAAGCAGAATCGCCGTCGGGTCGTGCAGGAAGTGAAATGCTCCGGTGATGACGTATCCTTCCTGATCGAGCAACACGCCGGTGCTTGTTCCTTCATTGACGAGTTCGCTGCCGACTTTTTCATGTCCGCCGATCGTCTCGATACGCACCAAGTAAGGAGCCACCTTGTCGAGGACACGTGGAACGTCTGCCATACCCATTGCAGGGAACAGCAACGAGAGCAACAGACTAAAAACGGGGAGAAAAAAGTACCGCATAAGTTGTCCACCTTCAGCCCCGAGCCGGGCAGTAGTACACAGTTTCACAAATACCCTTTCTTATTTTTTCTCGCACGGAGGCACGGGGATCACGGAGGAATCGAGCATGCCATTTAATCCACTCCGTGTTCTCCGTGCCTCTGTGCGAAACAAAAGCAATGCCCATTGATGCCACAATCTCTACGGGTATTCGATTTTTCAACGAAAGCACAACCCACCAATGACACAAACCTCATTCTAGCATATCAGACGTCAATCGCAAAGGGACTTGTGCCGAAGGAAACGGCGTTCTTGCTCGAAAGTAGCGTCCCCGCTAAAACATCTCCACTCGCCGCAGCAGTACATCAAACACAAAAAGAAACGCCGCCAGCGTGAGCAGCCACGACCAAAGCGGGAGCGTTTGCGAAGCCTTTCGAGCTGTTTTCCAGTTTGCAATTTCACTGGCAGCAATGTCATAACCACCGCCAGTCACTTCAGCCAACTGTCGCAACAACGCTTCGTTCGTCGGGCGAATTCGCAACTCGTCAGGATAGCGAGTCATGATGCTTCGAGAATGATTTTCCAAAACTTTATCACCAAGCTTCAATTCCGTCTGCAAGTGATAAACCGATTGCTGCGATTCTTCGAGCGGAATCTCCGCCTCGTATCTGCCCGGTGCCGTTTGGTGGAGCGTCCATTCTTCCTTGAGCAAATCGGAACGAATCAACGTCGTTGTTCCGGTCGCTTCGTTAACGAACCGACCCGAGTCATCCATCGAATCCAACGTGATCCGAATTCCCCCCCCTTCCGGTCGAGTCTCCACTTCCAACCCCTGCTGAGGCGACTGCCGCATGGCATGGCGAATCACTTGTGCCCAAAACCTGCCGTAACTTTCCCAGCCGACCCATTCCGCTCCCCACTTGCTCTTTGCATCGGAAGTGAACGCGACCGTTTGCCCAAGTCCGAACCGCCACCACAGGAGGAGCGGATCGCCGGTCTCCGTTGCCAAAATGAATTGTGCCGTCGGCTTCGCCTTCGTCATCACATAACCCAGCAGCGGCGGAGCGGTGTTCATGTCGATTTGTCGCAGCACCGTCGTTGCCATAATTTGCACTGGCATGAAAGGGATTTCCTGAATGGCAGACTTGCTGGCGGTGATCGTTTCTTTCGCGAAAATCTGCGGGATCGCCTGCGGGTCTTCGCAAACATAGTGCCGACCATTGCCGATGTCAGCAATCATTTTGAGCAGTTCGTTGTCCGACTCGCCGACTCCCACCGTCGAAACCGTCATTTGCTCGCGGGCAAACTGTCGGGCGATCCCCTCAAAATCCCCCGGCGCACTGAATCCGTCTGTCAGCAAAATGACATGCTTCAATCGCGCCGGTATTCGACGCAATTGTTCATAAGCCGCGACAAGAGCAGGGTAAATGTTCGTGCCGCCGGCAGCCTCTATCGTGGAAATTGCCGACAACATCGCCGAAGTGGAGGCGGTACTCTGCATCGGACTAATCACATAACTTTCGTTGTCGAACGCAATGACCGCCGCAAAGTCTTGCGGGGTCAGGAGTTCGATGGCGGCTTTGGCGGCATCTTTGGCGAGTTCCATCTTTTGTCCCCCCATCGAACCGGAGCGGTCAATCACAAGCACCATTGCCAGCGACGGTTTTTCTTGCTCTTTTTTGAAATCACATTGGACAGGCAACACCTCTTCCACCGGCGTTTTGTAGTACCCGCCAAGCCCAAACGACTGTTCACTGCCAAGCATGAGCAACCCACCGCCAAGTTCACTGACGTATGCCCGCAAAAGATTCATCTGACTGACCGACATCGCCGTCGCCGGGACATTGGACAAGAGCACGGCTTCAAAATTGTTGAGGTCTTCCAGCGTTTTCGGCACTCCTTCCAAGGGACGAACTTCGGCGGTGATTTCCTGCTCGCGCAGTGCCGAGGTCAAATCACGAAGCGTTCGCGATTCGCTGTCAATAATCAATACACGTGGTTTGCCATCGGCAACCACCAAACCGGAAAGACGATTGTTGTCAAGGATCGTGTCCTGCCTGGCATCGACGGTGACGGTGAATTCCTGCTGCCGTTGATTGTCCGCTGTTTGGCGAAATCGAAACGTATTCTCGCCGATTTGCAGTTGCTTGGTCTCTTCGAGCAATTTGTAGGGATTTTTATAAACGGCGATGGTGGCTTCGGTGTCGACGTTGCTTTGAATAACGACATCGAGATAAAACGGTTCCCCTTGCCGAACTTGCGTAGGCATTTTGAGATCGGCAACCTGTACTTCAGGATCGGTCGAACTTGGCAACGGGACAGTGGAAATGATCGCCCCACTCCGAACGGCGGCGGTAAGAGCGTCGCCGTGAGTTTCATTGCCATCGCTCATCACGACCAAGTGTGGCACATAACCGGGCGGAATCATGGCGAGAGCAGGATTGAACGCGGCAGCAATATCGGTTGCCTCGGCAGTTCCAAAGGAGTGAACGCCGCCAAAACGATCCGGCGGAATGGATTGCTGAAACAATTCGAGGGAGCGGTCTCGCTGCTGGGCGGCGGCGGCGTCAATGCTCCGGCTGTGATCGGCAAGCAGCACGATCATCGTTTGTTGCGTCGGAAAAATGAACGTGAGTCCGGCAAGAGCGAGAACGATCAACGTCAGAATGGCAGTCCGAATGGCAAGAGAGACTCGCCGCTGCCGCCGGGAAAGATCGACGAGGGAACGTCTGTGCGCCCATGCAAGCAAAGCAATCAATATCAGCCCGAACAAATATTGCGGATGGGTGAGTTCCAGGGACATGGCGTCTCGTTCATCATTTATGGGAACGGGTCATTTTACCATTTTTTGAGTCTCTTTGGCAAACACGGCTAGACCCGGCAGTCGAACTGCAAAAAATGACCGCAACTTGATTTTTCGATTCAAAAGGGTACACTGGAACGGTTGTCATGAAATATGCTATTATTATTCCCGATGGATGTGCGGATTGGGCAATCGAGTCGCTCGGCAATCGGACTCCGCTTCAGGCGGCGTATCTTCCGAACATTCAGGCACTGGCGCGTTCGGGGATCGTCGGGCGCAGTTGCAATGTTCCCCAAGGCTTTCCCCCCGGCTCGGATGTCGCCACTCTCGGTTTGCTCGGCTACAATCCGTCGCTCTACTATACGGGACGTGCGCCGCTGGAAGCCGTCGCCCAAGGAATCGAACTTGCCGAAAACGATTGGGCAATCCGGTGCAATCTCATCACCACCGATCACGCGACAATACGGTCGTTCACTGCCGGACATATTTCCACGCCCGAAGCGGCAGCCATCATGCAAACGTTGAACGAACAACTTGTCCCGAAATCACCTTTGCAGTTTTATCCCGGTGTGAGTTATCGAAATCTGGCTCTCCTGCGGAATTGCGGGGCGTCGCCTTTCGATCAAAGTACGACCACCTATCCACCGCACGATTACATTGACAAGCCGGTTGCCGACGCATTTCCCCTCGGTACAGGCAGCGATTTGCTTCTTTCGTTGATGGAAGCGAGCAAAAAAATTCTGGCAGATCATCCGGTCAATCGCAGGCGAATACAAGAGGGCAAATTGCCTGCCACGCAAATATGGCTTTGGGGACTGGGTCAAAAACCGAAGTTGCCCCTCTTTCGGAAAAAGGGAGCGATGATTACCGCCGTGGACTTGTTGCGGGGGATTGCCTTGCAGATTGGCTGGGACTTGATCGACGTGCCGGGAATTACGGGATATGTGGATACTGACTTTGCCGCCAAAGGATGTTATGCTGCTGAGGCACTGAAGGACTACGACCTCGTGTGCGTTCATATTGAGGCACCGGACGAGTCGGGGCATGAGGGGAGTGTCGAGAAGAAAGTTCGGTCGCTGGAAGAGATTGACGCAAAGGTGGTGCCGCCGATTGTCGAGGCGTTGCGGTCATACGGCGAGTGGCGGTTGTTCTTGTCGCCGGATCATCCGACACCTTGTGCATTGAAAACGCACACGTCTGACCCGGTGCCGTGGCTGTTAGCCGGTTCGAACATTCCGGCAATGTCCAAAGGATACGACGAGGAATCGGCGAAAGATTCTGCCTATTATCACGAACAGGGCTGGGAGGTGATTGATCTGCTGTTTCGGTAGATGCTCTCTTGCGCCCCACGGCTCTGATGGTGGTGTAACGAAAAAACGACTTTGCAATCTTTCTGATGCTCTTGTAATGCCTTTTTACAACGTTATAATCACCAGGACGTTTCACTGACCATTTTCCTTTATTGATCCCATGAATCTCACCGAATCGAAATATAACTCTTTTGCCCTCGTCCGCGAAATGCTCGAAACCCCGGCACTGATCGGGCGTTTCGACTTTGGACAAACGAAAAAAATCGCCAAGGAACTCACCGGAAACCTTTTCATTTCCGGCGAGGGATCGTCCCGAATTTTTCCGGCGAAAAATTTTATCGATCTTGTCCGACGAAGTGGTGACACTCTCCACGTGGCGACCGAAGGCAGTCGTCAAGCCATGGAATACGATCTTTCCCAATGGTCGGTGATGGCTTCCTCCAACAGCGGCCAAACGGCAGAGACGATTGAATTGTTGTCCAAACTGAAGCGGGAAGGGCACAAGAAATGTGTTGCGGTCACCGCCAATCCGCAGGGGAAAATTATCGAATTTACCGAGGAGTCGGTTGTTCTTTCTTGCGGCAAGGAAGAAGCCGTTGCTGCCACGAAAAGCGTGGTGGAACAGGCACTGGTCTATCAATCGCTACTGTGCAATAAGATCGATTGTGAATGTCCGCAGCGAGCCAAACAGGCGGTCACGTTCGGGGAACAAGTCTTGAGCGTCGAACATGCTCTGGCAATGATTACGGCTCTGGCACAAGCCGGTACCATTTTTTGGGCAGGGCGAAACAATGGCGTGGCGGAGGAACTCACCCTGAAAACCAACGAAATTGCCCGACAAAAGAGCGATTTTCTGGAAGGAACGTACCTGCTGCATGGTGCCGAAGAGATTATGCAACCGAACGATGTGATCGTGTTGATTGATCCCTTCGAGGCAGAATGGGCGAGAATCACGCAACGTTATGTGGAGGCGATCAACCTGAAACTCATTGCGATTGCTCCGAAGCCAACGCCGTTTGAAACGATTGTTATTCCGACACTGGTGGGATATGACTCTTATCTCCAACTCTTTGCTGGTTGGAATCTGCTCGTTCAAATCGGTGTGGCTCACGGTCTCAACCTGGACAAACCGCAACGCGCCCGAAAGATCGGCAACGAATACACCGGCGGATAGCACGAGCCGGGTCAGGCAGTACAGGGCTAACGCATCAATGTTCGGAATGAATTGCTGTTTTTTCTAGGTTGCGGGATTGTTAGACTTGCGTTTTTCGTTTAGGGACGCACTGTGAAAAAAGCCAAGAAATCCCCCAAAAGACATTCCGCAACACTATTCGCACCGATAACGGTGCAGGGACCCTGACCAAAATTGCCCGTGCTTTTTCCAAGGCGGTCGCCGAAATCGACGATCCGCGTACTCGTGAAGGTGCCATTACGGTTACAATCGAGACGGGAAGCGGGGCAAGAAGCAGATTGTCGTCGGCTGGCGTTGCGATGATGAGGGGCTTCCTGTTGCCAGTGAAGTCTTTGAGGGGAACACCAATGATGTCAAAACCTTTCATTCGCAAGTTCGCAAAGTTGCCGACCGTTTCAAAGTGGAGCAAGTCGTTTTTATCGGTGATCGCGGGATGATTAAGAGCACTCAACAAAAAGAGCTGTCCGCAGAAGGTTTGACGTTTCGCACTGGGAGAAATTTCTTTTCCGCCATAGTGCGAATGAGCGTTTGAATCGTCGTGAGCGCGAACTCGCCGTTGGGAGACATCTTTTGATGGATCACCCGCACCGGTGCTTCGCCGACTTCCCAAAACACTTTCAAAATATCGATCTCCCGCTCACTCGGAGCCAGCGGCAACTCGCGCCGTTTCTTACGTTGACGTACCTTCATGATCTTGCGAATGAACTAAACTAATAAGTTAGTCCAATTTTACAAGACGGCTTGTGGGCTGTCAAGACGGGGGAAGGGGGGAAGGGATATGCCGCCGAAAGATAAACGTTCACTCCTTACTACACTTCACGCACTGGACGATCATCCACGCGATGATTCCCACCCCCAGCAGGAAACACACGAGAAACGCAATGAGCGTGTCCCACTGCACCAACTCGGGAAGTTTTGCGACTTCTATGCCGCTAAACTTTGCCATTCCGGCATTTTGACCGATCTGACGAATGATGCCAAACGCAGCAAGCGTGAGAAAATGCGACACCGCCGCAAGAGCCACAAACAACGCCGATCCCGTCTTTGCCAGCAAAAGCACCACAAAAGTCACACAAGCAAGGAGGAGTACCCAGCCAAAATAAGGATAAGCGATTGCCAATGTAGAGTGGGCTGCCGCCGATAGAGGATTTTCCAAAACAGCTAGTGGAAGTACGATTGCATCTGCGGATGTGGCGTTTTTTATGGCGGCAAATGGATCCGTTTTGACCACATATTCCGTATAAGTCAGAATGGCGACTCCAAGAAATGCGAGCATACACGCGAGCGTCATTGTCCACTGCCGATAAGTTGCCGGAACATTTTTAGCACCGGCACCTTGCCGCATTAAAAAGTGAGCGTCCAACGTTGCCCAAACGCCCGCCGTGATTAAACCGAGTCCGAACATCGTCGCCAGCCGCATCCAAAGAGTGGGGTCATGAAAATTGTTTGCCGTTCCCCAGACTGCCCCGTAGTGGCTTGTCATCGATGCCATTGCTTGCCACTGGTCGCCGCTCACGATCAACGTTAGTCCGTTGGTATTCAACACCGCTATGCAAATCAGGCAGACCGACGCAAGGATGCTGAACGCGATCATTCGGCTGTTGCGTTTGCCCGCTTGGCACTTGCCGTCCAAGTGGCATTCGTCGCTTTCGCCACGAGGATGACTGTACGCCGCAATGTAAATCGAATAATAACCGACCAGCACAATCGGAATGACGGCAATCCAATACCACGCGGTAAGAATCGTCGCCGTGTAAAACGCTTTGTAGTAAGTCGTTTGCAGGAACAAGAGCGGCACGATGGCGAAGTTAATGCCAAGTGCCATCATCACCGGCAACTGCATCGATATTCGCCGAGCAAAAAAACGAGCACGTTCGCAGTTCCAGAGAGCACAGGCGATCACGACGGGCAAGCCCGCAAACCAGATTCCCATCGGAATCATGTGCAACACAAATCCGACGACTTTGAAAAATTGAACAAACCAAAATGGGGCAGGTACGGCTTCCATGATTAAAAGTTATAAAAGGGTTAATGGTTGTTGCGATATGGTTCTGTCACCACAACCATACACAGTCAATTCTTAATGTATGCGGTCTTTGCCGCTAAAATTTCTTCTCGAACTTTTTCGGAGTCTTTCACTCCGATCAGCATTGCGACCGGCATTTGCGAACCTGTGCCTGCCGTTTGAACTTTTATTATCCACATGTTAAACACTCGCAGGAGCGGTCCCTGAACGAGTTCCAAGTCGGTGATTTTATCCAATGGGATGGCCTTTCGACTCTTGAACAAAACTCCCTTGTTAACCAATAACGCTTTGTCCGTGAGGTAATATTGCAAGGCTTTGACCCAAACCACCGAAAAAACAACACCACCGCCACAGGCGACGACTGCCAAAGGAAAAACAATCAGTAGGCATGCATTTCCCGACAGCCAAAAAACAAACCATAAAAACAGGATCAGCAGTAAAGTGCCAAGCGAACCTGCACACGCAAAATACGCAACAACTCGTACACGGTAAATGGTAAGTTCCTTGTCCATTGTGCTTGCCTCATCACGCCACAAATACTTCAGTTCGATTTAAGGTATGCGGTTTTCGCCGCCAAAATTTCTTCTCTGGCTTGTTCGGGATTGACGAGTCCATACAACGTTGCTTCCGGCAGTTGCGAGGCGGTGCTCGCCGTCTGAACTTTGACAGTCCACATGCCAAAAGCACGCAATACAGGTCCCTGTACGAGTTCCAAATCGGTGATTTTATCCAATGGAATAGTCTTTCGGCTCCTGAAGAGCAAGCCCTGTTCGACCCGCAGTGACGTGTCGTCGAGACAATACCGCAGGACTTCCACCCACCTCGGATACCACAGTATTGCGAGGGCGTAGTGAATGGCTGCTAAAATCAAGCCAAGTCCGAACACAAATACTAACGGTATGCAGACAAGTAGTCCCGTCCACCAGTTGTACTGAATGAGTTTTTCGCGGTCAATGTCGAGTTCTTTTTCCATGGGCTTGCTCCTATCTTATTCTTTCGCCTCCTGCCGTACCGACATCAAAAATTCGACGAGGGCATCGAGTTCTTCATCGGTGCCGCACCACGGGGGCATGGACAGGGTCGGCACGCCCATGTGCCGGATTTTGTCGGCAATTCGCTCTGCGCTCTCACCGTACAAGATCGGACCCACCGCCGACATGCCGTAGTCCAGAGCATGACAGTTGTTGCAGTGGTACATGAAGACCATTCCCCCTTTCTCATATTTGTCGGCGGGAACAGGAAGCAACGCCGTCGGTTGCAAAAAGCCCTCTTTTTGTCGGGTAGCGATTTCGTTGGCATAAATCTGATTGCCGAGGACAACATGATCGACAATCCACGGCTTGCGAACCGCCTCTCGCGTGAACTCAATCACCGCCAGAGCCGTCAAACTCAACACAAAAATGGAAACGGCAAAACCAACATTGATCGACTTCGGGTTCAGCATCGGTCCGAACACAATGAGCAGTGTGACGAGCGCACTGATACCAATGAACAGAACAATCAGTACATTCAGAAAGACGGAACGTTCGATGACAATGAGTGCTTTGTCGGGGAGTACGGCGAACGACCAGACAACGCCGAGAAAGACCGTCACCATTCCGAAGAGCAGCGGTCTCGACATGCGCCGGACGATTTTTTCAAACAGGGCGTTTTGCAGATCATTCCGATAGACCCAAGCGGCGTGCAGAAACACATAGAGCGCAGCAAGCAAGATCGCGCCGCCGGTTCGGGCAAGCGTCTGCGGCAAAAACTGTACGTTGAAAAACGCATGCCAAAAGTTCCCCGTATCCACCCAGTCGCCGAAAAGCCCCCGCGAGTCGAGCATAAAGGCAGTGATCCCCGTAATGAGTACGAGGCTGATCCACGCCGCGATGCCGTAAATCCAAGTGATAACGATGTGCGTTTTTTCCGGCAGTTTCGTCCAGAAATAATACGCAATGAAGGCGGCAACGATTTCGATAATGAAAAAGACCCACTCAATCGCCCAGCCGAAAACGAAGGTGCGAATCAATTTTTCGGTGGCAAGGGGTGAGGTGAGGGCAATCGTCCACCAGATTCCCACGCCGGTAATCGCACCAAAGGCGACCGTGAGCACGACAAAGAATCGGGTGTGCTTGTACCAGTAATCCCGATAGGGTTTGTCTTTCGTCTTGATGGCGAACTGATTTTCGAGGGCAATCAGAATACCGCCACCGACAGCATAATGCGAGACAAAAATGTGAATAACGGCAATAAACGCAATGAGCATCGGAGCCGTGAGACCGGGAACGTACCACCAGGGATAGTGCATGTTATTATGGGTCGCTAGAAAAGACTCACTCATTCTAACAAATGGCAAGTCGATAAACAAGCCCGCATGGCAGGCAAGCACGCGACCTGCAAGTTCGCAAAAACACCGTCATTCCCGCCCCCGATTATGGTCGAGGGCGGGAGTGACGAGAAAACAAAACTTGCAGGTTGCGTGCTTTGATGCACCCCAGACTTGATGGGCACACGACGCTATGGTAGAATGCGGGGTGGTTTTGGTCTATTTCCACGATTTTGTTAAAGGAGACGAACAGCATGCGTGCTTGCCAACTATTATCAGCGGCTTTTTGGATGACGATGCTTTTGGCTGTTTCAGCCTTGGCACAAGAAACTCGCAAATGGAGTGACGTTTCGGGCAGGTTCAACGTGGAAGGTACATTGATCCGCGTCGATGGTGGAAACGTCTTGCTCAAAGCAACGGACGGCAAACAACTCACGATTTCACTCACGCGGCTCAGTGAGGCGGATCAGCAGTATGTGAAAGATCAAAGCGAGAACCCGTTCACGGAAGTCGCTGCGGATAATCCTTTCCAACAAACAACGCTATCGTCGGGCGGCGAACTCCCGAATGCTGTTCCGGTCAAACTCGACTCCGCCTCACAAATGATGCCCAAGCAGGACATTCAATGGGATTGTCCGCCCGATCCATGCCCCGTCGAAAAAATGGCGGGACGCCCTTTTTCATTCGCACTCGGCAATGTTCCATTCGGTGCCAGTAAAAGTCATTCCGGTCCATTTTTCAGTCGCGACGGAAAAACGCTGGCTCTTTCTGCCAGCGCGTTCGAAAGAACGAGCAGAGTGTCCGCCAACGTTCCCGCACGTGTCTCTGCCATGCAAAACCGCAATCGTGATCCCGACTTCCAGAACTTCACGAAAATATGGATCGGCGATGTCACCACCGGCAAGAGCCACGTGACCACCTTGGAGGAACGGCTGACGCTGATGGGTATTTCGCCGAATGGCAAAAGAGTCGCCTTGCAAAGTGGCGAATGGGCGATCGGCAGCAATTGGGGGAAACGCCAATACCTGTCTATCGGCGAAGTCTCCGAATCTGGAGTCGCGATCAATACAGTGTATAACCCGTTTGCCAGCGTTGGTAATCCCAGCAGCATGCACAATCTGGAAAATGACATCGAATGGGCGGGTTGGGTCAGCGATAGCCAGATACTCGTTTTGTCCGCGAGGGGGCTGCTGATCCTGCTTGATGTCGATGACGGGACTCCCGTTTGGCAATGGTCGCTGGGAAGCGGCAGCAAAGTCTCCCTTTCCCCCGGAGGGCGATATGCGATTGCCGTCAGTTCTGGTGATGCGTTTCTGTTCCAAACGGCGAATGGTGAAGGGATCGGTCAGTTGGACATCCCACGAGGAACGAATCGGGAGTTCGCGTTTTCACCCGATGGGAAAACCATCGCCGCGAATGCTCCCGATGGAATTATGCTGTTGGATGCAACGACCGGGCAAGTACAAGAGCCATTCTATATCGGCGAAAACAGTACCGGAAGTCTGGGATGGTGTGACAATCGTTACTTGATGGCAGGAAGCAGACTGGTGGACACGACAACGAAAAGTGTTCTCTGGAATTATTCACACAACTCCGCAAACGCCAAGGCAAGCGGTGGCAATTATTGGTATTCACTCTCTACAGGGAGCGCAAACACGATCAGAGTCGTGGGCGTGGCACTGCCGCATGGCAAGGCAATCCAGCGAGCGGATAACGACACGTCACTGTTCTCGATTTCGCCCGGCATGAATGTCTCGCTAAAGGTGGAAGACTCTGTTCAGGAAGGGCGCGAGGAAATCCAAAAGAGCATCGAAAAGAAATTTGCTGACAACGGTTGGAAACTTGCGAACGATGCCCCTGTCAGCGTCACGCTCAAAGTGGTCACCGAATCGGAAGAGACCACGGAGTATGGTGTCAGCCGATCACCGATACCGATACCGATACCGGTACCGAGACTACGAATGTTTGGGGAGAAGGGGGTAGAGGTCAAATTCACGCCGCAAAAATATTTGATCGAGGTACGTGAAGGGGACAAGTTGGTGTGGACATTGTCTCATACGGAGCGTCCCCCGTGGCGGATGCCTCTTGATGTCGTTCAAGATAAGTCGTTACAGGAGGTCGTCGATCAAGCGATGGCGAAAGCGGAATATAAGGACTGGTTCCTGAAAGCCCGAATTCCCAAAACGATCCCCAACCCCGACAAAACCGGAAGTTCGCGTTTGACGGAAAATGGTGTGCAGTAGTTAGAAGTTAGGAGTTAGAAGATAGAAGTCGCATGCGGTGCGGCAACGTTTCCGATACGACGGTACGGTAGCACCATTCTAACTCCTGTATTCTTCCGTCCGGTATGAGGGATACAACAACATTGGGTATGAAACAGCCAGCGAAAGCCGAAGGAGACCAATCATGTACGAAACTTTACTGTTAATTTCCCAAGCCGCAAAATCGGGCGTACCGCTTTCGGCGGCGATTCGGTTGTCGGTCGGCGACCAGCGTGAGCGGGAAGCGGCGGCACTCCTGCGTTTTGCGGAACTGCTCGACAAAGGGATCGAACCCAAAGTTGCTGCTACTCAGTCCGGCTTGCCCAAACTGGTCGCCGAACTGCTCCATGCCGCTCTCACCAGCAATGACTTTGCCGAAACATTCGGCGAACTGGCAAAACTCGAAATCAGCCGTTCGCTCACCATCCATAAAGTGTTGCAAAGTCTCACTTATCCGCTACTCCTCTTTGTTTCCAGCATACTGATCTTCCTTCTGGCTTTGATCTTCACCGTTCCGCAGTACGAGGCAGTATTTACCGACTTCAACGCGAGTCTACCCGCGCTGACCTCATGGTGTATCCAACTTTCCGACTTGCTGCGAACGCCGATGGTTTGGCTGGGCTTGGCGGTGTTTGCCGTCGTGATGGGACTGGCGATCAAGATTTTGTTTCCGCGATTTTGGTTTTGCGTTCCGGTCTTCGGGCGCATCCGACGTTGTTTGTACACCGCCCGAGTGCTTCGCCGGATGGCAAGTATGGTCTTGCGAAACGTCCCGCTGCCGGAAGCACTCGAACAGTGCGGCGGGGTGATGCGCAACGCTGCCTATCGCCGGGACTGCCATGCTGCCGCTGCGGCGGCTCGCAAGGGAATGTCCTTTGCGGAAATTGCGCTTCGTTATTATTGGCTCTTTCCCGCTTGGCTCGCGCCGGTACTCGCCGCAGGCAACCAACGGGCATCGCTCTCCGCATCGCTCCGCCGCGCTGCCGATACGGTGGAACAGCAGAAGGACGTTTCCATCCTATTCCTGCAAACGTTGAGCCTGCCACTGTTTTTGGTGTTCATGTATTGCACGCTCGGGATGGTCGTCATTGCCATGTTTATGCCACTGGTGAAGTTGATTACCGATTTGTCCAGTTAATGATATTGCGGGCTGTTTGGTATTGTGAAAAAATTTGTGAGTGTAGCAACAATGGAGCGTTTTTTTAATGCGAAAACAGCGAAAAATGCGAAAAATTCCTTTGTTCGCATTTTTTCGCCTGGTTCGCGTTTTTCGCATTGGAAAAACAGGTGGTGTACCGAAGCCGGTTGAAAATTCCGCAAGCTGCTGAGGGAATTCCGCGTTTTCCGAGTTGAAAAAATAATCAAAAGCAACATGAACTCCCGAACCCCCACAAACTTGCGAACCCTCAAAGGCAGAGCAACACTCTCCGGCGGCTTCACGTTTCTGGAAATTCTCCTGACCGCGACCATCTTGCTGATCGGACTGACGGCGGTGTTTCATACCACTCAGTCGGCACTGCAACGAATCGCAGCGGCGAGGGAACTGACCGAAGTCCAAAACGCATGCAATTCGCTTCTCAGTGAGTTGCTCGTTCAAGCCGCTCCGATTCGGTCGGATGCGGGAAAAACGATTCCCCACTTACCGCACTGGAAGATTCGGGTCGATCTCTATCCGGCACCACAGCCACGGCTGTACGTCTTGCATCTTTCGGCACAGCAATTTTCACATTCCGATGGTGTGCTGCTCGGCGTGAAATACCACTTGGTCCGCTGGGTCCCCATCGAACGAGTTTGGTTCCCCCCCCCTCCCCATGAAATGATGGACGAAAACGAATGGGGGGAATGGTAGACCATGTCTGGTCACAACTTGCCCACTTTTCAAACCGCAATGGAAACGGCAGACCGCAGACGTCAGCAGAGGTGCTACCGCACCGCCCCGCGTCTGCTGACTGCCATCTTCGTCCGGTGAACAAAATGGTCAATTTGATCCCGGATGCGGTCTATAATGACATCTTGATGCACTTTGTGATAGAATCATTGGCGGTGAAGGGCTTCCTGCAAAAGCTTCCCTCTGTTGGCACTCAAAGGTACACTCATGCAGTTTTTAAACGAAATCTCCCGCTTCATTCCCCGCGAACGACTTTACACGGACGAATTGCGCCGCCTGGCTTGGGGCACCGATGCCGGGTTTTACCGACTGATTCCGCAAATCGTCATTCAATCGGAAAGCGAAGAGGAAATAGCCCGTATACTGGCGATCTCCGACCGCTTGAATATGCCGGTTACGTTTCGAGCCGCTGGAACAAGTCTGTCGGGACAAGCCGTGAGCGATTCGGTATTGATCGTCGCCGGTAAAAATTGGGAAAAATATACGGTGGATGCTCAATCAATCACAATGCAGCCGGGCATCATCGGCGAACGGGTTAACGAAATCCTGAAACCCTACGGACGCAAATTTCCACCCGATCCGGCTTCCCTCAAAAGTGCGATGGTCGGTGGTATCGTGATGAACAATGCTTCGGGCATGAATTGTGGAACGCATGCCAACAGTGCAAACACCATTTTGTCCGCACGGATTGTCTTTGCCGATGGCACAGTCCTGGACACCGTCGATCAGGAAAGCCGCTCGTTATTTATTCAAAACAAGCCAGATTTTATCCCAACGATCGAAATCCTGCGGGACAATGTCCGCAACAACCCGAAATTGGTCAAACGCATTCAACGCAAGTATTCCATTAAAAATGTGATGGGATTAAACCTTGAACCCTTCATCACCCATCACGATCCTTTCGACATTCTGCTCCGGTTGTTGGTCGGTTCGGAAGGAACGTTGGCATTCGTTTCGGAAGTCACCATGCAGACCGAATACGATTTTCCCTGTAAAGCAAGTGGCATGCTTTATTTCGACGACATTCGGGAAGCCTGTCGCGCGGTGGTGGCGATGAAAAAACTGACGAACGCCGAAGGGGACACTCTTGTCAAAGGTGCCGAACTGCTGGACAGCAAATCACTGCAATCCGTCCATGACCCCACCGGCGAAGGATTGACCGCCGTGCTGACAGAAACCATGGCTGCCACACCGCAAGCATTGGAAGACAATATTGGTCGAATGACGGAGGCGTTACAGTGTTTCAAAACAGTTGTGCCAGTGCATTTTACCGATGACGCCGAAGTCTATTCCAAGTATTGGGCAATCCGCGCCGGCATTTTTCCGTCCGTGGGCGGAACGCGACCACTGGGAACAACGGCGTTGATTGAAGACGTGGCGTTTCACATCGAAGACCTGCCGGAAGCCACCGCTGATTTGCAGGAATTATTGGCAAAACATGGATACGACGATGCGTGCATTTACGGTCATGCGTTGGAAGGAAACTACCATTTCATCATCAATCAATCGTTTGACACCAACGAGGAAGTTGCCCGTTACGAAGCCCTGATGAACGATGTCGTCCATTTGGTCGTGGACAAATATGATGGCGCGTTGAAAGCGGAACATGGTACAGGACGCAATATGGCTCCTTTCGTGGAATACGAATGGGGAAGCGAAGCCTACGAGATCATGAAAGCGGTGAAGAAACTGTTCGATCCCAAAGGGTTGCTGAATCCGGGGGTGATTTTCAACGACGATCCACGTTGCCATCTCAACAATTTCAAGCCATTGCCACTGCTCCATCCGAAGGTCGATCAATGTATCGAGTGCGGTTTTTGTGAAGTCAATTGTTTGACATGTGGCTTGACGCTCTCGTCACGACAACGCATTGTGGTGCAACGGGAAATCGCTCGATTGAAAACGTCCCATGCCGATCACAAACGTTTACGCCATTTGCAAAAACAATATCGCTATGCCGGTGAGCAAACCTGCGCGGGTGATGGACTTTGTGCCATCTCTTGCCCGATGAAAATCAATACCGGTGATTTAACGCACGTCCTGCGACAGGAACAAATTCCGAGCGGCAGCATCGGATATGCCATCGCTCATTGGACAGCAAAGCATTTTTCCACCGTCAAGATTTTTTTGCGAGCCACGCTCACCCTTGCCGATGCCGCACATACCCTCTTGGGAACAACGCTGATGACGTGGGTGACGAAGATCATGCGCAAAACCTTGCATATACCCTTGTGGACACCGGCATTGCCACGGCCATTTTCCTTTCGCCCTTCCGTCACTCCCCCCTCTCCCCCCTCCCCCCCCGCTGCTCCCGAGACTCCCAAAGTCGTTTATTTCCCTTCTTGTATCAACCAAACGATGGGATTAGAGAAAGCGTCTCCAGAAAAAAGACCGCTCGTGAACGAAATGATCGCCCTGTCGCACAAAGCTGGTTATGAAGTGGTTTTTCCTAAAAACATGGACAACCTCTGTTGTGGAACGATTTGGGAAAGTAAAGGAATGCCGGATATTGCTGACCGGAAGTCGGCGGAACTGGAAGCGGCTCTGTACGAGGCAAGTGAAAATGGGAAATATCCTGTGTTGTGCGACCAAAGTCCGTGCCTCTACCGAATGAAACAGACGATCTCACAGATGAAGCTCTATGAACCGGTCGAATTTTTGACGACGTTCCTGTTGGATAGGCTGGAATTTGTGCAAACCGACCGTCCGGTGGCGATTCACATCACCTGTTCTGCGCGGAAAATGGGCTTGGGACAACAAATGCTCGAATTGGCAAAACGTTGTTCGTCGAATGTGTTACTGCCGGAAGAGGTCGGCTGCTGTGGTTTTGCTGGCGACAAGGGATTTACGCATCCCGAAATGAATGCATATTCTTTGCGCAAATTGCACCCGCAGATCGACAAAGCGTGTATCACGCAAGGATATTCTAACAGCCGAACTTGCGAAATCGGCTTAACCAAAAACTCTGGAGTACCGTACCAATCCATCGTCTATTTAGTGAACCAGTACACAAAATAATAGGGAAAATGGGGTATCCGGTCTGCTCCTGTTATTTTTCCCTGTTTTTCAAATTGTCTGGGCTATCTGGGGGCATGTGCTAGTTTCTCATTAAAACGCATATCAATGGTATCTTCTTTTGTAGCAAC
>Ga0123353_10002287_pt1 | contig 23783 bp, 32 predicted proteins | sample TergutLab28metaG_3_FD_92763 | JGI IMG/M metagenome (GOLD analysis project Ga0123353, IMG submission 92763) | Labiotermes labralis P3 segment gut microbial communities from Petit-Saut dam, French Guiana - Lab288 P3 | ecosystem: Host-associated > Arthropoda: Insects > Digestive system > Gut ... | reverse complement strand
GCGACAACTTCCCGGGAGTACCCTCGTCATCGCGCACCGAGCAGAGTTCATATTCCAAGCGCGGGACAAGATACGGCAAGTCACCGGCGCGGACGTGCAGGTGGAGATGGGCGAGTTCAGGGCGGACGACGGGGGTTTCCTCGGGAGGCCACCCGTCATCGTCTCCACCGTCCAGACGCAGACGATGGGCGGCGACGGCGGCGGTCGCATGGGCAGGTTCGACCCCGCGGAATTCGACACCCTCGTCATCGACGAGGCGCACCATGCCACAAGCCCCTCCTACCGCCGCCTCATCGCCTACTACCGCCAGAACCCGAAACTGAAGGTGCTCGGCGTCACCGCCACGCCAGACCGCGCAGACGAGGAGGCGCTGGGACAGGTATTCTCGTCGTGCGCGTTCGACTACGAGGTTCTCGACGCCATCAACGACGGATGGCTCGTGCCCGTGCGCCAGCAGATGGTGGAGGTGTCGGGACTCGACTTCTCCGCCATACGCACCACCGACGGCGACCTCAACCTCCCGGAATTGCAGGAGGTGATGGAGTACGAGAACAATCTACACGGCATCGCCGCGCCGACGATGGAAATCGCCGGGGGCAGGAAGACGCTCGTCTTTGCCTCGTCCGTCAACCAGGCGGAACGGCTTTGCGAGATATTCAACCGCTCCCGCCCCGGGACGGCCGGGTTTATTTGCGGCAAGACCGACAAGGACGAGCGGCGCAGGACGCTCGCCGACTTCGCCACGGGCAAGATACGCACCATCTGCAACGTCGGCGTCCTGACGGAAGGCTTCGACGACTCCGGCGTGGAAATCGTCGCCATGGCGCGACCCACGAAATCGCGCGCCCTCTACGCCCAGATGTGCGGACGCGCCACCCGCCCGCACGAAAGCATCGCGCACGCGCTCAACGACGTCGCGGACGCGGAGGCGAGGAGGACGCTTATCGAAGACTCCGCCAAACCGTCGTGCCTGATAATAGATTTCTGCGGCAATTCGGGGAGGCACAAACTCTGCACCACCGCCGACATCCTCGGCGCGGACTATGACGAGGAGATCGTCGCCTCCGTCGAAGCAAAGGCGCGAAAGGCGGGCAAGCCCGTGGACATGGCGGCCGAACTCGCCGAAGAGAAGAGGCGCGTCGAGGAAAAGAAACGCGCGGAGGCGGCAAGGAGGGCGAACGTCACCGCCACCGCAAAATTCTCGGCGCGGGCGGTGGACCCCTTCGACGCCTTCGGCATCGAGAAGACAGCCCCGCGCGGATGGGACGCAGGCAAGGCGCTCTCCGAAAAGCAACGCGCCATACTCGCGAAAAACAGGATAGACCCCGACACCCTCTCCTACACCCAAGGCAAACGCATCATCGGCGAGATATTCAGGCGGTACGACCGCAAACTCTCCACCTACGGCCAATCGAGCCTCCTCCACAGGCACGGCATCCGCGCCCCGCTCCGAATGGCCGAGGCGAGCAAGATCATAGACGGACTCTCCAAGACATGGAGGAAGGCATGAGCGGCTGGCGCAACGCCACGCATCGGGAACGTTGCCCGATTTGCGATAAGCCCGACTGGTGCTCCGTCAGCGACGACGGCGCCGCGTGCGTCTGCATGAGAGTCGAAGGCGACAGGCAGGTCAAAAACGGCGGATGGCTTCACCGCCTCAAAGATCGCCCAGACGCTAGCGTTCTTTGCCGCCTAAAACGCATCGACAGGCGTCCCCCCATGGTGGACATCCCCCGCGCGTACGCCGCGCTACGGAGGCGTTGGGAATGGCGCCTAGCCGACGGCGTGGCAATGTCCCTCGGCGTGTCCCCGGAGTCCGTCGAAAGGCTTTCCCCCGGATACTGCGACTTCGACCGCGCCGTGGCATATCCCATGCGCTCCGGATTCGGCACCGTCATCGGAATCCGCTTCCGCGACAACGAAGGAAACAAGTGGTCCGTCAAGGGAAGCCGCAACGGGCTCTTCTTCGACACCGCCACCGAACGGGCGGAAAAGGCAGTGATCGTCGAAGGCCCAACCGACACCATCGCCGCGCTCACGCTCGGGCTTTGCGCCATCGGGCGACCGTCCTGCAAGGGGTGCCACGACCACGTCGCCACACTCCTGATGCGCTGGCGCACCCGCATCGTCACGATAATAGCCGACAACGACCCCTACCGCGAGACAGAGAACAGCGGGCGCGTGTTCAACCCCGGGCTGGACGGCGCCAAAGCCCTCGCCGATTCCATCCGCATCCAGTCCCGCATCGTAGTGCTCCCCGCGAAAGACATCAGGGCGTGGGTGGCGGGCGGCGCCACGCGCGACGCGTTCGACACTTTAGAAAAAAATTCAAAAAGCCACCACTAGATTTTAACATAGGTATGAAATATCGTTTAACAGCATTAATTCTTAAACATCAGATGTTAATTATTAATATTAATATATTAATTAATATATTATTAATTAACGCGCGTGAGGCAGGAAGGGTTTCGAGATGAGCCCAAACCTCCACATCAAACTCGAAGACCTGCCCCCGCACATCTTAAAGATGGTCGCCGCCAAAGACAGGGAAGCCCTTGGGATTGTGGTCAAGGCTGGAAGTCCCGTTGGCATTATTGAAAGTCCCGCAGAGGGCATTCATGTCCTCCCGCGATACAGGAGCGCCACCGAAAGAGACTTCCACAAAAACCACCTCCACGGCGAAGGATGCCATGAACCCGTCACATTCCGCCTCCCCGGAGGTTCGAGATACACGCCCGACTTCATGACCTCAGACGACGGCGTGGCGACATTCTACGAAGTCAAGGGATCCTACAGACTCCACAGCCACGCCCGCGCCCTAACCGCCTTCCGCGAATGCCGCGCCGCCTTCCCCATGTTCAGATTCAGGTGGTTCGAGAAAACCAGCGGCGGAGGATTCGCCGAAAAACACGCAAGAAAGGAACAGACGCATGAATGATGAAATAAAGAAATTCATAAAAACCATACTCATCTTCCTCATTGGATACGCCATCGGATTCTGGTTCGGGATGGACTACGAATCACGCACATCCGAGCGCCTCATCCGCCTCAACGCCGACAGCGCGGAACACTGGCACCGACAGTACACCAACGAGGCGGCGAGGGTTGACGCGCTCACGGGCATATCATCCCCGTCCGTCGAGGAGGGTCGATGTGGGTCGAGCTGGGTCGAGCTGGGTCGATGTGGGTCAAACAATATCGAAACAAAGAAAGTAACGCAATGAGCCTGCGCAAATTCTGCAACTACGACCTCCCCGGTATGCCGCCCGTGCTGGCGTGGAACCCCATCGCCATGCGATGCACCCCCGTGGACGATGGGTGCCGGAACTGCTGGCATCTGAAAATGGCGAATAGGCTGATGAAAAATCCGAAGATTGATGCTCTAAACAGGGAATCATACAAGGATGGGCGTGTACGCGCAACGAATGGTACGCTGAAAACAGCGCTGCCTACTGAGCCACGAATTGTCGCCGTTCAATTCATGGGTGATTTGTGGCACAGGAAGATCAGCGAAGAAAAGCGATTGGGCATTATTGCAACTTGCCGAGCCAACGCACGCCACATCTTCCTCATGCTGACCAAACGCCCCGAGCGCGTGACGGAGGAGTTTCCCGACAACGTGTGGCTCGGGACTTCGGTGCATGACCAAGCCAGCGCGGATAAGAGGATACCCGAACTTCTGAAGGCGAAGTGCAGGCACAAGTGGCTTTCGATAGAGCCGATGCTGGGGGAGGCTGACCTGACGGCGGCTTTCTGCTTCATCGACAAGAACGGCGAACCATGCGGGTCGCCGTGCGTCGAATGGGTCGCTTGCGGTGCGGAGACGGGTGCGGGCGCGAGACCGTGCCACCCCGACTGGATAGCCGCCGTCGCGTCAAGGTGCGAATGGAACGGCATCCCCTTCTACGACAAGCGCGACCCGTCCGCGGCGGGGTTCACAAGAAGAGAGTACCCGATTGAGTGGGCTGAAAAACTGAAAGGAAACACAAAATGAAAAAAGTAAAGCTAGAAAAAGCAACGCTTCTAATTGTCGAGGCGCATCCCAGATACTGGGAAGATTCAACCGTGAACAGTGTCGAGGATACGGAAGGCACGCTAATTCCGCTTCGCGTCGGAGGCATGTGGCGTCCCGTTATAGAACTGGACACTGGACTTATTCGCAACTGGACAAAAGGGACGACGGCAAAAATCCATTATAAAGTCTGCGATGCGGGGAGTTATTGGCTCGCGAACGAATATGGAAAGATTGCGAAGTATAACAGCGACTACGTGCCAAGTGAATACCTTTGCGTTGGAGGCGACGGATTCGGAGATTACATCATCATGAAGGTTGACGGGAATGGGCACATCGAGGGATGGGCTAAACCTGAAATGGACGAAGACGAGTGGGAGGAAATCAAGAATAAAAACATCGAAATGATTATCGAGAAATACGATGACGACGCGGCAAAAGGATATCGTCTCGGGGAATGTTTCCTTGACGAGACCATCACGAGGGAACAGGCGGTGGAATACAGGCTGGAAGCCGTGAAAAGGCGACAGAAAAACCCATGCGCCGAAAACTTCCTGTCCGTAGGATGCTGGAGTGTCGTCGCAAAATATCACAAAGAAGATTACGAGGGTTGCCTCCTTGCCCTTTCTGAACTCGGGGCTATCGTGATTCGGATGATGGATATGGTCAAATCAAAAATCGACGAGGATAAGCATGAATAACGAAAGACAACTGCAACTCGTGACGTTCGGGCAAGCCAAGGCGCTGAAGGCTCTCGGGTTCAATTGGCATTGCGGCGCATATTATGGCGCTGACAACGGAATTTTCGCTCGCTCGGAAACAATAAAAAAATCAAAGCGTATGGTCTTCGCCCCGACCGTCGCGCTCGCGCTGAAGTGGGCGAGGGACGCGAAGGGGATTATCGGAGACTTGCGGCACGGTAATATGTTCGGCAAGTGGTGTTACATGTTGCACCCTGATCCAAATTATCTGTGGTGTTACATGTTGCACCCTGATCCAAATTATCTAGGGAACTTCGACGCCTACGATGAGGCGGAGTCCGCGCTCCTCGACGCGGTGATAGCCAAACTGGGGAAGGGAGAGAGGGCATGAAAGTGTTAACCCTATCGACTTTTTCAAGGAGCGCAAGGCGGAGTACGAAAGGAAACTGGAGGAGCTGGCATGAGCGAAGAAAAGACAACTATCAAGGAGAAGTGCTGGATGCTCATCAGGGTCGTTGACCAGTCGAATCCAAACGAGTTGCGATGCGCCATGATGTGTGACGGTAAGGAATGCCCGCAATACGACAAGTGCGTACTGTGGCGCATGGCGGAGGAATTGAAGAAGCATCTTGGAGGAAAGCAATGAATAACCCCGAAGACATCGTGTCGCCCGGAGTGGCGGCGGAACTCAAACGTCTCGGGTTCAGAGTCCCGTGCCTGCGCCGATACAAGAACCCCCGCGAGGGCGCGAAGCACGGAAAGGGCAGGAATGGCGAGGTGCGGAACTGGAACAACGGCAACCACACCTCCGCGCCGACGAACGCCGTGGCGTTGGCGTGGCTTGACAGTCGCGTTCAGGCGCTGATTGAAAAGTATCGCGAGCTATACAAACTTGAACTGAAAATCAGAGAGGGGTATATCAAGGGGCGGAAGATGCGTACCGCCGTAAACGGCGGTGGCGGAACTTGCAATGATGTGGAGGCGAAGAGGTGAAATACCAAACGGAAGCCGAGTATGTCGAAGACGCACATCGGAGGCTATGCGAAATGGGCATCCCCTGCATGATGGAGGTGCCGTGCCTCGGGAGAAGCGTGGACTTGGCATTTATCATGGACGGCATGATTTATTCCGTAGAGTTCAAATTGCGGAACTGGCGGAAGGCATTGCAACAGGCTCGAGACCACCAGTTGGGCGCAGACTACTCATTTATCTGCATGTGCGAATATCCAACGACGGTGAAAATGAAGGTTGCCGCTATCGCCCTTGGAATCGGTGTCTTCAGCTTCTTGAACAACGATGGTTATCCATTCTCGGTCACCGTCACGGGGGCAGTGTCTTCCGTGCAATGGAGAATTGCCCGCGAGAAGCTTGCATGTTTGATTTCCGGGGCTTTAGAAAGGGAGGATGAAAATGCCGATACTTAAAAATCCGAAGCATGAAAAGTTTGCGAATCTCATTGCACGTGGGATGAGCGGTATCCAAGCGTACAAGGAATCATATCCAGGAAAGACGTGGAAGGATAAGACGCTTACAAACCTTGCTTCACGCCTGCGCGCGCGCGAGGACGTTTGCGGGAGGATCGCGGAGTTGCAGAAGGTGACGGAGAAGGCGACTATCGCGGGCAGGGAGGAGCTGGCGGAGTTCCTGTCTGGCGTGGTGCGGAAGGCGAACGCGGGTCTTGCCGTGAGCGTCCACGACGTGCAGGGGGTGGTGTATGGGTGACAAGCAGACGGCGGTTACGACTTCCACGGCACAATCCGCTACGGACTCTACGACGTCCGCCGATGGCGTTAGGCTGTAAATAATAAGGCGAAGAGACAAAAAATGAAAAAAGAGCGACGTTGGGGGATGACGATAAAGATGGCGATTGACAATGACATCGTGCCTATGCCCATCGTATGCCCGATGGAAGTGATGTTGGAGCTGTTACACGCCTCCATTGAAAACGCCTTCAGAAACAAATGTCGGGAGTTCGGCATGGTAGTCGACAAAGACAATAAAGTTACTTTTGCAATTAAAGATTCAGATAGCGAAACGTCCAATAATCATGTATAGTTTTCCCTCATGCACCGTTTTTGACGAGCTCGACGAATCGCTTTGCGAGTTCGACAATTGTTCTGGATGCACCACCATCCTGAACGATGGATGAAATACTAGGCATTTCATCCTTATTTTCCGCACTATTTTGTGGGTTCGACATTTTCGATGATTTCCTTGAAAAGCGAACCAATTGGAACGATTGTCGAACCTTTTGAAGCGTTACGCATCCAAAAACCACCGAAAATAATTTCTTCTTCGTGGCGGCGTCGGAGGTATCCCATACGTCTTCAATCTTTTCAAACGACGCCGATATTCTGTCACACAATCTCATGAGCGTTGCGCTTTCCGATATTTCGGCAAGGCGCATTTCACATTTCGCGCGCTCTGCCTTTATCGCCGAAAACAGTTTCAGGCGAGTCTCGTCGTCTATCTTCCCGACCGCCCATTTGCTGGCGACGTCTTCGGCCTTTGCTTCCAAGAGCGTAATCTTTTTCCGGATGTTTGACTCGTTTTCCGTTTTATTTCTCGATTCTGCAATGATTATCTCGACTGCGCCGCGCAAGGCGTCGCCAAACGCCGCAATAAGTTCCGGGGTCTTCCCGACCATTCCGCGGACGTATGCGTGAAGCCCGTCCATCCCAACACGGACATGTCCGCGCTTACATGCGTAGTATCCAAATTTCCTTCCACTCTTCCCGCGCGAGTATGAACCTGCTAGTGGAGATTCACACTCGGGGCACATCACGGCTCCAGTCATCCAGAAATCATCCTTGACCTTTACGCGGACATATTTCATCTCGACTCTGTCAACGAGGGTTTCTATTTTGTACCACTCTGCCGGCGTGACCATTCCCTGAAACGCAGCAATGATGTCGCGCCCATGGCTTCTGACAATTCCTCCGTAGACGGGATTCCTTATGATGGCATGGGCTGTCGTCTTCGAGAACCCTTCACGTTTTAGGTCGGCAACCGCATCCCAGACCGAACGCGCCCCGGAAGCGATACTTTTCAGTATCTTTGTTATTCCCTCTGATTTCTCCCCGTCCGGGACTAGTATGGCAAGGTTTCTATCCCCGCGCGCAATTTTATACCCGTGCGGGGCTTTATGGCACCAGCCTCCTCGCTCAATAACATCTTTCATACCGCGCTTGCACCTTTCCGATCTCATGTCGTTGTCCCATTCGGCGAAACCAAGCATAACCGTCTGGATCATCCTTGATGTCGCATCCTCTCCGCTTGGTTCAGTAATGGATATCAGTCTCCCTCCCTTTCGCGTGATATCCGTGCGAATCATGAGCCCTTCGTCGGCTTTTCTGGACAGCCTGTCAAGTTTCCAGACTACGAGAGCATCAACTTTGGGCTTCTTCGACATCCGTTTAAGCGCATCTTGAAGCCCTTGGCGGTTTACAGTCTTCGCCGTTTCCGCATCTTGGAATACACCGACGACATCATATCCGTTATATGACGCCCATTCGCGGCAATCCTTTTCTTGGGTTGAAAGGGATGTTCCCCGGACTTGCTCTTCGGAGGATACGCGTGTATAGATTAGGCAGTTTGGCATTGCAGTCTATGGTATTAGATATACTCACGATTTTGCAACGCTTATTTTTTTCCATGAAATGCCCCTGGGCAACGAAAAAAACGCCGCTGGAGCGTTTTTGCGGCGTTTTGGGTGTCTATACCTACCCCCTGTGACATGAGTGCGCCTAGGACGAAATCTGAGGGGGCGTTGTTCTTTGGCGGTGGCTATGCGCCTAATCTGGATTCTTGTGGACAGTCACCGCCGTCTGGAGGAGCGTGTCGATGACGTTCGTGGCGATTATCTCCCCGCGTTGCTTAAGCGCGGATGACAGCTCGGTGAATGCGTCCTTGTACGCCTCGTCGCCTTTCAGCCCTTTCTTCGCTGTCTCGGCGACGGCGCCGAGCGCGAGCCGTTGCAGATCCTTGTCGTTGAGCGTGTCGACGACGTCTTTCCTGACATTCGATGTCACGGCGATGACGCGCTCCCCGATCGCGCGGAACAGTGCCGTCGCTACCGATGTGATGATGGCTTTTATGATGATGCCCATGGTTGTGCTTTCCTTTTTTTAGTTTAAAAATCAAGATTTGACGATGTGGAAGATGATGCTCACGATGATTGTCACGACCGCCGATATGCTCCCGGAAATCGCCCCCACGAGGAACACGATCCCCCTGACGCGGTGGTAGAAGTTCTCCAGCTCGCGGACTCGGGCGTCCATCTTGGCGCAGGCTTCCTCGACGCGCCTTGTGTAAAGCTCCTTCAGTTCGTCTAAGGATTCCTTGACGTAGTCTTTGTTGGCGTTCAACTCCGCCAGCAGTGCAATTATCTCTTTCTCGGTCATCACGACACCTCCTCTATCCCGAAGCGCGACACGTCGATGGCGTGGTTGTGTTGCATGAATCCGCCGGCGTTGTAGTTCGGGCGCTCGGCGTACACGCGCACGGCGCATAGTTTTAGGTTGGCGGACGTGTGCCCCGTCATCCCGGCCGTCGGGCAGGCGACCATGAACGGCGTGCCGCCGGGGGCGCCGACGGTGTTTTGGATGTTCGGACCGGTCACGAAAATGTCGCGGGGGAGGATGATGGCGTAGCGGTTGACGCCGGACAGATACGAGAATCCGATCGCCTTGTCGCGCCATCCCGCGAGCGACGAACCGCTCCTCTCGCGGCCGAACGACAATGGCATCGTGTCGCTGTCGCCAACGCCGATTTCCCGGAAAAACCCGAGGGTCGCGCTGCCGGACGACCCGAACATGAAGAGCGTCTGGCGCAGGGTCGCGTGCGGGGCGACGGAGCGGAAGACGATTTCCACGAGCACGGTGGGGTTCGCGGACGAGATTGCCGCCGGGATGTTGGCGATGCTCTGCCCGTACTGCGACGTCCCGCCGTCCGAGTTGAAGTGGATGTAGTCGCGCCCGATCGTCGGGTGTCCGATTAGCTCGACATCGTTTCCGCCCACGAGGTCTTTCCAGAAAGTGATCGAGCCGGAATGTTTTCCTATCCCCGCGTTCTCGATCCCGTCTATCATAAAGAGAAGATTGGTCTGCGCATAGTCCGCGGCGGTGTACGGGCTTCTCCGCGCTCGGCGGGACGAAAGGATTTGAAATAGCTTAGACATTCCGCACCTCCGAGAGCGCGGCGAGTTTTCCGTTGATGATGAGTATGTACCGCCCGCCCGCGTCGAGCGTCTGCGGCGGGTCGCCAACCCATCCATCGATAGTCGCGGGGAGCGTGATGGAGGACAGTGCCACATCGCCCAATGACGCGACCGTGAAGTCGACGGACGCCTCACCGTCGCCGAGGTGGTCGATGGTGGAAGAGAGGTCGAGGGAGGTGATGGGGGTCGATAGTTTGTACCTCCACGTCGGGCTAAGAGTCAACGCGGGCGTCGGCGAATTATACGCGGGCGTCCATATCTTCGGCGTGCCGGGCGGTATGCCGAGATGTCGCTGTTGCGATGGCGTCTGATCGTATGGGTATGGCTGATTTCCGGCAATCCATGAAATGTCCGCCCATGCGCCACGGGGGGAAAACACCTTCACGGAGTTGTTGCCAAACTGGGGTGGCATGACATTCCCGAGATAGATGGTCCTCACGCCAGTCCCGAAGAATGCGTAGCCGGCGGACGACAACGACGGCGCGAAAAGCGACACCTCGACGGGCGTGAACACACCCAGATTGAAGGAATTGAACGAATACATCCCCGCCGTCTTAAGCGACGGCGCCCAAATCATCGTCTCGTTGATTTTGATTCCGAAGAATGCGTAGCTGGAAACGGTCTCGACGGACTCCATGGCGAGAGAGTTTATCGTTGACAACGTGAAAGGGGTGGACGCGCCGTTGTAGTTGATTGCCGTGACCCTTTCCCCGCCGATGAATCTTGGAATCACGATGTCGACGGGGTTGGGCATCAGCGGCGTCGTTCCGATGATGGTGCAGGTGCCGTCGCCGTTGCTTTGCTTCACGAACCACTCGGCGGGGGATTCCCCGATGATCTCGTACGTCCGCGTCGGGATGGAGGCGAACTGCGCCACGGCCCACTTCTGCCAGTTGCGGATTTTCTGGATGTACTCCGTCAGGAGCATCGACGCGCCCGCGGGGAGGATGTCCGCGCTCGCGGCATTGTCGAGGAGCAACGCCGTCAAATCCACCTTCTCGGTCTCCAACTCCAGCGGTTTATCGCCGTCCCACCAGTAATCCGGGACGCCCCTGTCGCGGATGTAGAGGTTGTCTCCCGTGTCCAGCATCTCGACATTGGACGCTGATTCCAACCACGTGTCCATCTGCGCTTTCGTGTCGAAGACGACGGCCTTGTTCTTCCCCTGCGCGATGTTCCGGACGACGACGATATCGCCCTCCGCCGACTCGATGCGCCCGATCCACGCGCCAGTGAAATCGTTGCTCGACAGCTCCATCCCCGGAATCTTGTCCACCTTCGTGGAGAGCGCGTACTCCGCTTTCGCGAGCGCGTCTTTGGCGATGGGGAGCGCAAGGGGGTCGCTCTCCTCAACGAGCCACGGGGCGTTGAGAACGACAACTTTTGAAAAGTCTATCGTCTCGACGGGCGGTTGCAATGTATTCGGCTTTTTCCCCGGCGCGTGGAGGATTCGGAGCGTACCGTTTGCCGTGTAGTCCCAGTCGGCGTCAACCTCCTCGGGCTTTGCCGAATCCGTTTCTGTCTTTACTCCAAAGAAAAAGGTGTAGTCGTTCGCCACCCCATAAAAAAATCTTGGCTTCGCGTCAATGTACACACTGCCGTCAGCCGTGAGCGTCGCAGGTTCTTTCCACCATTTGTTTCCCATGCCTTGCAACTGATAGAAAAAGAAAGCCGTCGCACCCTCCGGGAAATTCACGATGCGTCCGAAGTCCCTGAAAACAGATTCGAGCCTGAGCGTCGCGCCAAGTTGCGCCGTCACCGTCTCGGGGAGGTTATCCCGATTAATGTCAACAGTCCATTTATGTGTCCGCATGTTCATGCCGTTAGCCGAGTGGTCAATGGATGTGAATATGCGTCTATGGGAATTTCCATTTACTCGAAAAGTCGGCGGCGATATCGACGCTTTTGCGGCAGAAATATCCGCTGTGCTCTGTTAAACCGTCGATAGTGGCTGATTGGGGGGGAGGAACGGAATCCTTTGTAAATGTGTCGAGCGGGATTGGAGTCCAAAGTTTGTACCCGCTTACGTTCCTGACGATCACCGTTCCGGGCGTGAACTCTGACTGCGGATGATGTTCGCGGAGCCACCTGTAATATATTCCGCCGGGTTCAACTTGCCAGTCACTCCATGCCTTTTCTTCCGTGCGTATCATCATCGAGATGTCGCACCCGTCAAAGTTTTCGTCATCGAGCACCATGCTTTCTTTGGCGGAATATAACGTCAGGGTACCAGTGTCAACAATCTCTTCTTTTTGGTCATAAGTATATGTCCAACGCTGCGTCTGCACGTAGACGAAATTTTTGTCAACAATCGAACTCCAATCAGCAGTTTTAATAAAAAACGCATCCGACGCGGGCAAAAACTTGCCTAGCCGTTCATAGCCTAAGGAGATTTCGGCGAGAGCCTTTTGCAACGCCTCGCCATAGTTTCTGGGCGTCGGCGACTGATTGCGACTAGACCAAGTTTGATAACGTATCCCGTAGTCGTCGCGCACCGCGAAAGCACTTGGAACCCTCATCAAATGCAGTCGCGACGCCAACGCCTTGCACGCCTTCATGAACGGCTTGGCGGTCTCCAGCGGCATCCCCGCATGGACGTCGCGCAACGCGATGTCGCACTCGGGGTGCGCCCGGACACACGCGGCGTAGTCGAACGGTTTGAAGCCAAATGAAGGATCGTCGTAACTATATTCCGCCTCCGGGTCGATGAAGCGATAATGGCCCAGATGCTCGAAAATTTTCCCTTGGAAGTCTTTGATTCTTTTCGCGGACAGCGGCGTCCCCGACGTGAAAATATCCATGCCTTGCCATGGCCCATATAAAAACCGTACATTGCAGAACCTCTCCCTGAACGCCGCCTCCAGCGCCCTCCAGTAGCATATCTGCAGCGGGTTCGGGTCGTCCCAATCCATCCCGAAGTCGTCCCACGATTGCGGCATCCCGTCCGTCGCGATGACCTCACCCATGGAGCACCCCCGCCGTCGCCATCATCAATTCCGTCTCCGACAAACCCTCCGTCCACCCGCCCCACGCGAGCGTGATGTCTTGCTGGATTGGCGCGTCGCTCCCCTGCGGTTTCGCGAAGTTGAACGTCCACGCCTGCTTCGGTGTCGGAGGCGCGGCCTCCCACCATCCTTCCCATGACCCGTTGACGCCGATGAAAAATTTCGTCCCGTATGCGTCGGAGTCAGCGTTGGTGAATCTTGCGTACCCGTTGAGTTCTGTGAAAAAACGCACGTACCTCACGCCGTTCCTCTCCCAGTACGGTTCGCCGAAGATGAACGTACCGCTGGCGTCCCCGAACGCGGAATACTCCCCATGGAGGGAACTCGACCTCTCGTACCCGTTGAACCTCACCTCCACGGTTTTATTTTGCGGCGGAGTACCGTTGAGAGCCGCCCCCTTCGGAGAGAGAGACGTCATGGCGTACGTGCCACCCTCATACCACCCTTCCCCTCCCCACAGACCGCTCTCATCGTTGAAATACGCGTACGGCTCCCTGAGGGCTCCGAATAATATATTGACACCAATCCTATTCGAGCGAAACAGGAAATCGCTTCCGGCCTTATAGACCGCGCAGGCGTTGTAGCTCCCGGGCTGTCGCGTCGCCTTCACCCCGTCGATGTATAAACTCGGGAACAGATCATCGACTAAGATATAATTTCGATAGCTCGGCGTCTTAATGCCAAGAAACTTATATTTTGGCATATTGCCATATTTCGCTTCGAGCGCGATGAAAAGGACGGATGCGATTGGCGCGTCTGTCAGGCTCAACGGGCTGGGCGCGATAATCGCCCCCCTCGGGCGTATGAAACCGTACGTCGCCATCAGGGAACATCCCCCGACGTGAACCTGACGTTGCCGCCGTGCGCGACGAACCTCGCCCCCGTCAACGCGCCGAACGCCCCCCACAGGTCGGATGCTATCTCCGCGAATTCAAGCGTCGCACTCCTCTTCGCCACCGACGGATCTTCCAGCGGAGCGACCTCCACGGCGAAAATCACGTCCGTATTTCCAACAGTTGCGCCACTCACGACCTCCGCCACAAAATGCTTTACGCCTTCCTCCCCATCGTCAAGGGCCCACAGGTTCGGCAATTTGATCAAGCCGTCGGTGCCGCCGCCGCCTTCGGTGATGAGCGTCCCGGACGGGGTTTGCGTCACTGTCCCTGAAGGTCGTGACGAGCGCACGGCGTCCGCAAGGGCGTTGAAGTCTGCCGCCCTCATCGGGGTGCCGTAAATCACTGTAGGTATCGCGCTCATACGGAACCCGCGTTGTAGAATAATCCGTCGAACGGGGTGTTGCCCCATTCCTCGGGTTTCGGGTTTGGAATCTGGTTGGAGCGCAACCCCGTGAACGTGTTAACGCTCGTCCAGTCGCGTGGGTTGTGTTGCCTGTGGTTCGCTCCGCTGCAGAGCCACGAATACCCGCCAAGGTCGAAATCGGCCGCGACGAACGGGGCGGGTGGCGCACCCTGCGTCCCCGGCTGGATGAGATACTTCGGCATCCCGTGCCATCTTTTCGTGATGGTGACGACGGGGTAATAGCTCTCGTAATTTTCCATCCCTACGAATATTCGTTGCGCTACCAACAATGTCGAGGGGTATTTGGAAAGTTGCTCCCTTTTATATTTCGCGACTTTAAATTTTTTTGCGTCTTCGACGGTAATATAATCGCCCGAAAAATTGCCCACATCCATCTCTGGAACGAGCGCGATAAAATCATTTTTTAAATTGAGCGGAGTGCTTTTCCACGCTTCAAGAAGCGGATAGCTGTATCCCCCACTAATCGGGGCAACACGCTGCGCGTCCGTCAGCGGAACGCTCCGCGCCATCCATGATACGTCCAGAGAAACTTCGATTTCCGTGCTTTCCTGCGGCGAGAGCAGTACCACGGGCTTCTCTCCGATGATTGTAATCTGCCCGCGCGCGCCCGGTTGCCGTTGCTTGAAGAATTGTTTGGTCACGGCGGTTACGCCCTCGACGGTCACGGTGAGTGGCTTCGCGTACGCGACGCAATTGTCCCACGACCCCTCCAGAACCTTGGTGAGTACTATCTTTCCTTCAAGCTCTTCGATTTTACACCCCGAAGTCGCCACGACCCCGCTATCCCCGTGATGCTTCACGCCGTTCACGCCCATACAGCCTCCCCTCCGAATCCTAACCCCGAGCCCCTTCCGACGGCTTCGGCTATCGTCTTCAAGAACCCGTTCCCCTCCTTCGCGAGATTCTCAAGCCCCGCCGTCGCCGACGCGCCGATGGAGCCGAACCCCTTGGCCGAAAGCTCGTCAACCCTCCTGTCGTTCGGTGCGTTGAGAAGCCCTATCGCCTCCATGACGCGCCTATCGTTCTCCGCCTCGGCCTCCTTTTCGGCTTTCGCTATCTCTTCGTTTTTGATCAGCACCCCATGCTTCGTTTCAAGTGCCGCGATTTGCTCTCTGATGTTTTTCAGCGTTTGACTCGTCGATTTTTCTTCCTCTTCCGTAAGCGTTCGCGTAGATCGCAATTGGATGATTCTGGTTTGTTGCTCCTTAAGGTTTTTTAGCCCACGTTCGGCGCTCCCTGAATAGTCAAGCGATTCTATGCCTCTCAGCGCCGACTGCTGGTTTACCCAATCCATTGCGTCAGACCTTCTTTTCATCATGATTTTTTCATTTTCCGCAAGCCTGTCGGCGGTGTGTTTTTCAAAGCGTTCGCGCGCCTCTTCATCTAGGTTTTTGTTACGCTCAACTTTCCGCAACTCTTTCAGCCTGTCAGTCGCAAGACTTATCGCTAATTGTAACTTATCCATTTCGTGGAGCGTGTCTTCTGTCATCTCTTTCGGGATAAGTCCCTTTTCCGTTCTCAATTGGAGTTCGCGCAACTTATCATGCATTCCGGTTATCGAGGATTCCAACCCGCCAATGTTTCCTACGCCCATTCGCCCGAGAGTCCGCATGGACATCTCACGCTGAATACTCAAGTCTTGATTGTTTGCGAACGCTCGCTTGATATAATCGTCTGAACCAACGCGCTCCATGCCACCGAAATAATGCTCGGCAGCTCCGGAGGCCAACCCGATTGCCGCTCCTCCAATCGCCCCTTTCGGACCGAACATCATCCCTCCGGCCATACCAAATTGTAACGCATTCCCGCCCATCGATTGCAATAACTTGCCTTCGCGTTCATGTCCGTAGGCATCCAAGGCGGCGCCACCGATTTTCAAAGCCGCCATTCCGCCCATCATCACAAGTTGCTTTATTTGCCTGTTGGACAACGCTGCCTCGTCGCCCATTTTCCGCAACTCGCCAGTTGCTCTCTTCGCTTCATCGGCAGTCTTCGTTATCGCCGACGAATCGATGGACGATATCGCCTCCGTCGCGTCACGCGCCGAAGACTCCGCGCCGTCCAGCGCCTTGCCGAGCTCTTCGCTCCTGCCCGACACGCTTTTCAGCTTCGAGATGGCTTGAAGCTCCCCGTTCACCCGCAGCGAATAGTCAAGGATTACGTTTGACATAAAAATCCAAAAATGCGAAATTGCGGAATGAAGGAATTGCGAAATGCCATGTCCAAATTTCGCATTTCTACAATCTCGCAACTTCTATTTTGCTTCATTTCTTCATTCCTTCATTCCGCCTTTCCTTCATTCCGCCTTTCCTTCATTTCTCATTTTCTTCATTCCGCATTTTCTTCATTCCGCAAATTCCTAATCGTGTCACTGTCCCTGTAGTCCGGCCCCCCGAACTTCCCGCCCATCCTCTTCCGCATCGCGCAATCTATGCCGAACACCCTCGCCAGAGGAAGCGCCATGACGTACTCGAAAGTCCATCCCCTCTCCGTCAACCGTTCGGCGAGTTCGAGGGGCCAGCCGAAGTCATACCGCTGTCCCCCGTCGTAGGGTTTTCCGACGCCACCGCCGTCCCGAACGCGTCGTTGATGAGCGTGATCACGGCCTCGCGCAACGGCTTCAACGCCGCGATGCCGTACGCGCTGGCCCACCTGAACGCCTCCGCCCGCGCGACCTCCGCACAATCCGTAGACGTGAATAGCCGCGTCACCGCCTCCGCGTCCTGTTGCGCGACCCACGCGATGATAATCACGTCGGACGCCTCGATGTTCCCCCTGAACAGCTTCGTGTCCATGTAGTCGAGAGCCGCGAAATGCGCCAGCGTCAACGGCTTCAACTCGACACCCAACTCGGGGACGGCGACAGGCTTCGCGAAAATGGCGTCGTATGTCTTCTTAAATGCTTCCATGGGCCCTCCGTTACTGCGGCGGTGTCTGCGGCGGTGTCGCCGATTGGATCAGCGGATAGATGATGCCCGTGATGTCGATGCTCTTGTAGCCCTGATTCGACCACGCCACGTTCGCCGTCCGCACGATGATCATCTTCTTGTCATGCGACTCCATCGTGTCGCCCGATTCCGGAAGCGCGACGTTATCCTTCGCGAGGACGTTCATCGACACCTCTTTCCTCAGGTTGTAATCCGTCGTCGAGATGACGTTGCCGTCCTCGTTGCGGCCATCCGCGACGTCGCCTTGGTTGTTCTCGCTGTACGACTGTACGACGCCGAATGCGCTCCTCTGGGGGCAACCCCATACCAATTCCGTGCCTTGCGCAAAATGATGCTTGACTCCTGTGCTCATGACCATCCCTTCCGTTAGATGTTTCTAGCCATGCGGTCAAGCGGAGCGGAACGCGACGTCAAACGTGAGCGATGCCGTATGGCACGGGATGTCGCCGTTGCTTTTTGTCTGGACGGTCGTCACGCTCGACCCCGACACCCCGTTGAGTCGGAACACGAAGACATTCGTCCCGTCGAGATGCCCGCGCATATCCCGCGCGACTTCGAGCGCGTCCATGATCATCCTCTGCAACGCCGCCCGCTCGCGCATATAGATAGTCGCCGTCGCCGAGAAATGATAGTCGCCCATGCCGGGCGAATGGACCATGTCGCCGTTGCGCAACTCCCCGACCGAGAAGACGAGGCAATCCACGCGCCCGTCGTTGAACCCGATGGACGCCGTCGCGCCAAGCTCGAACCCCAGGACCTCGCAGAGAATCTTGGCGCAACTCTCCTCCGCGACCGTCAACGCCGTCGCCGGATCCGACGGCGCCACCGTGTCCACCCTCTCCTCCATCGTGATCACAGAGAAATGACTCATGCGAACGCCTTCCTTATTGCAATGTCTATGATTCCCTTGTTCCTGCCCTTGTTGTCCTTCAACGCGCGCTCGATGAACTTCTCATCCGCCTGTACACCCTTCGCGACAGTACCTAATCCACGGTTATGCCAATTCTTCCCCTTGCCGTCGTGGATGACTGTGGCATAGTTGAACCTTCTCCCCGTCTTTTTTGAAACGCTTACCGATGCAGAATTTTCGGCGACGAACACGTGCCCCTCGTTCCCCTCCACCTTGTGGCTTATTGACTTTTCGAGTCCGCCGGGCATGGCGCGAACCGCGTCGGCCTTCCGTCCCCGATGTTTGATTGTAACCTCGTGCTTTTTGGCCTTCCGATACGTCCATGTGCCATCTTTGTTTTTTGTTGCCCTTACGGATTTCTTGATAAGGAAATTCGCGTTTCCCGGCAAAGGCCTCCACATGGTCATCGCTTTGTTTAATTGTCCTTGGAGGGGAGATATCGGCGCGTACGTCCTCGCTCGCGCGGCAGTGTCCGCCGCCGCCTTGGAAAGCCCTTCGCGAACCGCCTTCTTCATCCTCGCGTCGACGCCCGCGATATGCCTCGCGAACTCCCGCGGAACCCTGATGTTGATGACCTCGACCATGGCAGTAGCCACGGGGTCAACACTTTCCGAAATGGAAACAGTTGGCGACGCTTTCCAAAATGGAAACAGTCGCGGTTATTTCCATATTTGTGCTTTACAGTTTTCTGCCGAAAAGGTAAATTATCTCTCGTTACCGTAACGAGTGACGGTGACGATTCGCTCGGACTGCCAGTGCTATGAAAATGATAAATCGACTTAAGAGTTACCTTCAAGTAAAGATGCCATCGCGGAGGAGTCGCATACCCCGGGATTTGACTACCGAGGGGTTGTGCCGTCGCTATGCGCGCGGAAACGTCAACATACAGATGGGTAACGTGATGACAGCCGCAAGATACGAAGAACAGAAAAAGAAGGTTCTTTCGCATGAGTTCTAGCGACGTTGACTCTTTGGTTGCGCTTCTCGACAAGACGGAACAAAACATAAAACGGATAGAGAAAATCTCCAGCGAATTTGTTGTCCCTGTCCTGAACGAATGGCGTTATGCGACGCGCCACGTTTTCACATTCCTTCAGCGTTTTCATACGGGCGACGCAGCTTTAAGGAACGAAGAGCATCGCAAGGCGACAAGCCATTTGAAACGGGCTTATTTCGATTCGTGCGACATTCTCATAGATTGCCTGTTGTCAAAGATTCAAGGCTATACGGATGATTACGATTGCTACATTGATATCGCGAAGTCGTATATCCCCGAATATTCCGAATTGCGAAAGCTATCCCGGAAAGCATGGCACGAACACGCCGAAGCCAACAACTTCACCGCCGATATGCGCGAGGCAAACTATGAATCCCTGGAGGCGTACAATAACGCCCTTTGGGAATTTCTGCGTACTCTTGACGACAATGCGGCGGCGTGTGATAGCGCGATACGCAAAAAGCAGAGAAGCGAAACGTTTGTCATAGTTGGAATCATGGCGACTGTGATCGGTGCCGTTGCCGGCATCCTGATCCCAATTCTGATGTGGATTTTTAAAAGTTAGTCCATTAAAAGAAGAGACCGCCATAGTGAGCTTCAGCAATATGCGAGAGGCTAGGCGGTCGAGATGGCGCTCATGGCTGGACTCGAACCAACGACTGTATGATTAGAAATCATGCGCTCTTCCAACTGAGCTACATGAGCGTTTGGTAGCGGTTGACGGACTCGAACCGTCGCCGCCAGTTTATGAGGCTGGCCATCTGCCTTTGATAGTAAACCGCGACTGCATGACCCTAAGCCGTGCAGTCAAATTATGCGGTGGCTTTCATCATCGGCTTGCGGTGTTGCGGAGCGCCGCGCTGGAAGTGTTGGCAAACCTTTTTAAATTCTTCTTCACCAATAAGGAGTTCCTTGACATCCACGCATTTCGACGGTACGCCATCGGGGAAGCAATCGCAAAAATACTTATGCCCGACGAGGTGACCTTTCTCGTTATGAATAGGCTCCGTTGCACAATCCATACGGCGAGAGCATTTATAGCAAACTGGTTGTGACCCTACTGTGGAATAATCGTGCATTACAATTCCCTCAAAACGAGTTCCAATATACCATTCACTATGCGCCTTTGCAACACTCCAAATTCTGCGTCTGGTTTGTACAGCACTTCTTGCTCATTCGGCATCTCAGAATACGGGGCTATGTACGCACCATGCCTCCCATGAATTGTATACCTCACTCCGACATCATTGCTCTTTGTAAAATCATCGGCGACGGACGATTTTAGCGATGTTGACATGAACGCCTTGGATTTATACTTATCGCCTTCCTCCAAATCCAGCAAATACCTGTAACGTTTATCATCCTCGGAATACGACTCTCCCCTCCACGTCTTCATGCGTTGCTCGGGTGCCTTAGAAATCACGTTCAACAAGTCATCGCGGAGTTTGGCTTGCCCTTCCGTCAATGGGTTTCCATCAATCAGATTTACATTCAGCGCGGCGTATCTGACTCCCACATAATCCTTGATCGCTGAGATTTCATCCTTCGTCGGATGCTCCGAGAACGGCTTTGCGTCTTCGCCGTAGATTTCATCACGCACAAGCGATTGAATCCCGTCAACACCGTCATCCCTGTCGTAATGCACAACGCCGCCCGCGCTGCCGTGGTTCCATGTAGGCTCCTCGCCCCTCTTCGTCGGCTCGAAGCTAGGTGTTCCGCCATTCATGATTTCGCGCACCTCGTCATCTGTAAAGGAGTCGGAAAGGCGTTCCACCTCCTCCGTCGGCACAAGCCCCGCCCTCATGCTCTGCGCCAGATGGTCGCGCATCACCTCCGCCTCAGCTTCGCCTTCAGACATTCCATCTTCACGGACGTACCGCTCCGCGTCCATCCCGTCCTTGACCTCCTGCATGGCGTCCTCGTCGTCCATGTCGTCGGGCGGCGGGAAATCCTTTTGCAAGTCGAACTCCGCCTTGTCCAAGTCCTCGTCGATGTATTCGAGCCTGTGTGTGCAGTTCGGATGGAACATCCCCGCCTCCACCGCGTCGTCGTATGTCGGGTATGTCCCGTCGTCCCCGGCAACCTGCAATATACGACCCTGCCACGCCATGCACACCTTGCACTCCGTCGGGTGGTCGTCCGAGATGCGGGCGTACTTGAAGCCGTTCTCGGTGAACGTGTCTATCCGCGACTCGTTCGCCACCCGCATGGCGTTTGTGCGGGCGTTCATCTGGAAGTACCGCGCGTTCTCCCACGACCTGCCCGCGTTGTCCACGAAGCGGAATAGGTTGCCGTCCCTCGAATCCTCCGCCCACGCCTCCTGCATCGCCCTGTTCTGCTCGCGCATGGACATCCCATCCACGGCGGCCTGCCGCATCACGTCCACCACGGAAGCCCGCAAGCCCCGCACAAGCCTGTCCTCCAGCTTGTCCGTGAACACCGCCGCCAGATTCTTCCCGTTCAGCGGCGCGATGATTTTAAAATACGCCTCCGTCCTGTCCGGGTCATACTTCACGAGCCTCGTCTTGCCCGCATCCCTCAATTCCGCCGTCGCCTCCCCGTGCGCCATCCTCGCGGCAGTGTCCGTGAGTTTCCTGAGGTGCTTTCCAAGCTCCGCCTCCAGATGCTTCAAGTCCTCCCGCATCTCAGAGATTGCCGCCTCCCGCTCGCGCGCGTTAGTGCCGATGTTCGGCTCGGTGGACGCCTCCGCGATAGTGCGCCTGATCTCGCGCATCGCCTTTTCGATGGCGGCGGCCATGTCCTCCGCCGTGCCATCCGCGTAGCGTTGCAACTTAATCTCTAAAAGGCTACGGCGCATGGGCTACCCCCGCACCATCCTGACGCCGAGACCCTGCCCAAGCCAACGCATGGCGGCGGGGGAGATCATCTCATTCCCTGCAAGTTCCGGCACGGTCTCCCCGGCATCAAGTGGCGGTACTGCCGACGACTTTCCAAACGCCACTCCGCCCAGCCGAAGAATATGCAAAGCCTGCTCATACACGGCGAATTCATCCCGAGCCCTGTCGCCATACCGATACGGTGGCTCGTCTTCTCGCATCGGACGCCCGAATTCGCGCGAAAGATCACGTTTGGCTTGATCGATTGCGCCATCCTTCTGCTCTTTGGAGTATTCGCCCCCATTCCAAACCTTGAATTTAGAGTGGGTGCCGAAATACGTGTTTGAGCCCATCAAATCGATTGCCATTGCAATTCCTCCAGTTAGTCGTAAATATCGAACTTCACGCCAAAGTCGTCGCGGACAAGCGTGGCGCTGTCATGCTCAACAATGATTCTCGCGTAAGGATTGAAATTGCGTTGAAGCCAATCATTAAGTGGCCTGCATAAAGTCTCCAGTTCCTTTAGCTTGGTTTCGTGATACGCTTTCTCGGTTGCTCCGGCATCCCTTACTGTGGCGCGTTTCTCTTCTGCCTTCATTTTCCACGTCCTTCCTAAAATAAAAAGCGGTTGCGCCGATTACGACGACAACCGCCAGCTCTGACTACCAATCACGAGCGATTACATCTTACGCGGTCTTCGCCTTGGAGCTCTGCGCCTTGGCGAGCTCCGCCTTCAGCGAATCGCGCTCCTTGGTCAGAGCCTCGATTTCGGCTTTCGCCTCCTTCAAGGCCACTCCATCCTTCCCGTCCTGTCCGCCGAGCCCCGCGCGGGCGATGGCGTCGAGGAACGGCTTTTGCGTCCTTGCGCGGGATATGGCGTTCGCGCGTTTGAGCGAACTCAATGCGTGGTTGCTGTTCGTCTGTTCAGTCATAGTCTTTTCCCCCTTTACGTTACCCCAGACGCACGCGAAGCTTCACGACGCCCATGCGCTTCTTCTCGACGAGGCGCGTCCAGTTCGCGGCTTTGGCGTACTCCTCGTTCGTGGCGTGCTCCAGCACCTGTGACGCGCCGGTGTACTTAACCCCGCGATGATGGATGATGCGCCCGCGGCGGGAAATGAACCAGTCCTTCCCGGCCTTGCTGTCGCGGTCGAGCTCGTAAGGCACGGCGACGGGTACATTGTTCAACGCAATCGCGCCACGCTTGAAGAGGATGATGTCCGCCGTCTTCGTGGTAGGGTTGTAGTAACAGGCGTCGTCCATGATGATGGCGCGCTGATTCCACGTCGAGACGACCTTCGGGTTGTCCTTCGGCGCCCCCGTCATCGGCGGTATCGCCCCGATGATGTTGAGGAACGTCTCAACCTCCGAATGGCAGGCGATCGCCACGAGGTTCTCCTTAACGTCGCCGAGCATCTGCGCCGCGATCAGCATGGCGTTGCCGGTGAGGATCCCGTCGTCGTCCTCCTCGCCCGAGATGTCCATCACGAGATCCGAGCCGTTGGTCGCGACGTTCGACGCGAAGATGCCAGAAAGCACCGCCATCAGCTGCTCCTGATAGCGCCGGTTCCAGTAATCGGCGAGTGCGTTCGCTATCGCCAACATCGGGTCGGTCGTGTTCATGCTGTGCGACAAATCGGAACGCGCGAAGGCGTGCCCGGTGCGGACGATGGAACAGACATCCTGCGCCATCGTCGTCTTGCTCGTCTCGATGGGCTTCGTGTCCGTCAACACCTGGTCCGGCGTGTCGACGTCCTTCAAGAGCGGCAAGTTGATCCTGTCCAACTGTGGGAACGGTCCCGAGCTTGAAAAGCCTGCGACGATTCCCGCGATTT
>Ga0123353_10002286_pt1 | contig 23788 bp, 20 predicted proteins | sample TergutLab28metaG_3_FD_92763 | JGI IMG/M metagenome (GOLD analysis project Ga0123353, IMG submission 92763) | Labiotermes labralis P3 segment gut microbial communities from Petit-Saut dam, French Guiana - Lab288 P3 | ecosystem: Host-associated > Arthropoda: Insects > Digestive system > Gut ... | reverse complement strand
CTCTCTTGATGTATGTGGGTCTTATCCTTCCCATATCGTTCACCGAGTATGGCGGATTAAGTGGATGCCCTATTTAACCCTTTTTAATTCGTATCTGGGTTTTCCGCACGTTAATTTACCTTCCGGGCAGGGTCCTCTGATGCACGGCGGGCCTGCGTCTTTGAATATGACCGGAGATACGTTCCTGCATATCTCCAGCATCCGATCGGCCATATCGCGTATCTCCCACTGAGCGCGGTTGCAGCATCGCAGTGAGAAGAAATGCAGCAGTTCCCGCGCGTTCATCGTTATCGTTATGTTCGTTGTACAACCGTTCGGAAGGACGTATCTTGCGTCTTCCGCCGGTATGGTTTCGCTGAGCTTCCTGTAAGTATCCCAGATGATGTTCATCATCGCTTCGTACGCCTTCAGCGCCTCCGGATCCGCTTTTATCGTTTCGGGTATAACGTATGTAGGTTCGTTCAAAGGGACGTAACGCTGGCTCTGCTGCGAGAACGACGCTATCCTGTGCCTTACCAACTGATGCGTCAGCGCACGGGAAACGCCTTCGACCGAGAATGTGAAAACGGCGTGTTCAACAACGGAATGATGACCCATGCCGACTATCTTCGATAACACTCGCTCAGGATCGTCGATCTCATCGATCAGTTCATGGGACGCTTTTTCGGAATAACACGAATTACCGGCGGATGCGCATATCTTGTCCGCATTCTGTGTATACGCCAACAACTTCACGATCATTCCTTTTCCTCCTGTATTCCCGTCCACAGTTCCGCTCTCAGAGCGTTCATGCGTTCCGGGTCCATTAGTGTCTTCAGCCTTATTTTTCTTATGGTCTCGCCTTCCAGAAGTTTGGCGATACCTTCAACGTGGCCGTCGCCTATCACAACAACAATATCACTGTATCTTGCGGACGCTTCCTTTATCTTCGCGGCCATATGAACATCCCTTTCGTCGATAAGCTTCCTGACAAGCGTGGGGAATTTTTTTCTGATCTTGTTCATGTATTCCTCTTCGTTCTCGGCGAATTCATTGACCACGTTGTCCGCATTCTTCTTTCTGCTGAAAACATCGCGTATCGATCCGAATCGGAATCTGAATCTCTCGAAGAAGGGCATCTCCTCCATCGTCTCACGCATCACCATGGCCGCATCCTTATCGATGAACTCTATCACGGCGCCGATGGTCTTTCCCGTTTCTATGGCGGCGATGAATTCGGCGCCCACTCGTGAATCGTTCTCTTCCGCCACTTTCCTTTGATATGTAGCCATCTTTCGGTATTCCTTGGGCTGATTCTCGATGTCCCCGATACCCTCGGGAGACATCAGCACACCGTATCTTGTCGGATCCAATTCCACCAAGACCGCATCGGGCCAGATGTTCTTCACTATGAAACTGACCGGCTCGGCTATCCTGAATACGTGGCCTGTGCCGAGGAGGGTTATCATCGTGCGCTGTAGGCAACATCTTTTTATTAAGTGTTGCTTTGGCAAGCCTGTGGATCTCAGATACAAATTAGTGGTCTTCGATATGGATGGTGTTCTCATAGATCACGTCAGTTCGTGGACTTGGGTGCATGATAAGATGGGCGTGAATAACGACGAGGCGTTCGAATTATTCAAAGCCGGCAAGATAAACGAGATCGAGTTCATACGACGTGATATAGGATTGTGGCTTGAGAAGGATCGGAATGTGAGGATCGCGGATATAATCAATGCATTGCAGGATATGCCGCTGATACAAGGGATACAGGAGACCGTTGCGACGCTTTCGCATAACGGTATACGAAGTGTCATCGTCAGCGGAGGCATGGAGATCGCAGCACAGATGATCGCTGAAGAATACGGATTCGATGATCACCTTGCCAACAGCATATTGTCGCACCCGGACGGACGACTTACCGGAGAAGGAAGAGTGAATGTCGATCTTACGGATAAAGGCATCATCACAAGGGAGTTCATGAAGAAATATGATGCGAAGAAAGAAGAAACGGTCGCCGTAGGGAACTCGTACACCGATGTCAGAATGTTAAACGAAGCGGGGCTCAGGATCGCTTTCAATCCTATTGACGACGCGGTGATCGAAGCATCAGATCACGTCATACGCAGCGGCAACATCTCCGATGTACTTGACCTCATATTTGATCGAGTTGAGGATCATCCTTAATTTTCATGTATCATTTGATACATTTTAATATGATTAATGTGATACATATTTATAGACATGAATATCAGCACCATCATACGGCACATAAGAGGCGCAGCGTCAATGAGCCAAGAGGAATTCGCCGGCGAGATAGGCGTAAGCCGATTGGCTGTCACCAGGTGGGAGAATGATGCGTCGGTACCGAACAGGATCGCTCAGACAAAGATCTACGAATTCGCAAGAGACAACGGAATAATGGTGTTCGACCATATCGTATCGGATCTGCCTTGCCATGCGGAGAAGGGTAACAAGATCGTCCTTTACCACGGATCCAGATCGGGGATCGACGGAGACATCATGCCTGTGAGCCGCGACCGTTGCGATTTCGGCAGGGGTTTTTACATGGGAACGCGGGCCGAACAGCCGCTGACCCTTATCTATTCCAATGAGAAGGCGACGATGTATACGGTCGAACTTGATCTGGACGGCCTTAACGTTCTGCGCGTTCCGGTCGGTATGGATTGGGCGCTGCTTGTCGCATACTCGCGCGGCAAAATGGATATTAACGCCGGATCGGCGCTTTATGAAAAATATGAGAGGATGCTGAAGGGATACGACGTTGTAGTGGGAGCCATAGCCGATGACAGGATGTTCTACGTTTTGGATATGTTCTTTAAAGGGAACATAACCGACAGAGGACTCATTGAAAGCCTGACAGCATTGAATCTCGGAGAACAGTACGTTGCCTTGACCGAAAAGGCCTGCAGGAACATCAGTATCTTGGAACAACGCATGATAACGGATCTGGAGCGGCCGTGCATCCGTGAAGTGAGTGAGCGCAACAGGGAATATGGTATAAAGACCGCGGACGACATATGCAGAGAATACAGACGCGAAGGCAGGTATTTCGACGAGATATTGAGGGACGGCAAATGACCCTTGACTCTTTGAAACTGCAATTGTGTGATATTCAAGGCAGATTATTCGAACTGTCGCTGAAAAAAGGCTTCGCGAGCGAGAGGTTCGTCGATCTGTATATGAGGTCGAGATGCGCCGCCGAGTATGACATGGATTACAACCGTCTGCAATGGGCCGGCGAAGAATACGTCATGGAAGAGTTCATAGATGAGATGAACGGCAAACTGGCCTCCGGAAAGCAGTATTCCGAGGATGCCATGTATTGGATAGGGTACACATACAGATATTGGCATTTCCTTACCGGCGAGAGCAGCAGGAAGATATCTTCACAAGTGCCGGCCGGAATAATGTGCCTTGGATACCCGGGGCTTCATACGGAAGATATGATACTTGCCGTGGATGACCTAAAGAGGCTTGCCCGAGAAAGAAAGCGCGCGTGATAACGCCGCTCCGCACCCGCCCTTATTCCGTTTTTCCGCCCGTCCACGCTTCTTTGAGTTTGCGCTCCCATGCCTCCGGGCTGGAATGTATCAGTCTTCCTACGAAGTTCTTACGTATGAATTGCAGCGATGCTGTACGTTTGGCCGCCATGTAATATTCCGCATATTCCGGTCTCAGCAGTTCATCATCCGTCAGCCTTATCACTTCTCGCTTGAAACTTATCGCTTCAAGCGCGCGGTTCAATTGCATAGCCCAATCCGAGAACTTGCCGCTGATGCGATAGATGAAAGTGGCTGTGTTCGCTTCCGCGAACTCGACCGCTGCATACTTACCGCACGGGGACGGGGCGATCATCCAGAATAAGTACGGCTCAGGCGGCTCTTCGTCGGGGTTTTTCGGTTTTTCGTTCTCCGGTGCATCGTTCTTCCTGAACCCGACCCATATCTGCGCCGGATCGCACATTTGTTTGAATACTTTGTAACTGTCCGCAGCGCGCGTCGTCGATATCTTCGCTTCTACGGCTGCCGCAAATGACGGTGCTGTTACCGCTAACTGCCCTATCGGTGCCGCTGCGCCTTCCGGTATGAGTTTTGCGAGCTGTGATGCCTGCGCCGTCGTCAATAAATGGTCTATGTCCTTGAGCGCCGCCTGCGCTTTGTTGCGCAATTCACGTATATTACTTTCGACCGCTTCTGAGAACGACGATGTATCGTATCCCAACTTCGAAAATGTGTACGCCTCGCCGCTGTTCAGTTTCAACGTCAATTCGTGTGTGCCTTTGTCCATGCCTGTTGTGAAACACAACGGGATACGTCTCGCGTCACTGTTCGGAGGTGTTGCCACAACGCAATTGTTGTATATCTCAACGGGCGCCTTGCCGCTTAACGTGTCATCTTCAACGAACCGATAATCACCCTTGGCGGCGATGATGGGTTTCCCGGAGACGAAGAACGCACGTAAGACCATTTTGTTATACGCTTTGCACAATTCGTCGTGGAACATCTGCGCCCATTGTCCCATGCGCGAGAAGACGTAGTCTCCGCTGTCTGCCCTGACCGTCGTGACATGATCTGAGTACTCTATCGCATTGATGTCCGTGAAGAACACTTCCGCGGTGTCGAATACCGCGGCTGCGGTGAACGATCTTTCACCGATGCTGAGTTTCACTTCGCCGTCCACGATCGGAGAGACCGCCTGTGCGGTATACTCCACTTTCTTCTCCTTCCCGGAGCCGCCCTTCTGATCCATTGTATTCACCGATCTCAGAGCTTGTTACCGCATCCTCCGCAGAACCTCGTTCCCGGCGGGTTATCATGGCCGCACGGACATTTGCCGCTTTGCGGCGCTTTCAGGTTCTCACCGCAGTTGTTGCAGAACGAGACCGCCTGTGCGTTCTTGGCGCCGCATTTCGGACATTCCTTCAGATCCATTGACGCTCCGCAGTTGTTGCAGAACTTTCCGGATCCTGCGGGCTTGCCGCACTGCGGACACATTGTCGTTTTGCTTTCGATATTGCCTTGCCACACGGTGGCCGTGGATGCCTTCTCGTCGATGTTGCGCTTCATGGCGGTGGCATTGGCCTTTGCCACGTACACCTCTTGCCTCGGTGCGCATTTTGTGCATAACCCCGCATCTTCATTCCAACAATGATCGCATGCATATTTCTCATCACCGGGGCAGCGGTGGAAGTGCTGCTTTGCCTCGTTCTGCGCCCGTTCGAACGCCGCTTCGTGCTCTTTGCGCCATTCCGGGGACTTGTCCTCGTAATTCTCGCTTAATATCGAACCGCCCCGCTGGGCGGTGTTGCCTACCTTTGCGATCTTGCCGGAGAACAGACTCCCCGCAAGGCCCGCGGTCTTGCCCAGGAGTTTGCTGTTCTTCCTCTTCTTGTACGTTTCAGATTCTATGAAACTGCTCTTGTAACCATCGTTGCAGACGTCGCAGTTGAATGTGAATTGAAATCCTGCGTCCGCACTGTTGTCATGATAATTCCTTGTGAATGACTGCATGTTCATTTCCCTCCGTTAGCTATCTGTCTCTTCCCGTCCTTGATGGGCTTTCCGCAGGCGGTACATTTCGTATTCTCAAAATACTGTAACTGACCGCACCGCTTGTTCCCGCAGCGTATCATTATAGACTTGCCGCAGACATCACATTTCTCGCTCCCGATGAACGTCTGGTCTCCGCAGTACGGGCACGCCACCGTTATCGACTTTCCGCATCCGCCGCACACGGCGTTATCGCGTACGATCGGCTTGAAGCACTTCGGGCACTGGTACCCGAACGGGTTCCTGCTTGCGCACTTCACACATACTTTGCTATCCCTTTCGATCATCTCGCCGCATTGGATACACGGCTGTTTGTATACTGCCATATGATGCCCCCCTTTGTTCCTCTTCCGTGAATACGCCGCCGGGGGTGATCGCGCGGAAGGGTCCTGTGTGGCGGGAACGACTTCTGGTTTTATATATCTGATGTAGGAAGAACCCCGTTTCCGGACCGAAAACGAACGGTACCGCTCATTCGTCGAGGTCGAGGACGGTATACGACCTCTTCCTGAACTTCCCGTATACTCTTGTTATATTCCTTGCTTCCGCGGAACCTCTCCTGAGCATGCGGCCTTGTATCTTTATGGAATGTATCATACAGTCCATATCATCAAAGCTCAGTATCGTGCCTATTGTGAACTCGTCGTCCGGTGATGACGGTACGCTCTTCGAGTATGTCTTGCGGTCGTCGTTTATCGACACTTTCACGTCTATCGTTTCAAAATTCATCGCCCATACCGTTGTGATCTCCGTCGCTCGTGCCGTCTTCACGCGCTTTCCCTGCGGAAGTTCGATCGCGGATATCTTCACTAAGTTACCCTCATCGGTATGGAATTCATCGCCCACTTTGAGCAGATCGTCATCCTCCAGCATCATTGACGTGCTTACCGATTCGGCACCGTCGCTTATTATCACTTTCACTTCGATCTCTTTTGGGAACTGTATCGTCGTCGTTCTTATCTTCCCGCAGTCTTGACATTTTATCGTTGCATCCAATGAGTTCTTGCCCATCCTTCCTTTCAGTACATCATGCGTTGTGATGTCATCACAATCGGGGCATTCGAAATATATCTCATCGGGAACTTCTTTCATATTGCATCCCTCATGAACGGGAACCCGTGTCCCGGTATGATCACTTCAGCGTAGTCGGCGATGCACTTAATACTTTCTGTGGCAACGCCCGCGTCATAGTTTATTCCGGGCGGGACCATCCTTCTGTAGTTATCTTCCAGCGGTATCGCGTCGCCTGCTATCACGTACCTTCTTTCCGCATCGACGAACACGCTCATCGAACCTTCCGTGTGCCCGGGAGTGTGCACTAACCGAACTCCGGGGGCGATCTCCGTGTCTTCGTTCACCGGAACGAATTCCTTACCGTCGGGGCATTCCTCCTTTCGTACGAAGAATTTCGCTTTTTTGAATAATTCGTTGTTCCCGCAGTGGTCATGATGCATGTGCGTAAGGACAACGATACTCACATCCTTCGGAAGCACGCCTATCTGTTTGAATGATGTCTTCATAGATGCTTCCATGAACTTTGTGCTTGTGTCAACCACAATATTCACGTCTCCGGCGCGTATGAGCGTCGACGTGGAATTCGCTTCCGTGATCACATTACCGTTACGTATCAGGTTGCCGACGGCCAGTATATCCAGCTTGATCTTCGCTTCACCGGAGGGCGATCTTCTTTCCATCGGTCCAGATGATGTTCTGCAAATATTTAAGCCGTGGACGGTCATGATGTAGCATGGAATATGATGCCAACATCCGGATCGAGGAAAGGGATGATGTTTATTCTCCGGATGAGGACAGCATACTGCTTATTGAATCGCTCAATATTCACGACGGGGAACGTGTACTTGAGATCGGATGCGGCAGCGGTGTCGTTGCGATACACTGCGCGAAGAACGGCGCGGATGTGACCGCCGTCGATATCAACCCTTCCGCGGTTGAACTTACAAGGAAGAACGCCGCCGCCAACGGAGCGTTCATGGATATTCGTCTTTCAGACCTTTACGAGGATATCGATTCACATTACGACACGATAGTGTTCAACCTTCCGTACCTTCCCGTGAACGACACCGATGCTTTGGGAAAGGCGTGGTCGGGCGGGGATGACGGCATAGGTCCGCTTCCCAAACTGTTGAATGAGGCTAAAGGACATCTTTATCCGAGAGGAAGGTTCGTTGTCGTCGTATCGTCGCTGATGGACCAGGAACGCCTGGATCTGGTGCTCAGCGGTTATGAGGTCAACGTACTCGGAGAGAAGAAACTTCACTTCGAATTGCTGAAAGTATTGGAGATCCGCCTCTGATCACACGTCAGAGCAACTCCCAATGCCCCGACTTGTCGCTTCCTACCCTTTTTATGATACCTTTCTCGGTCATTGATGAAAGATACCGTTTTACGGTCCTTATGCTCACTCCCAGTAGTCTTGCCATCCCTCCTGCCGTAATGCCGGGTCTGCCGGATATCATTTCCGATATTTGTTTTTCGATGTTCACGGCGCTCTTCTCTTCATAGATCATCTCATCGACGAACTCGTCGGCCGCCATGCGTATCATCGAAAGCATGAATTTGATGAACACTGAAATGTTACCGTTATCCGCTTCCGTCAGCGAGTCGTAATACTCCCTTCTGCTGAGGTTTATCCAACTTTCTATGGGAATATGGCTGAACGCATGTTTCCATCTTGATAGGATAAGGGTATGCCACAATCTTCCCATCCTTCCGTTACCGTCGACGAACGGATGTATGTACTCGAACCTGCAATGGAATATGCATCCTTTGATCAGCGGGTGAGCATCCGAATCCCTGATCCAGTCCATCAGGTCATTCATCAAATGCGGTACGTCCTCATGCTCCGGTGCTATGTGGATGGGTTCGCCTCCTTTGTACACACCCACGCCGCATTCCCGGAACTCTCCCGGTGAATCTACGGTGCCGTTCATCATTGTGCCGTGCGCAGTGAGAAGATCTTTCACCGAAAAAGGATCGTATCCGTCCATGCGGTCATACGCCTTCTGTGCATTCTTCACCTCGAGTATATCCTTCGGATCCCCGATCACCCGTTTTCCGTTGATGATGTCCGTTACTTTTTCTAAAGACAGCCTGTTGCCTTCGATGGCCACCGAAGAATGTATCGATCTTATCCTGCCTTCCTGTCTGAGCCTTATGTGTTTAGAGGTTCTTGCATCCGGGATGCGTTCCATAAGCGCAGCTATCTCTGATGCCAGCGTAAGCATATCGTTGTCTATCACGAATTCGGGATCGTATACCATCTTACTTGCAGAAAATGCACCGAATATATAAATACAGTGACAATAGAGTGACATTACGGTGTCATATACGGTGACATTGGAGTTACGCCGGCGGATCTATGCGCCTATGGCCTTTTTTATTTCAGCGGAAAGGAGATCGTTCATCTTCTTGCCGTCTATCTTGCCTCTTAACGCTTCCATCACCGGGCCCATCAGCGGGCCCACGGCCGCCGTTCCCTTTTCCTTTACGAACGCTTCGCGCTCCTTCACTATCTTTGCGATGATCTTTGCAGCATCGGATTCACTCATCGCACCTAATCCCAATTTAGATATCGCTTCGTTCACCGACAGACCGCCGGCGATGCCTCTGAACAGTGACGGAAGAGCTTCTTTGGCGAACTTCGCTCCCTTCAGGGAAGAGAACACCTCCGTCATCGCATCCTCGGTTATCGAATCTACGTCTATTCCCTCTCGTTCCATCTCCGTGAACGTTCCCGAGAAAGTGGTTGCGGCGACGGATATCATATCCTTGTCTTTGGCTATCTTCTCGAATATCTCTTCGTTTCCATCGCGGACTATCTGCCTTGCCTGTTGATCGTTAATGCCGTACTGCGATCTCAGTCTTTTTTCGATCGCTTCGGGAAGTTCCGGTAAGTTATCGTATATGCTCTTCAATTTCTCCTTGGTTATAAGGATCGGAAGGACATCCGTCTCCGAGTACATCCTCGCCGCTCCCGGTAATGGACGCATGTATCCCGATGTTCCGTCCGCCTGCGGGTCCCTCGTTTCCTCCGGGACGCCGATGAACGCTTCCTTCGCTCTTTCTGTGACCGCTTCCAAGGCTGTTACAGCTTTCTTCTCCTTCTCGGCGCAGAGGACGAATGCGTCCGCGTCCTTCATCTTCAGATGCTTTTTCACGGCATCCACATAATTTTGCTCTATTCCGTACGCTGGAAGTTCATCGGAATGGAATATCCCTTTCACGGCGGCCTTGGTCCTTGCACGCTGAGCCATCTCCGCCCCCAATCTTAATTTCCCGTCATCGCCGTTCAATACGCCGGCGAAACCTTTGAGCACCACCGCCAGCACTTTGCCTTTCTCTGATAAAGATGACTTGATCACCTTTGACGGACAATCTTTGAACAGGTCTGTCACATCGGTTATTTCCGTAACGACGGATGCTTTGCGTGACGCCAGTATGTCTTTGATCCTGACAAGCATCTCGTGACGTTTCACTTCGTTCTCAACGTACGTGGGAAGCAACTTCAGATCCTGAGCGCCTTTGATCTCGGTCCTCGGTCCTCCCGGTAGTGAAATGTTGATGTCCTCGCGTATCGTCCCGATACCTCTCTTCACCTTCTTGGTCGCTCTGAATATCGTCCCTAATCTGAGAGCGACCTCCATCGCTTCCTCCGGCGTCCTGATGTCCGGTCCTGTGGCAACCTCGACCAACGGTATCGAAAGACGATCCAGACGGTACGTTACCTTTCCGTCCTTCTCCTCCACCTTCCTTGCCGAATCTTCCTCCAGGCATACCGTCTCAATGGCTATCTTTCTTCCGTTAACTTCTATCCAGCCGTCAACCGCAACCATCGCCGTCCTTTGGTATCCTCCCGGCCCGGAACCGTCGACGACTATCTTCCTCATGAAATATATCTCGTCGATTATCTTCGCGTTTATCATCGCGGAGAACGTTAACGCAATGTCCAACGCTTCCTCGTCGGGATCGTTCGGAGGTTCTTCGTCCAGGTCTATCAAACAACTTACGCGTGAAGGCGACTGATACAGGAACCCCAATTGCCTTTTTGATTCGGCGAGTGCGGCACGATCGGTTATCCCCGCTTCACCGGCTGATGGTCTGAGTTTTCTGAAGTACGTGTCCGTACTTTCGTCGGATAATTCGCTTTCGCACGAGCAGAACAATTTCTTCGTGTTCAGCTGCTGGTGTATCTCGATACCGCATATGAACCGGTCACCAGACGACATCGACGGTCCTCCTGTCACCCATTTCATATGCTAACTTCGTTCTCATCAGTTCCTTCGCTTCTTCCTTATCTTTAGTGTTGGCGAGTGCCCACATCAGCTTCACGTAAGCGGTCTCGGGAAGCATGTCGGATACCGATATCACTCCTATATCCTGGAGTTCCCGTCCTTTGTTGTAGATATTCAACCCGGTCGGTCCGTTGATGCACTGTGATGTCATTACAATAACGGTACCTTTGTCCGCCGCCTCTTTGAGTATCGGCACCATGTCGTCACTCACATGACCTAAGCCCGAACCGGCGATCACCGCACCCTTACGACCTACGATCACGTTCCTGAACGTCTTCGGGTCCATTCCCGGATAATAGTGAATGAGTACCGCATCTTTCTCCATCTTTGTGAGTGCCGCTGTCTTAGAGGACGCTTTGGGAACTTCGTCTCTGAATGTTATCTTTCCATCGGCATCCATACGGGCCACCGGAACTGCGTTGATACTGCGGAACGCGTCCCTTCTGGACGTGTGCATCTTCCTCACTCTCGTTCCCCTGTGGACCGCACAGGAATCATCGCTCATCGTATCATGCATTATGACGTACACGCCGGCCGTCTTCGATGAACAGAAACGTACCGACGCCATGAGATTCACGAAAGCGTCCGAGGACGGTCTGTCCGGTGACCGTTGTGAACCTACGAGGACAACGGGGCCGCTGATCTCTCTGAGCATGAACGATAACGCCGCCGCTGAATAACCGAGCGTGTCGGTTCCGTGTAATATGATAACTCCGTCGGCGCCGTCGTTCAATTCTTCTGCGGTTGCGGCGGCCATCTTCTGCCAATGCTCGATGTTCATATTCTCGGAAAGTACGGAAAAGAGATCTTTTGTTCTGACGTTAGCGATCTCAAGTATCTCCGGGAACATGTTCAGTATGTCGTCCGTGGACGCGCCCGGTGCGAGAGCTCCCGTTTTCACGTCCGTTTGAGAACCTATCGTTCCTCCGGTGCCTATGAGCACGAGATTCGGCAGCCCTTTCTTGGGCTTCCTTTCAACCGCTTCCCTGCGGGTGACCGAAGGCTGCTCCAGTATTGTTATCGATGTTCCGGCATCAACGGTGAAACCGGCCTTGTACCCGTTCCTCATCTTTATAACGATGACGTCGGCACTGCGCGAATCCTTGTGCGGCATAAGGATGCCTTTGTACTCCCTGCCGCCTGATATGAATGATATCTTACAGCCTTCCGTTGCGCCGGCAGCCCCGAGCATCTTGGATAATTCTTCCGAGTATCTCATGTTAATGTCGCCTGTAACGCTTACTGTTTATTTTTGTTTTCCGTGCGCTGCGCGTGTGCGGTACGCGCAACTGTTATTACCGTTCACATATTCTCCGTTGCGTGCACAACATCACGGAGGTAAGAATGGAGTACGATGTTCTCAAAGAGAACAGCAAGATAGCTCACGCCAACCATCAATTACTTCGTGATCACAACGTACGTTCGGCTGACCTTATGGGATCCATCGGTTCGGGGAAGACCGCGCTTATCATTAAAATGTCGGAGAAGCTGGCTGCGAAAGGGATACGCGTCGGCGCCATCGCCGGTGACGTTACCGGCGATGACGATTTCAAACGGATGAAAGCCGCGGGCATAACGGTGATGAACTGTAATACCGGTCACGAATGTCATCTGGACGCGAACATGGTGAAAAAGGTACTCAAAAAAATGGATCTTGACGCTATTGACGTACTTTTCATCGAGAACGTCGGAAATCTCGTGTGCCCGGCTGATTTCCCGCTCGGTGCTGATGTACGTGTGGTAGTGATATCCGTTACGGAGGGAGACGATATGGTAAGGAAACATCCCGATATATTCTTACATTCGGATATCGCGGTCATAAACAAGGTGGATATCGCCGAATACGTTGACGTGGATGTGAACATCGTGAAAAATGACTATTCGAAACTCACCGGCGGTGTGCTGAAGATGATGGAGTGCAGCGTGAAACAGGATAAGGGCGTTGACGATGTGATCAACGCAATGAGATTGTGGTGATATCATGAGAGTATTGACGGTAGGCGGCGGCGGAAGGGAGCATGCGGCGGTTGAAGCGTTCCACCGCTCCGGAGCGGAGATATATGCGGTGATGAAGAACTCTAACCCCGGAATCATCAAAAGATCGAAAAAGTATAAACTCGTGGATGAGAAGAACGTCGCCGAGGTATGCGAATTCGCAAAGGAATGTGATGTTAAATTAGCGTTCGTCGGCCCGGAAGCGCCGCTCGAGGTCGGTCTGGTGGATTCTTTAGAGGCTATCGGAATAAAATGCGCATCACCGACGAAAGCCGCCGCAAGGATAGAAACGTCCAAGACATTCATGCGCGAACTGCTTGAGAAACATAAGATCCCGGGTAATCTCGGATTCGCGTCATTCGATAACGCGAAGGATACCGAAGCGCATATAAGATCGGTGAAATACGATATCGTTGTGAAACCCGTCGGTCTGACCGGCGGGAAAGGAGTGAAAGTGCAGGGCGAACATCTGCATTCGTTCGAGGACATAATGGAATATGTGAATGAGATATTCGAGAACAACATAGGCGGCGCAGGTGTGATAATCGAAGAGAAAGCCGTAGGCGAAGAATTCACGCAGATGGTGTTCTGCGACGGCAACACGATATCTCCGATGCCTTTGGTGCAGGACCATAAGAGAGCGTACGAAGGGGATGTCGGACCGAACACCGGAGGAATGGGCTCCTACACCGATGCGAACCATCTGTTACCTTTTGTCACCTCGTCCGAGAGGAAGGAAGCGCTCAAGATCGTTCAATTGATCGTCGATGCGCTGAGGAAGGAGGGGTGCACATACCGCGGTCCGATGTACGGGCAGTTCATGCTTACCGTGAACGGACCGAAGATCATCGAAATAAACGCCAGATTCGGCGACCCGGAAGCGATGAATGTGCTTCCGATACTTGAAACGAGTTTTACCGACGTGTGCTTAGCGATGGCCACCGGTACTCTGAACTATGAGGCGAAGTTCAGGAATGAAGCCACCGTATGCAAATACGTCGTTCCGGAAGGGTACGGAGTTAAGTCGAAAGCGGGGCTTCCGATATCCGTTGACGAAGCACAGATAAAGAAGTGCGGAGCCGAGGTGTTCTACGCTAACGTTGATATCGTTAACGAAAAGCTTGTCACCGGAACGTCGAGATCGGTGGGCGTCGTAGGAATGGCGGGGACGATAGAGAAGGCGGAGTCCAATTGCGAAGATGCGCTTGTGTATGTGAAAGGCGATGCGATATTCGTACGCCATGATATCGGAAAACGAGAGTTGGTGCAGCGCCGTGTCGATCATATGGCGATGCTTCGCAACGAGTGAAACATGAGACGCGTCGCAGTCAAGATAGCTTATCTCGGCGAGGATTTCGTCGGGTCCCAGATACAGCCCGGTTTCAGAACAGTTGAAGGAGAGGTCCTCTCCAACCTTGCGGCGATAAAGAATTGTGACGATCCGAATGTGAAATGTGCAAGCCGCACCGACAGAGGAGTGAACGCGTTAGGGAATGTCGTTGTCTTCAATACGGACTTCGATGATAACGTTCTGCTGAAGGCGCTGAATGCCGTCTCGGATGGTGTATTCTACCGGTCCGTGGCGACCGTGGATCAAAATTTCAATCCGCGGCATGCGAACGAACGCATCTACAGATATGTGCTTCCGATGGATGGTATAGACGTCGGTAAAGCGAAGGAATGCGCATCACTGTTCATCGGAGAGCACGATTTCATAAGATTCTGCAAAGTTGATGAAAAAAAGACGGTGATGAACATGCGTTCCGTTGCCGTGATCGAAAACGATAACGTCCTGACCGTGGAGTTCAGGTCCGAATACTTCCTTTGGAACCAGATACGAAGGATCGCATCTGCGATCTCATCGGTCGGCCGCGGTGAGATGTCTCTTGAAGATGTCGTGAACGCGCTGAAAGGCGAACCGATATCGATCGGACCGGCGAGACCGGACGCGCTCACTCTTATTGACGTCGTATACGACAACATCGAGTTCACGGCGCCTGCGGCGGTTCCGTTCTGCGATAAGATAAAGGAAGAGATGTTCGTCTGCTCATTAAGAAAAGAATTCTTCGGTTCGCTGTGAACACCTTTATCTCTCATTCGGTTGTTCATGTTATCATGAAGGATCTCGCCGGGATCGTGGTGTCGGTCAACGAACGAATGGATATCATCGAGGCGATGCGCGAAAGATCGATCGCCTCATCGCGTTCCGTTATAAGGAAGACCAAGAGGGCGATACATGATATGCATCTGCGTAACGATCACACAGCTTCGCTTGAAAGTGCGGTGAACGAGTTCAATGATATGTACGAATACATAAAGAATGAGCCGGAGATCCTGTTCTCGGGGCCGGTCGGCGATGCCATGATGGAACTGGCGGAAGCTTGTATCCTTTCGTCGGTCATCTTCGGTAAGGATGTCCCTTCATATTCTTCACTGAACATCACGCCGCAGGCGTGGGTGCTCGGGCTTGCCGATTCACTGGGCGAATTGAGGCGTATGTTGCTTAACGATCTCATGAACGGAAGGATCGACGATGCAAAGAAAGTGTTCGGACAGATGGACGAGATCTGCGATCATGTATTGGGATTCGACGTTCCCGATGCGATACTCCCCGTGAGAAGGAAACAGGATATAGCGAGATCGGTAATGGAGAGAACGCGTACCGATATCACTAATGCTTCGCTCATGAACGATGCGAAACTGAGATTTTAAAAAATATGTGAAAAGGGGGCTCCGCCCCCTGTTTTCCTTCAGCGCCTTGACTTCGGCTTTCCTACGTTCTTCACCGGTTTGCGGATGATGATGAACAGTATGAACAGCAGTATTATGAATACGATGACCGACACCGCTTCTATCAGGCCGTGGCTCGCCTGTCCCACGTAGAAATCGGTCACTGATGCGTTTATAGCGCCTTCCGTTATTCCTACTTCTCCGTCAACGGACATTGTGTGCCTTCCGTTAGAGAGCCCGTCGGTTATCCACCTGTACGTTTCCGTCTTCTCCTGACCGGCGTTGAGGATGACGTTCCTGTCGCTGCCCTCAACTTTATTACCGTCGACGATGAACCATACGTTCATATCGACAACGTTACCGCTCTCGTTCTTCAGCGTCGCCGATAACACTATCGGCGTCACGACCTTGACCGGCGCGGTCCTTGTCACCGTAGAGGTATCATCCCCTTCCGTGAACGTGAATTCCACGACCAGTATGTACGTACCGGGGTCAGCGGGTGCGGGTGTCGTCCTTGTCAGGCTTCCCGGATCCGCCGGGACCGTTCCCGTTGCCGTCGATCCGGAGATCGTGTTCCCGGACATATCGGTAAGCTTCAACGAATACCTGGGAGGGGTAGCGGAATCGCCGCCTATCGCGTTCAGCGTGTATGTTACGCTGTCGCCCGTTCCGACGAGACCCGAATCCATCCTTATGTCGGAATAGGTGTTCATCTGAACTTCGTCGGCTGATGCGGACGGCATGGCGCATAATGCGAGCGTCGTCACGAACAATACCGCTGCCATGAGCGTGATCATCTTCTTCGTGAGAACACCCCCCTTCTGATACCGAGCCAGACAATTAGCAGCGCCGCGAGTATCGACAGCGCGATAAGCACCCATACGATGTTCGGGATGCCGTTCATGCTGTCGAATATGTTATTGCCGGTGGCCGACATTTTCGGCGTGTTTATGTTCGTCGGCTCGGAATCGAGCTCTATTGTCTCTCCGTTCACCACTAATTCCAAAGGCAGACCGATCAGGCTCGGATCGCCTTCGCCCGTCCATATCAACCTGAGATAGAACGTTGCCGTCGAATTACCGTTTATCACGAACTCCTTCACGATGTCCGAAAGCGACGGGTCTATGATCAAGTTGCCCGCATCCACGATCGAGACGTACCAGTTGTTATCGATATACGGCGTAAGATCGGGTACGCTTATATCCACGCTTATGCGCTGCGGCCCGTCGTTCGTCAATGTTATACCGAATCCGTATTCGTTCTTGCTGACGCGGTTCGGTCCGTTGGTGAACGATCCCCAGTCCGCTATCGGATCTGAGGACATATCGACCGGCGGTTCCGTTCCGACGGACTGCGTGAGCAGTGCGCTGCCTTTCACATCCAATGCGATCACTGAAAGATCGGCATTACCGTCGCCGGTCCTGGTAGGATCGTACGTGGCGGTGAATGACACCGGTTGCGCTGTTGCACCCGGGTCTATCAGTATGTAACTCTTGCTTCCGCCGAAGTCGATGGATGTCCATCCGGTGCCTCCTCTCAGCACTATGGTCGCGGCGGTGTTGTTCGTCACGTCAAAGGTGCCTGACGCGATACCGTCGGCCGAGTATGTCATTACGACATTCTCTATCTCGACGTCTTGATCCGCCGGTGGTGTCACTGTTGTCAGCGCCATCTCCATGTTTATCGTCTGCCCGTCCTCTATCGATGTGAATGTCAGCGCCGTCGGGTTCCAGAGTTCGAACACGTATTCGATACCGCCGGACGTGAGCTCCATGCTCGGAACGAGATCGTATGTTATCGCTTCTCCTCCCATATCCACAGGCAGGACCGCTTCATACGTTCCGTTGATTATCGGCACTTCGACCGTCACTTCGTATGCGCTGCCTCCGACTGTCGCGGACATTGTTATCTCCATGGTCCCGTTAGCCGTCACACCCACATAGCCGCTTATCGATGCTTTGTCTCCTGTGTAGTCGCTTACGGCTATCGGTCCGATATCTGCGCCGGCCTCCGCCAGGCTGATATATGCTATCTGATCGTCGTTCTCAATTATCAGGACACATGTGTCCCAGTCTTCCGTCAGCACGTAGTATATCTTCTCCGTATCTGTGGACGAGGAGCTTGAGAACACCTGCCCTCCGATGAAGGATACTTTGTCCCCGGCGTCCACGTCGAACGTTATCACCGTGACCGGGACAACGAAGGGTGTGGCATCGAATGCCGTTTGGCCTGCGAAGATCCTCATCTTCCCGGAGTAATAGTAACCCGTGTTCCCCGGTGTCGGGTCGGCCGGTTCTATGAGCAGGTTGTAGGACCTCGTTGTAAGGTTATACTTTAACACGGATGATGCGAAGAACGTCACCGCGATCGCCTTGTTGTCGTCCATCTCCATCTGCGCGTCAACGTTGTAGCTTTCCAGATCGCCGCTCCATGCGTGGAACGCGTTACCGGTATACGGTACCGCTCTTAGGTAGACCGTTGCGTCTTCCGGTACGGATGCCGAGGCCGGCAGGTCAAGGTACGTGATACCGTCCAAGGACCACTGTATCTTCCCGGAACCCGTCACGGATGAGGTCAGTGTGAACAGAGGTACACCGAACGGTTCGAGCTCGAATACCAATCCAAACACGTCGGACGTGACCGTCCCGACATTTTCCGGGACCTGGGGTGGAGTCGCATCCGTGATGAAATAGCCGTCCAGCGTCAATCCCGTTATTATCAGGCTGTCGCCGGACACCACCGTTATCGTGAAAATCCCGTCGGACGCGGTGGCCGGAGTGTCGAACGTCACCGATGTGTTGCCGTTCAGCTGGTACTGTACGGTAACGCCCGCGAGTTCGACACCCGCATCATCGTACACCGTTCCGGTGACCGTGAATGTCGTGATCGCCGAGAACACGGCCTCGATCGCCTTGTCGGCGTCCATGAGCAACGTCTCGTATTGTGAGGTGCTCGTAAGATCGGTGGTGTCCCATTCGTCGAATGCGTTGCCCGCATCGGGCATCGCTCTCAGGTATATCGTCTCATCCGCAGGCACGACCACGGATGCTGCCAGTTCGGCGTATGCAACGCCGTCGGCAGACCACTGGATCGTACCGCCGGATACCGGGAAGGTCGATGACAGTGTGTACGACGTTGTTCCCGGTGTTGTATCCTCGAAGAATACCGCTCCTATCGTCTTGTTGCCATCCATCAGTAACGTTGCGGTCGAACTGTCGCCCGCAAGATCGCCGGTCCACGAGTAGAACGATTCATCACCCGTTTCGGTGTCCGGTAACGCTTTCAGGTATACCGTCGCACCGTTCTGTACTGTTATCGCGGCGGTGAGGGCCGCGTATGTGGTACCGTCCGCAGACCATTCTACCGTGCCGGGGCCTGTTACGGACGACGTCAGTGTGTATTTCACGGGATCGGCGGCGGTACTGCCGTCGGTCACCGTTATGTCGCTGCCGGACGGATATGTCACATCAACGCCCAGTCTGGCGTTGGATGCGGCCGCAGCCACGTACATATCCAGTGTCGGTGTGCCGGTGTATGTCAATGTGTATACTCTTGATGTGGAGGTGGCACTGCTGGAGACTTGGGTCAATGATATTATGACCCCTTCATTCGTGACCGTTACGCCTGTTCCCGTGAGCGGGATGGGCATAACACCGTCGGACAACACCGCAACGTACGTTGCATACCTGTTGTAGTTGTAGACGGTCATCGTTATCTCTCCCGTCAGTTTGTAATCTATTTTCACCTCAACACCGGAGGCGCCGCTTATGTCCACATAGACCGTTTCATCCGCCATGACCGCGGCGGGATCGAGCAACTTCGTCGAACCTTCACCCGTGACCAGATTGACGGTTATGTTCCAGGTTGCCGTATCTCCTGTAGGTGTGGTCCCGGAAGCGGGTAAGTTCCCGGTCGGCCTCATGAACGATCCGAAGACCGTTTCCGTGTTGGCTACCTGAGAGTATATTTTTCTGGGCAGTACGATCGAGTAGTTGCCTAATGAATCGGTTGACGTCATTACAATGTTGTCCCCATCCTTCACGAACACCGGTGCGAATGACACACCGAGCGTACTTGTGGCTGCCGTACCTGTCGACGGTCCCGTGTATTGCACCCTGCCGCTGACGAACGTCGCGGAGACAAGTTCGATCTTGACCTCCTGAGGATCGGTGACGGGATCCTGAAGTTCGATCGTTACCGATCCCAAGTATGCTTTGCTGTCCCTGGCCACGGTCTCGCGTGCATATGCGTAGAGCGTGTAATCACCTTCGGGCAGCATGACCGTTGTCTCGCCCGAATCGGATATCGATACGGTAATGATCATCATATCCGCATCGATGAATGCGACGACCCCGCCCATTGCGTCTCCGTCGAATTCCATGTTTATAATTACCTCAACGTTCCCGGCGATCGCCGTGTTCTTGTCAACGACGTTGGTCGTTCCGTCGACCTTAGCGTATACTGACGCGGATGTCTCACCGGACACGGATGTTATCGTCGCTGTGTATGCGGACGCTTTTCCGTAATCTCCGACCGGAACGAATATGGATGCCGTTGCTCCCGTTGCCACGACCGTTGCCGTGTACGTGCCTCTTACTGCGTACGCACCGTTCGTAAGTGTTATCACATCTCCCGCATCGGTGTTCTCCACAATGATCTCGGCCGCTTCGACCATTCTTAATGTGAGTCTCGACACACTGTTGAGCGTCGCGGTGAATGATGCTGTATTAGCGGTCGTCAACGTATTGGATGTGTTCGGTACCAAGATGTACGGCGCACCGTTGAACTCGTTACCCGCCAGCAGCACCGTATATGCTCCCGGCGCCGCCTTGGTCTTCGCTATATTACCGTCGGCTTCCGTTGTCAGCACGGAACCGTCCGTGCTCACGATATCAATGTCTCCATCGCTGATCATCACGGGCATTCCGTTACTGTCGAGTATGGTTATCTCAATGCTGACCGACTTTATGTCTATCTCGCCTACGTTTATGTTGCCGGGGTACAGAGTGAATGCTCCCGTGTACACCTGAACACCGCCGATCGTCATCGATACCGAGTATATGTCGGGGATGACGTCCGCCTCGAATTCGCGTTCACCGGATGAGTTCACGTACGTTTCTATGGTATACGAACCGCCGGAGATCCATCCGTTCAGTTCTATCGTGATGTCCTCACCCAGGTCGGGCGTCAGGATACCTGTGACGTAAGACAACGCTATCTCCGTGTAGCCGACCAGGGATGCTATGTTATCGACCCGTATCTCCATCGAATATACCGGGCCGCTGTAAATTTTGAATTCTTCCGGGATGCCGACCTTATCTGATATCATAAGGCTGTAATCACCCTCGGAGTTCGTTATCGTCTTACCGAGCAGGTTCCCGTCCGCGTCGAACACCGCTACCGTCAACCCGCTGACCCGTACCTCGTCCGTTTCGCCGGTGGGCACACTGTCCGTGATGACCGTACCGCTGTATACGTCGCCGCTGCCGTCGTATTTCAGGAATGCCATCCCGCCGAAGTAGTTGATGAAACCGCCGGCTTCCGGATCGGTGTCGGCGTTGTACTTGACCGCCTGCTTCGCCTGCGCCTCCGACGCGAGCATCAGTGTCCAGTCACCCATCGGGTTACCGTCGCCGTCCCTCGGTGAGTACGTGACCCACCACTCCGCGTCGTCAACGTAGAAATTACCGAGACCGTATCCCGGGTACGCTTTTATCGTTCCGTCGCTGAACATCAGTCCGCTGACCATTTCGGCGTACGAGAGGTTCGCATTGTTGACCATCAGCCTGTAGTCGTACAGTGAAGGGCCTATGAGCGCCTTCCATATCATCGTGTCGTACATCGCGTCGTTGTACGTGTAGTAGTAACCGAAATACGGAACGCCCGCTGTGTAATATTTCGTCGGGGAGCCGTTCCTGTCAAGGTGGTAACTGTTCAGATACGCCATAGTACTGAAGACATTGCCGTCACCGTAGTACAGAGGCACCATATTCCCGGTCACACCTATGTAGTCGATGCTCCTGCCCGTTTCCGAGCGCAGGATATCATAGAATTCCGCTATCCTTCCATCAGTGAAGTTCGATGTCATGAAATATGCGGCCGCGAGGTACATCGCATTCTCTTCGGTTATGTTGAAGTTCGTGGCTCCGAACACATCCGGGTTCGATCTTACATAATCGACCGTGTTCACGATTATGCGGTCGGTCGCCCCCGGATCGGAAAGGCTGTACATGCCGTCGAATAATATCAGTTCCAGGTCTGCGGCTTCATCATGACCCATCGCATCCCGCATATCCTGCGGTATCTTGCCTTCGTATTGTATCAGTCTGACGGTCATCGCCGTTATCGCTCCCGAGGGCGTTCCCAGCAATATGTTGGAAGCTGCCGAATAACCGTTACCGAAGCTATCCGATACTACGCTGAACCCTCCTTTGGCCGCGGCTTCCATTCCGTAATCCAGCCATGTGACCAGCGATCCCGGGTCGGTTCCCGAGAAGTGGTCCCACGCCGTTGACAGGGTCCAATCGTCATCCCTGATGTAGAAGTTCGTTGCACCGAGATAACTTACGCCGCCGGAACCCATACCTCCGAGCGTTCCGGACAATTCTGCATTGTAATCCCCTTTATCGTTGCTCGGTATGCTCGCGTCCACCGCATACAGCACGTTCGGCATCAGGAGTATGAATACCGTTCCCAGCACGGTGAGCAGCGGGATCGGTTTAAGGATCCTCTTCCAGACCGACGTTATCGTCGCTCCTTTGAATCCCTCGGCGTAGGTCTTAAGGTCAGCACGCTTCAGCAGGGCTACAATGACCACGCCCGCACCTATGGCGTACATGGGTGCCGCAAGTAAAGCAAGGTCGACATTCTTCCAGCTTATGTACAGAAGGGCCAGGAACCATGTTACTATGAAAAGGTATTTCGGCGATCCGGTGTTCTTCGGCAGTCTGAATAGCATGTATGCGACCAGACCGACGGAGAACCACATGGTCACCATTCCCGCATATACGGCCTGTGACGATAATGCCACACTCTGTGTTGACACCAGCAGGGATCCGAATATCCCCTGCGCATACGGGTTGGCACCGGACGTCATCGCCGCGAACAATGAAGGCATGAAGTAATACGCCGCCGCCATGAACACCGCAAATATCGCTATGGATACCGGAATGCTGATGACCCATACGCGATACGTCGATACCAGGAAGGATATCACCGCAGCAAGTAATATCAGACAAAGCGGCCCGACGGATACCATGGTCATGCCCATGCCCACCGCGTAATACAGTGACGAAATGAGTGTTGCGAAAAGCATCACGGATGCGTACATCGATACGTAGCCGACCGCGCTTTTTCCTCTGAATCTGTCGATGACCGCCTGTACCGCCATTATCAGACAGATGATCATTATGACAACGAGGAAACCTATCCACGACAGCTGCAGCGCAAGTAACGAGAGCCCCGCGAACAGAAGATTCTTCAGCACCGCTTTATTCTTGAACGGCGACAACAGCGAGGGATTATCTTCTTCCGTGAGTTTGTACGCTTTTACCGCCCTCAGTATGAATAACGTTGTGAGAACGAAGAACAACACGAAGAATGCGCTCTCCGTACCGTTGGAGAATACGGTCTTGACTATCGCTAACGATGATATTGCGAAGAATGCCGCTGCGATGTACCCCGCCTTCCGGCTGAACATCTCCTTTCCGAGGAAATATACGGGTATGCAAGTGAATGCACCTACGACCGCCGTGGAGTAGACGAGCGCTATGCTGCTTGCATCGGCCGCGGAGTAGCCGAGGAGTGTCAACGGGTATGCAACGATCGCGATCGCCCAATCGAACAGCGGCGGGCTGTAGTTAAGCCCACCGAACGGATAGTTGAGCAACGGATCCGTAACGATATGTGTACCCGTTGAGACTATGTGCTCTATCACCCTTAGATGATATGCGGCGTCCGATCCCCCGGAAAGCGCGAAACCGCTTCCGGCGGATGTGCCGTATGCGAAGAATACCCTCAGTATCAAAGCTACCGCGAATATCGACAACAATACGGTCAGTGAACGCCAGTTATTTACGAACCATCCGTTTATACCGCTCTTGGAAGAGCCGTCCGAACTGTCTTTTGACTGACGCATCCTACATTCTCCACTTTATAGAACAGTGGTTGATTGCGCTCAGACATAAATACATTTGCGGG